>Ga0209816_1000003_pt1 | contig 326149 bp, 300 predicted proteins | sample CoawatmetaG01DNA_FD_187509 | JGI IMG/M metagenome (GOLD analysis project Ga0209816, IMG submission 187509) | Marine microbial communities from the West Antarctic Peninsula - Coastal water metaG017-DNA (SPAdes) (version 2) | ecosystem: Environmental > Aquatic > Marine > Coastal ...
ATCCTGGAGTGGTCGATCTTCTAACTCTGTAAGCCCCTCCCGCCTGCGGGAGGGGCTTACAGAGTTAGAAGATCGACCACTCCAGGATGGCGGGTTCCTTCGCTGTCACCGTCATCCGCAGGAACCGCGCCTTGCCCGGATGGCGCAGGGTAATGGGCGATCCGCTCACCCCCGTCTCCGCTGCGACCTGACGCCAGCTCTTCCCATCCTGCGAAGCCTCGATCCGCAAATCCTGCGGCTGGATCGCGAAGGCCGGACGCACCCGGCTCTCCCGCACGTCCCGTACCGCGCCCAGATCAGCGGTCAGCACCGGCGGCTGCCCCGCCTCCGGTCGCCAGACGGTCGCGTAATCATCGTCCGCCGCCAGCGCATCCGCCCCCTTCCCCATCCAGCGCAAGCCTCGCGTCCGATGCGCGGCAAAGGCCGGGATCACCGGATCATGGCTGGGCACGACCTTCTCCAGCGTCCCGTCCGCCTTCACGGTCAGCGGATCGACCGCCACCTGCCGCAACACCCGCTCAGCGCCCATCACGAAGGGCAGCGCCTGGCGGTGATAGAGGATGTACGACCGCCCCTTGTCGGCGAAGACCGCATGATGCCCCGGGCTGATGATCTGCCGGGCGGCATTGGTTTCCAGCACCGGGCTGTTCGCCGCCTCGGTGAACGGCCCCATCGGCGACGACCCGACCGCATAGCGGACCTTATAGCTGTCCTTGGTCGTATTCCCGTCGCTGTACATCAGCAGGTAACGCCCCTTCTCCTTCACCATGAAGGGGCCTTCGAAATAATGGGCCGGGGTCACGTCTTTTGGCGTGCCGTCGAAATGAACCATGTCGGGCTTCAGCTTCACGACGAAGCAATGCCCATTGACCCAGTTCAGCCCCGATCCCCAATAGAGATAGGCCTGACCATCGGTGTCGATAAACGCCTCGGCGTCGATCATGTGGTACTCAGGCGCAAAATCGCGCGCGATCAGCGGCTTGCCGCCATTGGCATCGGCCCAGGGCCCTGCCGGAGAGGGCGCGGAGCCGACCCACACCTCGCTGCCGACCGAGACATACATGTACCAGCGGCCATTCGCAGCCTTGACCACCGAGGGAGCCCAGACCTTGGCATCGCCCGAGGTCGGGCTGGTCGCCGCCTGCTTGGTCGGCCAGTTGGGCTGCGAGAAGGTCCAGTCGCGGCCATTGTCCGAGGTCCACAGGCCCAGACGGTCATCCCCCCAGGGATCGACCGTGGCGAAGATATACCAACGCCCCCCATCGCGCACGATGGAGGGGTCGGCGAAATAGCCCGGGAGCAGCGGATTGCCCGCCCCCGGACTGTTCCATTGCACATCGCGCCGGGGCGCAGCGGATCCCGCAGCATTGCTGAGCAGAACGGCGGCGAGCAGCGCTCCGGCGCGGGTCTTCATCAGCGCAGGTCCAGCATCACGACCGACTTGGCGGGCACCTGCACGGTCAACATGCCGCCCGACAGCGTCGCGCCGCTGAACGGCTGCGGCGCGATCTGGTTGGGTGCGTCGAACGTGTTGTGCGCGTCCATCGTCGCGCCGGTCAGGATACGACCCGATACCTGCGCGGCGGTCAGCCCGTCCAGCTTGACGGTGACGGTCGCCGGCTGATTGGGATCGACATTGGTCAGGCCGACATGAACCACGCCCGCCTTGTCGCGCACGGCCGAGGCGCTGACCGCCTTCATCACCCACTGGTCCTTATTGTACCAGCGCGACTGGACATCGACCGGCAGGACGGTGGCGTCCTGATAGTCCTTGTACATGTCGAACACCCAATAGGTCGGCGTCTTCACCATGCGCGCGCCATCGACCAGGATCATCGCCTGCAGCACGTTCACCATCTGCGCGATATTGGCACCGCGTACCCGGTCGGCATGGCGTGCAAAGATGTCGAGGTTCAGGCTGGCGACCATCGCGTCGCGCAGGCTGTTCTGCTGATACAGGAAGCCCGGATTGGTGCCCGGTTCGACATCATACCAGGTGCCCCATTCGTCGACGAGCAGCGCGACCCGCTTGCGCGGATCGTACTTGTCCATGATCGCCGAATGCTTGGTCAGCAGCTCTTCCATCTTCAGCGTCTTGGAGAGCGTACGCGCCCAGGCTTCCTCGTCGAAGCCGGTGGCCGCGCCCTTCTTCTCCCAGGTGCCCGGGACGGTGTAGTAATGGACGCCGATGCCGTCGAACGCAGACCCTGCGTCGCGCATCATCACCTCGGTCCAGTTATAGTCCTCGCTGTTGGCGCCGCTGGCGATCTTCATCAGCTTTTCGCCCGCCGGTACCTTCAGGAAGGTCGAATAGCGGCGCGTCACGTCGGCGGCATATTCGGGGCGCATATTGCCGCCGCAACCCCATAGCTCGTTGCCGATGCCGAACATGGCCAGCTTCCACGGGCGGTCGCGGCCGTTCTTGCGACGCTCCTCGGCATAGGTCGATTTGGACGGGAAGGTCATATATTCGACCCACTCGGCCATCTCCGACGGCGCGGCCGAGCCGACATTGCCCGAGACATAGGCCTCGGCGCCGACCAGCTCGGTATAGTTCATGAACTCGTTGGTGCCGAAGCTATTGTCCTCGGTCACGCCGCCCCAGTTGGTGTTGACCTTGGTCAGCCGCTTGGCCTGGGGGCCGACGCCTTCGCGCCAGTGATATTCGTCGGCGAAGCAGCCGCCCGGCCAGCGGATCACCGGCACGCGGATCGCCTTCAGCGCGTCGATGACGTCGCGGCGATAGCCGTTGATGTTGGGGATCTTGCTGCCCTTGCCGACCCAGATGCCCGGATAGATGCCGGTCCCCAGATGCTCGGCGAACTGGCCGAAGATATGTCGGTCATAGATGGCACCCGGACGGTCGGCATGGACCTCGACCGCATCGCCGCCGGTTGCCGGAGTGGTCTGTGCCGTTGCCGTGCCCGCGAACAGCGTGGCGACCGCCGCCGCGAACAGGAATTTCGTTGCCCTTTTCATGGATTCTCCTCTGCCTGATGCGGCATGATGGATTATTGTCCGAGTAAAGAACAGCCCTGATTGCGGGTCCGTCGCGCCCCTCAGGCGGCCCTTCAAATGCCATAGCCCTGTTGCCGGCGGAATGCGTCGTGATCCGGCATCAGCTCCAGCGATTTTCGGGTGACCGTCGCGATATGCGCCAGCCGGGCGGCGGCTTCGTCCATCGGCATAGCCAGTGCCACGGGGTCGAAACCGCGCGGGACAAGCCCCTGCCCGTCCATCACCGCCAGCCAGCTGGTCTTGGTGAACAGCGCCTCGCCCTCGCGGTAGATCCGCCCCGTGGCGCGGTAGCTGTCGATCCGATCCTGCAGCGTCTCGGGCAACGCCATGGTCCGCAGATGCCGCCAATAATCCGTGTCGTCGCGCTCGGTGGCGTGGAAATGCAGGATGATGAAGTCGCGAATATCCGCATATTCCTCGACCATCAGCCGGTTGTAGCGCCTCTGGTCGGCGCTGGCGAAGGCCATGGTCGGCAGCATTTCGAGCAGCCGCGCGATGCCGACCTGGATCAAATGGATGCTGGTCGATTCGAGCGGCTCCAGAAAGCCCCCGGCCAGCCCCAGCGCGATGCAATTCCCCTCCCAGAAGCGGGTGCGTCGGCCGGTGCGGAAGCGTAACGGACGCGGCTCGCCCATCGGCTGGCCGTCCAGCCCGGCCAGCAGGCGTGCCGTCGCCTCATCATCGGACAAATGGGCGGAGGCATAGACAATGCCGTTGCCGGTGCGATGCTGTAGCGGGATGCGCCACTGCCACCCGGCGCCATGCGCGGCGGAGCGGGTATAAGGCGTCAGCGGCCCGCTGCGCGCCGAGGGCACCGCGATCGCGCGGTCATTGGGCAGCCAATGGCCCCAATCCTCGAACCCGACGCCCAGCGTCTCGCCCAGCAACAGCGCGCGGAAACCCGAACAGTCGATGAAAAGGTCGCCCGCGATCCGCGTGCCGTCCTCCAGCGCGATCGCGTCGATCAGCCCGTCATCGCGTCGCTCGACCCGCGCCACCCGCCCCTCATGGCGGACCACCCCCTGCCCCTCGGCCAGGCGGCGCAGGAAGCGAGCATAAAGCCCGGCATCGAAATGATAGGCATAGCCGATATGCCCTAGCGGCGTATTGCCGGGGCGCGGCGTGGTGAAGCGGTTGGCCCGCGCCGCCAGCGTCGCCAGCGCATAGGCGTCGAGCGGCTCGGCCCGCCCCGCCTGGGCCAGGCGCTGCCACACCGCCTCGAACGGGATCGGCCCAAAATCATGGCCATAGGTGCCAAAGGGGTGGAAATAGCGGTGGCCGGTCCGCCGCCAGTCGACGAATTCGATGCCCAGCTTGAAGCTGCCCCTGGTCTCGCGCACGAATTCGCGCTCGTCGATCCCCAGCAGCGCGTTGAAGGCCTGGATCGGCGGGATCGTCGCCTCGCCGACGCCGATCGTGCCGATCGCCTCGGATTCGATCAGGGTGATGGACGGCCCGTGTCGACCCAGCACCCGCGACAGCGCCGCCGCCGCCATCCAACCGGCGGTCCCGCCGCCCAGGATCACGATCCGCCCGATCGGCCGATCGGGGGCTTGGCCGGGCATGCTGTCGTCTCGTTCGATCATCCGTTCGCCATAGCAAAAGCGGCACGGGGACGGCGTCGCCCCCGTGCCGAGTGGGGAACGTCAGTACAGGACGCGGATCGACGCACCGAAGCGCCGGTCGTTGAGCTGATATTGCAGCGGCGCGGAGGGCGTGCCGATATAGAGCACGTTCATCCGGTTGTTCAGATTCACCGCATCGACCGAGACGGCGAGATTCTTGGTCAGGTTCAGGTTGAGCGAGGCGTCGAGCGAGGCATAGGGCCTGGCATATTGCGCCTCGCCATTGGCGCCGCTGCCCGTGGTCGCATCGAGATAGCTCGACCGCCAGTTCCAGGCGACGCGCGCCGTCACCGGGCCCTTTTCGTACAGGCCGATCAGATTGTAGCTGTGCTTGGACAGCTTTTCGAGCGGCAGCGACGAGGGCGCATTGGGGTTGTTGCCCGCGAACGGATTGGCAACGTTCGAGTCGACATAGGTATAGTTCGCCTGGATGCCCAGGCCGCTGAGCAGGCCCGGCAGGAAGTCGAAGAACTGCTGATAGCCGATCTCCGCGCCCTTCACCGTGCCGCTGCCCGAATTGACGACGGTGTTCACGTCATAGGCCCGGCCGCCATAGGTGCCGACGATCCGGCCGCTGGCCAGGAAGCCGTTGATCTTCTTGTAGAAGATACCGCCGGTCAGCGAACCTGCGGGCGCGAAATACCATTCCGCCGTCAGGTCGATATTGTCCGAGTCGATCGGGCTGAGCCGCGGATTGCCCGAACTGGCGCTGGGACGGCCGGTCGCCGGATTGACCTGGTTCGGATTGTTCAGCGTGATGTTGGTCGACAGCTGGTCGAAATTCGGCCGCGCCAGCCCCTTGGAATAGGCGAAGCGCATCTGGAAATCATCGGTCAGCCGGGCGCGCAGGTTCACGCTCGGCAGGACGCGGGTGTACCGGTTCTTCAGCGCCAGCGGCGCGCTGGTGCCGTCGGCGTTGAACTGCGTCCCGTTCGAGGTCAGGTCGGTCCGGACCAGCCGTGCGCCGACGCTGCCGTCGAAGCGGACACCCGCCCCCTCGAATTCGTAATCGGCCATGCCCCAGGCGGTATAGGTCTTCTCGGTCTGGTTGTTCAGGTCGCCGGGGGTGAAGGCGTCCTTCGTCTTCGCACCGAACAGCGCATAGAGCGCCTTGGTCTGCGCCCAGACGCCGTCACCCTGCGGGAAGGCCGGATAGAGGATGCCGCCCTTCACCGTATTGCCGTCGAACCAGTTGGACGACGGCCCCTTCATCGCCAGCTGCGGGAAGCGCGACAGCGGGATCAGCGCGGTGCCGCTGGGCGCGTCCTGGCCCGGTGTCACGCCCTGGTACAAGCCAACACCGTTCCACGTCCCGCGCAGGTCGATGGTGTTGCCCGCATAGCGCGCGCCGCCGCGCAGCTTCTGCAGCACGCCGCCCTCGAAATCATATTCGATGTCATAGGCGAGCGCGAGCGTGTCGGCGTCGTTGCGCTGGAGCGAGTCGGCGATGAACGGCAGCGTGTAATTGGCCGGATTGTTCAGCACCGTCGGATCAGTCACGTCCCAGCGCGGATATTTGCCGCGCAGGTCGAACACCACGGTCGAGGGATGCGGCGCGGTCAGCGCGGTCTGGCCCGACCGGTTGTAGAGCGACAGGACATGGCCGTTGCGGTCGGCATTGTAATAGGACTTCAGATACTGGACGTCGAAGCTCATCTTCGCGTGTTCGGTCGCCTGCCAGCCGACATTGAAGGTATAATTCTGGCTGGCGCTCCACAATTCCTGGTCGAAACGGCCGGTCTCGAAGGTCTGCGGGCTCAGCGCACCGCTGGTCGCATAGCCATCCTTGTTGAAGGTGAAGGTCGCGCCCGGCGCCGCACCGGTACCATAGGACGTGACCTGCCCGGCTGCGTTATACTGGTTCGAGCGGTTGTTATAATCGTAATAATAGGCGCCGGTGCGGTTGAACCAATATTTGGTACCCTGATACTGCGCCGTCACCAGCACATCGTCGCTGGCCTTCCACTGGACGGCGGCCGCAATGCCGAAGCGCCGGCGATCGCCGCTATCGTCATAGATTTCGAAGCCGTAGGGAATACGCGCATTGCTGGGCGCGTTGGCGATCGTGCCCGGCTGCGCTTCGGCAAAGGGCCCCGCAAGCAGGCCGTCCTGGCGATACTGGCTCTTGGAATAGACCGCGTTGACCAGGATGCCGATCTCGCCGATCGCACTGTCATAGCGGTTGCTGTAGAGGCCCGAGATCGAGCCGCCGAACTTGTCGACCCGGTCGTAATAATTGCCGCGTGCGGTCAGCGAGATGACCTGCCCCGCCGCATCGAACGGCTTGCGGGTACGCAGATTGACCGCGCCGCCGATGCCGCCCTCGATGACGTTGGCGGGGGCGTTCTTGTAGACGTCGATGCCCGCGAGCAGTTCGGGCGGAATCCCCTCCAGATCGAAGGCGCGGCCGCCCGAGGCCGAATAGACGGCGCGGCCATCGAGGAAATTCTGCACCTGGGTCAGGCCGCGCACGGTGACGGCGGGCTGGGTCCGATGGTCGAAATCCGTCGCGCCCTCGCCATAACGACGCTGGATCTGCACGCCGGTGATCCGCTGCAGCGCTTCGGTGGTGTTGGCGTCGGGCAGCTTGCCGATGTCCTGCGCCTGGACCGAATCGACGATCTGATCGGCATTGCGCTTGATCGCCTGTGCCGAGCGAAGGCTCTCGCGCACGCCGGTGACGACGATGTCCTGATCGCTGACCGGCGCCTGGGCGGCCTGATCGGCGGTCAAGGCCTGGGTGGATTGGGTCGCGGCCTGAACCTGGGCCATGGCCGGTGCGGTCCACAGCGCGGCCATGGACGTGCCGCACAGCAAAATGGTGCTGATTTTCATCGCTTCATCCCCTCCCTGATGACCCATCCCGTCGTTGCGGGATGCGTCGCTTTATTGTCTGATTAATAGGATAGGGCCGTTTCAGCCGCAACAGAAAAATAGCATCCGGATGTCGTAAACATGACCGTTTCGACAGAAATCAGCCTTAGATACTGATTTGGCAGAGTGTTTTATCGGCGCGCGACCGATGTTGACGCAGCCCCGTCCCCCTGCCCTATAGTCAGACGTAACGGGAGTGATGGATGACGATGCGATCGAATAGACGGACAGGGCGCGCGCGTCGGCTGGCGAGTCTGCTGGCGCTGGGCATGACGGCGATCGGCCTGCCCGCCACCGCGCAAACCGCCTCTCCCGCACCGGTCGACCGCCCCGTCGCGATCACCCTGCGCCCGGCGATCGACCGCCCCACAACCCGATTCGAGGGGTGGGGCACTGCGCTCGCTTGGTTCGCCCATGTCACCGGCGGCTGGCCCGAGGCGGAGCGGACGCGGTTGGCCGACCTGTTTTACGGCCCGGACGGGCTGGGCTGGACGATCGCGCGCTACAATATCGGCGGCGGCAATGCGGCCGACACCCCGCCCTATATGAAGGTCGGGCGCGCCGTGCCGGGATTCTGGCGGCAACCGGCGGGTGCGACGGGCAAGGACTGGTGGCGGCCCGACGACCCCGGCATGTGGGACTGGCGCCAGGACGCCAACCAGCGCTGGTGGCTGGACGCGATCACCGCCCGCGTGAAGCAACCGATCTTCGAAGCGTTTTCCAACTCGCCGCCCTGGTTCATGACGGTCAGCGGCCGCGTATCGGGGGCGGAAAAGGGCAGTGACGACAATCTCCGCCCCGGTCTGGAAACCGCCTTCGCCACCTATCTGGTGCGCGCGACCGAGGAACTCCAGCGGCGGCATCACCTGACCTTCCGCACCCTGTCCCCGGTCAACGAGCCCAACACCAGTTACTGGTTCGCCGCCAACACCCAGGAAGGCGCGCATTGGAGCCCGGCGCGGCAGGCCCAGATGATCGACGCCACCGCCGCTGCGCTGAGGACGAAGGGGCTCTCGACCGTCGTCGCCGCGCCCGACGAAACCGCCTCGCACCTGTTCGTCGAGGATTGGGCCGCCTATCCGCCCGCCACCCGCGCCGCGATCGGCCAGCTCAACGTCCACAGCTATGGCACCGTTCACCAGACGGCGGTGCGCGACATCGCCCGCGCCTCGGGCATCCGGCTGTGGATGAGCGAGAACGACTCGCCCTTGTCGGGCGATCCGGAGGACCTGACCGGCATGGCCACGCCGCTGGCCTTTGCCGAGCATGTCGTGGGCGACCTCAAGCGGCTGGAACCCGCCGCCTGGGTCTTCTGGCAGGCGGTCGAGGATCTGAGCACCCGCAAGGGCGAGAAGGGATCGAACTGGGGCATCGTGAAGGCCGACCTGATGGGCGCGGCGGACCAGCCCCATGCGATCCACGTCACCGGCAAATATTGGGCGATGGCGCAGTTCAGCCGCTATATCCGGCCGGGCGACCGGCTGGTACCAGTGGACGATATGGACACGGTGGGTGCGCTGTCACCGGATGGGCGGCGGCTGGTGCTGGTCCATGTCAATGCGGGTCTGTCCCCGCGTCCGCTGACGGTGGCGGTGCCGGGGCGATGGCAGCGGCGGATGATCCTGACCGATGCGGGGCATCGGGCGATGGAGGTTGCGGGGGATGTCGCGCCGCCTCGGTCGATCGTGACCTTGATTCTGACGCGGTGAGGGTGGGGCGTGGCCTTCGGCTTCGCTCAGGCTGAACGGAAGTTGGTATCGGGCCCCCTACCCTAACCCCGTTCAGCCTGAGCGAAGTCGAAGGCCAAGGGAAACCCTCCCCTCAAAACAAATCACATCCCCGCATCCGGATCGGTCAGCCCGATCATCCGCCGCCCGGCCCGCCGGGCAAAGTTCAGCGTCGCCTTTTTGCGGACATGCGCCGGAAGCGGCACGCTATGCGCCTCCCGCACGATCGCGGCATCATAGCGGTCGGCGACGATGATCCCGGTCCGCTCGGGCAGGAACGCCGCATTCTCCAGCGGCGACCAGTCGAAACCGGCCGGCACCGCCCAATAGAAGCGGTCACAATGCGCCAGATAATCGGGCCATTTGCCGTCGCCCAGCATATCGGCACGCGACACCTTGATCTCGACCACCACCACGCCTCCCCGCGCATCGAGCGCCATCAAGTCGGCGCGGCGGCCACCCTCCAGCGGGACTTCGGATATGGCGATCAGGTCGTGGCGGAGCAGCATCCGGGTCACGCCGCGCGCGACATCGGCGGCGCAGAGGGGCGAGGCCGGGTCCTCGACACACGAAGCGGGCGGCATGTCCAACATACCGCCCACTTAGAACATTTGGCGAACAAAAGCAAAGCCCCGGACGGGGCTCGGTTCGTCAGCGATAGAAGATGTGGTTGCCGATCGCGGCGACCTTCTGGACGCGCACACCCGGGCGGTTGCCCGGCGTGTTGAAATACAGCGCCTTGCCGGCGGTGCTGTCCCAGGCCTGGGCCAGCGCGACCTTGGCGACCGCGACGGCGGTGCGATAGGCGCTGCGCGACGGGCTGACCGCCGGGATCTGGCCGCGACGCACGAAGCTGAACTGGCCGCGCTGCTTGATCACATCGCACACGCCGGTCGGGAAGCGGCCCGACTTGGTGCGGTTCAGGATGACCTGGGCGACGGCGAGCTGGCCGTTCAGCGGCTCACCCTGCGCTTCGAAATAAATGGCACCGGCCAGACAGCGGAGCTCTTCGCTCGACGCAATCTCGTCCTGGTCGGCCACGGCGTCGGCGAGCGACGTATATTCGCCGTCCTCATCACCATCGTCTTCGGAAACTTGGGAAAATTCGGGGAGCGCGGACATGGTGGCCCGGGCGCTCTGGGGAACCATCGCCAGATCGGCGGCGTTGATCCCGGAAGCCGTCATCGCACTGACGGGAGTGGCAGCAGCACCAGCAACATTGGTCGCGAGGCTGGGGGTGCTGGTGGCGAGAAGGCCCGCCAGAGATAGAGCCATGGCCGCAGATGCCGCGACTCGTTTGAAAACCGTCATTCACTCGAACAGACATGCGGTTGGATCACGGACCCGAGCATTGCCCAAAGGCGCTCGTCCGGGCTTCCCCCCGACTGCGTAACCGACCGGATCGCACCCAGCGCGGCACAACGCGAATTTAAGATGGCGCGCTCGTGGCCGATCCGGCCGCGTTCGTCAATGTTGCAGGATCGTTTCAGCGGTGAACCGTTCCGCCGCAGCGCCATCCAGTTCAATCACCCAAAGGTCGGGATCGCGCGCGCGCCGCCGCCGCCAATAGCTTAAAATATCGTTTGCAGGCGTCGAATCGATCAGCACGGTTCGACCGTCGAGGTCCAGGCCCCGCTCCAGCACCCTCGCGGTCCGGTCGGGGCCGATCGCGATCACCAGGATGCCGCCGCCCTGCGCATCGCCCTTGGCCAGCACCATGCCCATGCCGCCGCTATCGTTCATCCGGCGCAGGAGCGCAGAGACCAGCATATGGCTGGGCAGGCGGCCGTCCATGGCCTCAGGCGGTCCGATAACCGGGCAGCCCCGCCAGCGCGATCTGCGAGCGCATGAAGGTGCCGGTGCCCCGCGCGACTTCCTCGCCCTGCGCGTCGATCAGCCGCGCGTCCGCCACGAACACCCGCCGCCGTCCGCTGACCCAGCGTCCCTCGGCCACAACATCCCCCGCCTTCATCGGGCGGGTGAGCAGCAGGTTGAACTGCGTCGTCAGCAGGAAACGGTCGGTGACCAGGCTGTTGCAGGCGTAGAAGGCCGCATCATCGAGCATCTTGAAATAGCTCGTGCCATGCGCCGCGCCCGCCGCGTGATAATGGCGCTCATCGACCCGGAAGCGGATCCGCGCGACGCCCGGTTCGGGAATCTCCAGCGTCGATTCGAACAGCCGGTTGATCGGAGCCTCGGCATAGAGCGCCTCCAGCGCCCGGAAATGCGCGGCTTCGCCCTCAGGCCGCGGCGTCACGCGCCTCGTCCTGGGTCAGCAGCGCCCAGATCGCATCCGGCGAGCCTGCACCGCGCAGCTTGGCGACGAAACCCTTGTCACGCAGTCGCCGCGACACCCGCGCCAGCGCCTTCAGATGCGCCGACCCCGCATCGGCGGGCGAGAACATCGCAAAGACCAGGTCGACCGGCATGTCGTCCACCGCCTGGAAATCCACCGGCTGGGCCAGGCGCGCAAAGACGCCGACGATCTGGTCGAGCCCCGCCACCTTGCCATGCGGAATCGCGACGCCGCCGCCGAAACCGGTCGATCCCAGCTTCTCGCGCTCGGTCAGCACATCGGCCAGCAGCTTGGCATCCTGCCCCGCCGGACCCGACGCGGCACCGGCCAGAGTCTGGAACAGGCTCTTCTTGTTCGCGGCGGTGATACCCGCCAGCACCGTTTCGTGGCGCAACAGATCGCTGAAATCGTTCATGGTCTTATCCGGTGCGCCCCCGCGCGGCCCGCCTATTAGCGGCCCGCGCGGAAGAACGATAGAGTTTATCCGGCCGTGCCGCCCCGTTGCGGTTCGACCCAACCGATGGTTCCGTCACCCCGGCGATAGACCATGTTATACGATCCGGTACCCGAATTCTTGAACAACAGCGCCGCAGTATTGCGCAAATCCAGCATCATGACCGCATCCGACACGCTGGCATCGGGAATATCGACGCGCGTTTCGGCGATGATCAGGGGCGCATCGCCCGCCTCTTCCTCATCGACCGGTTCGGCGAACAGGGTATAGCCCGCATCATAGGCCCCCGCCTCGGCCAGTTCGATCGCCTGGCCCTGGTTGCGGTCCTTCAGGCGGCGCGAATAGCGGCGCAGCTGCTTTTCAATCTTTCCAGCCGCACCGTCAAAGCCGAGATGCGCGTCCTGCGCATCGTGGCGGCCCTTCAACACCAGGCCGCGGGTAACGTGCATCACGATATCGCATTTGAACCCGACATCGTGCGGGCCCTTGCCGAACGTCACCTCGGACGAGATGGCGCGGGCGAAATATTTCTCGGCGATACCCTGAAGCCGGTCCGTCACATGGGTCCGCAGCGCGTCGCCCGTTTCGACCTGATGACCAGAAATCCGGATATCCATCGTCTTCTCCTTGATGCACTCTGATGGGACGGTCCTTTTGGCCTGTCCCGTGGCGTCAACCGGACGCCTCGGCCCCCCAAACTGGATCCTTTATGTCCTTTAGAAACGCCGCATGGGCGGCAAGTTCCGTCTCGCTGGGACGGAAGATGCGCGGCGGACGGACTTTGGCGGGCGCGCGGGCGACGATCACCGGCCCGCTCTCCTCGGCGGTATCGGCAAGCAGACCCAGGCCGATCTGCCGCCCGCCCATCAGCTCGACATAGACCTGCGCCAGCAGCTGCGCGTCGAGCAGCGCGCCGTGCAGCACGCGGTGCGAACGGTCGATGCCATAGCGCGAGCAGAGCGCGTCCAGGGTATGCTTGGCGCCGGGATGCTTGCTGCGCGCGATCGCCAGCGTGTCGACCATCCGCGTCTTCTCATCGACCGGCGGAAAGCCCAGCGCGCCTAGTTCGCCATTGATGAAGCCGAAGTCGAAGGTCGCATTATGCGCGATCAGCGGCGCGTCGCCGATGAAATCCAGAAATTCGGCCACGCCCTCGGCAAAGACCGGCTTGTCCTTCAGGAAGGCATCGGACAGGCCGTGCACCGCCTGCGCCTCGGCAGGCATCGCACGTTCGGGATTGAAATAGGCGTGATAGGTACGACCGGTCTCGACCCGGTTGACCAGTTCGACACAGCCGATTTCGACCAGCCGGTCGCCTTCCGAAAATTTGAACCCTGTCGTTTCGGTGTCGAAAACGATCTCTCTCATGAACAGACTATCGGCCTTCGGAGCCGGTCATGCAAGCGATCAGCGCCCGCACTTTTTCACGCGTTTCGGCCAATGGAATGTCGGTCGCGATGACATGATCGGCGCGCGCGCGCTTCTCTTTATCAGGCAGCTGACGCGTTAGAATTGCGGCAAATTTCTCGCGCGTCATGCCCGGTCTTTTCAACACCCTTGCCTCCTGCACGGCGGGTTCTGCCGAAACGACCAACACCTTATCCACAGTCTTATCACCGCCCGTTTCGAACAAAAGCGGCACGTCCACCACCACCAGCGCAGACTCGGCATGGGCCGCCAGAAAGGCCGTGCGCTCGGCCTGCACCGCGGGATGCACGATCGCCTCAAGTCGGCGCATGGCGGAATCATCGCCCAACACCGCCCGGCCCAAAGCGGCGCGATTCACGCCCTCGGGTCCGGTGGTGCCGGGAAAGGCCGCTTCAATGGCCGCGACCAGCGTTCCACCAGGCCCCTGCAGCCGGTGGACACAGGCATCGGCGTCGAAGACCGCCACGCCCTCGTCACGAAACATCTGCGCGACCGTCGACTTGCCCATGCCGATCGAGCCGGTGAGCCCCAGGACGATCATCCGAGCAGAATGCCGCGCAGCGCCGCATCGCGAGACCGCGGCGGCGCAGCGCCGAAGAACCGCTCGAACGCAACCGCCGCCTGGCCGATCAGCATCTCCAGCCCGTCGATCGTGGCTAGCCCCCTCGCCCGCGCCGCCGCCAGCAGGTTCGTTTCCAGCGGTGCATAGACGATATCGTAAACGACCGCGTCCTCCGGCAAGGCAGACAGGTCGAGGTCGAGCGGCGACTGGCCGGTCATGCCGAGACTGGTCGCGTTGACCACCAAAGCGCTCGGCGGCACGCCCTCGCCGATCGGCAGCGCCTGTCCGTCGAGACCGAAGGCGGAAAGCAGCTCTGCGCCCTTGTCCACATTGCGATTGAACAGCGTGACCGGCCCCGTGCCGATGCCCGCCAGCGCATAGAGCACCGCGCGCGCCGCGCCCCCCGCCCCGATCACCGTCACCGGCTTTCCCGCCAGATCGAAGCGGGCCAGTGGCGCGGCAAAGCCCGCGGCATCGGTGTTGGTTCCGACCAGCGCGCCATCCGCACCGCGAAACGCGGTGTTGGTCGCCCCGATCACGGTCCGCACATCCTCCCGATCCTCGACATGGTCCAAAGCGGCAATCTTATGCGGCACGGTGATGTTGCACCCGCGCCAGTCCGGGTCGGCCTTCCGCTCGGCAAAATAGCCGGGCAGCGCGTGCGGCGCGACATGGGTGGCGCGATACTCCGCCTCGATTCCCAGCGCCTTCAGCCAGAAGCCGTGGATTTTCGGCGATTTGCTATGTCCGATCGGGTCGCCGATCACTTCCGCATAAGGACGCGCCATCAGGCGGGCATCCAGCCGCGTTCGCGCAAATAGCCAAGCACGGGCAGCAGCGGCATCCCCAGGATCGTGAAGTGACTTCCCTCGATCCGCGAGAAGAGCTGCACCCCCGGCCCCTCGATCCGGAAACAACCGACACAGCCGGCGATTTCGGGCCACTCCTGGTCCAGATAGGAATCGATGAAGGCGGGCGAGAGCGGCCGGACATGGAGTTTCGCCCGCTCGACATGGCGCCATACCGGGCGGCCATGCTCGGCGATGACGGCGGCACTCCACAATTCGTGGCTCCCGCCGCTCATCCGGGCGAGATGCTCGGCCGCCTGTTCGCGACTCTCGGGCTTGTCGAGCAAGGTGCCGTCGCTGAGCGCGACGATCGAGTCCGACCCCAGCACCGGCACCGGCCCGGCATTGGCGGACACCTTCACCGCCTTCATCTCGGCCAGCGCATCGGACAGGTCGCGCGGGGAGACGCCCGCCATCGCCGCCTTGACGCCGGCTTCGTCCACCCGCGCGGGCAGCGCCTCATAGGCGACGCCCGCCGCGTCGAGCATCGCCCGGCGCGAGGCGCTTTGCGAGGCGAGGATGATCATGCGGACTTCCTTTGATTCACGAGCGAGATGATCGCGGCCGCCGTCTCCTCGATCGAGCGGCGGGTGACGTCGATCACCGGCCAGTCATTGTCGGCGAACATCCGCCTGGCGAAGGTCAGTTCGCGATTGACCGCCTCCTGCTCGACATAATCGGTGTCGGGCGCCTGGTTCAGCGAGAGCAATCGGTTGCGCCGGATCGCGATCAGCCGGTCGGCGCTGGTCGTCAGCCCGACGACCAGTGGCTTTTTCAGCGTGTAGAGCGACGGGGGCGGGGGGCTTTCGACCACGATCGGGATGTTGGCGGTCTTGTACCCGCGATTGGCGAGATAGATGGAGGTCGGCGTCTTCGACGAACGGCTGACCCCCGCCAGCACGATATCGGCCTCCTCCCATTCCTCCCAGGCGATGCCGTCGTCATGCGCGATGGTGAACTGGATCGCATCGACGCGCGCGAAATAGGCGGCGTCGAGCACATGCTGGCGGCCCGGCCGCATCTTGGCCTGCACCCCCAGCAGCCCCGACAGGGCGGCATTGACCGGATCGAGCGGCGCGACGGTGGGCAGGCCCAGCGCATGGCACCGGCTTTCCAGGATGCGGCGGGTCGCCGGATTGACCAGCGTGTAGATCACCAGCCCGGGATTCTGGGCGATCTCCTGAAGGATGCGCTCCAGATGGCTTTCGGTGCGCACCATCGGCCAGAAGTGCCGGACGGTTTCCACATCGTCATATTGGGCGAGCGCCGCCTTGGCGATGTTCTCCAGCGTTTCGCCCGTGGAATCGGACAGAAGATGCAGGTGGAGCCGCGTCGTCATGACCGGCCTAATGACTCTGTGGATAACATGGGAAGAATCGGTAGCGTAACTTCGCCGACCGGCCAAGCGACCCATGGCCGGTGGATAACGACCGATTCGTCCACAATGAATCTCACAGGCCCGATTCTTTTCCACAGCCTGTGAGTTACGGGGGTCATGAATCCGAATCCCGTTGAATCGGCGATTCCCCATGAGTCAACGTGTTGGCATAATGGGGAGAGCCGCATAATCCCGACAACCAACGTGCCAACCACTTCAACAATCCATCTTTAGAATCTTCTTGAATAGAAGAAGGGGGGTCTCCTGACCGACGTTGCGATCAAAAAACCCCTGCTCGCCGTGCTGAACGGAGAGCGGCAGGCGACTCCGCCCATGTGGCTCATGCGACAGGCCGGACGCTATCTGCCCGAATATCGCGCGCTGCGAGCCGAGAAGGGGGGCTTCCTTGCGCTCGCCACCGATCCGGTCGCCGCGGCCGAGGTGACGGTCCAGCCGATCCGGCGGTTCGGCTTCGACGGCGCGATCCTGTTCTCCGACATCCTGATGGTTCCCTGGGCGCTGGGCCAGCATCTCAGCTTCGGGGCGGGGGAGGGACCGCGTCTGGTGCCGGCACTGGTCGATCACGCACTGAATGCCTTGCAGACCGTCCCTGAGCGCCTCGACCCGGTCTATGCCACCGTGGCGGGGGTGAAGGCGCAATTGCCGTCCCAGACCAGCTTTCTGGGCTTTGCGGGCTCTCCCTGGACGGTCGCGACCTATATGGTGGCGGGGCAGGGGTCCAAGGATCAGGGCGAGACGCGGCGCTTCGCCTATGCCGATCCCGAAGGCTTCGGCGCGATCATCGATGCGATCGTGGCGATGACCATCGACTATCTGGCAGGGCAGGTCGCCAACGGGGTGGAGGCGGTGCAACTCTTCGATAGCTGGGCGGGCTCGCTCTCCCCGGCGCAGTTCGAGCGCTGGGTGATCGCGCCCAATGCCGCGATCGTCGAGGGGGTCCGGGCGCGCTGCCCGGGCGTGCCGGTGATCGGCTTTCCCAAGGGGGCAGGGGGCAAGCTGCCCGCTTATGCGCGTGAGACGGGCGTGGATGCGGTCGGGCTGGACGAGACAGTCGATCCGGTCTGGGCCGACACCTATCTGCCAAAGGGGCTGCCGGTGCAGGGCAATCTCGATCCGCTGGCGCTGATCGCGGGCGGCGGGGCGCTGGACGAGGCGGTGGATCGCATCCTTGCCGCCTTCACCGAGCGGCCGCACATCTTCAACCTGGGCCACGGCATCTTGCCCGACACGCCGATCGCGCATGTCGAGCGGCTGATCGGCCGCGTGAGGAACCAAGCATGATCGGATTGTTGGGAGCCGCCTATGAATGGGTGAAGGCGGCGCATATCATCTTCGTGATCTTCTGGATGGCGGGGCTGTTCATGATGCCGCGCTATCTGGTCTATCATCAGGAGGCGCTGGTCGCGGGCGATGCGGCCGACGCCGCGCGCTGGGTGGAGCGCGAGGGCAAGCTGCGTTCGATTATCCTGACGCCGGCGATGATCGCGGTGTGGGTGCTGGGGCTGTTGCTGGCGGGCTCGCTGGGGCTGTTCTCCGGCGTGCCCGGGCTGGGCTGGCTCCATGCCAAGCTGTTCTTCGTGCTGCTGCTCAGCGGTTATCATGGCTGGATGGTCGGCTATGCGAAGAAGCTGGCGCGGGGAGAGATGAAGCTGACCGGCAAGCAGTTGCGCATGATCAACGAGGTCCCTGCGCTGGCGGCGACGATCATCGTCGTGCTGGTGGTCATCAAGCCGTTTTGACCTCTTCTTTTCCTTCTTAAGCCCCCCCCCGCAGGCGGGAGTAATATCTTTCTCCCCTCCCGCAGGCGGGAGGGGCCGGGGGAGGGAAAAGCCACAAGTGCTGGTCTCGGTGAAACTCCTTACCCTCCCCAAACCCCTCCCGCCTGCGGGAGGGGCTTAAGAAGCCTTTCCCCATTGACTTGGGGTTCCCCGAATCCTAACTCGCAAGGGTACGGCGCGGTCCTCGCGTCGGGTACGCTTCCTTATCGATACGCCTCGTTTCGCCGCGATCCTCGCCGACCGACGCCCTCCGACCAGCCGGACCGACCATGCATCTGAAAGACCTTAAGAAGAAAACGCCCGCCGACCTCGTGCAACTCGCCGAGGAATTGGGTGTCGAGAGCGCGTCGACGCTGCGCAAGCAGGACCTGCTGTTCGCCATCCTGAAGGAACAGGCGGAGAAGGGCGACCAGATCATGGGCCTGGGCACGATCGAGGTGCTGCCCGACGGTTTCGGTTTCCTGCGCTCGCCGGAAGCAAACTATCTGGCCGGGCCCGACGACATCTATGTCTCGCCCAACCAGGTCCGCAAGCATGGCCTGCGCACCGGCGATACGGTCGAGGGTGAGATCCGCGCCCCCAAGGACGGCGAGCGCTATTTCGCGCTGACCAAGCTGACCAGCGTCAATTTCGATGACCCGGAAGCGGTCCGTCACCGCGTCAATTTCGACAACCTCACCCCGCTCTACCCCGAGCAGAAGCTGATCCTCGACCCCGCCGACCCGACCCAGAAGGACAAGTCGGCGCGCGTCATCGACATCGTCAGCCCTCAGGGCAAGGGCCAGCGCACCCTGATCGTCGCCCCCCCGCGCGTGGGTAAGACGGTGATGTTGCAGAACATCGCCAAGGCGATCACCGACAACCATCCCGAAGTCTTTCTGATCGTCCTGCTGATCGACGAGCGTCCGGAAGAAGTCACCGACATGCAGCGCTCGGTGCGCGGCGAGGTCGTCTCCTCGACCTTCGACGAACCGGCGCAGCGCCACGTCCAGGTCGCCGAGATGGTGATCGAAAAGGCCAAGCGCCTGGTCGAGCACAAGAAGGATGTCGTCATCCTGCTCGACTCGATCACCCGTCTGGGCCGCGCCTACAACACGGTCGTGCCGTCGTCGGGCAAGGTGCTGACCGGCGGTGTGGATGCGAACGCGCTCCAGCGGCCCAAGCGCTTCTTCGGCGCGGCGCGCAACATCGAGGAGGGGGGCTCGCTCTCGATCATCGCCACCGCGCTGATCGACACGGGCAGCCGCATGGACGAGGTGATCTTCGAAGAGTTCAAGGGCACCGGCAACTCGGAAATCGTCCTCGACCGCAAGGTGGCGGACAAGCGCATCTTCCCGGCGATGGATGTCGGCAAGTCGGGCACCCGCAAGGAAGAGCTGCTGGTCGAGAAGGACAAGCTGTCCAAGATGTGGGTGCTGCGCCGCATCCTCATGCAGATGGGCACGATCGACTCGATGGAGTTCCTGCTCGACAAGATGAAGAACTCGAAGACCAACGAGGATTTCTTCGACTCGATGAACCAGTAAGGGCGGGGGGGCTTCGGCCCTGCCGACGCTACGGTTTTGATGGGTTCGCCGGCGGGAAATAGGCCCGCTTGCGAACCCATTTTCGTTTTGGGGCGTTAGCAGGCCCGATCCCACCCCCTTTCGGGATCGTGCCGGTCCAAGCACGGCACGGCCGCGTCGTTGCTTAACACGCGACGCGGCCAAACGGGGGGCGGGCGCATTACCGTAAACCCAGCCACCTCAACGTCCGTTCGCACTGGGCGAAGTCGAAGTGCACGCCACATCCCTGGCCAAGAGATTCCCTTGGCCTTCGATTTCGCTCAGGCTGAACGGAGGTGGGGAATGGGAGGAAAGGTCCCCCGGCCCTTACGGCCGGGTACGCCCGCCGCCCATGCCACCGCCCTGGCCAGCCCCGGCGCCCGGTGCGCCGACCGTGCCGATATTGCCGAACAGATCCTGGAAAAAGCCGCGCTGGCGACCCAGGGTCGGGGTGATCTTGCCATAGGGCGAGATGTCGGCGACTTGGTCGATGCCCGCCCGGCGGATCGTGGTGACGTTGCCCGCCGGATCGAAGCTGATCTGCAGCGTGATCTGTGAGGCGGGGCGGGGCAGGGTATAGCCCAGGTTGCGGCTGTCACGGGCGACATAATACCAGTCGCCACCATTGAACTGGCTGGCGATGGTCGGCGTGCCCAGCGTCTGGAGCACCGACTGGCGGTTGTCGACGCCCGGCTGGATCGAGTTGACGAGATCGGTGTCGACCACATAACCCTGATGCGACCGCAGCGGGGTGCACGCGCCCATGGCCAATGCCAGGCCGATCCCAAGGGCGGCGCGGGTGGAAGAAACGCTCATCATCATCTCCGGGCCGGGGGATCGGCCGCACAGGCAAAATTACAGGCGGTCGATCCGCTCGACCGTCACCCCCTCGATATGCCAAGGGAAGGGCGCGCACAAGCATGGCGCGGTGATGATCGTGCAGAGATAGGGGAGGGGCGCATGGCCTTGGGCTGGCTGAAGCGGGGGATGGCGCGCTATTTCGGGCGCGACGGCGACGCGGTGCTGCCGCTGTACAATGCCGTCGTGCTCCGCGCCCGCGAACCGCACTGGTATCTGGACGGCGCGGTGCCTGATACGGTCGATGGCCGGTTCGACATGATCGCCGCCATCCTCTCGCTCGTCCTGATCCGGCTGGAGGCGGAGCCCGAGGGGGGGGCCCCGTCGGCGCGGATCACCGAGCGCTTCGTCACCGACATGGACGGGCAGCTGCGCGAGCTGGGTATCGGCGATATCGTGGTCGGCAAGCATATCGGTCGGATGATGGCGATGCTCGGCGGGCGCCTGAGCGCATATCGCGACGGCCTGGCGGGGGAGGCGAGCACGATGGATGCAGCTTTGGTCCGCAACCTCTATCGCGGCGAGGCGCCGGCGGACCCGAATGCGGTTCCCCATGTTCGGACAGTGCTTCGTACCCTACATGAGCGGTTGGCGGACGTAACGCTGGCCCGCCTGACGCTTGGAGAATTGCCGTGACCCCCGAATGGAGCCGCCCCGAAAAGATCGACACGATCGGCGAGCGCGAAAAGCTGGTGTCGATCGACACCACCGCCGACGAACGCCGCGCCCTGGCCGGGCGGTTCGGGTTGCTGTCGGTCGAGGCGCTGTCCGCCGAACTGGTCGTGCGGCGCGATGCGGCCGGGATCCTGGTGACGGGCAAGGTGCGCGGCGCGGTGGTACAGCCCTGTTCGGTCACGGGCGACCCTGTCCCGGCCAAGGTCGACGAGCCGGTCGCCCTGCGCTTCGTCGAGCCCTTGGGCCACGGTGCGGACGAGGAAATCGAGCTGTCCGAGGATTCGCTCGACACGATCGAGATCGAAGGCGGCACGATCGACCTGGGCGAAGCGGCGGCCGAGACCATGGCCCTGTCGCTCGATCCCTTCCCCCGCAGCCCCGATGCCGCGGCGACGCTGAAGGAAGCGGGCGTCATCAGCGAGGACGAAGCGGGGCCGTTCGGTGCGCTGGCCGGGCTGAAGGCGAAGCTGGAAGGCAAATAACCCATTCCTCCCCAAGCTCGGCTTGGGGAGGGGGACCGCCGGGCGTGAGTCCGGTGATGGTGGGGCACTTACGGCTGATCTTTGTTGCACCACGCACCAAGGGAAAATGTGGAAAACATGCCACCATCCCGGCGAAGGCCGGGATCCAGTTGGGTAAATCTGTCGTAAGCAACTATAATCGCTGCGGAACTGGACCCCGGCCTTCGCCGGGGTGGATATAACCCTGCGGATTGTCGATCTTCGCTAAGACAGCTGGAAAATATGAAACCCAGCTACGGCGCATCCGGCCCCAGCGTCGGGTCCAGATCGCGCGGGCGGACGAACGCCACCAGTGTCGCGCTATGCGCACGCGCGTCCGCCCAGCGGTCGATCAGCAGTGTCATCTGCGCCACTGTCGCGGTCGGATATTTGTCCTCCACCCGCTCGCGCAACGCGCCGTCCAGCGTCAGGTCGAGGACCAGATCCTCCAGCCCCGGATTATGCCCGACCATCAGCACATGGTCGCAATCATCGGACAGCGCATGGACCCGATCCAGCAGGCTGGCGGCGGAGGCGAGATACAGCGTCTTGTCCCATACCGGCTCCAGCTTGCGGCCATAACCGCCCGACACCTCGTCCAGCGTTTCCATCACCCGGATCGCGGGGGAGGCAAGGATATGGTCGAACGTCATGTCCAGCGCTTTGAGATGCTGCCCGATCATCGCTGCGGCGCGCCGTCCCTTGGCATTCAACGGCCGGTCGAAATCGCGCGCGACCGGATCGTCCCAGCTCGACTTGGCATGGCGAAGCAGCGTCAGCGTCTTCATCGGATCGGCGTCTCCGGGGCGGCGGCTGGCAGGATCTTGTCCGACTCATGCCCGATCCCGGCGTCTGAGGAAAGCCGCGCCGCCACCCGCGCGACCGCTTCGTCGAGCGTCACGCGCGAAATCGCCACGCCCGGCGGAAAGGCGTCGAGCAGCCGCGACGGCATCGCGGCCGACAGCAGCACGAACGCCCCGCGATCATCCGCCCGCCGGATCAGCCGCCCGAAGGCCTGCGCCAGCCGCGCGCGCACGATCCGGTCGTCATAGGCGCTGCCGCCCCCCGCCAGCTTGCGGGCGGCATGGAGGACGGTCGGCTTGGGCCAGGGCACGCCCTCCATCACCACCAGCCGCAGCGAGGAGCCCGGCACGTCCACCCCGTCGCGCAACGCATCGGTGCCGAGCAGCGAGGCGGATGGATCGTCGCGGAAGATATCCACAAGCGTGCCGGTGTCGATCGGATCGACATGCTGGGCATGCAGCGCCAGCCCGTCGCGCGCCAGTCGGTCGGCGATCCGGCCATGCACGCCGTGCAACCGCCGGATCGCGGTGAACAGGCCCAGCGTCCCGCCCTTGGCCGCCGCGATCAGCCGGGCATAGGCATTGGCAAGCTGTGGAATATCGCCGCGCTTGACGTCGGTGACGATCAGCACCTCCGCCCGTTCGGGATAATCGAACGGGCTCTCTGCGACGAAATGGGCCGGGCCGCGCGCCAGATGCGGCGCGCCCGTCCGCGCCTCCGCCACGTCCCAGTCGCCCCCGGCGCGCAAGGTCGCCGAGGTGACGAGCGCGCCGTGCGCGGGCTTCAGCACGATCTCGGCAAAGGGGCGGGTCGGGTCGAGCCAGTGGCGATGCAGGCCGATATCATATTCCCGCCCCTCGACCCGGTCGACCGCCAGCCAGTCGACGAAATCGGCATTGACCGGCCCGCCGATCCGCGCGAGCAGCGACAGCCAGGCGGCCACCGTTTCCGCGCGCCACGCGATCGAGGCGATCGCGCCCTCGACCCGCGCCCGCGCCTGCCCGTCGAGCCAGTCGGGCGCCTCCTGCAACACCGCCTCCAGCCGCTGGCCGAGCGTGACCAGCGGCCGCAGCAACGCATCCAGCGCGTGGGCGGCTGGTCCGGCGGCGTCGATCAGCTCGGGCGAGGGATCGGCGAGTTCGGTCTCCAGCCCGTATCCCGCATCGCCCGGCTGCTCGGCGCGCGCAAAGGCGAGCCCACGCACTGCCGCCAACAGGCTCTCGATCGGGCCGAAGGGCTGACCCTCTGCCAGCCGCCCCAGCCAGCCTTCGCTCGCCAAGGCGTGCGCCGCCTGCACCGCATCGCCGATCGCGCGGTTGCCGCCCTCGTCATAGCTGGCTACGTCGGATAGCCGCGCGGCCAGACCCCGGCGACGGCCGCGCGATCCGGCTTCGGGACCGAGGATCCAGCGGCGCAGCTCGATCGTCTCCGCGCCGGTCAGTGCGGTCGCGAACATCGAGTCCGCCGCGTCGAACAGATGATGGCCCTCGTCGAAGACATAGCGGGTCGGCCGCGTCTGCGTCTCGCGCCCGCGCGCGGCGTTGACCATCACCAGCGCATGATTGGCGATGACGATGTCCGCCTGCACCGAGGCCCGCGCGGCGCGCTCGATGAAGCATTTGCGGTAATGCGGGCACCCGGCATAGACGCACTCACCCCGCCGGTCGGTCAGCGCGGCCGATCCGTTGCGGCGGAACAAGGTGGTCAGCCAGCCGGGCAGGTCGCCGCCGACCATGTCGCCATCGGCGGTATAGGCAGCCCAGCGCGCGACCAGCTGCGCCAGCACCGCCGCGCGCCCGGCGAACCCGCCTTGCAGCGCATCCTCCAGGTTCAGCAGGCAAAGGTAATTCTCGCGGCCCTTGCGGGTGACGACACGCTCCTTGCGCAACACGGCATCGGGGAAGATGCGGGCGGTCTCACCGCTCAACTGGCGTTGCAGCGCCTTGGTATAAGTGGAGATCCATACCGCGCCGCCCGCGCGCTCGGCCCAGAGGCTGGCGGGGGCGAGATAGCCGAGTGTCTTGCCGATGCCGGTCCCCGCCTCGGCCAGTACCATGTTTGGCGTGTCCCGCACCGCGCGCGGGGCGAAGGCGGCGGTGACGGCGGCGGCATAGGCACGCTGGCCCGGGCGTTCCTCGGCACCGTCGCCGGTCAGGCGTCGCAGTCGCTCCTCCGAGTCCTGCGGCGGCAGGTCGATGGTGCGCGGGGCGGGGCGGGGGGCGTCCTCTTCCCATTCGGGCAGTGCGCTGAACAGCCAACGCTCGTTGCGGTCGGGCCGGGCCAGGCGCGGTCCGATCAGCGGCGCCCAGGGCCAGCGGAGCCGGGCGAGACTTTGCGCGGCAGTCCAGGCGCCTTCGCGCTCGGGCCAGGCGCCTTCGGGTGTCGCGAGCAGTTTCTCCGTTGCGCGGAGGAGAAAGCTGGCAACCTCGGCATCGCTCTCCGGCGGTTCCATTCCACAGGCGCGGGCGAGGCCATGCGGGGTAGGGACAGCGAACCGGGCGGGACGGAGGAACGCGAACAGCTCGAGGATGTCGAGCCCCGACAGCTCGGCATAGCCCAGCCGCTGTCCGATCAGCGGCGCGTTGAGCAGGATGACGGGGGTTTCGGACGCCAGCCCGATCGCCTCCCCACGTGAGACGGCGCGGGTCTGTCCCCCGGTGGATATCCACACGCCGCTATGGCTGGCGTGCAGGGCGGGGTGGGGGAGCGTGGTCACGCTTTTGATTTGGGGGAGTGGGAACAGGTTGGCAACGGGGTGTGGGGAATTTGGATATGGTCTTGGGCCGAATGGCTTTGTGGCGAGGCCCTCCCCAAACCCCTCCTGCGGGAGGGGCTTACCGCGTGAGGCGCGCCATCCGTTTCAACAACGCACGCCCCTCCCGCCTGCGGGAGGGGATGGGGGAGGAAGCGCCAAACAGGACCCCACCCCTGTTCCACGTGGAACATCACCCCTGTGGATAAAACCGTGAACAACCTAGGGATAACCGCAAAACCCATTGTGCATCACGCCCCGCCTTGCCAGAGGCAAAAGCATGACAGACGAACTCCGCTCCACCGCTCTCGAGTCCAAGGCCTGGCCCTATGAGGAAGCGCGCAAGCTCCTCAAACGCTATCCCGACGGCAAGCCAGGTGGCGAGCCGATCCTGTTCGAAACCGGCTATGGCCCCTCGGGTCTCCCGCATATCGGCACGTTCAACGAAGTGCTGCGCACCACCATGGTCCGCAACGCCTTTCACGCGCTGTCCGACCAGAAGACCCGGCTGATCGCCTTTTCGGACGATATGGACGGCCTGCGCAAGGTGCCGGACAATGTGCCGAACCAGGAGATGCTGCGCGAACATCTCGGCAAGCCGCTGACCCAGGTGCCCGATCCGTTCGAGAAGTTCGACAGCTTCGCCGCGCACAACAACGCGCTGCTGCGGCAGTTTCTCGACCGCTATGGCTTCGATTACGAGTTCGCCTCGTCGACCGAGTATTACACCTCGGGTCGGTTCGACGACGCGCTGCGGCTGGTGCTGAAGCATTTTCAGGGCATTCAGGACGTGATGCTCCCCACGCTGCGGGCCGAGCGTCGTGCCACCTATTCGCCGGTCCTGCCGATCAGTCCCAAGTCGGGCATCGTGCTGCAGGTGCCGGTCGAGGTAATCGACGCCGAGGCTGGCCTGATCGCCTTCGAGGATGAGGGCGAGCGGATCGTCCAGTCGGCGCTGGGCGGCCTGTCCAAGCTGCAGTGGAAGGTGGACTGGGCGATGCGCTGGGTCGCGCTGGGTGTGGATTACGAAATGGCGGGCAAGGACCTGATCGACTCGGTCACCCAGTCGTCCAAGATCGCGCGCGTGCTCGGCGGCCGTCCACCCGAGGGCTTCAATTATGAGATGTTCCTCGACGAGCATGGCGAGAAGATCTCCAAGTCCAAGGGCAACGGCCTCAGCCTCGACCAGTGGCTGACCTATGGGCCGGAGGAGAGCCTGGCCTTTTTCGCTTACCGCGAACCGAAAAAGGCGAAGCAACTGCACATGGGCGTCATCCCGCGCGCCGTGGACGAATATTGGCAGTTCCGCACCAACTACCCGACCCAGTCGCTCAAGGAGCAGCTGGGCAATCCGGTGCATCATATCCATGACGGCAAGCTGCCGCAGGGCGAGTTGCCGGTGACGTTCGGCCTGCTGCTCAACCTGGTCGGGGTGATGGGCGAGGCGAGCAAGGAGCAGGTCTGGGGCTATCTCGCCAATTACGTGCCCGAGGCGTCGGCCGCGAAATATCCCGAGCTGGACCGGCTGATCGACCATGCGCTGGCCTATGCCCGCGACTTCGTCGCCCCGACGCTCCAGCGCCGCGCGCCCGAGCCGCATGAGGCCGAGGCGCTGCGCCAGCTGGATGCGCAGCTTGGCCAGCTCCCGGCGGGGGCGAGTGCTGAGGATATCCAGAACATCGTCTATGAGATCGGCAAGACCGACGCCTTCCCGTCGCTGCGCGACTGGTTCAAGGCGCTGTACGAGACGCTGCTGGGATCGGCGCAGGGTCCGCGCATGGGCAGCTTCATCGCGCTATACGGTGTGGATAACAGCCGCAAACTGATCGCCGAGGCGCTGGCCAAGGCGGCGTAATAACACACCCTCTCCCTTCCGGCGCTTCGCGCCTCCCTCCCTCTCCCAATGGGAGAGGGAAGGGGCCCGCCCGCATGGCGGGTGGGAAGGGTGAGGGTGTTGATTGTTCAGCGGAGATGCTCCGCAAAGAACGCCATGGTACGTTCGTCCGCTAGCTTCGCGGACTCGTCCGACCGACGTTGACCGAACTCGGTCGCAAAGCCGTGATCCTCGCCGGGATAATCGTACAGCGTGACCTTGGGGTGGTCGCCCAGCCCCTCATGCATCCGCGCCTGCGAGTCCTTGTCGACGAAATGATCCTCCTGCGGAATGTGCAGCAGGACCGGCTTGGCGATGGCGTGCTTCTCGCCGAGCAGCCCGTCGATGCCGACGGCATAGTAGCCGACACTGGCATCCACATCGGTGCGCGTCGCGGTCATGAAGGCCAACCGCCCTCCCAGGCAGTAGCCGACCACCCCGACCTTGAAGTCCGCACCATGCTCGGCCCGGATCGCGTGGATCGTCGCCTCGATATCCCGGATGCCGCCGTCCTGGTCGAACTGGCCCATAAGGTCGAGCGCCTGTTGCATCTCGTTGGGGATGTCGGGGTCCAGCTCGATGCCGGGGGCAATCTTGTGGAAGAGATCGGGCGCGACGGCCAGATAGCCTGCCTCCGCCAGCGTATCGCATTTGCGGCGGATACCCGCATTGATGCCGAAGATTTCCTGGATGACGATGATCGCGGCGGTCGGCTGGCCCTCCGGCTCGGCATAATAGGCGTTGAACGGGCCTTCGCCGTGCGGGGCGGCGATGGTCTTCATGGCAGTCATGCGGGTCTCCTGTGGTCGTCGCGACGATAACGCCTTATGCCTCAGTTGGTCGCGTGAGGAGAATTGGCTGTGAAAGTGAATGTGGAAATCGACTGCACGCCCGAAGAGGCGCGCCGCGCCATGGGCCTGCCCGACCTGACGCCGATCCATGAACGCTATGTCCAGATGATGCTCGACACGATGCAGTCCGGCGTAAAGCCCGAGATGATCGAGGCGATGATGCGCAACTGGGCACCGATGGGCGAGGCGAGCATGAGCATGTGGCGCCGGATGTTCGAGGGGCAGAAGGGCTGATCCTTTCGATGACCGACACGATCTTCGCCGTCTCCAGCGGCCAGCCGCCCGCCGCGATTGCGGTGATCCGGGTGAGCGGCCCGGCGGCGTTCACGGCGGCCGAGCGGCTGGGCGGGCCTTTGCCCCAGGCCCGCCGGGCAAGCCTGAGGACGCTGAAGGATGCGGGCGGGGCGGTGCTGGATTCGGCGCTGCTGCTCTGCTTCCCCGGACCGGCGACGGCGACCGGGGAGGATCTGGTCGAGCTGCATTGCCATGGCGGTCGCGCGGTGGTCGCGGCGGTCGAACGCACCTTGGCCGAACATCCGGGTGTTCGCCGCGCCGAGCCCGGCGAGTTTACCCGTCGCGCGTTGCTCAACGGCCGGATCGACCTGGCCGAGGCGGAGGGGCTGGCCGATCTGCTGGAAGCCCAGACCGAGCGGCAGCGCCGTGCGGCGATCAGCGCGGTCGAGGGCCGGGTGAGCCAGGCGGTGCGCGGCTGGATGGACAGGCTGGCGATGCTGTCCGCGATGATCGAGGCGATGCTCGACTTTGCCGAGGAAGATGACGTGCCGCTCGATGAAGCCGGCGTCGCGCGAATCAGGAGCGAGATGCAGGCGCTTGCCCGTGTCATGCTGGAAATGGTCGAGCGGCCGCCAGTGGACAGGCTGCACGACGGGATCCGCGTGGTGCTGGCGGGACCGCCGAATAGCGGCAAGTCGACATTGCTCAACCTGCTGGTCGAGCGGGAGGCGGCGATCGTCTCGCCGATCGCGGGCACGACGCGCGACCGTATCGAGGCGAGCGTGCTGCGCGGCGGGATCGCCTATGTGCTGACCGACACGGCGGGCCTGGCCGAGGACACCGATGACGTGATCGAGGCGATCGGCGTCACCCGCGCGCAGGAGGCGATCGCCCAGGCGGATATTCTGCTGTGGATGGCCGACACCTCACCGCCACGCGCCGATGCGATCTGGCTCCACGCACGGGCCGATCTGCCGGGGCGGGGGGCATTGCCCGAAGGGCGGCGGCTGGCGGTACGTCGCGACGATGGTGCCAGCGTGGCGGCTGTCTGGGATGCGATCGCGGACACCGCCACCACGCTGTTGCCACGCGAAGATGCGATCGGGTTCAAGCGGCACCAGCAGGAACAATGCCGCCGCGCCGCCCATGCACTGATGGCCGCGCCGTCCGACGACATCCTGTTGGTCGCGGAGGAATTGCGGATCGCGCGTCAGGCGCTGGCCGAGGTGCTGGGGGTCAGCGCGACCGAAACGATGCTTGATGCGCTGTTCGGACGCTTTTGCCTCGGCAAGTGAATGTTCCACGTGGAACGTTGAGCAGCCGAAAGGGGCGTGGGATCGCTTTGACGCTGCTCGACCATTCCGGTAGGGCGGGCGCATGTTTGATGTCGTAGTGATCGGTGGTGGTCACGCGGGAACCGAGGCCGCTGCGGCGGCTGCGCGCCGGGGTGCGCGGACGGCCCTTTTGTCTTTTGATCGTCATGGCCTGGGCGCCATGTCCTGCAATCCGGCGATCGGCGGATTGGGGAAGGGCCATATCGTGCGCGAGGTCGACGCCTTTGACGGGCTGATCGGCCGTGCGGCGGACCAGGGCGCGATTCATTACCGGATGCTCAACCGGAGCAAGGGGACGGCCGTGCAGGGGCCACGCGTCCAGGCCGACCGGCGCCGCTATGCCGGGGCGATCCAGGCAATGCTGGCGGCGCAACCCCATTTGACCATCGTGGAGGGTGAGGCCGAGGCGCTGGTCCTTGATGGCAACCGGGTTGCGGGTGTGCAGCTTGGCGACGGTACGATCCTGTCGACGCGCGCGGTGGTGCTGGCGACGGGGACGTTCCTGGGCGGTCGGCTGTTCCGGGGCGAGGAACGGCATCTCGGCGGCCGTATCGGCGAGCGCGCCGCGACCCGCATGGCGGAGCAGCTCCGCGCATTGGGCCTGCCGATGGCGCGGATGAAGACCGGGACGCCGCCGCGTCTCGACGGTCGGACCATCGACTGGGCCAGGCTGGACGAGCAGCCCTCCGACACCGATCCCTGGACCATGTCGCCGATGACGGCGGCGCGACCGCTGCCGCAGATCGCATGCGCGATCACCCGGACGACCGAAGAGACCCATGCGATCATCGCGGCGGCCTTTCACCGCTCGCCGCTGTTCACCGGCGCGATCGAGGCGAACGGGCCGCGCTATTGCCCGTCGATCGAAGACAAGATCAAGCGCTTCGCCGACCGCGACAGCCATCAGATCTTCCTGGAGCCCGAGGGGCTGGACGACCCGCTGGTCTATCCTAACGGCCTGTCGACCTCGCTGCCGACCGATGTGCAAGAGGCGATGATCGCCTCCATGCCGGGGCTGGAGCGGGCGGTCATCACGCTGCCCGGCTATGCGGTGGAGTATGACCATATCGACCCGCGCGCGCTCGATGCCCGGCTGGCGCTGGGCGCGCTGGCGGGGGTGTTTTGTGCCGGGCAGATCAACGGCACCACCGGCTATGAGGAAGCGGCGGGGCAGGGGCTGATTGCCGGGCTGAACGCCGCGGCCCATGCCTGCGATCTCAGCCCGGTCATTCTCGACCGCGCGTCGAGCTATCTGGGCGTGATGATCGACGATCTGGTGTTGCAGGGAGTCACCGAGCCCTATCGGATGTTGACGGCGCGGGCCGAATATCGGCTGTCGCTGCGGGCCGACAATGCCGAGACGCGGCTGGACGGCATCGCCGAGGTGGCGGGCTGCCTGTCGCCGGAGCGGCTGGCGCATCGGCGGCGGCGGCAGGAGCAGCAGGCGGCCTTGCGCGAGCGGCTGTCGACGGTCCGCACCGCCTCCGATCTCGCACGCAGCGGGGCGGCGATCGCCCAGGATGGCGCGCGGCGGACGGCTTATGAGTGGCTGCGCTTCGATGGCGTCACGCTCGCGCATGTCGCGCCCGATGCGGCGGAGGGCTGCGATCCGGCGGTGGTGGCCGAGACGCTGGAGGACGCGCGATATGCGCCCTATGTCGAACGCCAGGCGGAGGAGGTCGCGCGGCTGCGTGCCGACGAACAGATCCTGTTGTCGCCCGAACTCGACTATGCCGCCATTCCCGGCCTGTCGCAGGAAATGATAGACCGGCTGAGCCTCGCCCGGCCTGCCACGCTGGCGGCCGCGTCGCGGATTCGCGGCATTACCCCGGCCGCCCTGTCGGCGGTGCTTCTCCACGCCCGAAAGGTGGCCGCATGACCGAAGACCAAGCTCGCGACTGGGCGGTCCAGCGCTTCGGTGAAGAGGCGGCGGCTAAGATCGACTGGTTCCTCAACCTGGTGATCGTCGAGAACGACCAGCAGAATCTGATCGCGCCCTCGACTATCCCGACCATCTGGGCACGCCATGCGCTCGACTCGTTGCAGCTGATTCCGCTGGCCGATCGCGCCGACGGACAGTGGGTCGACATCGGCACCGGCGGTGGTTTTCCCGGCATGGTCGTCGCTTTGGCATGGCCGGGGCAGGTCGCGCTGGTCGAACCGCGCAAGCGCCGCGCCGATTTCCTGCGCGACTGTGCCGAGACGCTGGGCATCGCCGACCGGGTGACGGTCCACGCCTCCAAGATCGAGGCGGTGCAGTTGAAGGCGGATATTATTTCTGCTCGTGCGGTGGCGACAGTCGAAAATCTTTTGCGCGCCGCCGCCCATTGCGGCAAACCGGACACGCGGTGGTTGCTCCCGCGCGGCCGCCTGGACGAGCGCGAAATCAAGACCCTCAAGCGGCGATGGCGCTTCGTGTTTCACGTGGAACATAGCATCACCTCGGCGGACTCGTCGATCGTGATCCTCGACCGAGTAGGGGCCCGATGATCTGCGTAGCCATTGCGAACCAGAAGGGCGGGGTGGGCAAGACCACCAGCGCCATCAACCTCGCCACCGCCCTGGCGGCGACCGGTCTGCACGTCCTGCTGATCGACCTCGATCCGCAGGGCAATGCCTCGACCGGCCTTGGCATTCCCAACAGCCAGCGGACCTTTTCCAGCTATCACGTCCTGCTGGGCGAGGCGCGGATCGACGATGCGGTGGTGCATACGCAGGTGCCCCGGCTGGACGTGGTGCCTGCGACGGTCGACCTGTCGGGAGCCGAGCTGGAGCTGGTCGATTTCGAGAATCGTACGCACCGGCTCGACCATGCGCTGCGGCGGACGCAGGGTAACTGGGACATTGTCCTGGTCGATTGCCCGCCCTCGCTGGGGCTGTTGACGATCAATGCGATGGTGGCGTCCGACTCGCTGTTCGTGCCGCTGCAATGTGAGTTCTTCGCGCTGGAGGGCTTGTCGCAGCTGCTGACGACGGTCGAGCGGATTCGCGCGCGATTCAATCCGGGCCTCGCCATATTGGGCGTGGCGTTGACGATGTACGACCGGCGCAACCGGCTGACCGATCAGGTGTCGGCCGATGTGCGCGCGGTTTTGGGAGGTGTGGTGTTCGATACGGTGATTCCGCGCAACGTCCGACTGTCGGAGGCGCCCAGCCATGGCCTGCCTGCCTTGATCTATGACCATCGCTGCGTCGGCAGCCAGGCCTATATCGCGCTGGCCCGCGAGCTGATCGCGCGCCTGCCGCTCGGCACGCCCCAGCCGGGGGCTGCGGCGGCATGAGCGGGGAGATGACGGCCAAACGTCCGCGCCCCGGTCTTGGGCGCGGCCTGGGTGCGCTGCTCGGCGACATCGCGCGTGAGGCACCCATACAGCCGGGCGATCAGCCCACGCCGGGCGGGGTGCGGATGCTGCCCGTCGGATCGCTGTCGCCGCACCCGGACCAGCCGCGTCGCCATTTCGAGGAAGCCGCGCTCGACGAACTCGCCGCCTCGATTGCGGCGCGTGGGCTGATCCAGCCGATCGTCGTCCGGCCGCATGGCAAGGATTATCAGATCGTCGCGGGCGAGCGGCGCTGGCGCGCGGCACAGCGGGCACGGCTGCACGAGGTTCCGGTCGTCGTCCGCGACTTCGACGATGCCCAGACGCTCGAAATTGCGCTGATCGAGAATATCCAGCGCCAGGACCTGAACGCCATCGAAGAGGCGCAGGCCTATCAGCGGCTGGCGGGCGAGTTCGGCCATACCCAGGAAGCGCTGGCCAAGATCGTCCACAAGTCGCGCAGCCATGTCGCCAATCTGCTGCGCCTTCTGGAACTGCCCGACACGGTGCAGGCCCAGGTGGTCACCGGTGCACTGTCGATGGGGCATGCCCGTGCGCTGCTGGGTGCGGACGAGGTCGAGTCGCTGGCGGATCAGGTCATTGCGCGTGGGCTGAGCGTGCGTGAAACCGAAAAGCTCACGCGCGAGGCCAAGGGCGGCGGGCGTAAGGGGAGCAACGGCGCCGACAAGGCCCCTCGCAGCGGCGGGCAGGACGCGGCGGATGCCGATATCGCCGCGCTGGAGGGGCAGCTCGCCGATCTGCTCGGCCTGTCGGTGCGGATCGCGCATGGTGAGAAGGGCGGGACTCTGACCCTGAGCTATTCGACGCTCGATCAGCTCGACATGGTGTGCCAGCGGCTGACAGGTGAGGGGATTTGAAAGCGGGACGCCGGTCTGTTTCGCAGACAGGCGCAACTCGCTTTTGATTTTTGAGCGGGCGGGGCATGGGCTTCGACTTCGCTCAGCCTGAACGGGTTTTGGTATTGTGAACCCCAAACCCCGTTCAGCCTGAGCGAAGTCGAAGGTCACGGGGTCATCCCCGCCGCGCAATCCCCTGCGCGATGATCGTCGCCTCGGACTCCGCCAGCACTGCCCCGGCATTGCCCGGCGCCATCACCGCACGCTCGGCGGCCCGAATGCGGGCCAGCGCCCGCGCCAGCATCGCCGGGCTCCAGCGCCGGAGCGCCCGCGTGGTCTTCGCCTCGTCGCGGAAGAAGACGCGGTGGCGTTTCATCACTGCCTCGACCGGCTCGCCCGCATCCATATCCGCGCGCATCTCGGCCAGTGCGACCAGTCGCCGGGCCAGCGCGCGTAGCCATGGGATAGGCGAGGCGCCACCTTCGTCGAGCAGCGCCAGTTCGCCGCCCAGATCACTCACGCGACCCTCGACCACCGCCTCGACCGCATCGCCCATCTCGACCTCGCCCAGATCGGCACCGATCGCGTCCATCGCGGCGTGATCGACTTCGCGCGGACGGTCGGGGGCGGCGTTGAGATAAAGAGCGATCTTTTCCAGTTCGCGCATCATCACCGAGCGATCGGCAGCGGCCGCGTCGACCAGTCGGGCGGGCACGCCAGCGGCCAGTCGCAGTCCCATCTCGCCGCCGATCGTCGTCGCCAGCCGTTCGGCATCGGCGGCGGTGGGCGCGTAGCAGCCAAAGGCCATGGCGCGCGGCGAATCGAGCGCGAGCTTGACGATCTTGGCGGTCGTCTTGACCGTGGGCGCGATGGCGACGACCGGATTGCCCGCCGATTCCGCCTCAAGCAGGGCGGTGAAGGCCGCAAGCCCCTCCTCGCCGACACTCGCGATGCGGATATGGCGCGGGCCGCCGAACAGCGACATGGCGGCGGCTTCGTCGGTCAGGCGGGCGGGATCGCTCTTCAGCGTCGCCGAATCCAGGTCGATCCGTTCGGCCTCCGGGCCCATCGCCTTTGCCAGCAGCCGCGCCAGTTCGCTCGCCCCCGCCTCATCGGGACCGTGGAGCAGATAGAGGCGGATATCGGCGGAGGGGCGGCCCAGCGCCTGGCGAATCTGGTTGGCGCTGGCTTTCAAGACCGGGGCGCCTTCACGGCCGCGCGGGGGCCATCGCCTCGCCGGGACGCGACCGGGCATAGGTGGCGATTCGCGCGACGATCTCGTCCGCGACGATCACCGACAGCCGTTCCAGCGCGGTGTTTTCGGCGGCGATCGTGGCATATTCGGAGCGGACCACGTCGATCCCGGCATCCGATCCGGCGGTGGCGTCGACCAGCACCGCGTTGCTCGTCTGGTCGATCAGCTGATAACGCGCACGCAGGATGCGCCGTTCACGCACCACCGAATCGTCGCTTCGCACGCCAAGCCCGCGAATCTGATCGTCCAGCTTCACGTCCAGCCGGTACCGGGCATTGGTGCCCTTGGTGCCGCCCAGCCGGTCGTTCAGCGCGTTGGTCATCAGCCAGCCCGCCTTCCCCTGAATCGGCGCAACCTCGATCTGCGACAGGGCGCTCGCGACCGGGCCCGAGCCGCCGCCGGCGTAGAGCGGATGCAGCCCGCAGCCGGTAAGAGTCAGCGTCAACGCCAGACCGGCGGCGATGAGGGGAAGGGGGCGGCTCATGCGACGATGTTCACCAGACGGTCGGGCACCACGATCACCTTTTTCGGGGTCGCACCGTCCAGCGCGCGGACGATCTTGTCCGATGCCAGCGCGGTTGCCTCCAACTGATCCTTGGGCATCCCCTTGGCGATGGTCAGCGTGTCGCGCAGCTTGCCGTTGACCTGCACCGCGACGGTGACCTCGTCCTCGACCAGCAGGCTTTCGTCGACCTCCGGCCAGGCGGCGTCGGCGATCAGGCCCTCTTGCCCCATTCCGGCCCAGGCTTCCTCGGCCAGATGCGGGACCATCGGCGCGACCAGCAACATGGTGGTGCGGATCGCCTCGTTGCGCGCGGCCGAGGGCTTGGCCTTTTCGATGGCGTTGACCAGCTCATACAGCTTGGCAACGGCCTTGTTGAAGGCCAGCGCTTCGATGTCCGCCGCGACGCCCGCAATGGTCTGGTGCAGCTTGCGGGAAAGCGCCTTGTCCTCGCCTTCGGCGGCTTCCGAGCCGTCGAACAGGCGCCACAGCCGCTGGACGAAACGCCACGAGCCCTCAATGCCCGATTCCGACCAGGGCAGATCGCGCTCGGGCGGGCTGTCGGACAGCATGAACCAGCGGACCGCGTCCGCGCCGTACTGATCCACAATGGGTTCGGGATCGACGGTGTTCTTCTTGGACTTGGACATCTTCTCGACGCGGCCAACGGTGATCGGCTGTCCGGTCGCGATTTCGATGCCGTCGCGAATCTCGCCGGGGGCCAGCCAGCGGCCGTCCGAAGACTTGTAGCTTTCGTGCGTGACCATGCCTTGCGTGAACAGGCCCGCAAAGGGTTCCGCCACGTCGATCAGGCCGATATGCTTCAGGGCGCGCGTCCAGAAGCGCGCATAGAGCAGATGCAGGATCGCATGTTCGACGCCGCCGATATACTGGCCGACGGGCAGCCACTGCTTCACCACCTCGGGATCGAACGGGCGATCCTTGGGCTGGCTGGCGAAGCGGATGAAATACCAGGACGAATCGACGAAGGTATCGAGCGTGTCGGTCTCGCGCCGGGCGGGCTTGCCGCAGTTCGGGCAGTCGACATGCTTCCACGTCGCATGGCGGTCGAGCGGATTGCCAGGAACGTCGAAAGTGACGTCCTCGGGCAAAGTCACCGGCAGCTGGTCCTTGGGCACCGGCACCGCGCCGCAATCCTCGCAATGGATGATCGGGATCGGCGTGCCCCAGTAACGCTGGCGGCTGACGCCCCAGTCGCGCAGGCGGTAGACGGTCTGGCCCTGGCCCCAGCCTTCGCTTTCGGCGCGGGTGATGACGGCGGCCTTGGCAGCCTCCACATCCAGCCCGTCGAGGAAACGGGAATTCACGATCGCACCCGGACCGGTATAGGCGGTGTCGCCTTCAAAGGTCAGGTCGGTTGTGCTGCCGTCTGAAACGACGCGGCAAACCTCAAGGCCATATTTCCGCGCGAAATCCAAGTCGCGCTGGTCATGAGCGGGTACACCCATGACCGCGCCGGTGCCGTAATCCATTAACACGAAGTTCGCGATATAGACCGGCAATGTCCAACCCGAGTCGAACGGGTGCAGAACCTCGTAACCCGTGTTGAAACCAAGCTTTTCCTGGGTTTCCAGCTCCGCTGCGGTCGTGCCGCCTGCCTTACAACGTTCGATGAACGCAGCGGCTTCGGGATTCCACTGGGCTACTTCGCGCGCGATCGGGTGGTCCGCCGCGATCGCGATGAAGCTCGCCCCGAAGATCGTGTCGGGTCGCGTCGAGTAGACCTCGATGGCTTCGGTCAACGGCGTGAGAGGCGCGAAGCGGAACTGAAGGCCCTTGCTGCGGCCGATCCAGTTCTCCTGCATCAGCTTCACCTTGTCGGGCCAATGCTCGAGCGTCGTCAGACCCTCCAGCAGCTCGTCGGCGAAGTCGGTGATCTTCAGGAACCACTGGTTCAGCTTGCGCTTCTCGACCAGCGCGCCCGAGCGCCAGCCGCGCCCGTCGATCACCTGTTCGTTGGCCAGCACGGTCATGTCGACCGGGTCCCAGTTGACCGCCGATTCCTTGCGATAGACCAGCCCGCCCGCATACAGGTCGAGGAACAGCGCCTGCTCATGCCCGTAATAATCGGGCTCGCAGGTCGCGATCTCGCGCGTCCAGTCGAGCGCGAAGCCCAGCCGCTTCAGTTGCGCCTTCATCGTCGCGATATTGTCGCGGGTCCAGCCGCCCGGATGGACGCCCTTTTCCATCGCGGCATTCTCGGCGGGCATGCCGAACGCGTCCCAGCCCATCGGGTGGAGCACCTCATGCCCGATCATCCGCCGATAGCGGGCCAGCACGTCGCCCATCGTATAGTTGCGGACATGCCCCATATGGATGCGCCCCGAAGGATAGGGAAACATCTCAAGGACATAGCTACGCGGCTTGGTGCTGTGATCGTCGGCGGCGAAGGTGCGCCGCTCTTCCCAGATCCGCTGCCAGGTCGAATCCGATTTCAGGGCGTTGAAACGCGAGGCCATTCTTCTCGTCTTTTTACTTCGTGATCGAGGCACGGCGCAGGTCGCGCGCCTTGGTCAGGATGATGTCTTCCAGCTTCTGGATGGTCGCGGCCTGGACGGGCGCTTCGACCCACTGGCCGCCACGATTGACTTCGCGCAGGGCGGTCACGCGCAGCGCATCGGCGCGCAGATCCTGGTCCAGGATGGTGACGGTCACCTTCATCCGCTCGGTCGGAACCTGCGGATTAATGTACCAGTCGGTCACGATCACGCCGCCGTTCGAATCCGTCTCGGCCAGCGGCATGAAGCTGAGCGTGTCGAGGCTGGCGCGCCACAGATAGGAGTTCACGCCGATCGTGGTGATCTTCGCGGCGGCCAGGTCACCCTGGGGGCGATCCTTCTTGCTGGCACAGGCCCCGAGCGACAGGGCGGCAATAACCGCGAACGCGGTGGCGGTACGGCGAAGCATCGGCATTATCCTGACTGGGAATAAGGGTTGGCTACAGCCTCTACAGGGGCCCCGGCACCCCGGCAAGCACCCCGCGCGCATGGGCGGTTCCCGGTGATTCTGTGGAGGTTGCGCAACAGTCGGACAAGATTCGCGATTGCGACCGTAACAATGGGATCGCTCGCACCCGATTCCATGTTAGGAGCGATCTCGTAAAAGGGTTTCCAAAAAGGGGTGGACCGTGTCGTTCGGGCGTGTGGTGATCGGAATCGCAATCGGGGCGCTTGCCGCCACGACCGCGATGGTCGCGCCCGCCATCGGCGCGGTGGAGCAGATCAGCCGCGCCACCCCCAAGCGCGCCTTCACCCTGATGCGGGGCGGGTTCACCCCGGCGGCGGCCGATCCGCGGCTCGCGGCGATCTTCGCCAAGGGCGGTCTGGATGCGGGCGACCTGCGCTTCACCCCGGCCGAAAGCCAGCGCGGCGCCAATCGCGCGGTGACGGTGGCCCTGCGCGCGCGGACCAGCCGTACCAATGAGGAACGGATCGCGGCCAACACCGCACCGACGGTCGGCCTGGCGCCGGTCGCCTATAATCTGGGCGCTTCGGTGGGTTGGAAGCGGGTCGCGCTGTCGGGTGATATCGCCCGCGTCGACCTGGCCGGGATGCCCGGCAGCCGCGAGACGGCGGACGTCGCGGTCAGCTATACCGCGAATCGCTTTACCGGCCGCGTAAAGGCATCGTCCGATCGCCCGATCGACGGCGCGCCGAAGCTGGTCGACGTGCCCGCCAACTACTCGCTCGACATGGGCGGATCCTATTCGCTGACCCGCAACTTGGATGTGACGGCGGGCGTCCGCTATCGCTCGGACCGCGAGCGTCTGGCGCGGATCGACGACGATCGCCGCAACAGCCAGGCGGTCTATCTGGGCACCGCCTTCCGCTTCTGATTTCCGATTCGGGCGAAGCGGTTTCTTTTTGTATAGGCGGCAATGACGGTCTCGCCGCCGTTCGGCGCTCTCCATGCGTAGCGCGGGCGACACGCTTAGATCGGTGAGCGCATGGTCGTGACCTGTCGGTTGCTGGTCATGGACATAGGCCGCCACTCCGGCGGGAATGGGCGCCGCCGGGGCGACCGACGCCAATGCGATCGTGGAAGACGTTCTGCTTCTCCATTCCCGTGGCCATCATCGCTGCGGTGGATGACGGGGGCCTGACGAAGGGCGCGCCCATGCGTCGATTGCGGCCCAACCATCAAAGCGCCCCCGCAAGCGTCGGAAACGCGCCGCATCCATACCCCCCAACGCGATCAGCGGCAGGCCCAGTCCGCATCCGATCCGCGCGGCGCGCGACGGGCCCAGCGCCGGGGCACCGGGATGCGAGCGGGTAGGGTGGACGGGCGAGACGAAGAGCAGGTCCGCGCCCGCTTTCCACCCCGCCACCGCCTCGGCGCGGTCATGCGCAGGCCAGCTTCGCAAGCCGGTCGTCCGCCCGCGTTTGTGGATGCCGTCGCCCGGCAGGCCCCCGCCCGCGACCAGAAGAATCAAATGCCGCGCCCGGGCGATTCGCCGCACCCGCCGGTGAATCGCCCGGCGCTCGGCAGGGGGCGTCGCATGGTGGCGGAACACCACGCCCGATCCGGGCGGCAAGGCGCTTAGTGCTCGCCATAGCCCGTCGCCCAACCGCTCGTCGGTCATCAGCCATGTCACGGGGTATCGGTCGGCCATTGCGGGCATTATAGCGCGGGGCATGACCGACGACAGCGTTTCCCGCCTCCACACCGTCTCCGCCGAGCTGCAGCGTGCCGCGAAGCTGGGCGATCATGCCATGCCGACCCTGATCGCGGTGTCGAAGACGCACGACGCCGACACGATCCGCCCGCTGCTGGGTGCCGGGCACCGCGTGTTCGGCGAGAATCGCGTGCAGGAGGCGGCGGCCAAATGGCCCGCGCTGCAAGAGGCCTATCCCGGCGTCGAACTGCACCTGATCGGCCAGCTCCAGTCGAACAAGGCGGCGGATGCGGTCGCGCTGTTCGACGTGATCCACACCGTCGACCGCCCCTCGCTGATCGCCGCGCTGGGCGAAGCGATGGCGAAGAGCGGCAAGCGGCCCGACTGTTTCCTGCAGGTCAATATCGGCGAGGAGGACCAGAAGGGCGGCTGCGCCATCGCCGAGGCGCCTGCGATGCTGGCGGCGGCGCGCGAGGCGGGGCTGCCGATCGTCGGGCTGATGGCGATCCCGCCGCACGGGGTGGACGCTGCGCCCTATTTTGCGCTGCTCGCCAAGATGGCGCGCGAGCTGGGCGTCACAAAGCTCAGCATGGGCATGTCCGAGGATTATGAGGTCGCCGCGATGCTGGGGGCCAGCCATGTCCGCGTCGGCAGCGCGCTGTTCGGAGCCCGCGGATGAGCCGTTTCGCTGCACTGTTGTTCGATTTCGACGGCGTCCTGATCGACAGCGAATATGAGGGCAATCGCCACCTCGCCGAATGGCTGACCGCCAACGGCCATCCGCATACGCCGGAGGAGGCGATGCATCATTATATGGGGCTGGCGGGGCAGGACTTTATCGCCGCGATCGAGGGGCGGATCGGCTACACCCTACCGGACGCCTTTTACGAAGCGCGGCGGGTCGAGGATGTGCGCGCAATGGAAGAGGGCGTCGCGGCGATTGCCGGGGCGGTGGATTTCGTCCGTTCGCTCCCCGCAGATTTCCCAAAGGCAGTGGTGTCGTCCAGCCCGACCTTGTGGCTCAACCGGCATTTGCGCCATCTGGGCCTGCGCGAGGCGTTCGGGGAGCATGTCTATAGCGGGCGCGAGCATGTCACGCGCGGCAAGCCCGCACCCGATCTGTACCTGTTCGCCGCCGACCGGCTGGGTGTGGACATCGCCGACTGCGCGATCCTGGAGGACTCCCCCGTCGGTGCGACCGGCGCGGTGGCGAGCGGCGGCTATGTCATCGGTATGTGCATGGGGACGCACTGCGCGGTCGGGCATGACCAAAGGCTGCGCGAGATCGGCGTGGCCGCGATCGCGCAGGATTATGCGGACGTCCGGCGCGAATTGGGGTTCTGACCTCCCGATCCCCAACCTCCGTTCACGCTGAGCGAAGTCGAAGCGCACGTTCTGCGCTGAGCCACAAAGGCCAATCCCGTGGCCTTCGACTTCGCTCAGTGCGAACGGATGTTTGGGTTAAAGCTGATGCCCGGTCCGGTCCCGCTTGGTCGCCAGATAGCGTTCGTTATGCGGATTGGGCGGCAGGCTGTGCGCGACGCGCTCGATCACCCGGACCCCCGCCGCCTCCAGCCCGGCGACCTTGGCCGGATTGTTGGTCAGCAGCCGCACCTGGTCCTGCCGCATCAGGGTCAGCATCCGCGCCGCCACCCCGAAATCGCGCGCGTCGATCGCAAAGCCCAGGCGCGTATTGGCGTCGACCGTGTCGAACCCCTGATCCTGTAGCTGATAGGCGCGCAGCTTGTTGACCAGCCCGATCCCGCGCCCTTCCTGCCGTAGATAGAGCAGGATTCCCCAGCCGGACTCGGCGATGGCATGGATGGCGGCACGAAGCTGCGGCCCGCAATCGCATTTCAGGCTGCCCAGCACATCGCCGGTCAGGCATTCGCTGTGCAGCCGCACCAAAGGCGGCTGGCCGTTCGGCTGGCCGATCAGCAGCGCGACATGCTCGCCCGCCGCATGGGGCGAGCGGAAGGCGACGATCTCCGCATCCTCCGCCCCCGCCACGGGCAGGCGCGCGCGGGTGGCGATGGCCAGCGCCTCGGCATTTTCATGCGCGGCGATGTCGGCCAGGCCGATCGCCGCCTCGACGCCCGTGCCGCCGATGAAGAAGGCGGGCAGCATCCCGGCGATCCGGGCGAACCGGATCGCCGCCGCGGCGACCGCCGGATCGGGCAGGGGGAGCGCGCGGAACGGACCTTTCAGCGGTGTTGCCAGGTCGAATTGTGGATCGGCCAGCGCCGTCGCGGCGGCGAAGTCAATCCAGGGCGCGCGCTCGACCAGCACGGCGGCGTCGGGATCGGCCGCCTCCAACTGGTTGGTCAGCTTCAGCGTCGCGGCGCGACCCGCCGAGATCAGGACCGGCGCGCGGCCCTCCGGATCGAAGGCGGCGAGGCGCAGCGGGTCGGCGGTCTCCACGGCAAGCAGCGGTGTGCCAGCGATCGCGATCGGCCATCCCCGGCGCAGCGCGTCGATCGCGCGCGCCGCCGCTTTGGAATCCGCGCTCAAAAATCGAATTCCGTCATGATCGGAATATGGTCGGAGGGCTTCAGCCAGCTGCGGCACCCCTCGAACACCTGATGCGCCACCGCCTTCTGGGCCACGTCGCGCGTCGCCCACATATGGTCGAGCCGCCGCCCGCGATCCGATGCCGCCCAGTCCTTCGCGCGGTAGCTCCACCAGGTATAGAGCCGCTGCGGCGCGGGGATGAAATGGCGACCCAGATCGACCCAATCGTTCGACGCCTGCAACCTGGCCAGCGTCTCCACCTCGATGGGGGTATGGCTGACCACGTCGAGCAGCTGCTTGTGACTCCACACGTCCGATTCGAGCGGCGCGATGTTGAAGTCGCCGGTCAGGATCGTCGGGCAACCGAGCTGGCCCGACCATTCGATCATGCGACCGAGGAAATCCAGCTTCTGGCCGAATTTCGGGTTCGCCTCGCGATCGGGCACGTCGCCGCCCGCCGGGATATAGACATTCTCCAGTCGTAAGCCGTTCGGCAGGCGGATGCCGACATGGCGCGCCTCGGCATTGGCCTGCCAGTCGAGGCGGTCGTCCTCGGTGATCGGCACCTTCGCCACGATGGCGACGCCGTGGTGCATCCGCTGGCCGTGGATGATGATGTGGTCGTAACCCAGCGCGCGGAACAGCTCGAAGGGGAAATCGTCATCGACCACCTTCGTCTCCTGAAGACACAGCACGTCGGGGGCGGCGTCCTTCAGGAATTGCTCGACGATGGCGGCGCGGAAACGCACCGAGTTGATGTTCCAGGAGGCGATTTTCACGCGAAGCGATGTAGCGGGGGCAGGAGGGTGAGACAAGATTACCCGCGTTATGGAATGGCGCTGCATATCTCCGTACCACCCCGGCGAAGGCCGGGGTCCAGTTGCGGCGGACCATCGGGGGGCGCGGTGTCTTTGCCTCCCACGCGACGTGATGCGCGTCATCAGCGACATGGCGACTGGGCCCCGGCCTTCGCCGGGGTCGAGAAGAAGAGATGCAGAAAAGGAAAGGCCCTCGCTCCGGGGGCATGGAGCGAGGGCCGACCTAGCGTTCGTCACGCAGGCGGGATGAGGGTGCTCGTTCGAGCAACAGGGGGGAATCTCGAAGACCCCTCAGCCGCAAGGCCTTGATAGGGCAGAGAACCTGTCGCTCGGATGAATGAAACGGCCCGCAATCGTTCAGTTTCGCGCCGCCGTCCTCCGGGGATCGTTGAATCGGAACGCCTTGTCGTCCACCGGCACGCCGAACCGCTGGTTCGACAGGCGAATCGTGGTCCGGTTGTTCTGGCTGTCGAGCGCGACCCAGCCCTGCATCATCAGCCCGCCCGGTGCCGAGGCATCGCGCGCGAAGACCAGGGTGATCTTGCCATATTCGGGATGCTTGGGGTCGTTCGCCTCGACCGAGAGCAGGCGCGAATCGGCGCTGGGCACGATCCTGGCATAGCGGCTGATGTCGCGGCTCGGGTCGAGCAGCACGCCCAGCGGCGAGTTCTTGATCGGCCAGCGCTGCACCTGGCGCACCGAATAGTCGATGAAGGTCAGTGCGCCGCCATCGGCGACGATCAGCAGCGGCACACCCTTTTCATATTGGAAGCGGATCTTGCCCGGCTTCTTCATGGTCAGCGTGCCGGTCAGCACCTTGCCGGCGCGGTCGGTCTGGGTGAAATCGGCGGTCATCGTCTGCACCGATTGCAGGTGACGCTGCACCGCCGCCAGGTCGCCACTCGCCTGGGCCAGCGCGGGGACGGGGGCGGCGGCCATCGCCATGGCGGTCGGCGCCAGCAGGGCGGAGGCCACAATCGAACGGATCATCAATACACTCCTTTGGGCACGCCTGTGCTTGCGCGCCGCCTATTGAACGGGTCGTGAATCAGGCGCGTTACAGGGTGAAGGCAGCCTTCAGCCCCAATATGGTGACGTCGTTGGCCTGCGAATAGCCGCCGGGATGGTGGACGAACTGGACGTTGGGCCGCATCTCCAGCCATTCGGCGGGGTGGACGCTGTAATAGACCTCGGCGGCATATTCGGACCCCTGCACGGCGGGTCGGGTCGGATCGAGCCGCTGCCCGTCCGCGACGCGCCCGTTCACATGGGTGCGCGCCATGCCAAAGCCCAGCACATCGCCCGGCACGGCGGGGACCAGCCCCTTGTAGAACAGCCCGGCCGCGATCTGATTGTCGGTCACGCTGGTCGCGCGGTCGGCCTGCGTCGCGTTCAGGAAGACGCTGAGGCCGTTCTCCGCCTTGCCGTCCTTGGTTGCGCCGGTCAGCTGTTGCTGGATATTGATATAGACGCCGTAGCGGCTGCTGCGCTCTAGCGGCGCCAGGCCGGTGATCGCGATCGGACGACGGTTGATGTCCAGGAACACGTCCGGCGCATCCGCCGTCGCGATCCAGCCGCCCAGCTTGTACGAGCCGATCTTGCCCACGGTCGGGTTGCGGATCCAGCCGATCTCGGCGGGCACCAGCACCCCGGTCGCGCCCTTGAAATGGCCGATGAAGAAATCATTGTCGAGGTTGCGCGGATTGATCTCATACACCGCGCCCTGGACATACAGGTCGTCGCGCGGTTCGTAGCGCAGCCGCGCGCCCCATTGGCTGACCGGCCAGTTCTGCCAATAATCGCCGACCAGATTGCCCGGCTGCGCGCCGCAGAAGCTGAGATTCATGAAGTGGCACGAGAAGATGGCGAAATCCTCGCCCGGATTGGTGCGACCCAGCTTCAGCTCGAACCGCTCGCCGATCCGCTGCTCGTACCAGAATTGGGTCAGGCGGAGCGTCTGGCCACGGCCGTAAACCTCCTGCACCTGTTGCAGCGTGCCCAAATTCGCATCGTCGCTGAGGTTGCGACCGCGCCGATAGGTCAGGGTCGCCTGGAACGCGCCGCCCTTCAGTCCGAAGACCTTCTCCAGATCGAACAGCGCGCCCGCATCGAACTGCCCCGTCTCACGGAACAGCGTCTTGCGCCCGCCGGTGACATTGGCCGCACTTTCGGACGCATAGCGCGCGGTGACGGTGATGCCGCGCTCGTTCAGCCGGGTGCGGATCTTGTGCCAGTCGCCGATGATCCCGGGCGGCGGCGTGCGCCGCGTGTCGGCGGTGATCGCCGAGGGCGCGCTGTCGGAGGGGCGCACCGCGCGACGGCGAGTCGGCGGGCGCTGCGTATCGCCGGTGGCGGCATCGGGGGTGACGCGGGCGGCGGTGGGGACGGGATCAGTCGTCTGCTGCGGCGAAAAGGGTGCCGCGAGCAGCAAAGGTGCCCAGCCCCAGATCGTCGCCATCATCTTTTCCCCTGTTTGCCTGGACTTATCGTTGCGAAGGGCAAACGACCGGGCGGGGAAAAGGTGCCGTAAAGGTTAAGGGCGATTCCTCCCCTGTAAGGGGAGGTGGCAGGCCGCAGGCCTGACGGAGGGGTGTCGCCCTCTCTATAGCGAGTGGCAGGCGGATTGCCCCCCGGCAATCCTCAAACCCGCGGGGCGGGTTTTGACCTGCCACTCCCCTCCGCCAGCTTCGCTGGTCCCCCTCCCCTTGCAGGGGAGGAATGTTTACGCCTCGTCGGCCGCGCGGACCTGGTCGACATACTCCCCGTACCCTTCCGCCTCCATATCCCCCAGCGGCACGAAGCGCAGCGAGGCGGAGTTAATGCAGTAGCGCAGGCCGCCGCGATCGCGCGGGCCGTCGGGGAAGACATGGCCCAGATGGCTGTCGCCATGCGCCGAGCGGACTTCGGTGCGAACCATGCCGTGGGTGGTGTCGGTCAGTTCGTTGACATGGGCAGGCTCGATCGGCCGGGTGAAGCTGGGCCAGCCGCAATGCGAATCGAACTTGTCGGCAGAGGCGAACAAGGGCTCGCCCGAGACGATGTCGACATAGAGACCGGGCTCGCGCGTGTGGAGATATTCGCCGGTGCCGGGACGCTCGGTGCCGCTCTGCTGGGTGACGTAATATTGTTCCGGGGTCAGCCGCGACAGGGCTTCCTCGGTCTTGGCATAACGGGTGTCGGCCATGGGATGTCCTTTCTGGCTCAGGCGTCGGCCGTGATCTGGCGCAGCGCCTGTTCGAACGACTCGGGCGGCTGTCCGCCCGAGATGAGATAGCGATTGTCGATCACGATGGCGGGCACCGACTGGATGCCGCGCCCCTGCCACAGCCGCTCCGCCTCGCGCACCTCGGCGGCGTAGCGGTCGGAGGACAGGATTGCGCGCGCCGCGTCGGCGTCCAGCCCGGCGCGGGTGACGGCGGCGAGCAGCACGGCGTGGTCGGAGATGTCCTCTCCCCGCGTAAAATAGCTGTCGAACAGCGCGTGCTTCAGTGCGGCCTGGCCCCCCTCGATCCCGGCCCAGTGGAGCAGGCGATGCGCGTCGAAGCTATTATAGATGCGCGCATCGTCGCCCATCGCCATGGTGAACCCGACCGCGGCGGCGCGTTCGCGGATAGTGGCGCGATTGGCGGCGGACTGTTCGGGCGTCGCGCCATATTTGCGGCCGATATGCTCGACGATATTCTCGCCCTCGGGCGCCATGGCAGGGTTCAGCTCGAAAGGCTGGAAATGGATTTCGGCCTGCACCGCGTCGCCCATCCGCTCCAGCGCGATCTCCAGCCCGCGCAGGCCGATGATGCACCAGGGGCAGGAGATGTCGGAGACGAAATCAATTCGAAGTGGGCGGGGCATGGACGGTCCTGCAAGATACGACGCCAAGGCCGTCGCCCCGCTTATGTGGGGAAAGGCCCCGCGCCCTGCAACCGCACCGCTATCCGCGCAGCCGCACCCAGGATTCGGGGGGACGGGGGCGGAGCGGGTGGCTGGGATAGACCGTCCGTGGGGTGGGATCCCGGCCCTCGGGCGGGGTCGTGATCCCCGGTTCGGGACGGAAATCGCACCAGCCGCCCTGCGCACGGTGAAAGCGGCCGGGCATGGCGGCGACGTTGGGCCGCGATATGGCGCGCTCAGTCATCTTCGAGTCTCCCGCCATCCTTTCTGCCCGAGTATGACCATCGTAAACACCCGGGAAAAGCCCTGGTTTCAACGGGGTGTCGGATGGACGGAACGCAAGGGCGTGGGCACGGCTTGTGCAGCGGACCGCTTTGCAACATGGCCCGGCTCCGGATACCAGCAGCGGGCCAGGTTCGAGAGGGAATTGAGACCATGACCAAGACTGTCCTCGTCACCGGTGCTAGCGCCGGGATCGGTGCGGGCACCGCACGCGCCTTTGTCGCCGCCGGGTGGCGGGTGATCGGCACCGGCCGCCGCGCCGACCGGCTGCAGGCACTGGCCGACGAGCTGGGGGCGGCGTTCCATCCGCTCGCCTTCGACATCACCGACGAGGATGCGCTGGACGCGGCGCTGGCCGGACTGCCGGCGGACTTTGCCGAGATCGACTGGCTGATCAACAATGCGGGCCTCGCGCTCGGCACCAAGCCCGCCCAGGATAGCGACCTTGCCCAGTGGCGGACGATGATCGCGACCAATATCGACGGGCTGATCACCATCACCCACCGGCTGCTGCCCCGCCTGATCGAACGGCGCGGGGGGATCATCAACCTGTCCTCGGTGGCGGCGAACTATCCCTATACCGGCGGCAACGTCTATGGCGGGACCAAGGCGTTCGTGAAGCAATTCTCGCTGAACCTGCGATCGGATCTGCACGGCAAGGGGGTGCGGGTCACTTCGATCGAGCCGGGCATGGTCGAGACCGAGTTCACCACCGTACGGACCGGCGGCGATCAGGCCGCGTCCGACGCGCTTTATGCAGGGTCCGACCCGATGACGGCGCAGGACATTGCCGCGACTTTGCTCTGGGTCGCCGAGCTGCCGCCGCATCTGAACATCAACCGGCTGGAACTGATGCCGGTCAGCCAGTCCTTTGCGGGCTTCCAGGTCGCACGGGCGGGATGATCAGAGCGGTCGGTGCATCACCAGTGCATCGACCATCCCCAGCCCCGGGTGCCGGAACGCCCCCGGTACCCGCCCGACCGTGGCAAAGCCCAGCGCGGTCCACAGATGCACCGCGGCCTCGTTGCTGGCGACCACGAAGTTGAACTGCATCGCGCTGAAACCCTGCGCGCGTGCCTGGTCGAAGGAATGCAGCGCCATCGCCCGCGCGACGCCTTTGCCGCGCGCCGCGGCGGCCGTCATATAGCCCGCATTGGCGACATGATCCCCACCGCCCGCCTGATTGGCGCGGATATAATAGGTGCCCAAGATCGCGCCCGCCTCCTCCGCGACGAAGGTCGTACGATCCCCGGCCAGCCAATAGGCAAGCGCCGCTTCCTCCGACATGGCGGGGTCGAGCGCATAGGTTTCACCTGCGCGGATCACCGGCATCAGGATCGCGGCGATGGCGGCGGCGTCGCCGGGCAGGGCGGGGCGGATGGGCATGGCGGTCTTCCCTTTGCGATGAAGCGGGCAATCCTGAATTTTCCCCGATAGGCCATGCTTCGGCTTCGCTCCTAACCCCCGGGACGGGAGGAACGATATGCCATTTTCACCAGATGACCGCCGCAAGCTGCTAATGAAGGCCGAGCAGGATGTCCGCCGCTGGTGCTGTCCGCGGGAGCAGCGGGTCGACCGGGGACGTCCGCCCGACACGCATTGGCTCTGGCTGTTCCCGGGACAGGTCGGGGAGCAGGATGCACGGCTGTTCCTGTCGACATTTCTGCTGACGAAATTCGTCGTCTGGGACCGGGCGGGGGTGGCGGCGGCGATCATGGCCACATATGCCGCCGAGACCTTCGATCCGTGCGTCGACATACCCAGGCTGGCCGGCGAACTGCCGATCCTGCGCGGGCAGCGGCGGCAATATAGCTCGGCCGCCAGCAAGATCGCGACCTTTGCCCGGCCCCGCGACGAAATCTATATCTGGGACCGGCTGGCCAGCAAGGCGGCGCGCCACCGCGACTGGGTGCGCAACGACCGTGTCGGCACGAAGCATCTCGCAAAGCTCTATGGCGATGCCGTGGGCCATGACTATCCCGCTTTCTGGCGGGCCTGTGCCCAGGCGCGGCGGGAGGAATGCGAAAAGCCCGATTTCCAACAGGCGCGCGACCGGCTCATCGCGGATTTCCGACAGGGCATCGGTGGCGCGGTGATGGCCGATCCCGACCGCATCCCCGATCATTTCATCGAGCGGCGTCTACTCGACAAGCTGATGTTCTGGGAAGGGACGTTGCTGGAAAACCGATTGATCTGAACCGGGTGGAACGGGCCTCGGCCGATCGCCGGGGCCTGTCGCCATGGCAGGTGACGGCGGACGGAAGGCGACCATGGCTTTTGGAGGGCGCGAAATGGTACAGCCATCGCGCTCGATTCCCGCAGGAACCGCGTCGGCTTTCGTCTATCATGTCGCTGCTGGCTGTCGCTCATCGGCGACAGGAACTGGAGCGGGCGAAGGGATTCGAACCCTCGACCCCAACCTTGGCAAGGTTGTGCTCTACCCCTGAGCTACGCCCGCTCTGGCGTTCCGAACCGGCGAACCGGCTGGGGTGAGGCGCGCTAATAGATGGGGGTTTTCGAACCGGCAAGCCCTTTTTTTGAGAAATTTTGCATTGGCGACTCGATCGCGAGAACATTACAAGAACATATATGGAGGAGCCCTTTGCCCTGATTGATCGCCTGCGCGGGGCCGCCGCCGTACAGGCGCGTGGGCAGGGACTGGGGCAGGGGTTGGGCGCGGCGGAGCGGTCAGGGGGGATGCCTCCTCTGGTACCTGCCCAACTGCATGAGATCCATGCGCTTTTACCCGAAGAAGCGGCGAGCGGCGCGGGGCTGGCGGTCGGGTGTCTGCTCGCCGCCAGGGCCTGGCCGGTGCTGTGGCTGCGGACCGAGGCGGCCGAGCGGCAGGGGGGGCGACTCCATGGACCGGGGCTGCTCGCCATGGGGCTCGACCCCGAGGAACTGGTCGTCGTGGTCGTGGCCGACGATGCCGCGCTGCTCCGCGCCGCCGCCGATGGCGCGCGCTGTCCGGGGCTGGGCAGCGTCGTCGCCGAGGGCTGGGGGGCGATGCGCGGGCTGGACCTCACCGCCTCGCGCCGGTTGATGCTGGCCGCCGAAGCCTCGGGCGTGCTGATGATCCTGCTGCGCATCGGGGGGCAGGTGGTGCCCAGCGCCGCCGCGACCCGCTGGTCGGTCGCGCCCGCGCCCTCGCGTGCATTCGCCGCCGAGGCGCCGGGGCCCCCCGCTTATGATCTGGAATTGCTGCGCCGACGGGGAGGGCCCGCGGGCGCCCGGTGGCGCGTGGAGTGGAACCGTGACACGCAAAGCTTCGATCCCGCGCCGCTATCTGGCGCTCGTCTTCCCCTGGTTGCCGATCGAGCGGTTGCGGGCACGCCGCCCGCACCTGTTCGTGGCGCGGGGTGACGCGCCGATCGCCTTCGCCGAATCGGTGGGCGGCGCGATCCGGCTCGCCGCGCTCGATCCGGCGGCGGTGGCGGCGGGGCTGTCGGTCGGGCTGACCCTGGCCGATGCGCGGGCGCGGGTGCCCGAGCTGGAGGTCTATCCACACGACCCCGCCGCCGATGCCGACTGGCTGGAGCGGCTGGCCGAGGGGGCGCGGCGCTATAGTCCGGCGGTGGCGCTGGATCCGCCGCAGGGGCTGGTGCTGGACAGTGCGGGCGCGGACCATCTGTTCGGCGGCGAGCGGCGTCTGGCCGAGGATATCGAGACGCGGATGGCCAGGCGGGGGATCGCCGTGCGGCTGGCCTATGGCGACACGCCCGAGGCGGCGCGGGCCTTGGCGCGTCATGCGGGTGCGCCGGCGCCCGACGAGATGGGAGCGATTCGCCGTCTGCCCGTCGCCGCGCTGGAACTGGACGAGGATGCCTGCGCGGCGCTGGTGGCGGCGGGGCTGAAGTCGGTCGGTGACGTGCTGGCGCGGCCGATGGCGACGATCGCGGCGCGATTCGGGCGTGAGGCGGCGACCGCGCTCCGGCGGCTGACCGGCGAGGAGGACAGCCCGCTGACTCCGCGCGTTACGCTCGCGCCGATCGGGGTGGAGCGCCGCTTCGCCGAGCCGGTGGCGCGGACCGAACATATGCTGGGCGTGCTGGAGGAGCTGGCAGGCGAGGCGGCGCGCGCGCTGGAGGAGCGGCATGAGGGCGGGCGGCGCTGGGACGCGCGGCTGTTCCGCTCCGATGGCGAGGTGCAGGCCTTGCGCGTCGAGACGGGGCAGCCGACCCGCGACCCCGCGGTCCTGCTACGGCTGTTCCGCGAGCGGATCGAGGCGCTGGCCGATCCGCTCGATCCCGGTTTCGGTTACGATCTGATCCGGCTGGACGTGGGGCTGGCCGAGAAGCTGGACGCGGTGCAGCTGCGGCTGGAGGGCGGCGAGGCGAAGGCGGAGGCGGTCGCCGCGCTGATCGACCGGCTGGGCACGCGGCTGGGGCGCGAGCGGGTGCGGCGAATCCATCCGCGCGACAGCCATATGCCCGAACAGGCCGAACTGCTGCTGCCCGCAACCGAGCCGCCGCCCAAGGCCGAATGGACCCGGCCCGAGCCGGGCGAGCCGCCATCGCGACCGATCCACCTGTTCGATCCGCCCCAGCCGATCGAATCGCTCGCCGCCGAGACCCCCGACGGCCCGCCCGCGCGCTTTCGCTGGCGGCGCAAGCTGCACGACGTGGCGCGCGCGGAAGGGCCCGAGCGGATCGCGGGCGAATGGTGGCGCCGCGCCGACATGACGCCGCCGACCCGCGACTATTACCGGGTGGAGGATGTGCGGGGGCGGCGCTTCTGGATCTTCCGCCACGGGCTTTACACGGAGACCGAGCGGCCGCGCTGGTATATGCACGGGCTGTTCGCGTGAGGAGCCCCATTCCATTTCCTCCCCTGCAAGGGGAGGTGGCAGCGCAGAGCGCTGACGGAGGGGTATCCCCGGTGGTGAGGAGGGGTACCCTCGCAACCGGCGACACCCCTCCACCATGCTGCGCATGGTCCCCCTCCCCTTGCAGGGGAGGAAAAGGGTAAATGCCCGACTTCGCCGAACTGGTCGCGGCGACGCATTATTCCTTTCTCGACGGGGCGAGTCCGGCCGAGGATATGATCGCGCGGGCCCATGCGTTGAAGCTGGCTGGCATCGGCATCGTCGACCGCAACACCGTTGCAGGGGTGGTGCGCGCCCTCAAGGCGTGGCGAAAGGGCTGCGCTTCGGCGGCGGAGATCGGCGGACCCCCGCCACCGACCCTGGTCGTCGGCGCACGCCTGGTCTTTGCCGATGGTACGCCCGACATCGTCGCCTATCCGGTCGATCGCATCGGCTGGGGGCGGCTGACCCGGTTGCTGACCTTGGGCAACAAGCGGGCGAGAAAAGGCGGCTGCATCCTAGGGTTGGGCGACCTGCTCCGTCATACCGAGGATCTGCTGCTGATCGCGCTGCCCGAATCTTCCGCGCGGCCCTGCGAGCCGATGGCGGACGCGATGCTGCCGCCCCGGCGCGCCGATCCGGGGCTGGCCGCGACGCTCGACCGGCTGGTAGCGGCGGCTCCGGGGCGGGTGTGGCTGGGGGTGACCATGGCGCGATCGGGGGCGGACCGGCGGCGGTTGATGGCGCGGGCGGCGCTGGCCGAGGCGCGGGGGGTGCCCCTGCTCGCGACCACCGACGCGCTGTTCGCCGAACCAGCCGACCGTCCGGTACAGGATATACTGACCTGTATCCGCGAAGGCCTGACCATCCGCACCGGCGGGCGGCGGCTGGCGGCCAATGCCGAGCGGCACCTGAAACCCGCCGCGGAAATGGCACGGCTGTTCGCCGACCGGCCGGGGGCGGTGGACGAGAGTATCGCGATCCTCGACCGGATCACCTTCCGGCTGGATCATTTATCCTACCACTATCCCGACGAGCCGGTGCCGGAAGGGTGGGACGCGCAGGACTGGCTGGAGGAACTGGTATGGCGTGGGGCGGCCAAGCGTTTCCCTGATGGGGCACCTGACAAGCTGACCGCGACGTTGAAAGACGAGCTCGAGCTCATCCGAGAACGCCGGTACGCGCATTATTTCCTGACCGTGCATGACGTGGTGCGGCACGCGCGGAGCCTGAAACCGCCGATCCTGTGTCAGGGGCGGGGGTCGGCGGCGAATTCGGCGGTCTGCTGGATATTGGGGGTCACCTCGGTCGATCCGACCAAGCATGACCTGCTATTCTCGCGCTTCGTCTCGGCCGAGCGCGGCGAGCCGCCCGATATCGACATCGACTTCGAGCATGAGCGGCGCGAGGAGGTGATACAGTATATCTACAACCGCTATGGCCGCCACCGCGCCGCCATCGCCGCGACCGTCATCCATTACCGCCCGCGCAGCACGGTGCGTGAGGTCGGCCGCGCGCTGGGGCTGAGCGAGGATGTGACGCAGCGTCTGACCAGCACCGTCTGGGGCAGCTTTTCCCAGCGGTTCGAGGAAAAGCGGTTCCACGAAACCGGCTTCTCGCCCGACAATCCCGAGATCGCGCGGCTGCGGACCCTGGTCGACCGGCTGCTGGGAGCGCCTCGGCATCTGTCGCAGCATGTCGGCGGCTTCGTGCTGACGCAAGGGCGGCTCGACGAGACGGTGCCGATCCATAACGGCGCGATGGAGGGGCGGACCTTCATCGAATGGGACAAGGACGATATCGACGAGCTGAAGATCATGAAGGTCGACATATTGGCGCTGGGGATGCTGACCTGCATCCGCAAGGCGTTCGACCTGATGCAAGCGAACGGCCTGCCAAGACCCGATCTCGATACGCTGGCGCAGGACGAGGACGAGCAGGTCTATAAGATGCTGCAAAAGGGCGACAGCATCGGCGTGTTCCAGGTCGAGAGCCGCGCGCAGATCAACATGCTGCCCCGGCTGAAGCCGAAGGAATTTTACGACCTTGTCGTGCAGGTCGCGATCGTCCGGCCGGGGCCGATCGAGGGCGACATGGTCCACCCCTATTTGCGGCGGCGGGCGGGCACGGAGCCGGTCAGCTATCCTTCGCCGAAACACGGTCCGGCGGACGAGCTGTATAAGCTACTCCACAAGACCTATGGCGTTCCGCTGTTCCAGGAACAGGCGATGAAGCTGGCCATCACGGCGGCCGGCTTTACCCCCGACGAAGCCAATGGCTTGCGGCGCGCCATGGCGACCTTTCGCAATGTCGGGACGATCCAGGGTTTCCGCGAGAAGATGGTCGGCGGCATGGTCCGGCGAGGCTATGAACCCGATTTCGCCGAGCGTTGCTTCAAGCAGATCGAGGGGTTCGGCTCTTACGGCTTTCCAGAGAGCCATGCGCTGTCCTTTGCGCGGCTGGTCTATGTCTCGGCCTGGCTGAAACGCCATCAGCCCGCGATCTTCACCTGCGCGCTGCTCAATGCGCAACCCATGGGATTTTACGCGCCCGCCCAGCTCGTCCGCGACGCGCGCGAGAACGGCCAGGTCGAGGTGCGACCGGTCGATGTGAACTTCAGCGGCTGGGACAATCGGCTGGAGCGGCGGGAGGACGGCGCCTTCGCGCTGCGGCTGGGCTTTCGCCAGGTCGACGCCTTTCGCGAGGCCTGGGGCACGGAGATTGCGGACCATGCTCCCTATGAGACGATCGAGTCGGTTGCGATCCGGGCGCGGCTTCCCCGCCGTGCGCTCGACCTGCTGGCGCAGGCCGATGCCTATCGCTCGCTGGGGCGGGGGCGGCGCGAGGGACAGTGGGAGGCGCGGCGGATGAAGTCGGCGCAGCTGCCGCTGTTCGCTGCGATGGAGGCCCCTGAAATGGCCGCCGAACCCGCCGTCACGCTGCCGCCCATGCCATTGTCGGAACAGGTGACGGCGGATTACCGCGCTACGCGGCTGTCGCTGAAAGGCCATCCCATGGCGTTCCTGCGCCGCGAACTGGCGGGCGAGGGCATATTGTCCGCCGCCGACCTCCACCGCCTGGCCGATGGGCGGCGGGCCAAGGTGGCGGGGGTGGTGCTGGTCCGCCAGCGGCCGGGCAAGGGCAATGCGATCTTCGTCACGATCGAGGACGAGACGGGCATCGTCAACGCGCTGCTCTGGGCGCGCGATTTCGAGGCGAACCGGCGCGCGGTGATGGCCTCGCGGCTGATGCTGCTTCACGGCGTCGTCCAGCGTAGCGACGAGGGTGTCGTGCATCTGATGACCGCCGGCGTCGAGGATCGCAGCGCGATGCTGGCCCGGCTGGAGGATGTGCCTGCCGCCCCCACCCGCTCGCACGATCCGCGAGGGAGCCCGGCGCAGCGCGGGGGCCATCCACGCGATGTCCGGCTGCTGCCGCGCTCGCGGGACTTTCATTAAGGGGGGGCGTAAAAGCATTCCTCCCTTTGCAGGGAAGGAATGGAGAAAGGTCTCACCGATTTATACGATCGCCCCATGCCCAAGGGCTTGTGCCGACCCCCCGCCATGCCATATTTTACGACCATGGCCCCGAACAGCGATCTTCTCACCCATCCTTTGGGGATGGCCGGCAATGGGCCCGGTCAGGGCCCGGATCATGGCGATGACGAGGGCACCGGCCTGGGCGTCGCCACCCGGACCCGCGCGCGCACCAAGCAGCCGACGCCGTACCGCGTGCTGATGCTGAACGACGATTACACGCCGATGGAATTCGTCGTGCTGTGCCTGCAGCGGTTTTTCCGCATGAGCATGGACGACGCGACCCGCGTGATGCTGCACGTCCATCAGCGCGGTGTCGGCGTGTGCGGCGTCTTCTCCTACGAAGTCGCCGAGACCAAGGTGGCGCAGGTGATCGACTTCGCCCGTGCCAACCAGCATCCGCTGCAATGCACGCTGGAAAAGGCGTAACGGACTTCTGAACTTTCTCCCCCTTGCGGGAAGGATTTCGTTCAGAGGATAGCCCGGGCCGCCTGACGCCCGGACAGCCACGCGCTTTCGACACGCGGCGCGATCATCCAGTCACCACAGGCCGCCAACCCCGATTCGGGGCGGAAATAAGCACCGATCCCCGCTTTCCCCGACCGGGCATAGCGCCAGCGATGCGCCGTCGCATGCACCGGCGCGGGCAGCGTACCCACCCGTTCCTCCAGCGCCCGCAGCAGCGAGGCGATGACCGACGCGGTGTCGCTTTCCAGATGACGCCGCGACCAGGCGGGCGTCGCGTGAATCGTCCAGGCCTCGGCGCTGTCCCGTCCCGGCTTGGCATTGTTGCGCGCGGCCCAGTCGATCGGACCGGAGTCGATCGGGCCGGCGCTCGACAAGAGATCGGGTGCGGCAATGGCGGTGTCGAACCCCAGCAGCACCGTCCAGCAGGGCTCGGAGCCATGCGCCCCGGCCAGTTCCGCCAGCGCGGGATCGTGGTCCGCGACGAGCGCAGGCAGCTGCTCGGCGGGTATCGCCAGGACGACATGGTCGAACGGGCCTTCGCGCCCGCCGTCATGATCCAGCCACCATGCGCCCTCTTGCCGCACCAGGCCGCGAATATGGGTCGACCAGCGGGGCTGAAGCGGCTCGGCCATATGGCCCGGAATCGCGCTCATGCCCGGTACGCCGACCCAGGCATCGTCCCCCGCCGCCGGCCAGCGCGCGACGATGCCCGCCTGCGCCCAGCACGCCATCTGCGCGACGAAATCGGGATCGCGTGCCGTCAGATACTGGGCGCCATAGTCGAAGGCGAAGGACGGGCCCATCGCCGTCACCCTCTTGCTCGCCATGCGCCCGCCGGGGCGGCGGCCCTTGTCGAACAGCGTGACCCGCCAGCCTGCGTCCGTCAGCCGCTCGGCACAGGACAACCCGGCCATGCCCGCCCCGATAATCGCCGCCGATCCGGCCATAGACCTGTTCCTCCATGCCCGGTCACGGCTTCTGAAGACGTGTAAGCAGGCCCAACGCGCCAATATCTGGACTGATCCAGGCTAATTTTTTTGAAGCCGGCCGGGCTTCGCCAAGGATCGGAGGATAGGATCCGACGTTGACGGTGCGGATGAGCGGCGGATGTCTTCCGCTCCGGGAAAGACGCGGCCGCCGATGTTCATGACATGCATGACATGATTCTGGCACTCACCGATGCACATGGCAGGCAGGATTGCCCGTCATCTTAGTGACTTGTGCGCTGCTTCGATCCGACGAACCCCCGAAAGGCTGGCATATGGAAGACTATAAGACGGTACTCGCGGGCAAGTGCCCGTTCGGCGGCGACCGGATCGGGGGCGCCTTCACCACGCCGCCGACCCTGGCCGAATGGTATCCCAACCGGCTGCGCGTCGAGCAGCTGCACCGCCACGGGCCCCGCGCCAATCCGCTGGGCGACGATTTCGACTATCGCGCCGAATTCGCCAAGATCGACCTCGATGCGCTGAAGGCCGAGATCAAGCGCTTCCTGACCAGCTCGGTCGCATGGTGGCCGTGCGATTATGGCAATTACGGGCCGCAGATGATCCGCATGGCCTGGCACTCGGCGGGCAGCTATCGCATCGCCGACGGGCGCGGTGGTGCGGGCGAGGCGATGCAGCGTTTCGCGCCGATCAACAGCTGGTGGGACAATGGCAATGTCGACAAGTCGCGTCGCCTGCTCTGGCCGATCAAGCAGAAATATGGCGCCGCGCTGTCCTGGGCGGATCTGATCGTCCTGACCGGCAATTGTTCGCTCGAGATCATGGGGCTGCCGACCTATGGTTTCGGCGGCGGGCGCGAGGATGCGTGGGAAGCCGACGACGCGACCTATTGGGGCCCGGAAGTCTTCGACATGACCCAGGTCGATTCGTTCGACGAGATGGTCAATCGCGACAAGCGCTGGCGGGGCCAGAATGGAGACGCGGATTATGACATGGAACAGCCGCTGGCCGCGTCGCACCAGTCGCTCATCTATGTGAACCCTGAAGGGCCCTATGCCAGCGGCGATCCGATGGCCTCGGCGCGCGACATCCGCATCACCTTCACCCGCATGGCGATGAACGACGAGGAGACGGTGGCGCTGATCGCGGGCGGCCATGCCTTTGGCAAGAGCCATGGCATGGTGAAGGCCGACCGTATCGGCGCGCCGCCCGAGATCGCCGCCATCGAGGAGATGGGCCTGGGCTGGCACAATCCCGAGGGCACCGGCAATGCCGAGTTCACGATGACCAACGGCATCGAGGGTAGCTGGACCCAGAACCCGACTCAGTGGGACAACAGCTATCTGGAGAATCTGCTGGGCCTGGAATGGGAACAGACGCGCAGCCCGGCGGGCGCGCTGCAATGGACGCCGGTCGATGCCGACGCGCCGCGCACCCCGGACGCGCATGTCGCGGGCAAGACCCATGCCCTGATGATGATGACCAGCGACATCGCGCTGAAGGTCGATCCCATTTATCGCCCCATCTGCGAGCGGTTCCTGACCGACTTCGACTATTTCACCGAGCAGTTCTCGAAAGCCTGGTACAAGCTGACCCACCGCGACATGGGCCCGCGCGAGCGCTATGTCGGGCCGGAGGTGACGATCGAGCCGGACCTGCTGTGGCAGGACCCGATCCCCGAGCGTGACCATGCGCTGGTCGATACCGCCGATATTGCGACGTTGAAGCAGCGGATTCTGGACAGCGGCCTGTCGGTATCCGACTTGGTCTTCACCGCCTTCTCGGCAGCGGTCACGTACCGGGATAGCGACAAGCGCGGCGGCGCCAATGGTGCGCGCCTGGCGCTTGCCCCGCAAAAGGACTGGGCGGTCAATCGCCGCACCGTGCCCGTCATCGCCAAGCTCCGCGAGATCATGGCCGCGTTCAACGATGCGGCGTCCGGCGGCAAGCGCGTGTCGCTCGCCGACCTGATCGTGCTGGGCGGCACGGCGGCGGTCGAGAAGGCGGCGGCGGATGCGGGCGTGGCCGAGGCGGTCGCCTTCACCGCCGGGCGCCGCGACACCACCGACGAACTGACCGATGCCGACAGCTTCGAATGGCTGAAGCCCGTGGTCGACGGCTTCCGCAACTATGTCGACGATCAGTTCGCGACGATCACCCAGGGCCGTGTCGCGCCCGAGGAACTGTTCCTCGACAAGGCCGCGCTGCTGAAGCTCAGCGCCCCCGAATGGGTGGTGCTGACCGGCGGGCTGCGCGCGCTGGGGGCGAATTGGGACGGCGGCGCGGACGGCGTGTTCACCGACCGGGTGGGCGTGCTGAGCAACGATGTCTTCCGCGTGCTGACCAGCATGGACTATGTCTGGACCAAGCAGGACGCGGGCGGCCTGCGCTTCACGCTGGACGACCGGGACAGCGGCGAGACGCGCTACACCGCGACTCGCAACGACCTGATCTTCGGCGCCAATTCGCAACTGCGCAACATCGCGGAATTCTACGCCGCCGAGGATGGCCATCCCCGCATGGTCCGCGACTTCGTGAAGGTATGGAACAAGGTCATGACGGCGGATCTGTTCTGATGACGGGGGCGGCCCGGTCGCGACCGGGCCGCCCTCCGTCGGAGAAGGGCATGACGACAGTCACCGTCTGGTATGATGCCGCCTGTCCGCTGTGTCGTCGCGAGATCGCGGCGATGCGGCGGCTGGACCGGCGCGGGCGGATCGACTTTGTCGCGATCGGCGACGAAGGATCGGACCAGTGCCCGATCGACCGAGACCGGCTACTCGCCCGGTTCCATGCGCGCGAAGATGGGCGGATGCTGTCGGGCGCGGCAGCCCTTGCCGCGATGTGGCGGGCGATCCCGCTGCTGCGGCCCCTCGGGCTGGCGGCGCGCGCGCCATGGCTATTGGCGCTGCTGGAGCGCGGCTATCGCCGGTTTCTCAACGTCCGGCCCCGGTTGCAGACATGGGCGGGCGGCCGCTCTTAACGCCCCGGCGGCAGCCAGCCGAGGTCCAGCCCTTCGAACCGGTCGATATAGCCCGCCTCGCGCATCAATTGCGCCTCGTCCAGCAGGTGGACCTGCCCACCCTCGCGCTTGATGAGCGCCTCGTCCTCCAGCTGGCGCAGCATCCGGTTCACATGCACGGCAGTCAGGCCGATCGCGTCCCCCATCTCCTCCTGGGTCAGGCCGGGGGCGAAGGACGTGCCGACATCCATGCCGGCCTGGCGCATCTGGCCGCGCAGCGACAGCAGCAGCGTCGCGACCCGCGCCCGTGCCGAGGTGCGGCCCAGGCCCGCCAGCCGGTCGGTGGTGATGACCCGCTCTATCTGGTTCAGGACCAGGATCAGGCTGAGCAGGCGCGGATGCTCCACCGCCAGCGTCGCGATCTGCGCCCGGTCGAACGGACAGACGACCGCGTTCGATACCGCGACCACCGTGTCGGGCGACCGGTCATAGACCAGCGCCGACAGCGCGAAGAGATCGCCGGGAAACAGGAAGCGCACGATCTGGCGGCTGCCATCGTCGAGCAGGACATAGCCCATCAACATGCCCTGCTGTACGACGAACAGGTCTTCGCCGCGCATATGCTCGTCGATCAGGACGGTGCCGCGCCGGATGGCCCTGGGACGCTCCTCGAACCGCGACAGGGCATCGCGCTCGGCCGGGGTCAGCGAAACCCATTTGTCCAGCCGATCCGCAAGCCCGAAATTCGACACCAATACCTCACCCCCCGAGCGGACAAGTGCCTTAGCCATCAAGGGGGATTCCCCGCATTAATGTGTATCAACCGTGTATTTTCTTGGGGAATGGGCGCGGTTTTGGCGGGGGTTGGCCGCGCGACCCTTGGCGGTCGCGCAACGGTCGGCTAGGGCTCCTTGCATGGACCGTATCCTCATTCGCGGCGGCAACCGGCTGTCGGGCCGCCTGAAGATCTCGGGCGCGAAGAACGCCGCGCTCACCCTGATGCCTTGCGCGATCCTGACCGACGAACCGGTCACGCTGCGCAACCTGCCGCGCCTGGCCGATGTCGACGGCTTCGGCCATCTGCTGAACCAGATCGGCGCCTCGACGCGGGTCGAGGGGACGCGGCCGGAGGATTTCGGCCGGGTCATGACGATCCGCGCGGGGCAGCTCTTCTCGACCGAGGCGCCCTACGACATCGTGCGCAAGATGCGCGCGTCGATCCTGGTGCTCGGCCCCATCCTGGCGCGCATGGGCGAGGCGCGGGTGTCGCTGCCCGGCGGCTGTGCGATCGGCAACCGCCCGATCGACCTTCACCTGAAGGCGCTGGAGGCGATCGGCGCGGAGATCGAACTGACCGCCGGTTACGTGAAGGCCAGCGCGCCGGGCGGCCGGCTGTCGGGTGGGCGCTATACCTTCCCGGTGGTGTCGGTCGGCGCGACCGAGAATGCGCTGATGGCCGCCGCGACCGCCAAGGGCACCACGGTGCTGGGCAATGCCGCGCGCGAGCCCGAGATCGTCGACCTGTGCCGCCTGCTGATCGCGATGGGTGCGCGGATCGACGGCATCGGCACCGAAACGCTGACCATCGAGGGCGTCGACCGGCTGCATGGCGCCACCTATTCGGTGATGCCCGACCGGATCGAGGCGGGCAGCTATGCCTGCGCCGCAGCGATCACCGGCGGCGATCTGGAGCTGGTGGGCGCCTGTGCCGACGACATGCGCGCGACGCTCTCCGCCCTGACCGAGGCGGGGGTGACGGTCGAGGAGACGCGCGATTCGGTCCGCGTCACCGCGAATGGCCCGCTCCAGCCGCTGACCCTGTCGACCGCGCCCTATCCGGGCTTCGCGACGGACATGCAGGCGCAATTCATGGCGATGCTCTGCAAGGCCGGGGGCACCAGCACCCTGACCGAGACGATCTTCGAGAATCGCTATATGCATGTGCCCGAGCTGGCGCGCATGGGGGCGGACATCCAGGTCCATGGCCGCACCGCGATGGTGAAGGGCGTCGAGAAGCTGACCGGCGCGCCGGTCATGGCGACCGACCTGCGTGCCTCGATGAGCCTGATCCTGGCCGGTCTGGCGGCGGAGGGCGAGACGTCGGTCGCCCGCGTCTATCACCTCGACCGCGGTTACGAGCGGCTGGAAGAGAAGCTGTCGGCCGTCGGCGCGGATATCGAGCGCGTCGGCGACTGATCCAATCCTCCCCAAGCTATGCTTGGGGAGGGGGACCGCCCGGCAAAGCCGGGTGGTGGAGGGGCGTGATCGCGAGCGGTGACACCCCTCCGTCAGGGCTTCGCCCTGCCACCTCCCCTTGCAGGGGAGGAAAGACGGGTTGCTACCACCAGCCCTCCGCCTCCAGTACCGGCACCATCGCGCGCGATACCCGCGCCTCGACCCCGTTCGACAGGATCAGGCGCAGCCCACGGCCCTCGCGATGCGCCTCGCGAACGGCGGCGCGCGCCACCCACCAGCTGCGATGGACCTGCGCTCCGTCGAACGGCGCGATCTCCTGCACCGCGTCGCGCATCCGCAGGAGGATCAGTTCCGACCCATGGGCGCCGTGGACGCGGAGATAATGGTCCTCCATTTCCAGCGCGAGGATATCGGGGCCGAAGCCGGGCGGTAGCCGGTCCAGCAGGGCCGGGCGGGCAGGGGACGCCGGTTCTGGCGGCGTCGGTTCCGGGTGTGGCGGTGGCGCGACCGGCTCCGCGGCGGCGATGGCGGCCTCGCGCCGTCTTTGCCCGAACCAGAGGAGCAGGCTGGCGATCCCGCCGACCGCCAGCACATTGCCATAGAGCGCAATCGCATCGTCGACGCCGGGGAGGGGCTGGGGCGCGTCCAGATGCCCGATCCACCAGACGACGACGCTCATCGGCACGCTGGCGACCAGCGCCGCCGCCACCCAGCCCGCGACATCGGGCAAATGCAGCCGTTTCGCCGCTGCCAGTGCCGCGATCATCGCGGGGCGGTACAGTGCATAGCCCGCCAGCATCAGCGTGATCCAATAGATCAGCCGCCGCGCGAAGCTGGCCCCGAAGGTCCCGAACGGACCCAGCACCGCAAAGATCAGCCCCAGCGCGATCATCGCGGCGAGCTCGATCAGGATGCGGCGCAGGCTGGGCATGACGATCATGCCTATGGCCAATTCACGCTTCGCGAAACGGCAAATCGCCCCGCCCGCGAAGGGGAGGGGCCGATCCGCGCAAACGCGCTGGCGGATGGATGGCGGCGCGGCAGACAGGCGCCATTCGCCTCAACGGGGACCGATTGTCATGACCAGCCTGCCGCTCGCCGCTCCATCCGCGCGCCATTCCGACCTGTCGCCCCTCTTGCGCGCCGCGATCCTGGCGGGGGGCGGTACGCTCAGCGTCATGGCCCTGGTGGCGCTGGCCAAAGGCGCGCTGGGCCTGTCGCCGACCCTGGCGCGGGCGCATGGCGTGGCGGTGGCGATCCATCTGGCCGCCGTCCTGCCCGCCCTGCCGCTGGGGCTGTATGTGCTGTTTGCGCGCAAGGGGGATGCGCGGCACCGGATGCTGGGGAAGCTCTGGGCCGTGCTGATGGTGGTCGGGGCGCTGTCCGCCCTGGCGTTGCGCGACCTGAACCATGGCCAGTTCAGCCCGATCCATATCTTCGTCCCCGTCACGCTGATCGGCCTGTGGCGCGCGATCGCGGCGGCGCGGGCGGGCCGGATCGCGGCGCATCGGCGGATCATGGTCCTGCTCTATCTGGCAGGACTGATCGGGGCGGGCGCCTTCGCCTTCGCGCCCGGCCGGGTCATGGGGACGTGGCTGTTCGGTTGAGATAGGATCGAAACGCCCTCTATTCCTCCCCTGTAAGGGGAGGGGGACCGTGCGAAGCATGGTGGAGGGGTGTGCCCGCTGGCCGTGATACCCCTCCGTCAGCGCGGCGCGCTGCCACCTCCCCTTACAGGGGAGGAATGAAGTCCATTACGTCACCAGCCGCTTCAGCGTCTCCACCCGGTCGGCCTCGGCGGCAGGCTTGTCGGTGCGGATGCGGGCGATCCGGGGGAAGCGCATCGCGACGCCGGACTTGTGCCGCTTCGATTCGTGGATCGAATCGAACGCGATCTCCAGTACCAGCGTCTTCTCCACCTCGCGCACCGGGCCGAAGCGCTGGAGCGTATGTGCGCGCACGAAACGGTCGAGCTGGCGCAACTCCTCGTCGGTGATGCCCGAATAGGCCTTGCCAACGGGGAGCAACTCGCCCTCCTCGGTCCAGCAGCCGAAGGTATAGTCGCTATAATAGCTCGAACGCCGGCCATTGCCGCGCTGGGCGTACATCATCACGCAATCGGCGGTCAGCGGATCGCGCTTCCACTTATACCACAGGCCGACGCGCCGCCCGCCGCTATAGGGGGAGTCGCGCCGCTTGAGCATAACGCCCTCGATCGCGGCATCGCGGGCGGTGGCGCGCAAGGCTTCGAGCGCGGTGAAGTCCGCCGCCTCGATCACCGCGCTGACGTCGAACCGATCGGGGTCGAGCTTGGCCGCGAACGCCTCCAACCGCTGGCGTCGCTCGGTCCAGGGGAGGGCGCGGACATCCTCCGTCCCGTCGACCAATATGTCATAGAGCCGGACGAAAGCGGGATAATCGGCCAGCATCTTGGCCGACACCGTCTTGCGCCCCAGCCGTTGCTGCAATGCGTTGAAGCTGGCCGCACCCCCGCCATCCTCCAGCGTGCCGCCCTGATGCTCGCCCTTGACCAGCAGTTCGCCGTCCACCGCGCCGACCGCGTCGAAGGCGCTGGCGACATCGGGAAAGGCGTGGGTCACATCGTCGCCGGTGCGGCTGTAGAGCCGGGTCTGCCCCGCGACATGGACGATCTGCACCCGGATACCGTCCCATTTCCACTCGGCGGCATAGTCGGTCAGGTCGACGCGCAGATCCTCCAGCGGATGGGCGAGCATGAAGGGGCGGAAGACCGGCACATCGGCGGGCGTCGGCTGTGCGCCCGTGCCTTCGCCCCAGGCGAAGAGTTCGGCATAAGGCGGCGACAGGCCGTGCCAGACCTCTTCCACCGCCTCGACATCCAGGCCGAAACGCTGTGCAAAGCCGGTCTTGGCGAGGCGGGCGGACAGGCCGATGCGCAGGCCCCCGGTCGCCATCTTCAACAGCGCGAAGCGTTCCTCGGCGGTCATCCGGTCGAGCATGTCGGCCAGCACGGCGGGCGCATCGGAGCGCGACAGATGCCGCAACCGCTCGACCACGGCGCTGACCGACAGCGGTTCGGGATCGAGCGGTCGGTCGGGCGCGGGCCAGAGCAGCGCGACCGTCTCGGCGGTGTCGCCGACATAGTCGCGGCTCATGCGGAACAGCACGGGATCGACCCTCTGTTCGATCAGCGCGCGGATGAGAGCGGGCTTCACGCCGGGCAGGTCGAGATCGCCGGTCAACGCCGCCATCGCCCAACCCCGGTCGGGATCGGGCGTGGCGGCGAGATAATCCGCGACCAGCTTCAGCTTGGCGTTGCGCGAGCGGGTATAGATCAGCGCATCGAGCAACGCGGCAAAGTCGCGCATCTGCGGATCAGTCGATCGCGTTCTTCACCGACTTGCCCGCGACCAGCCCGAGCACCAGGAAGATCACGAACAGCGCGATCGCGATGAAGAAGAGGATCTTGGCGATCCCGACGAACGCGCCGCCGATGCCGCCGAAACCCAGTGCGCCCAGCACCAGTCCGACGACGAGAAACGTGATGGCGAGCTTGAGCATGGGGCAATCCTTCTGACCTGAGAAGGGCTCAACCGGTCAGGCGGGTTGGTGTTCCGGTTACGTATCATATAGAATGCCGCCACTCCCCCATTCTTATCGGCATCATTTCCGACAGCGTGACACAAGGCCGCTCTTGCGCCAGGTCATTGGCGGACGGGACGATGTCATGGAAGAAAGGTACCATGACCTATCCGATCCATCGCTTTCGCGCCTTTTGCAATCTGACCCCCGCCGAGGAAAACATCCTGGAGACCCTGGGCGATGCCGCGATCGTCCGGCGACGTGGCGAGACGTTTCAGCGCGAGGGGGACGTGCTGGGCGGCTTTCACCTGCACATGCGGGGCTGGATCAGCTCCTCGATCGTTTTGCGCAGCGGCAACCGGCTGGTCCAGAAGGTGCACCTGCCCGGCGACATATTGGGCACGCCCAGCATGGTGTTGCCGCGCGCCGCCGATACGCTGACCGCGATTACCGAGGCGGTGACGGCGTTCGTGCCTTATGAACGTTTCGGTCAACTCTTTACCAGCGCGCCGCGCCTGGCCGCGCTGTTCACCGTGGCGGTGCAGATGGAGCGGCTGGTGCTGATGGACTCGCTGGCCGTTACCGGCAATGCCTCGGCACGCGAGCAACTGGCGCGGTTCCTCGTCGACCTTTACGCGCGGCTCAGCCCGATCGGCATGGTGCAGGGCGACAGCTTTCACATACCGCTGACCCAGGAGGTCATGGGTGACCTGCTCGGCTTGACCGCGGTGCATGTGAACCGGACGATCCGGGGCATGGAGGCCGACCGCCTGATCGCGCGCGAGTCGCACCGCATCCATCTGCTGAACCTGCCCGCGCTGCGCGACATCTCGCCGTTGCCGCCCCGCAAGCCACAGTTCGAACCCGCCTGGCTGCCCCCCGCATTGGCGTGACGCACAAAAAGGCCCCGGCGTCGACCGGGGCCTTTTCGTATCGGCTCTGGCGGGCGACTCAGCCCTTGCGGCCAGCCTCGAACAGGAACCAGGCGCGTTCCTCGGCCTGGTCGGTCCATTCGTCGACGATGCCGCTGGTGGCATTGTCCTTGGCCTCTTCGGCGGCGTCCTTGACCGCGCGGAAGCGCTCGACCAGCTTCAGATTGTCGTCGCGCAGTTCCACCAGCATGTCGGCGGCGGACACGAACTCGCGGTCATTGTCGGCGATGGTCTGGCGGCGCGCGATGTCGCCGATCGAACGCAGCGTCAGGTTGCCGGTCTTGCGCACCCGCTCGGCAATGGCGTCGGTCACGCCCAGGATCTGGGTCGCCTGATCGTCGAGCATCAGGTGATAGTCGCGGAAATGCGGGCCCGAGACGTGCCAGTGGAAATTCTTGGTCTTCAGGTACAGCGCATAGCAATCGGCGAGCGCGCCGTTCAGCGCATCGGCAACGCTGGCGGTCGCGTTACGGTTCAGGTCGGTCGGCGTATCGAGCGCCGGGTTGATATCGGACATGGACAGGCTCCCGCTATCTGGAATGGGATCGTTGCGTAAACGATCCGATGCCCCAATGGCTCCCACAGGTCCATGTACAAACCCCGCATTGTCTGATCGCCCCCCTAGATCAGACCTTTTGTCGCCAGGGCGATGACGATAGCCGCCAGGATCATGCCCGTGCCGATGACGATCCGGATCGCGCGCCACGGGATACGCCGCCATTCCCGCTCCCCCAGCAGCAGGGGCGGCAGCAACGCGCCGAGCAGGCCAAGCATCGCGCCGGGCCACGCCGCCCAGGGCAAGGGCGAGCGCGCGGCGGCGGCGGCCACCAGCATCAATCCCGATTCGCCCAGCAGGATCGCCCCGCCGCCCAGCAGGGCGGTGCCGAACGCCCCCAGCCGGGGCCAGCCGAATGGCGATCCGGGCCGGGGCAGCCGGGTGGTCAGCCCGATGCCGACCAGCGCCAGCGCGATCGCCAGGATCAGCGTACGTATCTCGGGCGTGACCTGCGGTGCCAGTTCGACGCCGATCCCGACCGCCACCGCCGCCAGCACGGCTTCGGCCAGCAATACGCCGACCAACACCGGAGCGATCCGGCCGGTCCGCTCCGCCAGCTGCGTGGCAAAGCCGCTCAGCCGCCCGCCCACCTGCGCGAACAGCGTGACGACCAGGACGATCATCAGCGCATCCATCAGCGCGCCAGTCGTTCCGAACAGGCTTCGGCGAAATGGTTCGTGGTCTCGAAATCCTGTCGCTCGCTCGCCACCGCTTCGGTCAGCATCGCCAGCCAGCCATGAAAGGAGCCCATGCCCTTCATCAGGGCGCGATCCATGAAATGGGTGACGGTGACGGCGGAGGCCAGCCCATGGGCATGGGCGATTCGGCGAATCGTCTCCACCCCGCGCAGCAGGTCGGCGGCGGGTGTATAGGGGGCGCGTACGTCGAGCGCGGCGATGCGGACGCATAGCTGGTCGCGGACGTCGCCCAGCGGGGCGGGGAAGGGGGCCGGAGGGCAGGCACCGGCCGATTCGGCTATCTCCATCAGGCGGTTTTCCTCCCTGGCTGCGCCCCCGATCCGGGGGGGATGCGGGTGACACCATAGGGCCGTGCATGTAAAGAGGGGCTTAAATCGGGCGAAATGCTTGACTCATGCGGGTCCATGGGCCATGGGCGGCGCTTATATAGCGGCGGCTCCGGCTGCCGCTTTCGCTTTTTCACGCATACAGGAACCAGGTCATGGCCAAGCCGACCACCGTCAAGATCAAGCTCGTCAGCTCGGCTGATACCGGTTACTTCTACGTCACCAAGAAGAACCCGCGCACCAAGACCGAGAAGCTGAGCTTCAACAAGTATGACCCGGTCGTGCGCAAGCATGTCGAGTTCAAGGAAGCCAAGATCAAGTAAGTCACGGGCGGGCGCCGAATCGCGGCGCCCCGTGAACGACTTGAAGGCGTGAAGCCGCCGTCCGACAAGGGCGCGCGGCTTTTTGTCGTTGGCCTGATGTCCTCCAGCCTGCAACAAGCACGCCCCTCCCGCAGGCGGGAGGGGATGGGGGAGGGGAAAGCCGCAAGTGGTGGGCTCGGTGAGACTCTTTTCCCTCCCCCCGACCCCCTCCCGCCTGCGGGAGGGGGAGAAGGATCACGCCGCTTCCGGATACAGTGTCCGAATCAGCCAGTCGTGGAACAGCTTCACCGATTTCTGCTGCAGCGCGCGCGGGCGGCAGACGAACCAGTGGCTGTACGGGCTGTCGACCTCGATATCGAACAGGCGGACCAGGCGCGGGTCGCGGGCATGTTCGAAATGGCTGGCATGCATGAAGGCGACGCCCAGCCCCTGCGCCACCGCTTCCAGCATCAACCCGCCCGAATCGAAGAAGTCGATCGCCTTGGGCTTGATGTCGGTCAGCCCGGCGACCTGGCACCAGGCGGTGAAGGCATCGGGCATTTCGCGGTGCAGCAAGGCGGTCATGCCGTTCAGCTGTTCCGGGCGGAGCAGCGGATTGGGCCCTTCGAGCAGCCGCTTTGCGCCGATGACGAAGACTTTGTTGCGGTCCAGCCGCTTGGCATAAAGCGACGGATCGATGTCGCGGCCCAGCGCGATGACCGCGTCCAGCCCTTCGCCCAGCCGCGCGATGCCGTGTCCGGCGGTGTCGATGTCGAGATGCAGTTCGGGATGCGCGGCGCGGAGCAGCCCCATATGCGGGAACAGCCGCTGCGAGGCATAGAGCGGCAGCACCCCCAGGCGCAGGCGCAGCACCTCCTGCCCGCTGGTCATCGCCTCCACTGCGTCGGACAATTGGTCGAGCAGCGGGGCGATCTGTTCCATCAGCCGCTGGCCATCCTCATTGGGCACCATCGCCTGGTGTCGCCGGGCGAAGAGCGGCTTGCCGACGAATCGCTCCAGCGTCTGCACCCGGCGGCTGAGCGCGGGCGCGGACAGGGCCAGTTCCTCGGCGGCGGCCTTGATGGAGCCGAGGCGGACGACCTGGACAAATGCTTCGATCGCACCGAGCGGGGGGAGCCTGCGCATGTCGCACCTGTACTCATTGACCTATGGGGCAAGGGATTGCATAAAATGCAATCAAAGCCAAGCTTTTCGCACTTGCAACATAATGTTTCGCACCGCAAAAGGAACGGGCCTTTCAGGCATCCTCTCCTAAAAACTTTTACGGGCTGGTCGTTTCGATCGGCCCTTTTTTTTGCCTCTGCTCGGCCGGCCGGTCTTTCGCGGGCCGGAACCCGCCCCCACGTCCCGCGCTTTCGTGTTCAGACACTTTGCCAAGGGACGATCATGGCCGACAGCGACGCGCCGACCCGCAAGATACAGGTGGCGAACAGCCGCCCCGAGGATTCCGGGCGCGGCCTGGCCCATCTGCCGCGCACCCTGATGGCCACGCTGGGCATCACCGAGGGCGATGTGGTGGAGATCGTCGGCAAGCAGGCGACCCCCGCGCGCGCGGTCGCGCCCTATCCCGAGGACGAGGGGCTCGACCTGCTGCGCATCGACGGGTTGCAGCGGGCCAATGCGGGCGTCGGTTCGGGCGATTTCGTCGAGGTGCGCCGCGTCGAATCGAAACCTGCGACGCGTGTCGTCTTCGCGCCCGCGCAACAGAATCTGCGACTCCAGGGCTCGGCCCAGGCGCTGAAGCGCACCTTCTTCAACCGGCCGCTGTGCCAGGGCGACGTGGTGGCGACGGCGGGGCAGCAACGCGTCACCAACATGCCGCCGGGCGTCGCGCAGTTCATGAACGCGCCGGCTTACGCGCTGCAGGAGATCCGCCTCGCGGTCGTCGCGGCCAGCCCCAAGGGCGTGGTGCATATCGACGAGAATACCGAGGTCGAGCTGCGCCCCGAATATGAGGAACCGCGCGAGGCGCGGCGTGCCGACGTCACCTATGACGATATCGGCGGCATGGCCTCGACCATCGACCAGCTGCGCGAGATGGTCGAGCTTCCCTTGCGCTATCCCGAACTGTTCGAGCGGCTGGGCGTCGAGCCGCCCAAGGGCGTGCTGCTCCATGGGCCGCCCGGCACCGGCAAGACGCGCCTCGCCCGCGCGGTCGCCAATGAATCGGATGCGCAATTCTTCCTGATCAACGGCCCCGAGATCATGGGCTCGGCATACGGCGAGTCGGAACAGCGCCTGCGCGACATTTTCGAGGAAGCGACCAAGTCCGCGCCCTCGATCGTGTTCATCGACGAAATCGACTCGATCGCCCCCAAGCGCGACCGGGTGCAGGGTGAGGCGGAGAAGCGGCTCGTCGCGCAACTGCTGACCCTGATGGACGGGCTGGAGGCGCGCGCGAATCTGGTCATCATCGCCGCCACCAACCGGCCCGAGGCGATCGACGAGGCGCTGCGGCGGCCGGGCCGCTTCGACCGCGAGATCGTGGTCGGCGTGCCCGACGAGCGTGGGCGGCGCGAGATCCTGGGCATCCACACGCGCGGTATGCCGCTGGGCGACAAGGTCGATCTGGCCGAGCTGGCGCGCACGACCTTCGGTTTCGTCGGCGCGGACCTGGCGGCGCTGACCCGCGAGGCGGCGATCGAGGCGGTGCGGCGGATCATGCCGCGCCTGAACCTGGAGGAGCGGACGATTCCGGCCGAGGTGCTCGATACCCTGTCGGTGACGCGCGAGGATTTCCTGGAGGCGCTGAAGCGCGTCCAGCCCTCGGCGATGCGCGAGGTGATGGTGCAGGCCCCGACCGTCCGCTGGGACGATGTCGGCGGGCTCGACACCGCGCAGATGAAGTTGAAGGAAGGGGTCGAACTGCCGCTGAAGGACCCGGATGCCTTCCGGCGACTCGGTATTCGCCCGGCCAAGGGATTTCTGCTCTATGGTCCGCCGGGCACCGGCAAGACGCTGCTCGCCAAGGCGGTGGCGCGCGAGGCGCAGGCCAATTTCATCGCCACCAAGTCCAGCGACCTGTTGTCCAAATGGTATGGCGAGAGCGAGCAGCAGATCACCCGTCTGTTCGCCCGTGCGCGGCAGGTAGCGCCCACGGTGATCTTCATCGACGAACTCGATTCGCTGGTCCCCGCGCGCGGCGGTGGCCTGGGCGAGCCACAGGTGACGGAGCGGGTGGTCAACACCATCCTCGCCGAGATGGATGGGCTGGAGGAGTTGCAGTCGGTCGTCGTGATCGGTGCGACCAACCGGCCCAACCTTGTCGATCCCGCGCTGCTGCGGCCTGGTCGGTTCGACGAGCTGATCTATGTCGGCGTGCCGGACAAGGCGGGGCGGCGGCGCATCCTGGGCATCCAGACCGCCAAGATGCCGCTGGCAGCGGATGTGGACCTGGACGACGTGGCGGCGCGGACCGATCGCTTTACCGGTGCCGATCTGGGCGATGTGGTGCGCCGCGCGGGCCTGATCGCGCTGCGGCGTTCGCTGGGCGCGACCCAGGTCGACATGGCGGCCTTTGACGAGGCGCTGACCGAGGCGCGTGCGAGCGTGACGCCCGAGATGGAGCGCGACTACGAACAGATCGCCGCCCGGCTGAAGCAGGAGGCGGCGGCTATCCAGCCGATCGGATTCATCGCGCCGGGAATGCTGACGCCGAGAGGGGATAAGCAGCCGTAGCGGGTCCTCCTTAAAGCCCCTCCTCCGGGACGGGGGAGGGGTTTGGGGTGGGGGTAGCGCCACAGGCGATAGTCTCTGTGAGACTCCAAACCCTCCCCCATCCCCTCCCGCCTGTGGGAGGGGCGTGCCTGGGGAGAGTGTTGGCATAAGCCGCTATCTCTGCTCCCACCTACAACTCCGCCCCACCTCGGCCACTGCGACCTCATAAGCCGAATACCATTCCGCCCGCGCGCGCTCTCGACGGCACAATATCCGGGTTGCCACGCGGCAAGCCGGTCCATCGCCTTCGTCGCTTCGGTATGGCCTTGCGCGCCACCAACCATGGGCTGCGACACGAAAATCACCGCGATCCGTCCTGGACGGACCAGGACTTTCCCCTGTCGATCAAGTCCGCTTTGCGACGGAATGCGTTTACCCGCCGCAACCCAACAGCTTGAAAGTCGTTCGGCACCTGTGCGACGAGGGGATTTCCCTCGCGCGTCCCTTACGCGGGGATCACGAACGACAGGAACTCGATGCCCAGCTCGACCACCGCCGCGCGCAAGTCCCGCACCGACGCCACAGGTTATCCCTCGCCCGGTCAGATGTTTTTTCAGCAATTTCTGAAGCATCCGGTGATGGTGGGCTCGATCATTCCGTCGTCGGGCAAGCTGATCCGCAAGATGCTGGGGCCGGTCGACTGGGCCAACACCAAGCTGTTCGTGGAATATGGCCCCGGCGTCGGCACCTTCTGCCGCCCGGTCCTGGAGCGCATGGCGCCCGACGCGACGCTGATCGCGATCGATACCAATGCCGATTTCTGCGACTATCTGCGCCACACGATTATCGACTCGCGCTTCAAGGCGGTGAACGGATCGGCGGCGGACGTGCAGAAGATCGTGCGCGACCATGGCTTCGACCATGCCGATTACGTCCTGTCGGGCCTGCCCTTCTCGACCCTGCCGCCCGGCGTAGGTCCGGCGATCGCGCGCGGCACGCATGACGTGCTGCGCCCCGGCGGCGCCTTCCTGGTCTATCAGTTCAGTCCCAAGGTGAAGGACTTCCTGGTTCCGCACTGGGACAATATCGACCACGATATGGAATGGTGGAACGTGCCACCGGCCCAGCTCTATTGGGCGTGGAAGGACTGACGCTAAAATATTCCTCCCCTGCAAGGGGAGGTGGCGCGCGAAGCGCGACGGAGGGGTATCCCGCTATCGAGAGGGGGGACACCCCTCCACCAGCTTCGCTGGTCCCCCTCCCCTTACAGGGGAGGAATCTAATCCCTAATCCCCGTCGGGCGACTCGATCCCGAAATTCAGCCCCCGCGATACCGACGGGTCGATCACCGCGATCAGCAGATAGGCCGCGAATTGCCGCAGCCGCTGGAACCAGCCGGTGTTGCGCTTGTACCAGTCCGGCGTAATCGCCTCCGACCGCGCCACTTCTCCATCGACATAGGCGCGGACATGGGCGGCAAAGGCGGCGTCCTCTATCCGCAGCATCAGCTCCAGATTCACGAACAGGCTGCGCATGTCGAAATTGGCCGATCCGACATGCACGACATCGTCGATCGCATATAATTTGGTGTGCAGCTTGGTGAGCTGATACTCATAGATGCGCACACCTTTTCGCAGCAGGCCCGCATAGGTGAAGCGCGCCGCCGCGATCGTCGCGTCATTGTCCGATTTGCCTGCCGTCACGATTCGCACCGCCGCGTCGCGCCGCCCCGCGCGGTCCAGTCGCCGCAACAGCGAGGGACTCGGGGTGAAATAGGCGGCGATCACGTCGATCCGCTGGCCCCGCCGCATATCGTCGCGCACCGTCCGCGCCCAGGGCGACAGCCGCCGCGTCGGCCCGCCGATCAGCCAGCGCAGCCGCCCGTGCGACTCGCTCCAATGCGCCAGCGCCTTGTTCAGGTCGCGCAACCGCCCCTTGGCATCCTGCGTCCAGGCGAACAGTGCATCGAAATAGCCCGCCATCCGCGCCGCCGCCGGCCCTTCGACCAGCAGGCCCAGGTCGCGCCAGCTCTGGTCGGCGGGGGTGCCGAAATAATCGTCCTCGATGTTGAAGCCGCCGATGATGATCCGGGGCGAAGGCCCCTCGGCATCGGCGAGCGCCAGCTTCTGATGGTTGCGCAGCAGATAGCGGCGGCCGAAGCGCGGCTCGAACCGCGACAGCCGCGCGCCCGTCTCGACCAGCGGGCGGAAGAACGCCTCGTCCGCGCCCGCACCGAAACCGTCGACCACCACGGACACCGTGACCCCGCGGGCGCGCGCGGCGATCATCGCATCGCGCACCCGCCGCCCGGTCGTGTCGTCGGCATAGATATAATAGAGGATGCGCAGGCTGCTCCGCGCACCCTCGATCAGCGCCAGCAGGGCCTCCAGCCGGCGCGGCCCGGTGTCGAGCAGGGTCAGCCTGTGGCCATCGACCGGAAAGACGGGCTGTTCGGGTGGGACGGGTGACGAAATGGCGAACTCCTGACCGCCCGGTGATCCTGACGAAAGCGTAACGGGCGACGTGACATATGCGTTGCACGATGCGCGGCTTTTGACTTGTGCGACCATTGCTGTTAGGTGGCCTGCTTTCATCCCAGCATTATTTGCGAAGGACACACGCATGGCGCGCGTCACCGTCGAGGATTGCGTCGACAAGATTCCCAACCGTTTCGATCTGGTGCTGTTCGCGGCGCAGCGGGCTCGTCAGATTTCGGGCGGGGCCGACCTGACCGTCGATCGCGATCGCGACAAAAACCCGGTCGTGGCTCTGCGCGAGATCGCCGAGGAAACGGTTCGCCCGACCCATCTGGAAGAAGCCGTGGTCAACAGCCTGCAGCGTGTCCAGATCGACGACGAGGACGAGGCGGACGATGTCGGCAGCCTGCAGGCCTCGGCCGAGGCGCTGCGCCTGACCGCCGCCGCCCCGCCGCGCAACCAGAATCTGGGTGCCGATTACGACGGCTGATCCGCCGTCGATCCTTCCCAAAGAAAAGGGCCGGTGCGAACCCCTCGCACCGGCCCTTTTCGCGTTCTGGCAACCGCCTCAATAACCGCGCCAATAGTCCCATCGCGCGGCATGGCGTTCGTGTCGGGCGAAATGCACGTCGCGCCGTGCCTCGTGCCGACGGACGGCGGCGGCATGGGCATAGGCATCGGCGGCGCGGTAATCGCCATAATAGGCGGCGGTGTCCGCCGCGCGCTGGTCGCGCCCGGCCTCATAGGCATGGACCTCGGCACCGCGCGCCGCCTGATGCGCGCGATATTCGTCATAGCGCCAGTCCTGTGCGCTCGCGGCCGTCGCACCCAGCATGGCCCCACCGGCCAGCGCGAGCAGCAATCCCGTCTTGAGCATCTTCATCGCAAAGTCCCTCGAGTCGATCGGCTCCCGTACGGGCGAGACATTGCGAGCCCTATGCTTAACGATAGGTGGCGGTGCCGTTCAGCCAATCGGCAGACACCCGGTCGTGCCGCGGATGGTCCGGAACGAAGCCAATGGCCAGGATCAGCGCGCATAGCGCCACCGCGATGATCAGCCCGACGACCAACTGCTGACGGACCGCACGGTCATGCACGTCGTTTGTGGGATAATAGGCTATGCGGGCGGCCATGACGACGACCAAGTCGGGCATCGCGAACGACAGGATCTCGCCGCGCGATGCGGGGTGGTCGAAGATCGGGGTGAAGAACAGGCCCAGATTGACGATGGTCGCCAGCCCCAAACCCACCCATGGCCATGCTTCACCCGAGGAATCCCAGCCCAGCTTGGCGATGAAGACCAGGCAGGCAGCCGCACAAACGACTCGGTAGCTAGTGTCGAACGGGACGCCGAACACATCCTGCATTTCCATGGCCATGGTCACGAACGCGACGATGCCCACCATGATGAGCACCATCAGGCCCAAGCGCCGCCGGACGGAATAAGGCTTATTCGTTTCCCTATCCGAACTCATGCCTTCAGCGTAACGGCGCAGAGCGCACTGGCAAGAGGATCCCGCGGTGGCGCGTGTATTGACATGGTAATACACGCGCGTCATCCTTCCCTCATTCTGAAACGGGGAGACGAGTCCATGTACAGCGAAAGCGACATTGACGGCGCGGTGGCGGCGGGGGCGATTTCGCCCGATGCCGCGGCGGCGCTGCGGCGGCACGTCGCGACATCCCATGCTGCACCGGCCGTCGACGAGGAGCATTTCCGGCTGCTCACCGGGTTCAACGACATCTTCGTGTCGATCGCGATCGCGCTGCTGCTGGCCGCGCTGGGGCAGATCGGGTTCAGCCTCAGCTATGGTTTGGGCGGCGCGTTCGTCGCGGGCGCGGCATGGATGCTCGCCTTCTACTTCACCGCCAAGCGGCGCATGGCGCTGCCCAGCATCCTGCTGCTGCTCGCCTTTGTCGGTGGCGTCGCGGGTGCGCTGATCGGGACGATCGAGACGCTCTGGCCGCATATCGGCGACACGGCGGGTGCGCTGGCGGCGTCGGGCGTCGGACTGGTCTCGGCGGGGGCGGCCTGGCTACACTGGCGCCGGTTCATGGTGCCGATCACCGTCGCGGCGGGGGCGGCGGCGCTGGTCGCGATGGTGATCGGGCTGTTGATGGCGGCGGTGCCGGGCATCAAGCAGGGCGTATGGCCGATGCTGCTGATCTGCGGGATCGGCGTCTTCGCGCTCGCCATGCGCTGGGACATGTCGGATCCGCAGCGTCAGACCCGGCGTGCCGATGTCGCCTTCTGGCTGCACCTCGCCGCCGCACCCATGATCGCGCATCCGATCTTCCAGATGCTGGGCGTGTTCAACGGCGACATCGGTGCGGGCGTCGCGGTGATCGTGCTGGCGCTCTACCTGGTGTTCGCCGGCATCGCGCTGGCGGTGGACCGGCGCGCACTGCTCGTCTCCAGCCTCGTCTATGTGCTCTACGCGCTCTACTCGCTGTTCCGCAGTGCGGGCGCGGTCGAGCTGGGATCGGCCTTCACCGCCTTCGTCATCGGCTCGGCGCTGCTGACCCTGTCGGCCTTCTGGCAGCCGATGCGGCGGACGGTGGTCGGCTGGCTGGCCCAGCCGATGCGGCTTCGCCTGCCGCCGGTGCACCAGCCGGCGTGAGGCGGGGATCGCCGCTCGTCCGACGGGGCGGGCGGCGGTTACGCCCCGTGGCGATTGAGGAACGACGCCCATGCCGATGGTCGAAATATACGGAAAAGACGAGATGCACGCCCTTTTCGAGGGCGATTTTGCGTTTCTGCCGCGACGGGGCGATACGATCTCGAAGGAGCGGGGCGGCTATTTCGACTATTACACCGTCGTGGAAGTCTGGCATCGCGAGGATGGCGAGACGGGCAGGTTCCGTGCCTGTGTTCGTGTGACGGCGGACGATTAAGGCGGCCTCGGAGAGGGGGAGGGCGAGCCTTCGGCTCGCGCGCTCGGCAAGCGAGCGCACACCCCTCACCCAGCTCCGACTAAGGCCTTTGCTTTCGCAAAGACCAAGTCTGCGCAACCCTCTCCCCTCAAAGAGGGGCGAGGGAGGGATAGGCCGACGGAATGTCGATGGGGCCTAAGAGCGGGCCCCACCGCCCTCAATAGGCATAGGCCTTCACCAGATCGTACAGATAGTCCCGCCCGTCATAGAGCGACGTCACCCGGATGCGCTCGTTCAGGCCGTGGATGCCAGACATGTCCTTTTCGATGAAGATACCCGGCGCGCCGTAAACGGGCATGCCGATCGCCTGGAAGAAGATGCCGTCGGTCGCGCCCGTGGACATCATCGGGACCAGCGGCACGCCGGGAAAGTGCTTGGCCGCCAGCGTCTTCATCGGACCGATGATCTTGGGGTCCAGCTTGGGCGGAATCGCGGTCGGGCGGACCGGCTGGTTGGCGGTGACGGTGATCTTGGGGCCCGCCAGCTCCTTCAGCTTGGCAAGCGTTTCCTCGACCGTCTCACCGGGGAAGATGCGGCAGTTGATATTGGCGGTCGCGCGCTGGGGCAGGGCGTTTTCGGCATGGCCCGCCTTCAGGAGTGTCGCGACGCAGCTGGTGCGCAGGGTCGAGTGCAGCGCCTTGTCCTGGCTGACGATCGCGTCCGCCGCCTTGTCGTTCGGATCGGCGAGCAGCCGGGTGATCGCCGCGCCCAGCTGGCCGCCGACCTTTTGCGCGGTGGCGGCGAAGAAGGCGCGAGTGGTGTCGGTCAGGTGGACGGGGAATTCATAACCCTCCACTGCCTTCAGCGCGTCGGCGAGTTCGTAGATCGCGTTTTCCGGCGTCGGCTGCGAGCTGTGGCCGCCCGGATTGGTCGCGAGGAAGGTATAGTTCTGCGCCGCCTTCTCGCCGACCTGCACCGCCAGCAATTCGCGCTTGCCATTTTCGTCCAGCCGTCCGCCGCCGCCTTCGTTCAGGACGAATTCGGCCGCGATCAGGTCGGGCCTGTTCTGGGCCAGCCACTCCGCGCCGTTGAACGCGGCGGTCGTTTCCTCGCCACAGGTCAGCGCCATCTTGATGGTGCGCTTGGGCGGCGTCTTTTTCAGGCGGATCAGCGTGTCGGCCCAGACCGCGCTCATCGCCTTGTCGTCGACGGTGCCGCGGCCATAGAGGAAGCCGTCCTCCTCGATCAGCTTGAACGGATCGCGGGTCCAGTCCTCGCGCTTGGCCTCGACCACGTCGAGATGGCCGAGGAGCAGCATCGGCTTCAGCGCCTTGTCGGTGCCGGGCAGGATCGCGACGATGCCGCCGTCCTTGGGATGCTCGGGGACCGAGAACAGGGTGATGTCGGCGTCCTTATAGCCCGCCGCCTTCAGCCGCTCGGCGATCTGGGCCGAGGCCTGGGTGCAGCTACCCACCGACAGGCTGGTGTTGGTTTCGACCAGCTGCTTGTAGAGATCGAAGAACGCCTTCTGGTCGGGACGGGTCTGCGCCGCCGCCAGACCCGGCAACAGCGCACAGCTCGCCAGCGCTCCGCCGATCCATTTCGACAACCGCATATGTCGTCCCCCTTATAGTTTCTCGGTGGGGAATAGAGCGTGTTGCGAGGGACGGCGCAAGCGACGGAATTTTCCTCCCCTGGAAGGGGAGGAATGGGTTGCGCCTAAACCTTTGCCCCGGACCGTTTTCGCGCTAGCAGTCTGCGATGGACCATCCCGACGTCGTATCCCGCCCCCGTTTGATCTCGCCCTCGCTGTTCGCGCTGTCGATCTTTTACGGCGGCATGGTGTGTATCGCGGGCGTGCTGGGCAACAAGCAGGTGGCGCTGGGGCCGCTGGCGGTGGAGGCGGGCATCTTCGCCTTCCTGCTGCTGGTCGTGACGTCGAGCGCGGTGGCGGAGCTGCACGGGCCGCAGGTCGCCGGGCGGCTGGTGCGCGTGGGCTTCGTGCCGTTACTCGTCTCGCTGGCGCTGTCCTGGGTCGTGTGGATGCTGCCGCCCTCGCCAGAGATGATCCCGGCCAATCGCGATGCCATCCAGCTGGTGCTGGGCTCGACCTGGCGGATCTGGCTGGGCGGGATCATCGCGTACGGCGTGTCGCAGACGCTGAACGTCACCATCTTCGCCGCGCTCAAGGGCAAGGAGGGCGGCAAGCTCCTCTGGTTGCGCGCGGCGGTGGCCAGCATGCTCAGCCAGATCGTCGACACGCTGCTGTTCGTCACCATCGCCTTTTACGGCGAATTCCCGATCGGCCCGCTGATCGTGGGCCAGATGATCGCCAAGGTCACGCTGTCGGCCGTGCTGGTGCCGCCGCTGATCTATGTGTTCGTGGGGATCGGGCGACGTCTCGACCGGGCCTGAAGTCTGGGGCTGGAACCATATTGATGGTTTTCCCCGCCCCTCGCGCGCGATAATAGGGCCGCCATGACCAACCACGATCCCGACGCCGCCCTGCTCGCCAAGGCCGAGACGCTGACCGAGGCGCTGCCCTATCTGCAGCGCTATGCGGGCAAGACCTTCGTGGTGAAATATGGCGGCCACGCCATGGGCGATCCCGAGCGGCAGCGCGACTTCGCCGAGGATATGGTGCTGCTGAAGGCGGTGGGTATCAACCCCGTCGTCGTGCATGGCGGCGGGCCGCAGATCGGCGCGATGCTCAAGCGGCTGGGCGTCGAGTCGCAGTTCGTCAACGGTCTGCGCGTGACCGACCGCGAAACCGCGCAGATCGCCGAGATGGTGCTGGCCGGGTCCATCAACAAGGAAATCGTCAGCTGGATTTCCGCCGCCGGGGGCCGCGCGGTCGGCATCTCCGGCAAGGACGCCGGGCTGGTTATCGCCGAGAAGATCCAGGGGCGCGAGGCCGATCCGCTCAAGGGTATCGAGCGTCATGTCGATCTGGGCTTTGTCGGCGAGCCGGTCTCGGTCGATCCGCGCCTGATCGAAAGCCTGTGCGCCGACGGCATCATCCCGGTCATCGCGCCGGTCGGCATCGGGCTGGACGGGCATACCTATAACATCAACGCGGACACCATGGCGGGCGCGATCGCCGCACGGCTGGGCGCGTCGCGCTTCTTCCTGCTGACCGACGTCGCAGGCGTGCTGGACAAGCAGGGCGAGTTGATGACCGACCTGAATCCGGCGCGGATCGCGGAATTGCGTGCTGACGGGACGATTTCGGGCGGCATGATCCCCAAGCTGGAGACCTGCGTCTCGGCGGTCGAGGCGGGCGTGGATGCGGCGGTGATCCTGGACGGCCGGGTGCCGCACGGGATGCTGCTGGAAATCTTCACCAAGCAGGGTGCGGGGACGTTAGTCCGCCGGTGATGTTGGTCTGAGGTCGGGGCGTTAGCCTCTCCCGGGACACCACTGCGGCAGGGCGGGCGATCAGAAATCGACCGCCACGCCCTTCAACTCCCAATCGCCATATCGCACCGGGTTCTTGCCGAGCGGATCGTCTTGCGGCTCGGGCTTGGCCTCGGGCTGCGGCACCGGCGGGTTTTCGGACAGATAGGCGGGCGGCTTCACATGGTCGGGGCGCTGGCCCATGGGCGGTCCTTTCGACTAAGGGGCGGATAGATCGCAGCCCATGTCGGGGCTGACAGGAGTTTTGCCAAGTGACACGTCCTCCCCAATCCTCGCGCCCCGGCCGCCCCGATCGTCGCGGAGCGCCCAAGGGCGAGGACCGGCGCGGGCGGCAGCAGCGCCCCACCGAGCCGCTGGGCACCGCCGCGCGCCGCGCCGCCATCCGCCTGCTCGACGCGGTGCTGCGCCGGGGCGAGCCGCTGGAGGCCGCGCTGGCGTCGGCCACCCGGTCGCTGCCGGGCGGTCCCGATCGCGGCTTGGCCCATGCCATCGCGGCGGAGACTTTGCGCCGCCTGCCCGATCTCGACGCACTGATCGACTCGGCGACGAAGCAGCGGCTGCCCGACGATGCCAAGGCGCGCTTTGCCCTTCGGATCGCGCTCGTCCAGGTGCTGGCGCTGGGTACGCCGCCGCATGCGGCCATTTCCACCGTCTTGCCGCTGGTCGATGGCGGCCCGCGCAAGCTGGTCCACGGCGTGTTCAGCACCATCACCAAGAGCGGCGTGCTGCTCCCCGAAATCCCCGCTTTGCCCGATGCGACCGAAGCGCGCTGGGAAGAAAATTGGGGCGAGGAGATGGTCGAGGCCGCCGCCCATGCCATCGCCGCGCCGCCGCCGCTCGACCTGACGCTGGCCGATCCGTCCGCGACCGACGAATGGGCGGAAAAGCTGGGCGGGGTCAGCCTGCTGCCCGGCCATGTCCGCCTGCCGTCTGGCCATTCGGTGATGGAGTTGCAGGGCTTCGACGAAGGCGCCTGGTGGGTGCAGGACCTCGCCGCCTCGATCCCTGCGCGCCTGCTGGGCGAGGGCAAGGGCCATGTGCTCGACCTGTGCGCCGCGCCGGGGGGCAAGACGTTGCAGCTCGCCGCCGCCGGTTGGACCGTCACCGCGATCGACCAGTCCGAGACGCGGCTCGCCCGCCTGACCGAGAATCTGGAGCGCACCAACCAGTCGGCGGACGTCGTCACCGCCGACCTGCGCGAATGGAGCCCGAAGGCGCCGGTCGACGCGATCCTAGTCGATGCGCCATGCAGCGCCAGCGGCATCTTCCGCCGCCACCCGGACGTCCTCTACCGCGTCCGCCCCGCGATCATCGCCGAGATGGCGGAATTGCAGCGCGTGATCCTGGCTCGCGCCGCCGACTGGCTGAAGCCTGGCGGGACCCTGGTCTATGCCACCTGCTCGCTGGAGCCAGAGGAGGGCGAGCGCCAGATCGCGGCGTTCCTGGACCAGCGCCCCGATTATGCGCTGTCGCCGATCACCGGCGAATGGCCGGGGATCACGGAGGAGGGCACGATCCGCACCCTGCCGACGATGCTCGCAAAGGAAGGGCGGCTCGACGGGTTCTTCATCGCGCGGCTGCAACGCAAAGGCTGACTTGGGCGCGATATGACGTTAAGGACGCAGGCCATGCTCCCCGTCCGTATCGCACCCTCCATCCTGTCCGCCGATTTCGCCAAATTGGGTGAGGAAGTCCGTGCCATCGACGCCGCGGGCGCCGACTGGATCCATATCGACGTGATGGACGGGCATTTCGTGCCCAACATCACCATCGGTCCGGCGGTGGTGAAGGCGCTGCGCCCGCACACCGCCAAGCCGTTCGACGTGCATCTGATGATCTCGCCGATCGACGCCTATCTGGACGCCTTTGCCGAGGCGGGGGCGGACACCATCACCGTCCACCCGGAGGCGGGGCCGCACATCCACCGCACGATCCAGCATATCAAGGGGCTGGGCAAGCGCGCCGGCGTGGTCCTGAACCCCGCCACGCCCGCCAAGATGCTGGATTACCTGATCGACATGGTCGACCTGGTCCTGGTGATGAGCGTCAACCCCGGTTTTGGCGGGCAGAGCTTCATCGAGAGCCAGCTCAAGAAGATCGCGGCGATCCGCAAGATGATCGACCATAGCGGTCGCGCGATCGACCTGGAGGTCGATGGCGGCGTCGATGCCACCCATGCCAAGCGCTGTATCGAGGCGGGTGCCGATGCGCTGGTCGCGGGGACGGCCGCGTTCCGGGGTGGCCCAACGCATTACGCCGCCAATATCGCCGCCCTGCGCGGTTGAGCGGGCGGTTGACCGACATGCGCGACCGGATCGGGGCCGAAGAGGCCCGTATCGCCGCCGACAGTATCGAAGAGGGCAAGCGCCTCGTCCGTGTCCAGACCGGTGGCCTGTCGCTCGCCGACCGGCTCAGCGAGCATCTCCACCGGCTGACCTGGCGCACGCCGCTGCATTCGCTGCGGCTGAAGGGGCGGCATCCCATCAAGCTGATGGCGGTGCCCGAGGACCCGATCCTGGGCGATATCGAGCGCGGCCATGCGCTGCTCGGCGGGGTGCTCGACTGGCGCGGCGAGGAGCGGGGCGTCGAGTCGATCGACTTCGCCCGGCCCGACTGGTCGACCGGCTTTGCCGACCATCTGCACAGTTTCGCCTGGCTGCGCGACCTGTCGACCGTCGCGACCCGGCAACAGGGCGCGCCGATCGCCGAATATCTGATGGGCCGCTGGCTCGACGCCTTTGCCGAGACGGTGGATGCGACGGCGTGGCGCGCCGACCTGTGGGGGCGGCGCATCCTGTTCTGGACCGCGCACGCGCCGCTGATCCTGTCGTCCAACGACCTAGTCTATCGTTCGCGCGTGCTCAACACGATGGCGCGCGGCGCGCGCCATCTGGATCGTGGCGCGGACAAGGCCCCGCCGGGCGTCGCGCGGATCGCGGCATGGTGCGGGGTGATCGCGGCCGGGCTCTTGCTGGCGGGGGGCGATCCGCGACAGGCGTTCGGCGAGGCTGGGCTGGCGCGGGCGCTCGATACCGGACTCTTCGCCGATGGCGGTGTCATCGCGCGCAGTCCGGCGGTGCAGCTCGACGCGGTCATGCTGCTGACCATGATGCGCGAGGTGTATGACGCACGCGGGCTGGTCTTCCCGGAGCCGTTCCAGGCACGGTTGCAGAAGATGATCTCCGCGCTGCTCGGCGTCATGCATGGCGATCGCGCGCTGTCGAGCTGGCAGGGCTCCGGCCCCGAGACGCCCGAGCGGATCGCCGCCGTGATCGAGGCATCGGGCGTGCGCACCCGGCCGCTTCGCCAGGCGGGCGACTGGGGCTATCAGCGGCTGGCGGCCGGACATGCGGTGTTGGTCATGGACGCCGCGCCGCCGCCGATCGCCCGCGCGATCGAGGGTGGCTGCGCTTCGACCCTGGCCTTCGAATTTTCGGACGGCGCGCAGCGGATCGTCGTCAATTGCGGCGGCGCGCGCGCGACCGTGGCGCAGGTGCCCGCCAGCCTCGCGCACGGCCTGCGCACCACGGCGGCGCATTCGACGCTGACGCTGGGCGACAGCAACTCCACCGCCATCCATGCCGATGGCACGCTGGGGCGCGGCGTGGCCGAGGTGGAGCTGAGCCGCCAGGAATCGGACGCCGCCAGCCGGATCGAGGCGAGCCATGACGGCTATGTCCGCCGTTATGGCTTCACCCATCGCCGCCAGCTGCTGCTGACCGGCGACGGGCGCGAGCTGCGCGGCGAGGATGCGCTGCTGCCCGAGGGGCGCAAGCGGCAGGCGGGCAGCACCGCCTTCGCGCTGCGCTTCCACCTGGGCGACGGGGTCGAGGCGATGGTGACGGCCGAGAGCGGCCAGGCGATCCTGCGCCTCGACGACGGCGCGCTCTGGCAGTTCCGCTGTCGCGGCGGCGTGCTGGCGATCGAGGAATCGCTGTGGATCGACGGCACCGGACGGCCGGTGGCGACCCAGCAGCTGGTCGTGACCGGCGAAACCCCGGCTGGCGGCGCGCATGTCAGCTGGGCGTTCAAGCGGGCGCTTTAAGGGGGATCGTTCGCGCGGAGGCGCGAATAATCGAATTCCTCCCCTGCAAGGGGAGGTGGCAGGCCGTAGGCCTGACGGAGGGGTGTCCCCTTTTGTGAGGAAACCCCTCCCTCGCCGCCGGTGACACCCCTCCACCAGCTTCGCTGGTCCCCCTCCCCTTGCAGGGGAGGAATCACGCTTCCCCGAATCACATTTTGCGCTTCGGCGAATCGGAGTCTATCGGGGCCGCAAACTCCCCTCAGCATGTAGGATCCGCTGCCCGATGGCCGTTTCGCTCCCCTCCGCTCCTTCCGTCGACCAGGTGCCGGTCCGCCGCGCGCTGTTGTCGGTGTCCGACAAGACCGGCGTCATCGACCTGGCCCGTGCGCTGGCCGGGCGCGGGGTCGATCTGGTCTCGACCGGGGGCACCGCCAAGGCGATCCGCGATGCCGGCCTGCCGGTCCGCGACATCTCCGAAGTCACCAACTTCCCCGAGATGATGGACGGCCGGGTCAAGACGCTGCACCCGATGGTGCATGGCGGCCTGCTCGCGGTGCGCGACGACCCCGCCCATGCCGCCGCGATGACCGAGCATGGCATCGGCGCGATCGACCTGGTGGTCGTCAACCTCTACCCCTTCCAGCAGACCGTCGCGAAGGGCGCCGAGCGGCCCGAGATCATCGAGAATATCGACATCGGCGGCCCGTCCATGGTCCGCTCGGCCGCCAAGAACCACGGCTATGTGTCGATCCTGACCGACCCGGCCGACTATGCCGACTTCCTGGCCGAGCTGGCCGCGAATGACGGCGCCTCGACGCTGAAGACCCGCCAGCGCCTGGCCGCCAAGGCCTTTGCCGCGACCGCCGCCTATGACTCGGCGATCGCCCAGTGGTTCGCCTTTGCCGACCAGGGCGAGGCCTTCCCGGCCACCCTGCCGCTGGCCTTCACCAAGCACCCCGAGACGCTGCGTTACGGCGAGAACCCGCATCAGGTCGCTGCGCTCTATCTGCCGCAGCGGGGCGGGCAGGGCATCGCCCAGGCCGAGCAGCTGCAGGGCAAGGCGCTGAGCTACAACAACCTCAACGACGCCGATGCCGCGCTGGAACTGGTCAGCGAATTCATCGACGGCCCGCCCACGGTCGTCATCGTCAAGCACGCCAACCCCTGCGGCGTGGCGAGCGGCGAGACGCTGCTGGAGGCCTATCAGGCGGCGTTCGCCTGCGACACGGTGTCGGCGTTCGGCGGCATCATCGCCTGCAACCGTCCGCTCGATGCCGAGACGGCGGAAGCGATCTCCGGCATCTTCACCGAGGTGGTGGTGGCGCCCGACGCCAGCGCAGAGGCACGCGCGATCTTCGCCAAGAAGAAGAACCTGCGCCTGCTGCTGTCGGGCGAGCTGCCCAATCCGGCACGCGCGGGGCTGATGATGAAGTCGATCGCGGGCGGCCTGCTGGTCCAGAGCCGCGACAATGGTCGCCTGACCGACGACATGCTGAAGGTGGTGACCAAGCGCGCGCCGACGGAGCAGGAGCTGGCCGATTGCCGCTTCGCCTGGACCGTCGCCAAGCATGTGAAGTCGAACGCGATCGTCTATGCCAAGGGCGGATCGACCGCCGGTGTGGGCGCGGGCCAGATGAACCGTCTGGAATCCGCCCGCATCGCCGCGTGGAAGGCCAAGGACGCCGCCGACAAGGCGGGCTGGGCGGAACCCCGCACCATCGGGTCGGCGGTCGCCTCGGACGCCTTCTTCCCCTTCGCCGACGGCCTGCTGGCGGCGGTCGAGGCGGGCGCCACGGCGGTGATCCAGCCCGGCGGCTCGATCCGCGACGACGAGGTCATTGCGGCGGCGGACGAAGCGGGCCTGGCGATGGTGTTCACGGGCATGCGCCACTTCCGCCATTGATCCCATGCTCCACCGTCCCGGCACAGGTCGGGACGGTGGGGAAGGGCGATCCTTACCGCGTGGGCACGGGCTCCGCGCCGCTATAGTCGTAGAAGCCGCGCTTGGTCTTGCGGCCATACCAGCCCGCCTCGACATATTTGATCAGCAGCGGGGCGGGGCGGAATTTCGGGTCGCCGGTGCCCTCGAACAGCACGCGGGTGATCTCCAGGCAGGTGTCCAGCCCGATGAAATCGGCCAGCGTCAGCGGCCCCATCGGGTGGTTGAGGCCCAGCTGGCACGCCGCGTCGATATCGGGGATCGTCGCCACGCCCTCGCCCAACGCGAAGATCGCCTCGTTGATCATCGGCATCAGCACGCGGTTGACGATGAAGCCCGGCGCGTCATTGGCATGGACCACGCGCTTGCCCAGTTCCTGGGCAAAGCGCTCGACTCTGGCGACCGTCTCGTCCGAGGTGGCGAGGCCGCGGATCAGTTCGATTAGCCCCATGACCGGCACGGGGTTGAAGAAGTGCACGCCGACGAAGCGGCCCGCATCGGGTGCGGCCTGGGCCAGCCGGGTGATCGGGATGGACGAGGTGTTGGTCGCCAGGATCGCGGTATCGGACATCGCCTGGCCGACCTCTGCGAAGATCGCGCGCTTGATGCTCTCGCGCTCGGTCGCCGCCTCGATCACCAGCTCGCACCCGGCCATGGCGGACAGGCTGCCGACCGGCTCGATCCGTGCCAGCAGGGCGTCGGCGTCTTCGCGCGTCGTCTTTTCCTTGGTCACCAGCCGGTCGAGCGCTTTGGCGATTCCCGCCTTGCCCGCCTCGGCGCGTTCGACCGAGACATCGGCGAGCTTGACGACATGGCCCGCCGCCGCCGACACTTGCGCAATGCCCGCACCCATCTGACCGGCACCGATCACGCCCACTGACTTCATCGCCACTCTCCTTGTTCTTCGGAACCTGGTCCGTTGGACCCGGCCCTATCCGTTTCGGAACGCCACTGCCAGCAAAGGGGTTGATCCGCCATGATCCGTACCGCCGTTTTTGCAGCCCTTGTCGGTGCCGCCTTGCCTGCGGCCGCCGCCGCGCCGGACACGCCTGTGCCGGCCAAGTCGAAGCTGTTCCGCGACTGGATCGTGGCTTGCGACAATGGCGGCGCGTGCGAGGCGGCGTCGCTGTCGCCCGAGGAAGGCGCGTTGCAGGATGCCGGGCTGCTCGTCCGCCGCGCCGCAGACGGCACGCTCGCGGTGAAGATCGCGGACATGACCGGCAAGGCGCAGCGCGCGACCGTGCGGATCGACGGCCGTGCGGTCGCCACCGCCGCCCTGCCGCATCAGGCCGAGGCCTGGGTCCGCGGCGCGCCCGCCGAGGCGCTGGTCGCGGCCATGGCCCGCGGGCACCGGGCGGCGATCCTGACGCCCGAGGCAAAGCCGGTGTCGCTGAACGGTGCGGCGGCGGCCTTTCGCTATATGGACGAACGCCAGCGGCGGGCGGGATCGCGCAGCGCGCTCGTCGCCAAAGGGAGCGCCCGCTATCGGCGTGCGGCGCCGGTACTACCCGTGGTGCGGATCCTGACGCCGCCGCCGGGGGCCGCGCCTGCCATCCCCTCTGCCGCACTCAACGATATGCGGCGACGGCTGGACTGCCTGAACAGCTTGGGCAGCCCGGTCAGCGCCGAGGCTTACCGGCTGGACCGGCGATCGACCCTGGTCCTGCTCTCCTGCGGTGCGGGGGCCTATAATTATCTGGTCAAGCCGCTGATCTGGCGTGACGGGCGGTTGAGTCCGGCGCGGTTCGACTATGCCATCCCCTTTGCCGACGGTCCCGAACCCGGTGGAGCGGTGACGCTGGTCAACAGCGAATGGTCACAGGACGGTCGCCTGTCGAGCTGGGGCAAGGGGCGGGGTCTGGGCGACTGCGGCGATCGCCAGAGCTTCGGCTGGGACGGCGAGCGGTTCAGGCTGCTGGAGGCGGCGAGCATGACCGAATGTCGCGGGGCGATCGACACGCTGCCCGTCTGGCGGACCCGCGTCGCGGCAAGCCCGGCGCGATAGGACAACAGAGGAGCGGGCCTATGCTGGAACATCTGCCGGGTTGGTTGGGCAAGGCGCTGAGCGGCTGGCGCGCCGGGGTCGAGGCGATCGCGGTCGTGCGGCCCGATCTGGCGCCCCCCGCCGCGATGCGGCTGGACAGCCCCGCCTTTGGCGATATGGGGCGCTTGCCCGAACGCTTCACCGCCGATGGTATGGGGGTGTCGCCGCCGCTCGTCTGGGGCGATCCGCCCGAGGGGACGGCGATGCTGGCGCTGATCGTCGAGGATGCCGACGCGCCCAGGCCGCAGCCGCTGGTCCATGCGATCCTGTGGAACCTGCCGCCCCGCGCGGGCGATCTGGCCGAAGGGGCTATCGTCGCCGATGGCGCGGGCACGCCGGAGGGTGGCGATGTGGGGCGCAATTCCTATTTCGGCGAAGGCTGGCTGCCGCCCGATCCGCCGCGCGGGCATGGCGAACATCGTTATGTGTTCCAGCTTTTCGCGCTGGACGCGGCCGTCGATATCGGCGGGCAGACGCCGGGACGCAGCGCGATGGTCGAGGCGATGGCGGGGCATGTGCTCGCCGCCGGGGTGCTGACCGGCACCTATTCGCGGGACGAGGAAGCGCCCATCGGCCCGGTCGGTGCCGTGGCGGCGGCCTGATCGCCGTCCGCCGCTCGGCCGGGCTTCAGGATCGGACGGCCCGGCCGGGTCGGAGGTTGAAGGGATTCACGCTCAGGCGACCGGGAAGATCGGCGCGGCGGTGGTGATGGCGACGCTGGCGAAGACGAGCGCGCCGACGAGCGAGACGAGGATCTGGCGGGTCTGGAACGAAGCGAACATGGCAAAACTCCCTGGGTGATCGGCCCGCCAATCATTTGGTGGGCTATGCCAGGAGCGTTGCAGGTCGCATGCCAGTTTTATAAGTAGCTGAAAAACGGTAGTATTATTTTCGCCATAACAAAAAATGGTGAAATCCGCCATATCTCGCTCGGATTTTACGCCATCGGATGGCGTAGATCAGCTGTCCGCAAAAGCGCGATCGCGGCCTTCATTCTTTGCGCGGTAGAGAAGCGCATCGGCGCGCGCGAAGAGCGATTCCTGCGTATCGTCGGGACGAAAGGCGGTGATCCCGGCCGAGAAGGTGATCTCGCCGATCGGCTCGCCCGTCTCGCGCACCCGCATCCGCCGGTCGCGCACCGCGTCGCGGGCCCGCTCGATCAGCGCGGTGGCCTCTTCGGTGGACAGGCCGGTCATCAGCAGCGCGAATTCCTCGCCGCCATGGCGACAGACCAAATGGCCTTTGCCCTCTTCGGCTAGGATATTGCCGATCGACAGCAGCACGCGGTCGCCGACCGCATGGCCCAGTTCGTCGTTGATCCGCTTGAACGCGTCGATGTCGCACAGCGCCAGGTGACAGGGATGCGCGGCCTGGAAACACTGGCCCAGCGCCTCGTTGAAGGCCAGGCGATTGGCCAGGCCGGTCAGCGGATCGCGCCGCGCCGTCGCACGCGCCTCGGCCAGCTTTTCGCGCAGCGATTCCGCCTCGGCGGTCGCTTCGTCCAGGCGGTGCTCGGCGGCATGGACCCGCTCCAGCATCTCGCCGGTCAGCCGGGCGAGCGCGGCCAGCCCGATCGGCTCGCCGCGTGAGATTTCCGCGGCATTGCGCGCCAGGTTGGCGCCGAATTCCGAGGTGTCGGCCTGGATCGCGCGAAGGGCCGCAGCGAAGGCCTCCACATGGCTCTGGGTCTGTTCGGCCAGCGCATCCGTCTGTGCCTCGGGCGGCGGGGCCAAGCTGCGCGGCGCGGCGGGCCGGGCGGGCGCGGCAGGCGCCGGGGAGGGGCGTGACGAGGTCGTCGGACCGCCCAGGCGAACGATGTCGTCGCGATGCAGCCGGACGCCGCCGTCGATCAGCGAGGCGACCGCACGGGCCAGTGGCCCCTTCGGCTCCGTCAGGATCGTATAGACAAAGGCATAATGCGCCGGATCGGGCGCCAGCCGGTGATCGTCCAGAAAACGACCGATCTGATCATAAAGCCGATCGGATACCGTTGCAGCCCCCCGCACGGTCTCGTCCGTCCGCTTCATCGTCATTCCCCCGTCGATTCGATCAGCGACGGGTGTTCAGGTCGCGCACCGCAGCCAGCGTGGTGGCGACATGCTCGGCGGGGTTCATATCGTCATGCACGAAGACGACACGACCGTTCCGGCCGATGACATAGCTGGTGCGCGAGGTGATGTCGCGCCCCTCGATCTGGCGGCCCAGCGCGACGTCGTAATCCTTGACGATGGCGGGACCGGCGCTCGCGACCGGGAACTTGCCCGCGCATTCGGCCTTGGAAAAGGCGGCCAGCTTGTCGACCGGATCGGCCGACATGCCGATCACCCGGGCCCCGGCCGCCTTGAACGCGTCGATCTTCTCGGCAAAGGCGCGCGCCTCGGCGCTGCATCCGCTGGTGAAGGCGGCGGGGAAGAAATAGAGGACGACCGGGCCGTGGCGCAGCTGTTCCTTCAGGTGCAGCGTAAAGACCTTGCCCGCCACCGCGCCGCGCGTCGTAAAGTCCGGGGCAGTCGCGCCGGGTCGCAGCGCCGCCACGGCCGGAACCGCCGCGGCCATCGCAAGGAATACGCCCAACACTGCTCTCATCGCCGGTTTCCTTATAGCAAGATAATTAACGCCTATCTGGTCGTGATGATGGCGTCCATTGCTGATCGCGCCAACCTATCCTATCCGGGTCAATATGTCCGTACATGCCGACGATATTGCCCTGGCGCTCCGGCTGGCCGACGCCGCCGGTGCCGCCATCCGTCCCTATTTCCGCCGCGAGATGGGGCTGGAGATCAAGGAGGACCGTTCGCCGGTGACGCTGGCCGATCGCGAGGCCGAGTCGGCGATGCGCCGCATCCTGGAGGCGGAGCGCTCCGGCGACGGCATCCATGGCGAGGAATATGGCGTAAAGCCGGGCGTGACCGGCCGCCAATGGGTGCTCGACCCGATCGACGGTACGCGCAGCTTCACCGTCGGGCGGCCGATCTTCGGCACGCTGATCGCGCTGGTCGACAATGGCTGGCCGGTGCTGGGCATCATCGACCAGCCGGTCGCGGGCGAGCGCTGGCTGGGCGTCGCCGGGCGCCCGACCCTGTTCAACGGCCAGCCGGCGCGCACCCGGTCGTGCCGCGAGCTGGACGGCGCGACGATCGCGACGACCAGCCCGCATCTGTTCGACGATGACGACGTGCCGCACTTCATGGCGCTGGTCGCGGCGGTCAGCGGCAACAGCCCGCGCCAGGGGCCGGTCTATGGCGGCGACTGCTATAATTACGGCCTGCTGGCGAGCGGCCATATCGACATCGTGTGCGAGTCCGGCCTGAAGCTCCACGACTTCGCCGCTTTGGTCCCGGTGGTCGAGGGGGCGGGCGGGCGCATGTGCGACTGGAACGGCGATCCGCTGACGGCGGACAGCGCAGGCCATGTGCTGGCGATCGGCGACCCGGCGCGTGCGGACGAGGTGCTGGAGGCGCTGCGGAATGTGCCGCATGGGCATGGCCATCACGATCATTGATCGCAAATGACAGGGTGGGGCGCATGAACGCCTCACTAACCTGATTGCAGTCCTTCATGCGCATTGGCATCCTGCACACATGAGCAAGATGGATCGGTTGTGGGCGAGATATTGGGGCATTCGCTATGATCGAAAGGTCGGCCACCGTATGCCCATCCTGTGGCATCTCGCTCTTCGCGGCGACACCAACGCTATGGTCGAATTGAGCAACGAAATGACCAACTTTGGGAGGTTCGCGGATCGGTTCAGTTTGAGCGGTCTCGCGTACGCTGCGTACCGTAGGGGCAATCCTCTAGGTGCGCAGAACCTGGCGATGCATGCATTCAATCGAAACGATCTTCGCGGTTATCGGCATTGGCTCAACAAGGCTTGGCGAGCGGGAGATCGAGAGGCTGGTCGAGAGCTTCGGCGTTTCGAGCTGCGCCTGCCTCATACGAACGCGGCATTGATTCGTCGTAAGCGCCCGCACAGGCGGTCGGACTGGTTATGAAAATACGAGAAATTCGGGATTAAAAAATTCCCAGAAACTTCTTCCGCTGCGCCTTCGCCTCGCCCGGATTGCCGCGCCCGTCCTCGGCCTTGGCGGTCGTCCCGCGCCCGACATCGTCGCGCTTGTCGCCTTTGACCGTCCGCTGGGCACTCGCCCGCGCCCCCGCCAGCACCGGGCCGCAGGCGGCGGCCTTCGCGTCGCCGACATCGACGAACGCCAGCACCCCCGCCAGCGGCGTCGCCACCACCGCCAGCCCCAGGCCAGCCCCGGCGCGCGCCAGCAGGTCGCCGCTGATCGGGTCGATCCCCGGCTTGGCGAAGGTCCCCGTGATGCCAACCGGCGACTGGCCGGAGAACAGGCTGAAGGTCTTGGCATCGGCGCGCACCGCCATGTCTACGCCCTCGTTGCGGAAGCTGAAGCCGCCGCGCCCGGTCACGACATTCTTCGACGTGTCGATCAGGACCGGGTCCGCCGCCCCCACGCCGCCGCGCACGGTGAAGGCGATCAGGCCGCAATTGATCCGCACCGGCTCCTTCAGTTCCTTCTCGAACATCTTCTGGACGAAGGTGCCGATGTCGAGCTCGGCCAGCTGCGCATTCTTGGTCCAGAGCGAGCCCGCAGGCAGGATGAAGGCCATGCGCCCGTTCGACGTCGCCAGCGAGTCGTGGATCGTGTCGCCGCGCCCGGTCAGCTGGACGCGGCCCTTGACCGTGCCGGTCGTCCCCGCCTCCGCCACGCCCCAGCCCGCCAGCAACCGGCCGAGCGGGGTCGGCGACAGGCGGATGTCGTAGCGGACAAGGCTGGGTCGCTGGCGCGTGTCGAACAACAGGTCGGACGATACGTTACCCCGCGCCATCGCGAAGTTCAGCGGCGACAGGGTCAGCTTGCCATGATCGAGTGCCAGCGTAAGCGCGACGTTGGAGATCGGCACCCGGCGCGAGCGTACCGTGCGGATCGTCCATTTCAGGTCGGCATCGAACCGCTGCATCGTCGCCACCGGCAGCGCCGCATCGGGCAGCAACCGCTGCGGCCCGACTCCGGTCGCGGCGGCGGCGGCCATCGCGCCCTTGGTCGCGACGATATCGGGGTTGTAGCCGAAAAGGGCGCGGCATCGACGATGTCGAGCTTGTCGGTCGTCAGCGTCGAATCGAGGTGCAGCCGCGCGCCATGCGTGACGGTCAGCGTGCCCGCCAGGTCGCTGTCGCCGAATGTCCCCTTCATCCGTGTGAAGCGATAGACGTCGCCGTCCTTCACCAACTGGGCATGGAGGTCATAGGTGCGGGTGCGCGGGATGACGACGCCGATCACGTCGAGCAGCGTCGACAGGTCCTTGCCCCGCGCGCGCGTCCGCAACGGCACATTTTCGATATCGGCGATCGAGGGCAGGGTGCCGCTCACATCCACGACATTGCCCGCCGCGCGCATCCGGGCGAGAAGTTCGTTCTTGCCGCGATTGGCGGTGGCGTCGGGCGACAGCAGCTGGGCGTTGACGACGAAGGGCGTGCTCCGGATCACGCCCTTGCCGCGCACGCCGACCGCGCGGCCGATGCGGGCGTCCTGCGACCGGAAATCCGCCAGCGCCAGATCGGCCGTCACCTGCATCCGGGGATCGCGGTAGCGGATCGTGGTGCCGTTCACCACGGCGACGTCGATGCGCGGGAACTCCAGGCGCTTGCCACCCTTCTTCTCGCTGAAGGTCCAGGTGTTGGCGCTATGGTCGGGCGTCCATTCCAGGTCGACCGCGCCGCCCGTCAACTCCAGCCAGGTGAAGCGCCGTCTGCCGAACAGCAGCGACAGTGGTGCGATGCGCGAATCGATTCGGTCGGCGGTGAACAAATTGGGTCGCGTCGCCCAGCCGGGATTGGAGATGGCGATCCTTTCGGCGACGAACTTGATCCGCCACGGCGCGAAGTAGAGCTGAAAATCGCCGCCCACGGTAACGGTCCGGCGGGTCAGCTTGCCCGTGATCGACTCGAAGGGGTGGCGCAGGAACCGGCCCTTGGTGACGAACAGCACCAGCCAGATCGCGGCGATGACGGTCAGCAGGCCGATGGCGATGCGAATCGCCCACCGTCGCCACCCGGCACGGGCAGCGTTCACGTTCGCGGGACTGTCGGCCGCCGGCGCCTGATCCATGGAACCCTCAAGCGCCCGAGTGGAGCGGCGGTTCCCTGATACCTGTCGGTTGCATTCCGCCTCCGCTTCGTCTATGCGGCCCGCTTCCCGAGCGAGGTGTCACGAACGGCCCGGCCATCAGGGCTGCCGCGGCCGTTTCTGCCTTGCTCAAAGCGAAAGGAAAAAAATGCCCAAGCTCAAGACCAAGAGCGGCGTCAAGAAGCGCTTCAAGCTCACCGCGACCGGCAAGCTCAAGCACGGCGTCGCCGGCAAGCGCCACCGCCTGATCAGCCATAACGGCAAGTATATCCGCCAGAACCGCGGCACCTCGGTCCTGTCCGATGCCGACACCAAGACCGTGAAGGCCTGGGCGCCTTACGGCCTGAACTGATTTCTGGAAGGATAGAGAGATATGGCACGCGTCAAGCGGGGCACGACCACCAAGGCGAAGCATAAGCGGATTTTGGATCAGGCGAAGGGCTATTATGGCCGTCGCAAGAACACCATCCGCATCGCACGCCAGGCCGTCGAAAAGGCCGGTCAGTATGCGTATCGCGACCGCAAGGTTAAGAAGCGGACCTTCCGTGGTCTGTGGATCCAGCGCATCAACGCGGGTGTCCGGGCCGAGGGCCTGACCTATTCGCAGTTCATGCACGGCCTGAAGCTGGCGGGCGTCGAACTGGACCGGAAGGTCCTGGCCGACATCGCCATGCACGAGGGCGAGGCCTTCAAGGCGATCGTCGCGCAGGCGAAGGCCGCTCTGCCGCAGGCCGCGTAATTCGCGACTGACGGACTAGCGCCGGAAATCAGAAAAGGGCGTCGGTGGGGTTCCACCGGCGCCCTTTTTATTTGTGCCTATCCCTCCCCTGCAAGGGGAGGTGGCAGGCCGCAGGCCTGACGGAGGGGGCGTGCCGCAAAGGACGTCCCTTGCGGCCATCCCCCTCCACCACCGCTTCGCGGCGGTCCCCCTCCCCTTGCAGGGGAGGAATGGCCGTGCCTCAATACCGGACCGTGATCGTTCCCAGGATCGAGCGCGGCGCACCGTAATAGCCGCCGTCGAAGGTCAGCGCGGTCAGATACTTGGCATTGGTCAGGTTGCGCAGATTCGCCGACAGCGCGATGCGGCGGGTGATGTCGTACTTCGCCATCAGGTCGACCAGCGCATAGCCGTCCTGCCGCACCGAACGGGTCTGGGTATAGATCACGCTCTGATACTGGGCCGATGCGCCGACCTTCAGTGCGGGCAGGGCGGGTGGCGAATAGACGATGTTCAGACGCCCGGTGTTGCGCGGCACGAACAGGCGGGCAGGGTCGCCCTTCTGATCCTCGATCCGCATCAGCGTATAGCCGCCGGTGACCTGCACCCCCTCGGCCAGCCGTCCGCCGACCTCCAGCTCGATCCCCTCCGACTTGGCGTTCACCCCGCGCGAGACGAAGCGGCCATTGACGAAGCCGATGCTCTCGGCAGTGTTGTTCTGGTGGACGCGGAAGATCGCCGCGCTGGCGTTCAGCCGCCCGCCGAACCAGTCGCCCTTGATCCCCGCTTCGATATTCTTGCCGCTGACGGGGGCGAGGATGCGGCCGTCCTCGCCGATCGCGTCCTGCGGATTGAAGATCGTCGTATAGCTGGCATAGGCGCTGAGCGACGGGCTCAGGTCATAGGTGACGCCGGCAAAGGGCGAGAAGCGCGTATTGTCGTAATTGGTGTCGACGCCGTAGGAAAAGCCGATGCTGCGCGCATGGGTGACATTGCCGCCCAGCATCAGCTTCAACGGATCGGCCAGGCTGAGCCGGACCAGGCCATAGGCGGTCTCGCGCCGGGTCTGGGTATTCTGGCTCGACGCGTAATCGGTCGAGAAGGTGGTCGGGAAATTGACCTTGGGGAAGGTCCCCTGGAACAGGTCGGGGAAGGGCAGGGTCAGGCCGACCTGTGAATAATCGTAGGACGATCCCTGCTTGTAATCCTGCGCGCTGCGATTGACGCCGAACATCAGCTGATGCTCGCGCCCGAACAGCGTGAAGGGGCCCGTCGCATAGGCCTCCATGGTCAGGTTGCGCGTCTGCGCGCGGAAGGCGCCCGGATAGCTCTTGATCCCCAGGAACTGGCCGGGATTGGCGGGATCGGGGGCGATGCCATTGGCGGCGCCGCGCACCGGATTGCCATAGACGTAGAACAGCGCGTCCGCCTCGCTGGTCGCGCGACGCACCGCGCTGATCCGCGCGACCCAGTCCCCGGCGAAGTGATGCGTCAGGTCGCCGAAGATCTGCCGGTCGATCACGTTCCAGCCCGCCCATTCGGGCGCGACATTGGTCGATCGCGGCATGTCGATGCGGGTGCCGTCGGTATAGGTCAGCGGCAACGCGCCCCACATCGCGCCGTGGCTCTGATGATCCTGATGCCCGTAACCGCCGCTGAGCACGGTATCGGGGCCCAGATCCGCCTCGACCACGCCGTAGCCGGTCCAGCGCCGCAAGCTGTAGCGATCGAGATAGCTGTCGGCGTCCGACAACGCACCGACGACGCGTGCGCGAACATGACCGTCCTTGGTCAAGGGCGTGCTGACATCCGCGTCCAGGCGCAGACTGTTGAACGAGCCATATTGGACGCTGGCGGTCGCCTGCAGGTCCTTGGTCGGGCGCTTGCGGACGAAGTTGATGACGGCGGACGGGTTGCCGGTCGGCGACAACAGGCCGGGCGCGCCGCGCACCACCTCGATATGGTCATAGATGGCGGTGTCGATCGACCCGGTCTGGATGCCGAAGGCGAAGGGGACGCCGATGCCGTCGATCTGGAAGGTCTGGATGTCGAAGCCGCGCGCCGAATAATAGACGCGGTCCGTCTCGTTCGCCTGCACGTTGATGCCGGGCACCGTCGTCAGCAACTGGTTGACGTCGTTCAGCTGGAAGTCGGTGATCTGCTGGCGGGTGACGATGCTGACCGACTGCGGCGTCTCGCGCAGGGTGAGCGGGATGCGCGTCGCGGTCGTCTGGCCGTCGATCGTATAGTCGTCCTTGCCCTCGGTCCGCTGGCCGGTGACGATGATGTCGTCGCGCGAATTTTGCGGGTCGGCGGCCACAGGCGTGGGCGCAGCAGCGGTGATGGCGGCCGCATTGGCCACCAGCGTCATCAATATCGTCATATACGCGACTCCCTATGAGCCGCTCCTATGGGTGAGCCTCTGTTATTGCAAGTCAGTATCGAAATCAAAGCCCGGATGGCCGACCGAGCCCTAGGGCGCGGGAGGCAGCGCTATGGGGGTGTATTGCACCGACACCAGCTGCCATCCGGCCTTCCCATGATGGGTGACATACAGCACGCGCACCGCGCGTCGCTGGTTCGTACCCGGCAGGGTCAGCGACAGGCGGGCGGATACCAGGGCGGTATCGCCGAGCGATCGTACCGTCATGTCGTCGCGTTCGAACGGCGGCGCGGCCTGTTTCCGGTCGGGGGCGTAAAAGCCCAGCACCCTGTCGCGCGAATCGACCTCGCCGCGCGGCGAGATCTCGACGAAATCGGGGGCCAGCGTCGATGCGAGCGCGGCGGGGGCGAAGTCGCGCCGCGCGGCTTCGAACCGCTCGATCAGGGCCAGCGGGCTCGTGGGCGGCTTCGTCTGCGCGGCGGCGGAAAGCGGCAGGATGGCGGCGGCCAGGCACACCCATCCCGTCCAAAGGCGATGGTTCATGAAAATCTTCCCTGTTGGTCGCGATTTAGGGGACGGCAGGCGAAGCGGACCGCGCCTGCCACGCGGCGAGAATCGGAACGGCCAGCATTTCGGCGGCGAGTGCGACGCCCTGCAGCATCATGCCCCAGGTCGTGGGGTGGATAGCGGCGATACAGGCCAGGAGCCCGGCGACGACCAGCGCCGCGGCGATCATCCCCCGGCGCGCACGGTGCCAGTCGCTGGCGGCGATCCGCCACGCGATCAGGATATGAAGGCCGCCCAGCAGCACCAGGCCGAGCAGGATCGGCGGCGACCAGGTGCGATAGGCGATGGCGATCACGCGCTGGCCCGCATCGCCGGCCTCCAGCGCCGCCAGATAGGGATCGCGGTCCAGCACCCAGCACCGCAGGCCGTGCATCGCGCAGCCCAGATGAAATAGCGCCATCGGCAACAGCACCACGACCGCCACTGCATGGCGGACAAGGAGATGCCACCCGGCGGACGATCCCGTCAGCCGCTGGAGCGCGACCGTGGTGCAGCCCCATGCGAAGCGCAGGCCATGCCCGTCCCGCCCGGCGTGCTCGAACTCCAGCGCCATGGCCTGAGCCCAGCGACGGTCGTGATCGCGCATCAAGGCCAGCGCGACCGCCATGACCATCCGGGCGGCCGGGCGGGTCACGCCCCGATGATCCGCAGGTCGCTCTGCACCGGGATGGCCTGTTCGCGGATATAGGCGACCCCGGCCGCGGTCAGGCGATAGGCGTGGCGCGGCGGGCGACCGGGCTGCTCGGGCTCGCGCCATTCCGCCTCGATCAGGCCGCGCTCGGTCATCCGCATCAGCAGCGGATAGAGTGTGCCCGACTGAAGCCCGGTCTGCTTCATCAGCTCATAGCCATGCCACCATTGCCCGCCCCGCTCGGCCAGCGCTTCCAACAGGGCCAGCAATTGCTTCGACGGGCGGCGGGATCGTGTCATGCTGATAACGTCACATATGTAGAATTATGTGTCAACGGCTGCGACGTCTGTCGGTCTGCCATGCCGTATTGCTGCCGATATTATGGGCGATCCCATGCCGGTCGACAGGATGGAGGATGCCATGTGGGGTCTGATCGGGGCGTTGATGCTGGGCGCCGTCCCACAGGGCGCGACCCCGCCTCCCGTCCTTGCCGAGCCCTGCGCCATGCCCGCCGATTTCCGGCCGCCCGCCACCCATGTCTATCGGCTGAAGGGTGGCGGGACGCTGGTGTTCGTCGCGGTTCTGCATGGCGACAATGGCCCGACGCGGGTGATGCTCCAGGAGGATTTTGCCCGCTACAAACCCGGCGACGTGCTGGTCGAGGGCTTTTCGTCGACCCGCGGCATGGACCCGGCCTATCGCCAACGGATGCTGGGCTATGCCGAGCGGCGGACCGCCGCCGGCCGCCCCGACGAGGTGACGACCGCGATCACGCTGGCGGCGGCGGCAGGGACGGCCGTGTCCGGCTGGGACCTGACGACGGCGGAGGATTATGCGGCGAGCGTTCGCCATGGCTTTGCGATCGAGGACGTGCTCGGCGCGCATCTCCTGCGCCTTCGGATCAACCCTTTTGCCGAAGCGAACGGGACGATCGTCGACGCCGAACGGCGGGAAGCGACCATGGTCACCCCGGTCGAGCGCTTCGATTATGCCGACTGGTATCGCCGCCATTATGGCACCGATTTTGTCGCGGCGAACGGCACGCCCTGCGGCACGGGCATCGGCGCCGACATCGTCCGGTTCGAGACCGCCGAGCGCAATCACCGGCTCGTCACGGTCCTGCAAGCGCATGTCGGACCGGGCAAGATCGTCCTGATCGAGGCGGGCGCCAATCACTGGCTGGCGCTGAAGCCCTGGCTCCGGTCGATATCGGACAGCGCGACGTAAAATGCCCGGTTGTTGGATCTGGCCAGCATCGCTTCCACGGCGACGGATCCGACTCTAGCGATCCGGCCCCTTCGCCCCCACATGCCCCTGCGACATGGCGCTTCATCTGACCAAGGTCGCGTTCGGGGCGGCCAGTATCGATCATCTGGCGGAACGGTTGAAGATCCGAGCGCAGGACGGGCCGGTCTTCCTGACCACGCGCTATCTGCCCAAGCGGCATGAGGAAGTGGCGGGGCAGGGCTCGCTATTCTGGATCCTGAAGCACCAGCTGGTCGCACGCTCGCCGATCCTGTCTTTCGGCGAGGCCGAGGGCGGGCGCTGTGCGATCCATATCGACCCCGAACTGGTGCTGGTCCAGGCGCTGCCACGCCGCGCGCATCAGGGCTGGCGCTATCTGGAGGCGGCGGACGCCCCGCCGGACCTGAGCGGGGCGGCGACGGGCATCGAAGGGATGCCGCCGGTGCTGGTCGGCAAGCTGGTGGAACTGGGGCTGATCTAGGCCAAATTCATTCCTCCCCTGCAAGGGGAGTGGTAGGGCGCAGCCCTGACGGAGGGGGGGGGCGCCCTATCGAGAGCGTGTCACCCCTCCACCATGCTTCGCATGGTCCCCCTCCCCTTGCAGGGGAGGAATAGGGATCGTCAGAATTTCGGCCCCGCCACGGCGGCGCGGGTCTTTTTGGGCGTTTCGACGAACAGCTTGGCGATGGCGATGTTGCGTGCGTCCTGCTGGGCATAGTCGCGCGCGCTGAGCCCTGCGACATTGTCGGGCTGGTCGGGATCGGCGCCGGCGGCCAGCAGGTCGCGGACCATGGCGATATCGTGGCGCTGCACCGCGCGGATCAGCGGGGTCTCGCCGCTGGCATTGCCGATATTGGGATTGGCCTTGGCCGCGGTCAGGATGCGGATCATGTCGGTCTGGCCGCCCGACACCGCCAGCAGCAGCGGGGTATTGCCGCGCCCGTCGCGCAGGTTGGGATCGGCGCCCTTTTGCAGCAGGAAGCGCAAGTACGTCTCGTCGCCGCGCTTGATGACGATGTGCAGCGCGCCCTCGCCGCTGGTCACGTCGCGGGTATTGATGATGCTGGCGCCCGGCTTGTCCAGCATGTTGGTCACCTCATTGCCCTTGGCGTCGCGCACCGCCTGAAGGAATTTGTAGCTTTCGGACTGCATCATCTGGGCCGAAGCCGGGGTGGCGACGGCACCAGTCAGCGCGGAGGCCAGAAGGGCTGCGGCGAACAGGGGGCGAAAGGGCATGAACGGCATTCCTGAATGGGGGCCAGAATGAAGGACCATGGCTTGCAACGGGCGATTTATCACAGCAAGGCTGTCGGCGTCATGACCCGATTATTCCCGTCCTTGCTGGCGCCCCTGGCCCTTGCGGCATCGCTGGGCCTGTCCGGTTGCGGACCCGCCCAGCCGGATGCGCAGGCCCCGCTGGCGGGCGCGAAGATCGGCGGCCCGTTCCAGCTGACCGATGCGAAGGGCCGGACAGTGACGGACCGCGATTTCGCCGGGCGCTACCGCGTGGTCTATTTCGGCTACACCTTCTGCCCCGATGTCTGCCCCACCGACATGCAGGCGATCGCGGCGGGCCTGAAGCTGCTCGACAAAAGTGCGCCCGCCAAGGCCGCGAAGATCGTGCCCCTCTTCATCACCGTCGACCCCGAACGCGACACGGCCGAGGTGGTCGGCCGCTTCGCCGCCGCCTTCGATCCCCGCGTCGTCGGCCTGACGGGCACGCCCGCGCAGATCGGCGCGGTCAAAAAGGCCTATGCCATCTGGTCGGCCAAGGGCGAGCCGGCGCCGGGCGGCGGTTACCTGGTGAACCATAGTCGCCAGGTCTATCTGATGAATCCGCAAGGCAAGCCGCTGGCGCTGGTGCCCGCCGATGAGGGGCCCGAGGCGGTCGCCAAGACGCTGGACCAGTGGGTTCGCTGATGGAGCGTTTCTGGGAAAAGCCGATCGAGAGCCTGGACCGCGCGCAGTGGGAGGCGCTGTGCGACGGTTGCGGCAAATGCTGCATCCACAAGCTGGAGGATGAGGAGACGGGCGAGCTGGTCGCGACCAATGTCGCCTGCCGCCTGCTCGACCGGCGGAGCGGGCAATGCTCCAACTATCGCCATCGCCGCGCCTATGTCTCCGAATGCGTGCGGCTGACCATGGGCAATGTCCGGTCGATCGACTGGCTGCCCACCACCTGCGCCTATCGCCTGCGCGCCGCGAACGAGCCGCTGCCCGACTGGCATTACCTCGTCTGCGGCGACCGCGAGGCCGTCCACCGCGCCGGGCAATCGGTGCGCGGCTGGACGATCAGCGAGGATGATGCGGGCGATTTCGAAAACCATATCGTGGACCGAGAATTGTGATCGACGAAGTCGTCCGCCACCCGACCGCCAAGACCATCCGCCTCAGCGTCGATCCCGCCACCGGCACCGCGCGCCTGGTCGTGCCCAAGCGCGCCGGGCTGAAAAAGGCGCTCGCCTGGGCCGAGGACAAGAAGGACTGGATCGACGCGCAGCGTGCGCGGCTGCCCCAGCCGCGGCCGTTCGTGCCGGGCTGCGAAATCCCATTCGGCGACGTCGCGCTACGGCTCGAATGGGTCGAGGGGCGCGCGCGGGTGATCCAGCGCGAGGGCGACCGGCTGATCGCCTCGGGCCCGCTGGAGACGGTGGGGCGCCGGGTCGAGGCCTGGCTGAAGCGCCAGGCGCTGGAGGTGCTGGCGCGCGAGACAGCGGAGGTCGCGCGGCTCGCGGGCGTCGCGGTGTCGAAGGTCAGCGTCGCCGATCCGAAGGCGCGCTGGGGCAGTTGCGCCTCGACGGGGGCGATCCGCTATAGCTGGCGGCTGATCCTGGCCCCCGATTACGTCCGCCGCGCGACGGTGGCGCATGAGGTCGCGCACCGGGTCCATATGAACCACGCCCCCGCCTTCCACACGCTCGTCGCCGAGCTGCTGGGCGAGGACCCGGCTCCTGCCACCGCCTGGTTGCGGCAGCATGGCGCGGGGCTTCACTGGTTCGGGCGGTCGTCCTGACGCTCGCGGACTGAGCCGCGCGGGGCGGCGCCGGTCCGCCCGTCACGCGGCGCGGCGCCATTGCCGCGCCCGGTCACGCGGTCGATCCAGGCCTGGTCCAGCCGCTGTTGCGGCGCGGGTGCCGGCGGTTGCTGGGGTGCAGGTGCACCCGGTTGCTGCTGGATGGGTGGCGGCGTACCGGGTTCGCGACGGGTCGGGATTTCCACCGTCTCGCTGCCGTCCTCCGGCGCGACCGCCGTGGGCGAGGGCAGCGGATTGCCATCGGCATCGACCGCGCTCACGCCATTGTCGGGCTCGCCGAAATAGCTCTCCTCATCCGGCTCCAGCTGCCATTCGGGCAGGGTGACCTGGGTTTCGAACTGCTCGATCGGGCGGTTGGCGACGGCGACCTTCATATAATCGGCAAAGGCCTTGGCGGGCGCGGTGCCGCCATGCAGCCCGGCGACCGGCTTGCCATTATCGCGGCCCATCCACACGCCGGTGGTGATCCCGCTGGAGAAGCCCAGGAACCAGCCGTCCTTCGAGCTGGTCGTCGTGCCCGTCTTGCCCGCGACCGGACGGCCGATCTGCGCGGCGCGGCCGGTGCCGGTGTTGACCGCGGTCTGCAGCAGGTCGGTCATCTCGGCGGCGATATAGGGGGCGACCAGCACCCGGCTGCGATCGACCTCATGGGTATAGATGGTCTGGCCGTTCGCCGTCACCTTGGTGATGCCATAGGGCGTGACCTTCACGCCCTTGTTGGCGACGCTGGCAAAGGCGCTGACCATGTCGATCACCCGCACCTCCGACGTGCCCAGCACCATCGAGGGATGGGTGTTGACCGGCGTCGTGATGCCGAAACGGCGCGCCATGTCGGCTACCGTCTGGAAACCTACTTCCTGGCCGAGCTTGGCCGCCACCGTATTCAGCGAATAGGCAAAGGCGGTGCGCAGGGACACATTGCCCGAATTGCGCCGCGAATCGTTGCGCGGGGACCAGCCGTCGATGGTGACGGGTTCGTCGACCACCTGGTCCTCGGGCTTATGGCCCGCCTCCAGCGCGGCGAGATAGACGAACAGCTTGAAGGCCGAACCCGGCTGGCGCACCGCCGTGGTCGCACGGTTATAGTTGGTCGAGACATAGTCGAGCCCGCCGACCATCGCGCGCACCGCCCCGTCGCGGTCCAGGCTGACCAGCGCGCCCTGCGTTCCCGGCGGGGCATCGGCGCGGACCGCCGAATCGGCCGCGCGCTGCATATTGAGGTCGAGCGTCGTCCACACGTCGAGCGGCGCGCTCTGCTCGTCGATCAGCGTGTCGAGCTGGGGCAGCGCCCAGTCGGTGAAATAGCGCACCGAATTCTGCTTGGGCTCGGGCGCCAGCTTCAGGGCTTGCGGATTGGCGTCGGCGGCCTGGGCGGCGGTGATGAAGCCGTTGCGCTCCATCTGCTGGATGACCACGCCCGCGCGGCCCACCGCCGCCTCGGCATCGGCGGTCGGCGAATAGTTGGAGGGCGCCTTGACCAGGCCGGCGATCACCGCCGCCTCGGACAGGCTCAGATGCTCGGCGCCATGGCCGAAGAATTTCCGGCTGGCCGCGTCGATGCCGTAGGCGCCGCCGCCATAATAGACCTTGTTCAGATACAACTCGAGGATCTGGTCCTTCGAGAATTTCAGCTCCATCGCCAGCGCCAGGATCGCCTCGCGGAACTTGCGACCGAACTTCTTCTGGTTGTTCAGGAAGATGGTACGCGTGATCTGCTGGGTGATGGTCGAGCCGCCCTGTTTCCAGCGACCCTTCTCCAGGCGCACCTCGACCGACCGGGCGATGCCGATCGGGTCGACGCCCGGATGCTCGCGGAACCGGCGATCCTCGACCGCGATCGTCGCGTCGCGCATGACGATCGGAATCCTGTCATAGGGCAGCCACTCGCCATAGCTCGGCCCGAGCGACACGATCACCGATCCGTCGGCGGCGTGGACGCGGATCATCTGGCCGTTGGGCGAGGATTTCAGCTCGTCGAAGCTGGGCAGCTGCGACTTGGCGACGAAGACCGCGATGGCCAGCGCGCCGACCGCCAGCACGGCCAGGCCGATCAGGATCTGCAGGGTTACGACGATCCGGCGCCGCCAGGGAGAGCGGGGCTTGGAAGAGCGGGGCCGGGAGGACCGGGAGGACGACGCGCGAGGCATGGGACGGCTCGCGAATTACAGGGCTTTGAACATGACCACAAGCGGCCGATGCCGCAGCGCCGCTGACCGCAGGATGAACCGCAGAATGCACCTATGTACGGCGCGGGCGAAGTTGTTCGCCTTTTTTAACCCGATTCGGATATGGCAGGGCAAATGCCGGATTCCACAGGGGGGTGGACTTGGCCGAAGGAATGGGAATGGAACAGGTCGAACAGCAGCATAGCACGCCCGCCGAACGGCGGTCGGGTCGGCGGCATTCGGCTGTCCTGCTGCTGGGCAAGGTGTGCGGCGACCATCCCGGCGTCTGCCTGGTCCACAATATTTCCGCCAGCGGCCTGATGGCGCGATTCGTCGACGTGCCCGCGGTCGGCGATCCGATATGCATCGAGGTACGCGGCCTGCCGCCGCTGGCGGGTACGGTCCGCTGGGTGAAGGGGCAGAAGGCGGGCATCCAGTTCGATTCGGCCCAACCCTATGAACGGATCTTCTCGCACGAGAATGAGGACGGCACGATCCCGCGCCCGCCGCGATTCCCGATCGCGCTGAACGCCGATGTCCGGCTGGGCGACCGCAAATTCACCGCGGCGATGATCGACATCTCGGCGGGCGGCGCCAAGCTGGAGGGGGATGGCGCGATCCAGCCCGGTCTGGCGGGGCATATCGTCGTGCGCCCGCTCGGCACCGCGATCCCGGGCACGATCTGCTGGGTGAAGGACGGCCGCTTCGGCTTCCGCTTCGTCTCGCCGCTGCGCATGGAAACGCTGGCCGCGATCGTCGCGCTGCGCTGAGGCGGCGGCATGGGCCACGAGCGCCGATCGGCGCTCGTCGTCACGATACTGGATTTTCGGAAATATCTGGTGCGGTCGAGAAGACTCGAACTTCCACGGCCTTTCGGCCACAACGACCTCAACGTTGCGCGTCTACCAATTCCGCCACGACCGCACTCGATAGTCACCACCGGCAAGCCGGAGGGCTGGTAGGCGGGTGCCCCTAGCAAAGCGATAGGGGCAGCGCAATGGTCTTTCTCGCCAAAGGGTCGCGGTGGCTTTCGCCCGGGGGCCAACCCGCTTAGGGCAGGGTTATGACGTCTTTCCTCCGCCCCGACCTGTCCGAGGCGCGACGCCTGCTCGCGCTGGCCTGGCCGGTGATGCTGACCAGCCTGAACTGGACGATCCTGCACGTCACCGATGTCGTCGTGGTCGGCCGGGTCGGCGAGCATGAGGTCGCAGCACTCTCGGCCAGCCGGTCGCTGACCTATATTGCGATCGTCACCGGTCTGGCCTGGCTGTCGGGCGTGCTGGTGCGTGCGTCGCGGGCGGACGGGGCGGGGGATTTGCCCGCGACCGGCCAGGCCTTGCGCGACGGCATGGTACTGGGGCTGATGCTGGGCGTCGCCGCCATGCTGATCCTGGGGCTGGGCGGCGCGCAGCTGCTCGCCGGGATCGGGGTGGCGCCCGCCTTGGTCGAACCGGCCGCGCGGGTCGTGGCGGTGATGGCGCTGGGCTATCCGTTCCAGCTTGTGCTGGTTGCCGCCAGTTTCTTTCTGGAGGGGATCAGCCGTCCGCGCCGGGTGACGATGGTCAATCTGTCGATCCTGCCGATCAACGCGCTGCTCGCCTGGGCGCTGGCGGGGGGCGAGCTGGGGTTGCCCGCACTGGGGGCCGTCGGTGCTGCGCTGGCGACGGTCATCGCCTCGGCGATCGGGGCGGTCGCGATGGTGGCGAGCGCGATGCGACTGCCGCGTGGGGGACAGCGCGGCGTCCGGCGGCTGGACCGCGCCGCCTGGGCCCCGACGCTGAAGGGCGCGGCGGCGCTGGCCCGGTTCGGCGTCGTGCCCGCCATCGCCTCGGGGCTGGAACTGGCGGGGTTCGCGGTGCTGATCGCCCTGTCGACCCGGCTGGGCGATGCGACCGCGCATGGTTTCCAGATCGTCTTCTCCGTCCATAACGTGACCTTCGCGCTGGCGCTCGGCCTGGGATCGGCGGCGGGCGTGCGCGCGGGCAATGCGGTGGGCGAGGGCACGGCCTGGGCGGCGGTGCCGCGCACTCTGCTGGCGCTTGCCATGATGGCGCTGATCATGGGGGCGTGCAGCCTGGCGCTATGGAGCCTGCCCCAGACGGTCGTCGGCCTGTTTCCGGCCATGCCCGAGGCGCACCTGGCCGGGATCGCCATGCTGACGATCTGGGCACCGTTCATCCTGTTCGACGGGGTCCAGGTCGTGCTGGTCTATGCGCTGCGCTCGCTGGGCGATCAGGTGGCGGCGGGGATCAACAGCATCATTGCCTATTTCGTGGTGACCGGCGGGCTGGGCTGGTGGCTGGTCGGCGCGGGGTGGGGGGCGGCGGCGCTTGCCTGGGCTTCGGGGCTGGGGATGCTGGTCGCGGCGATGCTGCACGGGGCGCGGTTCGCGATCGTCGCGCGGCGGCTGCGGGATTCCCTTGGCCTTCGACTTCGGCGCGAGCGCCGAAGTTTATCCTAAGCGGCTGGCTTGCCAGCCAGCCGAAGGGCTCAGGCTGAACGGCTGTTGGTATATATGGCCCGGTTCCTTCGCTCCGTTCAGGCTGAGCGAAGTCGAAGCCCACGCGACCCGCTATCAGTTCGCCGCGCCCTCACCCGCAAAGCTCAAATCCAGCCGCTTGGAACTGGGCGGCACGTCCAGCTTGGCCGAGTTGAAGTCGATCGACGCACCGGGGCCCAGCGTCCGCTGCTGCGGCGCGATCGCCCAGGAGAAGACGACGCGCCCCTTGGCGTCCTTCAGCTCGGCGCGCAGATCGGGTACGCGCTGCGTATTGGACGACGGGTTGATGACCTGGCCCGAAATCGCGAACAGCTCCGAGCCGTTCTCCAGCTCGCGCCGCTCGATCGGGTTGGAGCGTAGTTCCAGCGCCGATTCGGTCGTGCCGATGCCCAGCCAGCCGCCGATGCCCGGCATCCCCGTCCACATGATCGCCGCCGTCGCGGCCAGCAGCAACAGGCACGCGGCGACTGCCCCGATGGTCCAGCGGCGCACCGGGTTGCGGCGGGCGCGGAAGGGCGGGCGATGGGCAAAGGCGTCGAACCCGGCATCCTCCTGCGCCAGGATCGGCGGCGCGGGCGGGGGCATGATGACCGGCGGCGGCGGCTCGGCAAAGGCCCCGTCCGGTTCCGCGCCAATCGGGTCCTGCGCCACGGGCGGCAGCGGCAGTTCGGGTTCCGGCTCGGGCGGCGACTGGAACCAGCTGTGCCGGCAATTGGCGCAACGCACGGTCCGTCCCTCCGGCCCGATCGCGCTGTCGGGCACCAGATAGCGGGTGCGGCACTCGGGGCATTCCAGGATCATGCAGGCACTTCAACGGACAGGACAGGTCACAGGCGAACAGACCATCCGGTTCAGGCCCCCCGCCCGTCCAGTAAGCACGCCGCCCCTAGGCGTGGCAAGCGTGAAGCGCGGAACTTGAAGCCGGGGCCGGGCCATGCCAAGGCCCATGGGGCATGGCGAACATCGTCCAGTTCGAGAATGTCGGCCTTCGCTACGGCGCGGGCGAGGAAACCCTGTGCGACGTCAGCTTCACGTTGCGGTCGGGCCAATTCTATTTCCTGACCGGGGCCAGCGGCGCAGGCAAGACCTCGCTGCTGAAGCTCCTCTACCTGTCGCAGCGGCCCAGCCGGGGCATCATCCGCCTGTTCGGCGAGGATGCGGTGATCCTGCCGCGCGACCGGCTGCCCGGCTTTCGGCGGCGGATCGGGGTGGTGTTCCAGGATTTCCGGCTGATCCCGCATCTGTCGGCGGCGGACAATATCGCCCTGCCGCTACGTGTGGCGGGCATGGCCGAATCGGAGATTGCGCGCGCCGTGCGCGAGATGCTGACCTGGATCGGCCTGTCCGAGCGCGCGGGCGCGCGGCCCGCGACCCTGTCGGGTGGCGAGCAGCAGCGGGTGGCGATCGCCCGCTCGGTGATCGCGCGGCCCGAACTGCTGGTCGCGGACGAGCCGACCGGCAATGTCGACCCGGTCATGGCCGAACGCTTGCTGCACCTGTTCAACTCGCTCCACCGGCTGGGCACCACGGTCGTGATGGCGACCCATGACTGGCATCTGATCGAGCGGATCCCGTCGGCGCATCACATGCATCTGGAGCGCGGGCGGCTGGTCGACGCGCAATGGCCCGACCTGCCGCCACCATCCCCGCCACCATCCCCGGCGGCGCCCCCGCGTTCGACCACCGTGCGGAGCGGGCTGTGACGCGGACGCTCACACGGGGCCGCCGCCGGGGCGGTGCGGAATCGCGCGCGCTGGACGATGTCGGCGGCGCGCATGTGATGAGCTGGGTCATCGCGATCATGCTGTTCCTGACCCTGTTGTCCGCCGCCGCCGGCCTGGCCACCGCGCGGGCAGCGGGTGCGCTCGACCGGCAGATGGCGGGGCGGCTGACCGTCCAGATCGTCGAGGGCGAGACGCAGCGCCGCGATGCCGCCGCCGCGCAGGTGCTGCGCGTCCTGCGCGCGCAAGGTGACGTCGCCCGTGCGACCCCGGTGCCGCAGGCCGATCTCGCCCGGATGCTGCAGCCTTGGCTGGGCACCGATGCCGAGGCGGCGGGGCTGCCCGTGCCCGCCCTGATCGACGTCGACCTGACCAGTGATGCTGCCGCCGCGATCGCCCGCGTCACCGTGGCGGTCACCCGCGCAAGCCCCGCCGCACGGGTCGATGCCCATGCCACCTGGCTGGGGCCGGTCGGGCGGCTGCTCGACACCGCCGCCTGGCTGGCGGGCGCGATCATCATCCTGATGCTGGTCGCCACCGGGGCCGTCGTGATGCTGGCCGCGCGTGCCGGGCTGGAGGCGCATCGCGGCACGATCGAGGTCATCCACATGCTCGGCGCGACCGACCGGCAGGTGGCGCGGCTGTTCCAGCGGCGGATCGCGATCGACGCCGGGATCGGCGCGGTGGCGGGCAGCGTGTTTGCGGGGGCCGCCATCCTGCTGATCGCGCGGGAGGTGGGGGCGCTCGATTCGCAGTTGCTCGACGAGATGCGGCTGGGCGTGGCGGACATTGGCCTGCTGGTCGCCGTGCCCTTTGGCTTCGTCCTGCTGGCGGTGGTCGCGGCGCGGCTTGCGGTGCTGCGCCAGATGCGGCGGATGCTGTAACGTGCTGCGGTTGTTCGGCTTGGCGGCACTCGCCTGGTGCCTGGGCTTCGTGGCCTTCATGCTGACCCTGCCGCACCCGCTGGAGAACAATACCACCGATGCGATCGTGGTGCCGACCGGCGGCGCGGGGCGGATCGACCGCGGCATCGCGCTGCTGAAAGCGCATCAGGCCAAGCGGATGCTGGTCACCGGCGTCGCGCCGGGCGTGCGACCGATCGACCTGGCGCGGACCTATCATACCGCGCCTGCCCTGTTTTCCTGCTGCATCGACCTGGGCGGCGAGGCGGTGGACACGCGCTCCAATGCCGAGGAGACGGCGAACTGGGTGCGCCAGCATGGCTATCGCACCGTGCGCCTCGTCACCTCCGACTGGCATTTGCCGCGCGCGCGGATGGAGTTGCGCGCGGCGCTGGGGCGGCAGATCCTGGTGCTGGGCGACGGGGTGCCGTCGGAGCCGCGCATGGGCACGCTGGTCAACGAATATAACAAGCTGATCCTGCGCCGGATCGCGCTTTGGACGGGGATAGGGGCGTGATTCTTCTTCGCAACATCGTGTTCGTGGCGATCTTCTATCCGGTGTCGGCGGTGATGGCGCTGCTGTCGCCGCTGATCGCGGTCGGGGGACGCCACGCGGTGATCCACTGGGCGACGACCTGGACGCGGTTCCACCGGATCTGCACCCGCTGGATCCTGGGGATTCGGGTGCGGGTGGAAGGGACGCGGCCGACCACGCCCGCACTTTATCCCGCCAAGCACCAGGCGATGTTCGAGACGATGGAGCTGCAACGCATCCTGGGCGCCCCCGCCATGGTGCTGAAGCGCGAGCTGGCCAATATTCCGCTCTGGGGCTGGGCGGTGCGCAAGTACGGCGCGATTGTCGTCGACCGATCCGCCTCGGCCAGGGCGATGCGCGGCATGATGCGCGATGCGCAGGTCGCGGTGGGGCAGGGGCGGGCGATCATGATCTTTCCCGAAGGCACGCGGGTAAAGCCGGGTGAGACGCCGCCGCTGAAGCCGGGATTCGCCGGGCTGTACCGGATGCTGAACCTGCCGGTGGTGCCGGTGGCGACCGATTCGGGGCTGGTCTGGCCGCGCAAAGGGCTGAAGCGGCCGGGCGTGGTGACGCTGCGCTTCGGCGAGGTGATCCCGCCGGGCCTACCCCGCGCCGAGGCAGAAGCGCGGGTGCATGCGGCGATGAATGCGCTGGAGAAACTTCCTCCCCTGTAAGGGGAGGTGGCAGTCCGAAGGACTGACGGAGGGGTGTCACGGCCAGCGGGGACACCCCTCCACCAGCTTCGCTGGTCCCCCTCCCCTTGCAGGGGAGGAATGGGTCTATCCCTCGTGATTCCGCCCGAAATCCTCGCGGGCGTCGTCCTGGCCCTGGTCGATGATCGAGCGGCGGATGGCGCGGGTGCGGCTGAACAGGTCGAACAGCTCGTCGCCCTTGCCCCAGCGGATCGCGCGTTGCAGCTGGCTGAGATCCTCGGAGAAGCGCTGGAGCATCTCCAGCACCGCCTCGCGATTGGTCAGGAACACGTCGCGCCACATGGTCGGGTCCGATGCGGCGATGCGGGTGAAGTCGCGGAAACCGCCCGCCGAATATTTGATGACCTCGGACTGGGTCACCTCCTCCAGATCGCTGGCGGTGCCGACAATCGTATAGGCGATCAGGTGCGGCAGATGGCTGGTGACGGCGAGCACCCGGTCGTGATGATCGGGGGCCATCAGTTCGACATCGGCGCCCAGCCGCCGCCAATATTCCGCCACCCGCTCGACGGCGAGTTCGTCCGCGCCCTCTGGCGGCGTGACGATGCACCAGCGCTTCTGGAACAGCGTGGCGAAGCCCGCCTCCGGCCCGCTGCGCTCGGTGCCCGCGACCGGGTGCGCCGGGATGATCGTTGCACCGGGCAGCGCGTCGGTCAGCGCGGCGAGGACCGAGCCCTTGCAACTGCCCACGTCGGAGACGACCGCCTCGGCGGGCAGGTCGTCGGCGAATTCGGCGGCGACCGCGCCCATCGCGCCGACCGGCACGCAGAGGATGACGAAGTCGGCGTCGATCACGCTGGCGCCCGCCGTGTCGGCGACGTCATCGGCCAGATCGAGCGCGCGCACCGTCTCGCGCACCGCCGGATCGGCGTCATAGGCGGTGATCCGCGCGGTCGGCATCGCCTTGCGCGTCGCCCGTGCGACCGAGGAGCCGATCAGGCCGAGCCCGATGATGGTGATCCGCGCGAAGGGCAGCATTATGCCCCCTTCGCCTCAGATTCCACCATGGCACGCAGTGCGGCGACGACGCCCTTCACCTCGTCCTCGGTGCCGATGGTGATGCGCAGCGCCTGGCCGAGGCCCTGGCCCGGCAGCCAGCGGACGATGTAGCCGGCATCCATCAGGCCATGATAGGCGCGCTCGGCGGTCAGCTTGCCCTCGAACAGGACGAGCGAGAAATTCGCCTTGGACGGCACGCAGCGCAGCCCCGCATTGCCGAGCGACGCGATCTGCTCCTCGAACCAGGCGAGCCACGTGGCATTGTGCGCGCGTGACGCCTCGACAAAGGCGCGGTCGCGGATCGCCTCGATCGCGGCATTCTGGCCCGCGATGGTCACGTTGAACGGCGCGCGGATGCGGTGCAGCGCGTCGACGATCGCCGCCGAGGCATAGCCCCAGCCGATCCGCTCGGCGGCCAGCCCGTGGATCTTGGAAAAGGTGCGCGACACCAGCACGTTCGGGGCCTGCTCGGCCAGCGCCAGCCCGCCATCATCCTCGCCGACGTCCAGATATTCGGCATAGGCCTGGTCGAGGACCAAGAGGACATGGGCAGGCAGCCCGGCGTGCAGCCGCGCAATCTCGCCCGCGCCCGCATAGGTGCCGGTCGGGTTGTTGGGATTGGCGACGAAGACGACCTTGGTCTTGTCCGTGACGGCGGCCAGGATCGCGTCGACATCGGTGGCATAGTCGTGATCGGCGACCACCACCGGCTCCGCGCCGACACGGCGGGTCGCGATCTCATAGACCGAGAAGCCGTAGCGGACATGGATGATCTCGTCCCCCGGCCCGGCGAACGCGCCCGCCGCCAGATGCAGGATCTCGTCCGAGCCGGTGCCATAGATGATCCGCGCCGGGTCGAGCCCATGCACCGCGCCGATCGCCTCGCGCAAAGCGGTCGCACTCGCGTCCGGGTAACGCTCCAGCTGGCTGGCGGCGGCGGCAAAGGCGGCGCGCGCCTTTTCGCTCGTGCCCAGCGGATTCTCGTTGGACGAGAGTTTGACGACCTTGCGCCCGTCATCGGTCGTCGCGCGGCCGGGGACATAAGGCGCGATCGCCTTGACCCAGGAGATCGGTTCGGGGGCGGTAAGCTCGGTCATGGGCCCGCCATAGCGGCCTCGCCCTTGCGTTGCCAAGCATCGCGGCCTAGCGGATATCGCTCCATGGCCGCTTCCGTTTCCACGCAATCCCTTGGCGACGACCAGCGTTTCGGTCTGTCGCGGCATGTCGTGCTGCCCGGGCCGCTGCGGCTCGACGGCGGCGGCTTCCTGTCGCCGGTCGAGATCGGCTATGAGACCTATGGCACGCTGAATGCGGACGGCTCCAATGCCATCCTGATCTGCCATGCGCTGACCGGCGACCAGCATGTCGCCTCGCCCCATCCGCGCACCGGCAAGCCCGGCTGGTGGACGCGTCTGGTGGGCGAGGGCAAGCCGATCGACCCGGCGCGGCATTTCATCATCTGCTCGAACGTCATCGGCAGCTGTATGGGATCGTCCGGTCCCGCGACCATCGACCCCTCGACTGCCGAACCCTGGGGGATGCGCTTCCCGGTCATCACCATCCGCGACATGGTGCGCGCGCAGGCCATGCTGCTCGACCATCTGGGCGTCGGCGTGTTGAAGGCGGTGGTCGGCGGCTCGATGGGCGGGATGCAGGCCATCAGTTGGGCCGCGACCCTTCCCGAGCGGGTGCGCGCCTGCGTCATGGTCGCCTCGACCGCGCGGCATTCGGCGCAGAATATCGCGTTCCACGAGGTGGGGCGACAGGCGATCATGGCCGACCCGAAATGGCGCGGCGGCGCCTATTACGAGTCGAACGATCCTCCTGCCGCCGGCCTGGCGGTGGCGCGGATGGCGGCGCACATCACCTATTTGTCGGAAGCCGGGCTGACCGAGAAGTTCGGGCGTCGGCTCCAGGCGCGGCCCGACCGGCCGGACGGGGCCAAGAGCTTCGGCTTCGACGCCGATTTCCAGGTCGAGAGCTATCTCCGGCATCAGGGGCTGAGCTTCGTCGACCGGTTCGATGCGAACTCGTACCTCTACATTACCCGCGCGCTCGATTATTTCGATCTGGCCGAGGAGCATGGCGGGCTGCTCGCCAACGCCTTCCGGGGGACGAAGACCCGCTTCTGCATCGTCAGCTTCGACACCGACTGGCTGTACCCCACTTCCGAGTCGCGCAGCGTCGTGCAGGCGCTGAACGCGGCGGGGGCGGCGGCGAGTTTCGTCGAGCTGTCGAGCCCCTATGGCCATGACGCCTTCCTGCTGGAGGCGCCCGAGATGAACCGGGTGATCGACGGTTTCCTGCGGGCCGAGCCATGAGCGAGGCGTTGCGGCCCGATCTGGCGATCATCGCACGTCATGTCGCGCGCGGCGCGCGTGTGCTCGATATAGGCTGCGGCGACGGGCAGTTGATGGCGGCGCTGCGCGACGAAGCAGGCGTGGACGCGCGCGGGCTGGAGATCGATCCGGCCAATGTCGCCTCGGCCGTCGCGCGCGGGCTGGCGGTGGTGCAGGGCGATGCCGATGTCGACCTGGCGGGCTATCCCGACAAGGGGTTCGACTATGCGATCCTCAGCCAGACGCTGCAGACCGCGCGCGCGCCCGACCAGGTGCTCGACCATCTGCTGCGCATCGGCAATCGCGCCTTCGTGTCCTTTCCCAATTTCGCGCATTGGCGGGTGCGCCTGTCGCTGCTCTGGGGTGGGCGGATGCCGGTGACCAAGCTGCTGCCCGAACAATGGTATGACACGCCCAACATCCACCATGTGACGATCGACGACTTCCGCGCCTTTGTCCGCCAGCGGCGGATCACGGTGGAGGGCAGCTGGTTCCTGTCGCGCGGCCGGCCGACCAGCGCGGCGGCGGCCAATTTCCGGGCTGAACATGCGGTATTTTTGTTACGTCGGTGAAATCATGACATTTGCCGGAACTTTATCTGTATCAAGAATGTTGAGGGCGAAAGTGACGGGAATTTGACATGAGCCAAACCGCCCTGATCGTGGAAGACGAGATTTTCGTGGCCCTCGATCTGGAGCGCATTCTGACCGATGCTGGCTATAATGTCGCCGGAATCGCGGCGGATAGCCGCACCGCCATCGAAACCGCGCCCGGATGCAGCTTTGCCTTTGTCGATGTGAACCTGCGCGACGGTGCGACGGGGCCGGAGATCGCGCATCGACTGGCGCAGGATTTCGGGCTGAAGATCGTGTTCGTCACCGCCAATCCCGCACAGATCGGTACGCATGTCCAGGCGCTGGGCTATATCCGCAAGCCCTTCAGCGAACGTGCGATCCTGGCGGCGGCGGCGATGGCGACCGGGGGAACGATCGGCGCGGTAGAGCAGCCGACCGAATATGTCGTTCCGCTCGGGCTGAGCGCCTGACGGCTCGGCCTCGACGCTACCTCAGCGCAGCTTTTAACGGCAGGGCCCCGTGCCCGCCGGACGGCTGAACGCTGCCAGCGGCACCTGGATCGTCACCACCAGCCCGTCGCGATGCCAGTCGCGCTGCACCGTGCCGCCCAGCTGCCGGACCGCCGACAACTCGACCAGTTGCGAGCCGAACCCGCTATGGTGGGGCACGGCTTCCAGCATGGGGCCACCGCGTTCCCGCCAGCACAACGCGACCATGTCGCCCTCGCGGACGATCGCCAGGTCGACATGCCCCTCGGTCACCGAAAGGGCACCATATTTGGCCGCATTGGTCGCCAGTTCGTGGAACAGCAGCGCGAGCGGGGTCGCGGAGCGGTCGTCGACCGGCACATCGTCGCCCGACAGGCGGATGCGCGCATCGGTATCGCCGCGATAGGGATCGAACAGGTCGGTCAGCAGCCCGTGCAGCGAGTCCTGCCGCGCTTTGGGCCGGGACTGGGGGCTATGCGGCCGGACGAAGTCGTGCGCACGGCCCAGCGCGGTGATCCGGTCGCGCAGGTCGCTGGCGATGCCGGTAAAGCCCGGATGGCTGCGCGCGGCAAAGGCGATCAGGCCGGAGATCACCGCAAAGATGTTCTTGATCCGGTGGCTCAGCTCCTGGCTGACGATTTCGCGCTCTTCCAGCGCCAGTTTCTGCTCATGGATGTCGGTGCAGGTGCCGAACCAGCGCGTGATCCGTCCCTCGCCATCGCGGATTGGCAGCGCGCGGCCCAGCACCCAGCGATAGGTGCCGTCGCGATGCCGCAGGCGATATTCGATCTGATAGGGATCGCCGGTCGCCAGGCTGTGCCGCCACCGGGCCCAGGCGCGGTCCTGGTCGTCGACATGGAACATGCCGTTCCACGCCTCGCCATCGGTCGAGCCGTCGGGCATGCCGGTGAACTCGTACCAGCGGGCATTATAATAGTCGTGGAAGCCGTCGGGCTGGGTCGACCAGACCATTTGCGGCATGGTGTCGGCCAGCGTCCGGAACCGTTGCTCGCTGTCGGCGACGCGCGCCTCGGACGCCTCGACGGTGCGTTCATGCTCTCGCCGCGCGCGGCGGTCCTGCAACCGGCCCATCACGGCGGTCGCCAGCACTTCCAGCCCGCGCTGCTGGAACGGAGTCAGGCCATCGGGGCGTGGCTCGGGAGAAATGACGCAGATCGCGCCCAGCGGTATGGCTTCACGCGAAAGAAGCCGGGCGCCGGCGTAGAAGCGAATATAGGGTGGGCCCTTCACCAGCGAATAATCGGCGAAACGCACATCGCTACGCGCATCGGGGACGACCATGGTCCGGGTCCGGCCGACCATCACATGCGCGCAGAAGGATGTGTCGCGCGGCGTCTGCGCCGCGTCGATGCCGACCGTCGCCAGAAATTGCTGGGTTTCCTCTTCGACTACGCTGACGAGCGCGATCGGCGTGCCGCAAAGTTCGGCGGCGAAGGCGGCCAGATCGTCGAGCTGCCCGCTATCGCGATAGCCCGCCAGATCATAGGCGCGGATGACGGCGGCGCGATCGGCCTCGCGCACGGATGCGGAAGCGGGGGTGTCAGCTACACGCACGCCAGGGCAGGCCGTCGCATCGTCTTCCAGCGTCTTGTCCATCTCCGCCCCTTGAGGAAAACCTGCCCGATCAGAACGGCACGTCGTCGTCCAGATCGTCGGCGAAGCCGCCGCCCTGTCCGAACCCGCCACGGTTGCCGCCGTTCCCATTCTGGCTTCCGCCGCCGCTCTGGTTGCCCGAACCGCCACGGCTGCCGCCGCCAAAGCCGCTCAACCCGCCACCAAAGTCGCCGCCGCCGAAATCATCGCCGCCGCCAAAGTCGCTGCCACCGCGACCGCCGCCGCCGCCCTGGCCGCCGCCGGGGCCGTCGAGCATGGTCAGCACCGAGTTGAAGCCCTGCAGCGTCACCTCGGTCGAGTAGCGGTCGTTACCCTGCTGGTCCTGCCATTTGCGGGTGGTCAGCGCGCCCTCGATATACACTTTCGAGCCCTTGCGCAGGAAGCGCTCTGCGACATTGGCCAGACCTTCGTTGAAGATCTTGACCGTGTGCCACTCGGTCTTTTCCTTGCGCTCGCCGCTGTTGCGGTCCTTCCACGATTCCGACGTGGCGATGCGCAGCTCGACCACCTTGCCGCCATTCTGGAAGGAGCGGCTCTCGGGATCGCGTCCCAGATTGCCGACGAGAATCACCTTGTTGACGCTGCCCGCCATGTATCAGTCCTGTGCTTGTTCTAGAGGCCGGCGAAGACGGCCAGCCAATATGTGATGCCCGCCATGACATAGGCGGTCACGAAGAGATACCCTACCATGAAGGCGGGCCATTTCCACCCATTGGTCTCTCGCCGCGTCACCGCGATGGTGGAAATGCACTGCGGCGCGAAGACGAACCACATCAGGAAGGCGAGCGCGGTGGGCAGCGACCAGTTGCGCTTCAGCTTGTCGGTCATCGCTTTCTGCCCGCCCTCATGCTCGGTATCGTCGATGGCATAGACGGTGCCGATGGCGGCCACCGCGACTTCGCGCGCGGCCATGGCGGGGACGAGGGCAAGGGCGATGTCGCGGTTGAAGCCGATCGGGCGCACCACGACCTCGATCCCGCTCGCGATGCGGCCCGCGATCGAATAATCGACCGGCGAGATGCCCGAGCCTTCCGGCGGCTTGGGGAAGGAGAGGAGCGCCCACAGGATCACGGTGGTCAGCGCGATGGTGGTCCCGGCGCGCTTCAGGAAGATCAGCGCGCGGCTCCACAGGCCGAGCAGTACGTCGCGGATATGCGGCCACTGATATTTGGGCATTTCCATCATGAAGCCCGACGACGCGCCCTTGGTGACGGTGCGGCGGAGCAGCAGCGCGGCGACGAACGCGCCGACGATGCCCATCAGATAGAGGCCTAGTAGCACCAGCCCCTGCAAGCCTACGAACGGCAACACCTGCCGGTCGGGAATGAAGGCGCTGATGATGATGGTATAGACCGGCAGCCGCGCCGAACAGGTCATCAGCGGCGCGATCAATATGGTGGTCAGCCGGTCCTTCTCATCGTCGATCGTCCGCGTCGCCATGATGCCGGGCACCGCACAGGCGAAGGACGAGAGCAGCGGGATGAAGGCGCGGCCCGACAGGCCGACCTGCGCCATCAGCCGGTCCATCAGGAAGGCTGCGCGGACCATGTACCCGGTCGCCTCCAGCACCAGGATGAACAGGAACAGGATCAGGATCAGCGGCAGGAAGACGATGACCGCGCCGACCCCGGCGATCAGGCCGTCGGTGATCAGGCTGCGGAACCAGCCCTCGGGCAGCAGCAGCCCGGCCTGGATCTCCAGCCATTTGAATCCGTCCTCGATCCATTCGACCGGCGTCTGCGACCAGGCGAAGACCGCCTGGAACATGATGAAGAGCAGCGCGATCAGCAGGATGGGGCCGACGATCGGATGCAGTGCGACCGAGTCGAACAAATGGGTCCAGCGGCGGGTCGGGGTCTCGGCCACGGTCGCGGCCGATGCGATCCGGCGGGCGCGGCGTTGCAGGGTGACGATGTCGTCGATCTGGTCGGCGGAGGCGACGGCCTGGGCGCGCTCCTGGGCGACCAGCCGGTCGATCTCGGCCTTGAGGGCGTCCAGGCCGCGACGACGCACCGCGACCGTCGGGATCACCGTCACCCCCAGCTCACGCGCCAGAATATCCGCATCGAGCGTCAGGCCATCGCGCTCGGCCAGGTCGACCATGTTGAGCGCGACCACGACCGGCAGGCCGAGTGCGATCAGCTGCAACGTGAAGCGCAGGTGATTGTCGAGATTGGCCGCATCGACCACCACGACCAGCGCGTCGGGGCGCCGCTCGCCCGCCTGCGATCCCATCACGACGTTGCGCGTGACCTGCTCGTCCAGGCTGCCGGGATCCAGGCTATAGGCGCCGGGCAGGTCGACCAGCTCGACCGGGCGACCGTCGTCGAGCACCAGCCGGCCCGAATGGCGCTCGACCGTGACGCCGGGATAATTGCCGACCTTCTGCCGCGCGCCGGTCAGCGCGTTAAACAGGGCGCTTTTGCCGGCATTGGGATTGCCGACGAGCGCAACCAGCGGTGCGGCGTTCATTATATCCGGATCGGCTTCAGGCGCCCGGCGCGACGCGAATCGAGGCGGCGACCCGGCGACGCAGCGCTACCGTCATCCGACCGATCCGGCAGGCGATCGGCCCGCTGCCCAGGGTCGCGCGGTGCAGCACCTCGACCCCCACGCCTTCGTCGAAGCCCAGTTCGCGCAGACGGCGCGCCTCGGGCAACGCCAGCTGGGCCCAGTCGATCGCGGCCACGGTCGCCGGTTGCCGCCGGGGAAGGGTTTCGAGACTGCTGAGCATCGCCATGGGACATACATAACGCCCGTGCGATTGATTATCAATTACCTGTTGGTGAAATGGGTGACGGGTTTGGGGATTGGGGCGGGGTGAGGGCGTGGGTTTCGACTTCGCTCAGCCTGAACGGAGGATGGTATCCAGACCCATACCCAACCCCGTTCAGCCATTCCTACGCTCCGTTCGGGCTGAGCGAAGTCGAAGCCCAAGGGAAACCTTCAACCCCAAACCCAAATCACACCGCCGGATAACGCAACCGCCCGATAAATCGCGACAGGCTGGGCATATTCTCGCCCCGCTTGGCGATCCCCGCCTTCCACTTTTCGAACCGCATAATCCCCTCGATGCGGCGGGCCAGAAAGGCGCGGGTATCGGCATGATCCTCGCTCTCGTCGTTCAGGAACACCGCGATGGTCGAGGCATAGACCGCGAACAGCGTCGCGCGCTTGGTATAGTGGTTGTAGTCGGTCGCGGTATCGCCCGCCTGCGCCCAGATGGTATCGACCGTCCGCCAGCCGAGTCGCGCGCCGCTCGCGGCGTTTTGCGGCATGGCTAGGATGGTCAGCGCGCGGCGCAGCGCCTCGCGATTGGGGGCCACCGCCGCCAGCCGCGCCTCGACCAGCGCGGTGATGCGCTGGCGGATCTTCATCGCGGCGGCCTGTTCGGCGGGGACGGCCTCGACCATCGCCTGGTCGATCGACGCGAACCAAGCGTCGATCATCGCCACGGTGCCGTCCTTGAACGCGAGCCGCGCGATGTCGCGGTCGACGCCCGCCGCATCCGCCGCCATGTCCCGCGCCTCGTCGCCCCAGCCGTCAAAGGCCGCGTTGGACGCGATCCCCTCGGCCAGAAGGGCGCGTACCTCGTCGAGAGTCAGGTCCTGAACATCGGTCATGGCAGCCTCGGTCATATGCTTCACTCGTTGTCCAACGCGCCCGGTTTGGCAACCGCCTTGGACGATCCGTGCCGGACCAGCACCAGCGCGACCGCCACCATCGCGACGCCCACCAGATCGGGCAGCGCCAGCGTCTCGCCATAGGCCAGCCAGCCGATCGCCGTCGCCACCATCGGCTGGACCAGCAGGGCCAGGCCGACGACCAGCGGGCTCAAAAGCCCCAGCGCATAGATCATCAACCCCTGGCCGATGATCTGGCTCCCCAGCGCCAGCAGGATCAGCGCGCTCCAATGGTCGGGCCATATCCGCTCGCCCAGCAGAATGGCGAAGACGAACAGCGGCACGATGCTGGCCATGGTCGACCAGGCGAGCGCCGGGACCGGCGGCATGTGCTCCCGCACCCGCGCCATCAGGATGAAGTAGAGTGCGTAGAGCACGCCCGCCAGGACGCACATCAGATCGCCGACCAGATGACGCGGATCGACCTGATAGCTGCGCCCCATCAACAGCCCCGCACCCAGCGCCGCCAGGATCAGCGCGATTCCTTGGCTGCGCGAGGGCCAGGCGCGCGCGGCAAGAAAGCCATAGAGCGGGAAGATGAAGGTCGCCGAATTGCCGAACAGCGTGGCGTTGGCCATCGTCGTCTGGCGGATACCGATATGCCAGGTGCCCAGATCGCCCGCAAAGGCGACCCCGCCGACCAGCAGCAGCATCCACAGCCCCGCCTGCCCCTTGCCAGGCATACGCGGTCGCGCGGGACCGATCAGCGCGACGATCGCCAGCACGGGGGCCGCCAGCGTGATCCGCCAAAAGGCCGAGGCGACCGGCCCGGTATCGGCCATCCGCACGAGCAATGGCCCGAAGGCCAGCGCGACATTGGCCAGGATCACCGCCGCGAAGGCCAGCGGCGGCGTTCCGGTCGGTCCGCCCCGGACCGACAGACGATCGCTTTGCATCGGTTCAGTTTTTCTTGGGGGCGTGGACACGGGCATGGGCTCCCTTAACGCCCTATCTGCGTTGCGCCAGGCCGGAAAGGCCGCTGAAGGATTTGATTTTGATGCCAACTCTGTTCGACCCCATCGACCTGGGCGCGATCCACGCCCCCAACCGTATCCTGATGGCGCCGCTGACCCGCGCCCGCGCCACCCGCGACGCGGTGCCGACGCCGATCATGGCGCAATATTACGCCCAGCGTGCCAGCGCGGGCCTGATCATCTCGGAAGCCACCGGCATCAGCCGCGAAGGCCTGGGCTGGCCCTATGCGCCGGGTCTGTGGACCGACGAGCAGGTCGCGGCCTGGAAGCCGGTAACGGAAGCCGTGCACAAGGCGGGCGGCCGGATCGTCGCGCAGCTCTGGCATATGGGCCGCCAGGTCCACAGCTCGGTCACGGGGATGCAGCCGGTGTCCTCCTCCGCCACCCGCACCGAGGGGCAGGCGCATACGTTCGAGGGCAAAAAGGATTTCGAGACGGCGCGCCCGCTGGAACTCTCCGAAATCCCGCGCCTGCTCGACGATTATGAACTGGCGACGCGCAATGCGTTGGCCGCCGGGTTCGACGGGGTGCAGATCCACGCGGCCAACGGCTATCTGATCGACGAATTCCTGCGCGACGGGGCGAACCACCGTGAGGACGAATATGGCGGCAGCCCGGAGAACCGTATCCGCCTGCTCCGCGAGATCGCCGAGCGGGTGATTTCGGTCGCGGGCAAGGAGCGGGTGGCGGTGCGCCTCTCGCCTAATGGCGACAGCCAGGGCGTCGACGACAGCGATCCCGCCTCGGTCTTCGTGCCCGCCGCCAAGATGCTGTCGGACCTGGGCATCGCGTTCCTGGAACTGCGTGAGATCGGGCCGGACGGCACCTATGGCCGCACCGACGTGCCCAAGCTGTCGCCGCAGATCCGCGAGGTGTTCAAGGGGCCGCTGATCCTCAACAGCGATTTCGACAGCCGGGAAAAGGCGCAAGCGGCACTCGACTCGGGCGTGGCGGACGGCATCGCGTTCGGCCGGACCTTCCTGGCGAATCCCGACCTGCCCGAACGGCTGCGCACCGGCGCGGCGCTGAACGAGAGCGACATGAAGACCTGGTACAGCCAGGGGCCGGAGGGGTATATCGACTATCCGACGCTCGCCGAACAGGCCCGCGCGGCGTGATGATGGGGGGCGGGGTATGTCCCCGTCCCTTCCCTATGACGGACCACCCCGGCGAAGGCAGGGGGCCAGTCGCAAAGCGATGTCGAAGGCGCGGGCGGTACCAGGCCACGCGCCGGATGGCACCTGGACCCCGGCCTCCGCCGGGGTGGCGCGTATTTATGCGGAGCTGGAGCCCAAACCCCCGTTCAGCCTGAGCGAAGTCGAAGGCCAAGGGAAACCCTCGCGGCCAGTGCGAACCGTGCGCTTCGACTTCGCTCAGCCTGAACGGAGGTCGGGGACTATCCCGACGAATCCAGCCCGTCGAGGAACAGAGTTGCCTGATTCCGCACCGTCTCCCGCACCTTGGAATTGAAAAGCAGCATCGGCGTGGCCCAGAATATGGGTAGAAACGCCCCGACCACTGCCCAGATCACGATCAGCACCACCAGCCAGATGCCCGCCAGGCGCAGTTTCTGCATCGCACCCGCGTCCAGCGTCAGGGTGCGCGGCCCCTTGGCGTCATAGAAGCTGTCGGTGGCCCAGCTTCCACCACCGTCGAAGCGCAGCGTCTTGGGCAACTGGAATGCGGGCAACGAGAGTCGCGGCTTGCCCTTGTCCGATAGGGCGCGCGGCGTCTCCGAACGCGGCGTCGGCAGGGTCTTGCCCGCCTGGGTGTCGATCACCACCAGCCGCCGACCCCGCTCGACGACGCGAAAGCGGGAGGGCGGCATGTCGGTCATTGGGGGAGGGATTCCCGCCGCGCGCGCCATTGGTCGGCGCTCTGGCCCCAGGCGTCGACGCGGAAGCTCTCCAGCGGGGCGGGTAGGCGGACCGGCCCTTCGTTCACCGCGCCCAGCCGCTGCGCCAGCCGGATCGAACCCGCATTTTCGGGGTCGATGGTATGGATCACATGGTCCCAGCCCAGCACGTCGACCGCATAGTCGATCGCCGCGACCGCGGCCTCATGGGCATAGCCGCGCCCGGCGAACTCCCGCGCCACGCCCCAGGCCACCTCGCGGCCCGGCCAGCCCTCGGGCTGCCAGGGTCCGATCCGCCCGACCCAGCGGCCGGTGTCGCGCTCGATCACCGAGAACATGGCGAAACCGCGCACGCTCCACGCGCCGACCATGGTGCATAGCGATCGCCACGCCGCCCCGCGCGCCTGCACACCGCCCAGGAAGCGCATCGTGTCCTCCTCGGCATGGAAGGCCGCCCACGCCTCGAAATCCTCCGCCGAGGGGAGCCGCAAGGTCAACCGCTCGGTCTGGAGGACGGGGGATGTCACCCGAACCGGCCCTTCAGCGCCAGCATGGCGAGCGCCGCCTTGGCCGCCTCGCCGCCCTTGTTCTTCTCGTCCGGCTTGGCGCGGGTCAGGGCCTGTGCCTCGTTCTCGGTGGTGATGATGCCGTTGCCGATGGGCAGCCCGTCCATGGTCAGCGCCATCAGCCCGCGCGCGCTCTCGTTCGACACGATCTCGAAATGATAGGTCTCGCCGCGGATCACCACGCCGATCGCTACGAAGGCGTCGTAACGCCCCGAATCGGCCGCCATCGCTACCGCGCCGGGAATCTCCAGCGCGCCGGGGACGGTGATCGTCTCATGGCTGTGGCCCGCCTCCTCGATCGCGGCGCGCGCGCCCGACAGGAGCAGGTCGTTCAGATGCTCGTAGAAGCGCGCCTCGACGATCAACACATGCGCCATCAGGCGTCTCCCTCAAAATTTTCGATGCGACGTTCGCCGACGATCGACAGGCCGTACCCGTCGAGCCCGATCAGCGTGTGGTGGGTGTTGGTCAGCAGCACCATGTCCTGCACGCCCAGTTCGGCCAGGATCATCGCGCCGACGCCATAGTCGCGCAGTTCCTCCATGTCGATCTGCACCTCCTCACCCGCCTTCAGGCGGACGGCGGTGGTGAAGGCGTCGGTGCGCGGGCGGTTGATGACGACGATCACGCCCGAGCCTTCTTCGGCGATCATCCGCATCGACTTGGCGAGCAGCGCGCCGCGCGATCCCGCCTCGCCGAACACATCGGCAAAGGGCGACAGCGCATGCATCCGCACCAGCACGGGCTGGGCGGTGTCCAGCTTGCCCTTGACGAGGGCGACCTGCTCGGTGCCCGTCGCCTTGTTGCGATAGGCGCGCGCGGTCCAGGTGCCGCCCCATTCGCTCTCGAACGTGGCCTCGGACTGCAACTCGACCAGATGGTCGTAGCGGCGGCGATAGGCGATCAGGTCGCGGATCGTGCCGATCTTCAGGTTGTGCAACTGCGCGAACGACACCAGGTCGTCCATCCGCGCCATCGTCCCGTCCTCGTTCATGATCTCGCAGATCACGCCCGAGGGGTTGAGGCCGGCCAGCCGCGCGACATCGACCGCCGCCTCGGTATGGCCCGCCCGCACCAGCACACCGCCGTCGCGTGCGACCAGCGGGAAGACATGGCCCGGCGTCACCAGCGCATCGGCACCGTGGTTCGAGTCGATCGCCACCGCGATGGTCCGCGCGCGATCGGCGGCGGAGATGCCGGTGGTCACGCCCTCGCGCGCCTCGATCGAGATGGTGAAGGCCGTCTCGTGCCGCGTCCCGTTCTTCGGGCTCATCAGCGGCAGGCCGAGCGTGTCGACCCGCTCGCGCGTCATGGCGAGGCAGATCAGCCCGCGCCCGTGCCGCGCCATGAAGTTGACCTTCTCCGGCGTCGCCATCTGGGCGGGGATGACGAGGTCGCCCTCATTCTCCCGGTCCTCGTCATCGACCAGGATGAACATACGACCGTTGCGCGCCTCGTCGATGATCTCTTCGGGGCTGGAGAGAAAGCCGCGGCGCAGACCGGCCAGTGCGTCGGGATTAGCGGCCACGATAATGCTCCATGCGCTGCAGATACCGGGCGAGCACGTCGATCTCGATATTGACGCGCTGGCCCTTGGCGATGCCGCCCAACGTGGTGACGGCGGCGGTGTGGGGAATGATGTTCAGGCCGAAGACCGTGCCGTCAGCGCCATCCTCGACGCTGTTGACGGTCAGCGAGACGCCGTCGACCGTCACCGACCCCTTGGTCGCCATGAAGGGGGCCAGATCGGCGGGAACGCGCACGAAGACCCGGTGCGATCCGCCTTCCTCCGCGACCGACACGACGGTGCCGACGCCGTCGACATGGCCGGTGACGATATGCCCGCCCAGCTCGTCGCCCAGCTTCATCGCGCGTTCCAGGTTCAGGCGCTGGCCGCGCGTCCACTGGTCGGCGGTCCGTCCGATCGTCTCGGCGGAGACATCGACCGCGAACCAGCCGGGGCCTTTCTCGACCACGGTCAGGCAGACGCCCGAACAGGCGATCGACGCGCCCAGGTCGATGGTCGCCGTATCATAGGCGGTGGCGATGACGACTCGCGTGTCGCCGCGCGTTTCCACGGCGGTGACGGAGCCGATGTCGGTGACGATCCCGGTAAACATATCAGTCGCGCTCGTAGACCTCCAACCGGTCGCTGCCAAGCATCCGCGAATCGGTGAGTGTCCAGCGGCCATGCGCCTCGGCCAGACGGGCCAGCCCGATGTCGCCCAGCGCCGCGCGTCCCGCGCCGATCAGGATCGGCGCACGGTAGAGCAGCAGCCGGTCGACCAGGTCGGCGGCAAGGAACGTCGATGCGGTTCGCGCGCCGCCCTCGACCATCAGCCGGTCGACGCCCGTCAGCTGGGCGATGGCGGCGGGAGAGGGGATCGTCTCCCAGCCGGGCTCTGGCGTGCGCGACAGGAGGATGCGGCGCGGCGAGCGCGACTCGAGACCGGGCAGGCGCACGTCGAGCCGGGGCGAATCGGCCTCCAGCGTGCCGCGCCCGACCAGGATCGCCTCATGGCGGCTGCGCTCCAAATGGGTATGCGCGCGTGCCTCGGGCCCGGTGATCCAGCGGCTCTCCCCATCGGGCCGCGCGATCCGGCCGTCGAGCGAGGTGGCGAGCTTCAGCGTGACGAAGGGGCGGGCCTTGGCCCGGCGGGTCAGGAAAGCCGCGATCATCGCGCGCGCTTCGTCCTCGCGCACGCCCGTCGTCACCGCGATTCCGGCAACGCGGGCGCGGGCAAAGCCTGCGCCGTCGGTGCGCGGATCGGGGTCGCCCATCGCCGCCACGATCCGCGCGACGCCGGCGGCGATCAGCAGGTCGGTACAGGCGGGGCCGCGTGTCGAGACATGCGCACAGGGCTCCAGCGTGACATAGGCGGTGGCGCCGCGCGATCTTTCGCCGGCTTCCGCCAGCGCCATCGCCTCGGCATGGGGACGGCCGCCCGGCTGGGTCCAGCCACGGCCGACGACCCGGCCGCCCTGCACCAGCACGCAGCCGACATTGGGATTGGGCGCGGTCCGCCCGACGCCGCGATCCGCCAGCGCCAGCGCCACGCCCATCCAGCGATGATCGGTCAGAAGCCCCACTTGGTCAGCGCGTCGTCGACCTTCTTGAACTCGGCCTTGCGCTGATCCTTGGCCGCCTGTTCCTCGGCCAGTTCCTGCTTCTTCTTCACATAGTCGATTTTCTGCTGCGCCCGGATTTGCGCATCGGTGCGGTCGGCAGGCCATTGTTCGACATAGATGATGTTGGGCTTGTACGGCACCGGCACATAATCGTCGCGCGCAAAGGCGTAGATGAAGAAGCCCGTAATCCCCATCGCGATCATCAGGAAGACCAGCTCATAGGGCCGGCGCTGCGCCAGGAAGAATCGCAGGTCGCGGATCGCGCGGACGGGGGAGAAGCGGGCGAAGAACGACATGGGGGGAATGTAGGGGCTGGGGGCGTGGGATGCCAGTAGGGATGGTGTGGTCTCGGTGAGCCCCCTTTCCCTCCCCCATCCCAGTTTCAGGTAAACGATGACCCGCATCGTTTAGGTCATGCCGGGGGCATGACCGACCTGAAACTCGCCTGCGGGAGGGGGGCGTTGCTTGGCGAGTGTCCCACATAAGCAACATGATCATCGCATCTAGCAGCGCATTCAGCAGCGCTGATCGGCGGCCGCTTGGCACGCCCCTCCCGCAAGCGGGAGGGGATGGGGGAGGGAAGGCCCCAGGCAATGCCGCCTCGAATGGCACGAAAAAGGGCGGCCACCGCAGCGACCGCCCCATCGTTTTCCGAAGAAGAAACCGTCAGCGCATTACGCGACGGTCTTCATCTTCTCGGCGGCGACCGCGAAGCGGTTGCTCAGCGGCTGGGCGATCTCGCCCGCCAGCTTCATCATGTGCTCGGTCGAGCGCGAGGTTTCGGCGACCATCGAGTCGAAGGCCGAGCGGGCGAAGTCCGACTGGAGCTTCATGAACTCGGTCGGCGACTTGACCGACGACAGGGTCTGCAGCGTCTGGGTCGCGGTCTCGAACGAGCGCTTGGCGTAATCCGCCGCGCCCTGGCCCAGCGTCTCGGCGCCCTTGGCGGCGATCTTCGACGATTCGACGACCGCTTCGATGTTGTCCTTGCTGAACGCGATCATGTCTTCGAACAGCTTGGCGCTCTTTTCCATGCCGGCCTGGGTGCGGGCCTGGGCGTCGCCGAAAAAGGCCTGGGTCTTGGCGGTCGCGTTCTCGATGGTGCTCTTGGCGTCCATGATAAAGTCCTTGGGCTTTGAGTCCGCCGAAACCGCGGCGGTCGGGGAAGAAATTTCGGGTGCCGCCGCCTGGGGGGCAGCGGGCTTGGGGGCGGGCGCCGGCTTCGGCGGCTCGACCGGCTTGGCCTCGGCCTTCGGCTCGGCGGGGGCCGGCTTGGCCTCGATCTTGGCGGCGGGGGCCTTGGCGACCGGGGCCGGCGCGGGCTTGGCCTCGACCTTCGGCGCTTCGACCGGCGCCGAAGCGACGGGCTTTTCGGCCACGGGCTTCACCGCTGCCTCGACCTTGGGCACGTCAGGCTTGGCGGCGCTCGCCACGACCGGCGGTTTGGCTTCGGAGGGAAGACCGGGAAGCGTCTTGGCCGCGACAGGCTTGGCGGCGCGACGAGGCTTCGCTGCCGCCTTGGCGGCGGGAACGGTCGGCTTGTCCTTTTCCAACAGCACTCTCCCGATTTGTTGCGCTGCACAATAGCGATTCGATTGACCGGAATCAAGCCTATTGTGCAGTGCAGCAATATCGTTTTAGCGCTGTCTGACGTAGCGTCCGGGCGCTTCGTCGATGGCGGGCAGGGCGCCCTGGCCCGGGATGCGGGCACCCTCTGCCGGAACGGTGGCGGAGTCGCGCGCTCGCAGCCACTGGGCCCAGTCGGGCCACCAGCTGCCCTTGGTCTCGGTGGCGCCCGCGACGAACTCGGCCAGCGTGGCGGCGGGCTGGTCGTTGGTCCAATACTGATATTTGCCCGCCGCCGGGGGATTCACCACGCCCGCGATATGCCCCGATCCCGCCAGCACGAAGCGAAGCGGCCCCGTAAAGGCGTCGGTGATCTTCCACACGCTTTCGGGCGGCGCGATATGATCCTCCCGCCCCGCCTGGACATAGGCGGGGGTCGCCACTTTGGTCAGGTCCAGCGCCACGTCGCCGATGCGCATCGCGCCGGGCGTCATCAACAGATTGTCGCGGTAGAGGTCGGTCAGATAGCCGAGATGCCATTTGGCCGGCAGGTTGGTGACGTCGCCGTTCCAGTGGAGCAGGTCGAACGGCACATAGTCGCGCCCCAGCAGATAGTTGTTGGTGACGTAGTTCCAGATCAGGTCGCGCCCGCGCAGCAGGTTGAAGGTCATCGCCAGATAGCGCCCGTCCAGATACCCCTCGGGCGACAGGGCGGCGATCAGCTTCAGCTGCTCGTCATCGACGAAGTGGAGCAGCTCGCCCGCCTTGGAGAAATCGACCTGCGCGGTGAAGAAGGTGGCGCTGGCGACCTTGCCCGCGTCGCCTGTGGCCGAGAGATAGGCGAGCGTCGCGGCCAGTGTCGTCCCCGCCACGCAGTACCCGACGGTGTGGACCGACTCGACGTCGAGCAGCTCGCGCACCGTGTCGATCGCATCGACCTGCGCCGCGACATAATCGTCCCAGGCCACATCCTTCATCGTGGCGTCCGCCGACTTCCACGACACCATGAAGACGCTGAATCCCTGGTCGACCAGCCATTTGATCAGGCTCTTCTCGGGCGCGAGGTCGAGAATGTAGAAACGGTTGATCCAGGGCGGAAAGATCACGATCGGCACCGCCGCCACCTGTTCGGTGGTCGGGCTATAGTGGATCAGCTCGTACAGGTAATTGCGCTTCACCACCTTGCCCGGCGTGGCGGCCAGGTTGCGGCCGACCTCGAACGCCCGCGAATCGCTATGGGTCAGCTGGCCGCGACCCAGATCGGCCAGCATGTTCTGCAGGCCTTTCAGCAGATTCTCGCCGCGCGTCTCGACGATCTTGTCGAGCACTTCGGGGTTGGTCGCGGGAAAATTGGTCGGGCTCATCGCGTCGATGAACCCTTGCGCGGCGAAGCGGATCTGCTCCTTCTGCTTCGGCTCCACGCCCTCCAGCGCATCGACGCCGCGCAGCATATGGTCGGAGATGACCTGATAGCTCTGCCGGATCCAGTCGAAGAGCGGCGACTGCCACTGTTCGGCCTTGAACCGGCGGTCAGGCTTGGGCGGGGGGCTGGGCTCGGCGGCGGGGTCGATGAAGCGTTGCCACAGCTTCATCGAATCGGACCAGAAGTCGCGGACGCGGCCCATCGTGGCGGGGTCGTTGAAGCCGGGCACCACCGGCACCCCCTCGGGCGGGGGCGTCAGCGCGGCCTCCATCATCATCTGCTGCGCACGGCCCATCACCCAGGTCCAATGCTGCAACTCCTCCAGCGTGGGCAGGGCGCCGGTGGAATTGGGGGCGTTCGTCTGGCCGGGGGTCATCCGCATCCTCTCATTCGTCGCGCGCCGTGTTGGCGTCAGGATATTGCGTCATCATGTCGGGTCGCGTCGGGAAACGAAAGCCGCTAAGGTCCGGGTCCCAAATCGTTACACAGAGGGACCCATGTCCGAAGAGTTCTACCGCATCAAGCGCCTGCCGCCCTATGTCATCGCCGAAGTCAACGCGATGCGGGCGGCGGCGCGCGCGGGCGGCGAGGACATTATCGACCTGGGCATGGGCAATCCCGACCTGCCGCCGCCCGACCATGTGCTCGACAAGCTGGTCGAGGTGGCCAAGAAGCCCGACGCGCACGGCTATTCCCAGTCCAAGGGGATTCCCGGCCTGCGCCGCGCCCAGGCCAATTATTATGGCCGCCGCTTCGGCGTCGATCTCGATCCCGAGACCGAGGTGGTCGTCACCATGGGCTCGAAGGAAGGCTTGGCGTCGCTCGCCACCGCGATCACCGCGCCGGGCGACGTGATCCTGGCGCCCAACCCCTCCTATCCGATCCACACCTTCGGCTTCATCATCGCGGGCGCGACGATCCGCGCGGTGCCGACGACGCCGGACGAGGCCTATTTCGAGAGCCTGGAGCGGGCGATGCACTTCACCGTGCCGCGCCCCTCGGTACTGGTGGTCAACTATCCCTCCAACCCGACCGCCGAGACGGTGGACCTGGCCTTTTACGAGCGGCTCGTGGCGTTCGCGAAGAAGCATGAGCTGTGGGTGCTGAGCGACCTCGCCTATTCCGAGCTTTATTATGACGGCAATCCGACGCCTTCGATCCTGCAGGTGAAGGGTGGCAAGGACGTCGCGGTCGAGTTCACCTCGCTGTCCAAGACCTATTCGATGGCGGGCTGGCGAATCGGTTTCGCGGTCGGCAACCGGAAGCTGATCGCGGCGATGACGCGGGTGAAGTCGTATCTGGATTACGGCGCCTTCACGCCGATCCAGGCGGCGGCCTGCGCCGCGCTCAACGGGCCGCAGGATATCGTCGAGAAGAACCGCCAGCTTTACCACAAGCGCCGCGACGTGCTGGTCGAGAGCTTCGGCCGGGCGGGGTGGGATATTCCCAGCCCGAAGGCCTCTATGTTCGCCTGGGCGCCGCTGCCGCCCGCGCTGGCGCATCTGGGAAGCCTGGAATTTTCCAAGCAACTCCTGACCGAGGCCAAGGTCGCGGTCGCGCCGGGCGTCGGTTACGGCGAGAATGGCGAGGGCTTCGTGCGCATCGCGCTGGTCGAGAACGAACAGCGGCTCCGCCAGGCGGCGCGCAACGTCAAGCGTTACCTCCAGTCGATGGGCGTCAACACGCCGGGTTCGACCAAGGCGGGGTGAGGAAACAGGGGCGGTGGCGCGTGCCGCCGTCCCCTGGCTCCGGGACGCCGGTCGGACGCCCTTACGCCGCCTTGGCGGGCAGCCCTCGCGACTGGCGCTGGCGCTTGATCGTGTACATCGCGCCGTCGGCCTGGGCGATCAGCGCGTCCAGCGACGGCGTGACCGGGCCGCGTGCCAGGCCGATGCTCAGCCCCGGATGGCATGGTCCGTCGACCAGCGCCGCGACCGCGCGGTCGAAACGGTCGGACAATCCCGACGCGATCCTGTTCGCCGTCACCTCGTCGCACCCGGGCAGCACGCACAGGAACTCGTCGCCGCCGATCCGGACCAGCATTCCGCGCTCGCCGATCTCGCGCTGCGCCAGATCGGCGAGCAGGCGCAGCACCGTGTCGCCCGCGCCGTGCCCCTGGCTGTCGTTCAGCGCCTTGAACCGGTCGATGTCGATCAGCAGCAGCGTGACCGTTCCCGCCAGCGTGCGTTCGATCTGCCCCAGCCCGAAACGGTTGAGCGCACCGGTCAGGTGATCGCGCCCGGCCTGTCGCGCCAGCGACGCCTGGACCCGCTCTGCGTCGATCAGCAGCAGCGCGAAATGACAGAGCGATACCAGGATGATCGCGATGCCGACGCTCCAATCGGCGGTCCGCTGGGCGACGTCCTGCCAAACGGGGTCGCCCAGCGCGATCAGGACCAGCGCGGTTCGCGCGAGGAACAGCGGGAACGTGGCGGCGAACAACACGCCCATGATCCAGGCGGTGCGCAACCCCTCGGTCCGGGCGATGTGAAAGAGCAGCCATGCGGCGGTGAAGTTGAACAAGGTCCGCGTGCCGCCCAGCACCATGACCGGCAGCCGCACGTCACGGCTCCCGAACAGGAGCAGCACGATGGTCAGGGCGAGCATGCCCAGCAATATCGCGTTGATCGGCAGTGGCGGGCGGCGGCGCGCGAAAATGGTCAGGCCGTGGATGCACAGGCAAAGGCCGAGCAGCAGGATCAGATCGGTCAGGCGTTCGGGCAGCGACAGCCGGGTGCCGTCGAAATGCAGCCCCAGGCCGTTGGTCACGCCGATCAGGACCTTGCCCGCCCCCCACCAATAAGGCCAGCGGCCGGGTTCGCGGCTGGTCATGCCCGGAAAGAAGTGAATCAGGCCGGACAGGATGCTGCCCAGCGCCGCCACGACCTGCAAGCTGACGATATCGAGTATGACCATGGTTCGGGCCCTGCTTCTGCCGGTATGCCTCCCCCGGAGCCGACTGACGCGGCCCTAACTTGGGATAGGTTTCAGTTTTCTTGCATTGCCTGAATAAATTATCCCACGCCCGTTGCTCCGGATGGCGAAATCGGGTTGCGCTTTCCTGAAGGATTGATCCGGGCCGCCCCTAGCCGCTACGGCGATGGCGTACCGCCAACCGGCACGGGCCGCTCCCTTTGGAGCGGGCGCAGCGGCCGACGGAGTGAAGAGTGAGCAACGAAACAGACCATATGCGCGAGCATCTGCTGGCCGCCATCGCCGCCGCGCCCGCGCTGGACGCGCTGGAGACGGTGCGCGTCGATGCGCTGGGCAAGCAGGGCCGCATCACCCAGCTGCTCAAGACGCTGGGCAAGATGAGCCCCGAGGAACGCCAGGTCGAGGGGCCGCGCATCCATGGCCTGCGCGAGGCCGTGACCGAGGCGCTGACCGCGCGCAAGGCCGCGCTGGAGCAGGCGGCGCTCGACGCACGCCTGTCGTCCGAACGGCTGGACATGACCCTGCCGGTCGATACCAGCGGTTTCGGCACCGTCCACCCGGTCAGCCAGGTGATGGACGAACTGGCCGAGATCTTCGCCGATCTGGGCTTCGCGGTGGCGACCGGCCCGGAGGTCGAGACCGACTGGCATAATTTCACCGCGCTCAACATTCCGGAGACGCATCCGGCGCGCGCGATGCACGACACCTTCTATCTGGCCGGTGTCGAGGTGGGCGGCGACGAGCGGACGGTGCGCCGCGTGCTGCGCACCCACACCTCGCCGGTGCAGATCCGCACCATGCTGGACAGCAAGCCGCCGATCCGCATCATCGCGCCGGGCCGCACCTATCGCTCCGACTCGGACGCGACCCACACGCCGATGTTCCACCAGGTCGAGGGGCTGGTGATCGACAAGGGCATCACGCTCGGCCATCTCAAATGGACGCTGGAGACCTTCCTCAAGGCGTTCTTCGAGCGCGACGACATCGTCCTGCGCCTGCGCCCCAGCTATTTCCCCTTCACCGAACCCTCGGCCGAGGTCGATGTCGGCTACACCATCGAAAAGGGCAAGCGCGTCATCGGCGGGTCCGGCGGCGGCTGGATGGAAGTGCTGGGCAGCGGCATGGTCCACCCCAAGGTCATCGCGGCGTGCGGGCTTGATCCGAACGAGTGGCAGGGCTTCGCCTTTGGTTGCGGCATCGATCGCCTCGCCATGCTGAAATACGGGATGGACGATCTGCGCGCCTTCTTCGACGGCGATATCCGCTGGTTGAAGCATTACGGGTTCGCGAGCCTCGACGTACCCACGCTGTCGGGAGGAGTCGGCGCATGAAGTTCACCCTGGGCTGGCTGAAGAGCCATCTGGACACCGACGCCTCGCTCGATGCCATTGTCGAGGGGCTGACCCGTATCGGCCTGGAGGTCGAGAGCGTGCATAATCCGGGCGAGGCGCTGGCCTCGTTCCGCGTCGCGCGCATCCTGTCGGCGGAGCGGCATCCGCAGGCCGACAAGCTTCAGGTGCTGTCGGTCGATGCGGGCGACGGCCCGATGCAGGTCGTGTGCGGCGCGCCCAATGCGCGCGCAGGGCTGGTCGGCGTGTTCGGCGCGCCGGGGGCCTATGTCCCCGGCCTCGACGTGACGTTGAAGGTCGCCGCCATTCGCGGCGTCGAGTCGAACGGCATGATGTGCTCGGCGCGCGAGTTGCAGATCGGCGAGGGCCATGACGGCATCATCGAACTGCCCGAGGATGCGGTGGTGGGCACGTCCTTCCCCGATTATGCGGGCCTGAACGATCCGGTCATCGACGTGTCGATCACGCCGAATCGCCAAGACTGCATGGGGGTCCACGGCATCGCGCGCGATCTCGCCGCCGCAGGGCTGGGCACGCTGATCGCGCCGACCGTGCCGTCGGTCGCGGGCGAGGGCGCTGGTCCCGATGTGCGGATCGAGGATGCCGAGGGCTGCCCGGCCTTCTATGCGCAGGGCGTGTCGGGCCTGACCAATGGCGAGGCCCCCGAATGGATGCGCCAGCGCCTCACCGCGATCGGGCAGAAGCCGATTTCGGCACTGGTCGACATCACCAATTATATGACGGTCGATCTCGGCCGCCCTTTGCACGTCTATGACAAGGCCAAGCTGTCAGGCGGTCTGGTCGCGCGCAAGGCCAGGGACGGCGAGAAGGTCGAGGCGCTGAACGGCAAGACCTACACGCTGTCCGAGGGCATGACCGTCATCGCTGATGAAGCGGCGGTGCACGATATCGGCGGCATCATGGGCGGTGAGCATTCGGGCGTGTCGGAGACGACCACCGATGTCATCATCGAATGCGCCTATTTCGCGCCCGAGGCGATCGCGCGGACCGGCCAGAAGCTGGGCCTGACCTCCGACGCGCGCCAGCGGTTCGAGCGCGGGGTGGACCCGGCGTTCCTGGATGACGGCCTCGCCATCGCGACCTCCCTGGTCCTGCACATCTGCGGAGGCAAGGCGAGCAGCGTGACGCGCGCGGGCCAGCCGCCGGTCGTGGGCAAGACCATTGCCTATGACCCGAATCTGGCGGAAACGCTCGGCGGCCTCGCCGTCGAACCGGCGCGGCAGAAGGCGATCCTCGAGTCGCTGGGCTTCACTGTCACCGCCGACTGGCAGGTCACTGCGCCGAGCTGGCGCCGCGACATTGACGGCCCCGCCGATCTGGTCGAGGAAGTCATCCGCATCGAGGGGATCGACCATGTTCCCCCGGTGGCACTCCCCCGCGCGCCCGGCGTCGCGCGTCCCACCGCCACGCCGCAGCAGAAGCTGGAGCGCCGCGCCCGCCGCGCCGCCGCCGCGCGTGGCCTGGACGAGGCGGTGACGTGGAGCTTCATCAGCGAGGCGCAGGCCGCGCCCTTCGGCGGCGGTGCCTTCACGCTGGCCAACCCGATCAGCGAGGATCTGAAGGTCATGCGGCCCTCGCTCCTCCCCGGCCTGCTCGCCGCGACCGAGCGCAACATCAAGCGCGGCGCGGGCACCGTCCGCCTGTTCGAGATCGGCCGCCGCTATCTAGAAGAGGCCGAGCGGCCGACGCTGGGCGTGGTGCTGGCGGGCGACAAGAGCCCCCGCAACTGGCGCTCGGGCAAGGCGCAGGGCTTCGACGCGTACGACGCCAAGGCCGAGGCGATCGCGCTGCTCGCCCAGGCAGGGGCCCCTGTGGATAATTTGCAGGTGATGGGCGAGGCGGGCGACGCCTGGCATCCCGGCCAGTCGGGCACGCTGCGCCTCGGCCCGAAGACGGTGCTGGCGGCGTTCGGCATGGTCCACCCCTCGGTGCTCAAGGCGTTCGACCTCGACGGCGCGGTGGCGGCGGTGGAGCTGTATCTCGACGCGATCCCGCCCAAGCGCGCGACCGGCTTCATGCGCCCGGCCTATACGCCGCCCGCGCTGCAATCGGTCCGCCGCGACTTCGCCTTCCTGGTGCCCGACACGCTCGCGGCCGACATGCTGATCCGCGCGGTGCGGGGTGCGGACAAGGCCGCGATCACCGCCGCGCGCGTGTTCGACGTGTTCGCCGGACAGGGCGTGCCCGAGGGCCACAAGTCGGTCGCGGTCGAGGTGCTGCTGCAGCCTTCGCAGAAGAGCTTCACCGACGAGGAGCTGAAGGCCATCGCCGACAAGATCGTCGCGGCGGCCGCCAAGCAGGGAGCGCAACTTCGTGGCTAATGAGGAAAACTGGGTCCGCATCGGCAATGGCCATCTGTCGGCGGCGATCAATCCGTTCGGCGCCGAGCTGTCGTCGTTGCAGGACGCCGAGGGTCGCGAGCTGATGACCAATGCGGACCCGGCTTTCTGGACCGGCCGCGCGCCCCTGCTGTTCCCGGTCATCGGCGTGACCCGCGACGGCATCCGCCTGAACGGCCAGCATTATCCGATGGCCAAGCACGGTTTCGCCCGCCATTCGATGTTCGAGCTGGTGACGCATGAGGCCACCCGCGCGGTCTTCTCGCTGGGCGATAGCGAGGCGACACGAACCTCCTATCCCTTCGCCTTCCGGCTGGAGGCGGAGTTCCGGCTGGAAGAGGCGACGCTGGTGATGGAAATCCGCGTCCTCAACCGCGGCGAGGAACCCATGCCTGCCAGCTTCGGCTTCCACCCCGCCTTCGCCTGGCCGCTGCCCTATGGCGAGGCGCGGGCCGACCACCGCATCCTCTTCGAGAAGGACGAGCCCGCCCGCCTGCGCAAGATCGCGCCCGATGGCCTGATCGCCGAGGATCGCCGCGACAGCCCGCTCGACGGCCGGGTGCTGCACCTGGCCGACGACCTGTTCACCGACGACGCGTTGGTCTGGGACCCGGTCGAGAGCCAGTCGCTGACCTACGGCGTCGATAGCGCGCCGCAACTCCGCATCGCCTTCCCCGACACGCCCAAGCTCGGCATATGGACCAAGCCGGGGGCCGCCTATGTCTGTGTCGAGCCCTGGCACGGCATCGCCGACCCCGAAGGGTTCGACGGCGACTTCACCGACAAGCCCGGCGTATTCGTCGTGCCGGTCGGGGGTGAGAAGGTCATGCAGATGACGGTGACGCTGGCGGGGTAAGGACTCCGCCCTTCCTTCCATCCCACCCCGGCCTCCGCCGGGGTGGGGGGCATGTATGACGTTCGGCATGATCGGCCCCCAAAATCCGGGGCCTGTCTTGTGCCACAATTTGCTGTAACAGGCGGATCATCTCGGGCGCTCGGATGCGCCAATTCCCTATTCGACAGAGCCGCCCATGACTTCCCCCCGCCGTACCTTCGCGATCATCTCGCACCCTGACGCCGGCAAGACGACACTGACCGAAAAGCTGCTTTATTTCGGCGGCGCGATCCACTTGGCGGGCGAGGTCAAGGCGCGGGGCCAGAACCGGCGCGCGCGCTCGGACTGGATGAAGATCGAGCAGCAGCGCGGCATCTCGGTCACGTCGTCGGTCATGACGTTCGAGAAGGACGGCGTGACCTTCAACCTGCTCGACACGCCGGGCCACGAGGATTTCTCGGAGGACACGTATCGCACCCTGACCGCGGTCGACTCGGCCGTGATGGTCATCGACGCGGCGCGCGGTATCGAGGCGCAGACGCGCAAACTCTTCGAGGTGTGCCGTCTGCGCTCGGTGCCGATCATCACCTTCGTCAACAAGGTGGATCGCGAGGGCCGTCCGCCCTTCGAGCTGCTCGACGAGATCGCCGACATCCTGGCGCTCGACGTCGCGCCGATGAGCTGGCCGGTCGGCATGGGCGGGCTGTTCGAGGGCATTCTCGACCTGACCACCGGCAAGGTCAGCCGTCCCGAGGGCGACAGCCGCGCATTCCTGGGCAAGGTGGACGAGGCGCCGACCCTGCCCGCCGAGATCGCCGAGGAGGTCGAGCTGGCGCAGGCGGGCTATGCCGCGTTCGATGGCGAGGCGTATCGCAACGGCGACCTGACACCGGTCTATTTCGGCTCCGCGCTGAAGGACTTCGGCGTCGCCGAGCTGATCGACGCGCTCAGCCGCCATGCGCCGCCGCCCCGCCCGCAGCCGGCCGAGCCTGCGCCGGTGTCGCCGGAGAATAAGGAAGTCACCGGCTTCGTGTTCAAGGTGCAGGCGAATATGGACCCGCAGCATCGCGACCGCATCGCGTTCATGCGGCTGTGCTCGGGCACCTTCAAGCGCGGCATGAAGCTGACCCCAACAGGCCATGGCAAGCCGATCGCGGTCCATTCGCCGATCCTGTTCTTCGCGCAGAATCGCGAAGTCGCGGACGAGGCGTTTCCGGGGGACATCATCGGCATCCCCAATCACGGCACGCTCCGTGTGGGCGACACGCTGTCGGAGCGGGCGGACGTGCGCTTCACCGGCCTGCCCAATTTCGCCCCCGAAATCCTGCGCCGCGTCGCCCTGAAGGATCCGACCAAGACCAAGCAGCTGCGCAAGGCCCTGGACGATATGGCCGAGGAGGGCGTGACCCAGGTCTTCTATCCCGAGATCGGGTCGAACTGGATCATCGGCGTCGTCGGGCAGCTCCAGCTCGACGTACTGCTGTCGCGGCTGGATGCGGAATATAAGGTCGCGGCCGGGCTGGAGCCCGCGCCGTTCGACACCGCGCGCTGGATCACCGCCGAGGACCCCGCCGACCTTAAGGCGTTCATGGACCTGAACCGCGCGGCCATGGCCAAGGACCGGGACGACAACCCCGTCTTCCTCGCCAAGAGCGCGTGGGAAGTCGGCTATGTCGCCGATCGCTATCCCAAGGTCCGTTTCCTCGCCACGCGCGAGCGCTGACACGGAACCCCAGGGCCGTTTCGCGGCTTCATGGGGCGATGAACGAACAGGGACACCCCATGGACCGCGCGACGATCGACGCCACCTTCGAGGCCAATGAAAAGCTGATCCGCCGCCGCGCGCTGAAAGCGGGGGCCAAGGCGCTGACCATCGGCACCGAGAGCCTGGCCGAGACGATCGACGCGATCGCCGACGCCTATGGCCTGACCGGCGCGCAGCGCCGCCAGCTGGAGCCCGGCATGGCGATCGAGGCGCAGGAGATTGCGGCCAAGCTGAAGGGCTTTGTCGGTCCGGCGGCGATCCTGGGCGACCTGCGCGGCGGCGCTGGCCTGTTGTCGCAGGCGCGGGCGGCGGGGAAGCTCGCCAAGACCGCGCGGCGCATCGGCAAGGGTGGTCTCGCCGCCGGCCGAATCGCGGCGCGGGGTGGCCGTGCCGCGCGCGCGGTGCCCTGGGCGGCGCTGGGTGTGGCGGCCTGGGGTGTCGGCAATGGCGGATGGTTCTGGTGGCGGGCGCACGCCTATAACCGGGCGTGTCGCGATCTGCTGCTGGGTGAGGTGGTTCAGCCTGCCTGATCGGGGTTCGGGGCGTGGGCTTCGACTTCGCTCAGCCTGAGCGGGTGATGGGAAAAGATCCTATCCCTAAATGCCGTTCAGCCTGAGCGAAGTCGAAGGCCACGCCCCGACGCCTAACGCTCGGCCCGGTCGTCCCAGGCCAGCCCCTCGGCCAGCGAATCGCGAATGGCGCGCAGCATCGCAGCCGGGTCGTTCTTTCCCCGCGACTCGCTCTCCAGAAGCTGCTGGACGCCGCGCACGGTGTAACCCTGCCGGTTGAGCAGCTGGTCGATCCGCCGGATCAGCGCCAGGTCCTCCGGGCGGTAATAGCGGCGATTGCCCGCACGCGTGACCGGCTTCAGCTGGGGAAAGCGGCCTTCCCAGTATCGCAGCACATGCTGCGCCACCCCGGTCTCGTGCGAAACCTCGCCGATGGTGCGTAGCGCACCATCGGCCTTGCCGCCGTCTGATGGACGAGAAGGTCTATCCCGCTGCGACAATACGATCGCGCATCATCTGGCTGGCGCGGAAGGTCAGGACGCGGCGCGGTGCGATCGGCACCTCGATCCCGGTCTTGGGATTGCGGCCGATCCGCTCGCCCTTGTCGCGCAGCACGAAGGTTCCGAAGCCGGAAATCTTGACGTTTTCGCCAAGCGCCAGCGCTTCGCACATTTCGACGAGGATCTGTTCGACGATTTCGGCGGAATCGGACCGGGAAAGGCCCACTTCCTGATGCAGAGATTCGGCAAGGTCAGCGCGCGTCAACGTTCCGGCTTTGGTCATTCCATCCCCCAATGGTGTACAGAGTGGCGATTAACACATCGCCGATTGGGACCGGAAGGGATTTATCTCGGTTAAACTCAATCGATTGTTTCAAAAACGGATGACCGCAGCGCCCCAGGTGAAGCCGCCGCCCATCGCTTCCAGAACGATGACCTGGTTTTCCCGGATGCGCCCGTCGCGCACTGCCGTGTCCAGCGCCAAAGGAACCGAAGCGGCGGAAGTGTTGGCGTGGCGGTCGACCGTCACGACGACCTTCTCCGGCGCCAGGTTCAGTTTGCGTGCGGTCGCATCCAGGATGCGGGCATTGGCCTGATGCGGCACGACCCAGTCGACATCCTGCGCGCTCAGGCCCGCCAGGCCCAGCGACTCCTCCATCACCTGCGCCAGGTTGACGACGGCATGGCGGAACACTTCGCGCCCCTTCATGCGCAGCTTGCCGACGGTACCGGTGGTCGAAGGGCCGCCATCGACATAGAGCAGGCCGTTGTGGCGGCCATCGGCGTGCAGCTTCGTCGCCAGGATGCCGCGACCGGCCGCATCGTCGCTCTCGCGCGCCTCCAGCACCATCGCGCCCGCGCCGTCGCCGAACAGGACGCAGGTGGTGCGATCCTCCCAGTCGAGGATGCGGCTGAACGTCTCGGCGCCGATCACCAGCGCCCGGCGCTGCACGCCCGAGCGCAGCATCGCATCGGCGACCTGCACGGCATAGAGGAAGCCCGAACAGACGGCGGCGACGTCGAACGCGACGCAGTCGTCGATGCCCAGCATCGCCTGCACCTTGGTCGCGGTCGCCGGGAAGGTCTGGTCGGGCGTGGCGGTCGCCAGCACGATCAGGTCGATATCCTGCGCCGACAGCCCGGCGGCGGCGATCGCGGCCTTGGCGGCGTCGGCGGCCAGCGTCGCGGTGGTTTCTTCAGGGCCAGCGATATGGCGGAAGCGGATGCCGGTGCGCTCGACGATCCATTCGTCGGACGTGTCCACCTCTTGCGCCAGTTCCTCGTTCGACACCCGCCGGGTTGGAAGCGCCGAGCCCGTACCCGTGACGATCGAACGAATCATGCGGCATCCTCGAAGTTCAGGAGGTCCTCGGCGATACGCCGGGTCAGGTCGGCGCGCACCATCTTGGCGGCGTTGCCGATCGCGGTGGCGACCCCCAGCTCGTTGGCGCTGCCATGGCTCTTCACCACCACGCCGTTCAGGCCCAGAAAGACCGCGCCGTTATGGTTGTTGGGATCGAGATGGTCGCGCAGCAGCTGGGTGGCGGGGCGCGAGATCAGGAAGCCGATCTTCGACCGGGTCGAGGAGCGGAAGGCGCGCTTCAGCAGGTCGCCGACAAAGCGAGCGGTGCCCTCGGCGGTCTTCAGCGCGATATTGCCGGCAAAGCCGTCGCACACGATCACATCGACATCACCACGGGCGATCTGGTTGCCCTCGATAAAGCCGGTGAAGTTCAGCGGCAGGTGATTTTGTCCGCGCAGCACGGCGGCCGCGTCGCGAATCTCGTCGGTGCCCTTCTGATCCTCGGACCCGATATTGAGCAGCGCGACACGCGGATTATCGAGTTCGAGCAGGATGCGGGCATAGGCCGCGCCCATCACCGCGAACTGGACGAGGTTGCGCGCATCGCACTCGGTATTGGCGCCCAGGTCGAGCATGACGACGTCATTGTCGCCCAGCGTCGGCAGCGGGGCGGCCAGCGCGGGCCGGTCGATGCCGGGCAGGGTGCGAAGCGACAGCTTGGCCATCGCCATCAGCGCGCCGGTATTGCCCGACGACACCATGGCGGCGGCGCGCTTCTGCTTCACCAGGTCGATGGCGATGCCCATCGAGGTGACGCGCGCGCGCCGGATCGCCTGGCTCGGCTTTTCGCTCGAACCGACGATCTCGGGCGCGTGGACGATTTCGGACGCGGCGGACAGGTTGGGATGGGCTTTCAGCCCCTCCGCGATCTGCGCCTCGTCCCCGACCAGGAAAAAGCGCATGCCCTCAAAGCGGCGTCGCGCCCTGGCGACACCGGCCAGCATCACGGCCAGCCCGTCGTCGCCGCCCATCGCATCGACGGCGATCCAGGCGTTATCGGCCATGCGTTCCTCTAACGGTCAATCAGTACGGGTAGAGGGATCAGCCCTCGACCGACACGACCTCACGGCCGTTATAATGGCCGCAGGCGGTGCACAGATTGTGCGGACGCTTCAGCTCGCCGCAGTTCGGGCATTCCTGGAATGCCGCGACGGTCAGCGAGTCGTGGCCACGGCGCATGCCGCGCTTGGAGGGCGAAGTCTTTCTCTTGGGGACGGCCATTGCGGCACCTTATCAATCGAACAATGGGTGGAATACGCCACGGTCAGCACCCATTGCGCGCCCGGATCGAAGGACCCGGCCGCGTGAGCACCCAGCCGGACGCATCGCGAAGCCCCGCGCCTATAGCGAGTTTTGCCGATGTTGCAAGCGTGGCCGCGGAATGGCACTTCCGACCATCGCGCAATTTCCGGAGAAAATGTCCGCTTATGGTCTTGCCTGTCACGCTCAGCATCGCGGCGGCGGCCGCGCTCGTCAATCTGTGGCTCGCGCTGCGAATCGTGGTCGGGCGGGTGCGCGGCAAGATCCTGATCGGTGACGGGGGCGATTCGCGACTCGGGGCGGGTATGCGCGCCCAGGCCAATTTCGTCGAATATGCGCCGTTCGTCCTGATCCTGATGGGGTTGATCGAACTGGCGGGGGGATCGTCCTTCTGGCTGTGGGTGCTGGGCGGCGCCTTCATCCTGGCGCGGATCGGCCATGGCTGGGGCATGATGCGGCCCGCGCCCAATATCGGCCGTGCGGGCGGTGCGATCGGAACCTGGGCCATATCGGCCTTGTTGGCAGGCTGGGCGATCGGCATCGTCTATACCCATCCGGTCGTACCCGTGGCGACCACCACCATTTTAAGGATCGACCGCTGATGATTCGCCTGCCCCTGCTTGCCCTGGCGGCCGCCCTGCTGACCGCCGCCGCGCCCGATCTCATTTCGCCCCCCATCTCGCCTGAGCGACTGTCGGCGGATGTGAAGACGCTGGCCTCCGACTCGTTCGAAGGCCGCGCGCCTGGTACGCCCGGCGAGGCGAAGACGATCGACTGGCTGGTCGCGCAGCTCAAGGCGATGGGCCTGCAACCCGGCGGGCCCGACGGCCAGTGGACGCAAGCCGTGCCGCTGATCCGGACCCAGATCGGGCAGGGGACGATGCAGGCGGGCGCGATGCCGCTGGTCCAGGGGCAGGGCGTCTATGTCTCGACCGTGCGGCCGGTCGACCGGGTGGCGATCAAGGACGCACCCATGGTCTTTGTCGGTTACGGCGTCCATGCGCCCGAGCGGGGCTGGGACGATTTCAAGGGCGTCGACCTGAAGGGCAAGATCGCCGTCTTCCTGGTCAACGATCCCGATTTCGAGGCGGTGGCGGACGACGATGCCAAGGGCAAGTTCGGCGACCGGCGCATGACCTATTATGGCCGCTGGACCTACAAGTACGAGGAAGCCGCGCGGCAGGGCGCGATCGGCGCGCTGATCGTCCATGATACGCCGGGTGCGGGCTATGGCTGGGCGACGGTCACGGCCCCGGCGGGCGAGAATTACGATATCGTGCGCGCCGACCCGACCTCGCGCATCCTGCTTCAGGGCTGGCTGTCGGGCGAGTCGGCGACGAAGCTCTTCGCCGCCGCCGGGCTGGACCTGGCCCAGCAGCGCAAGGCCGCGCGGCGTGCCGATTTCCGTCCGGTGGCGCTCAAGGGACAGGCCTTTTCCGCCGACCTGCCCGTGACGACGGTGCGCGCCGAGAGCCGCAACGTGCTGGCGAAACTGCCCGGCAAGACGCACCCCGACGAGGTCGTGATGTTCGGCGCGCATTGGGATGCCTACGGCAAGGGCAAGGCGGATGCGCAGGGTCGGGTGATCCGCCCCGGCGCGAACGACGATGCGCTGGGCGTGGCGGGCGTGCTGGAGCTGGCACGTGCGTTCAAGGCCGCGCCGCCGACCGACCGCAGCCTGGTCTTCGCACTGTGGACCGGCGAGGAGCGCGGGCTGCTCGGGTCGGAGACCTATGCGGTCAAGCCGGTCTATCCGCTGGCGAAGACGGTCGCGAACCTGACGCTCGACATCCTCCAGACGGCGGGACCGTCGCGGGACGTGATGCTGGTCGGGGATGGGCAGAACGATCTGGAGGACCGGTTGAAGGCCGCCGCTGCCGCCCAAGGGCGCACGGTGACGCCCGAGGCTCTGCCGGAACGCGGGCTGTTCTACCGCGCCGACCATTTCTCGGTGGCGCGACGCGGTGTGCCGACATTGCTGCTGATGGCGATCAGCGGTGCGCCCGATCTGGTCGACGGCGGCCGTCCGGCGGGGCAGAAATGGCTCGACGATTATATGCGCTGCTATCACCAGACCTGCGACGCCTGGGATGCGAACTGGGATTTGCGCGGGGCGGCAGCGGATGTCGATCTGTTCTACCAAATCGGGCGCGACCTGGCCGATGGGCGGGACTGGCCGGAATGGCGTTCGGGCTCGGAGTTCAAGGCGATTCGGGGCGAGTCGGCGTCCGCGCGGCGATAGTCGCCAAGACCGTTCGATAGTCAGAGCGAGCCGCCGCAAATCCTCCCCTGCAAGGGGAGGGGGACCAGCGAAGCTGGTGGAGGGGGGTCACCGCTGGCGTGGACACCCCTCCGTCAGTCTGATGGACTGACACCTCCCCTTCCAGGGGAGGAATGACAAGGGGGCGACGCCCCGACCTCACCCCAGACCCAAGACCCGGTCCGCGACGAACGCATTGCTCTGCCGCTCATGGCCGAAGGTGCTGGGCTGGCCGTGGCCGGGGATGAAGGCGGTGTCGTTGCCCAGCGGCCAGAGCTTCTCGACGATCGAGCGGATCAGCGTATCGTGATCCCCGCCGGGCAGGTCCGACCGCCCGACCGACCCCTGGAACAGCACATCGCCGACCAGCGCGAAATGCGACGGCGCATGGTGGAAGATCACATGGCCGCGCGTATGTCCCGGCGTCTCGTACACGTCGAGCGTCAGGTCGCCGATCGTCACCGTGTCGCCCTCCGACAGCCAGCGGGTCGGCTCCAGCACCTGGGCGGGAATGCCGTAAGCCTGCCCGTCCTCGTCCAGCCGCGCCAGCCAGAAGCGATCCTCTTCCTGCGGCCCTTCGACGGGGACGCCCAGCGCGTCGGACAGCGCCTTGGCCCCGCCCGCATGGTCGATATGGCCATGGGTCAGCAGGATCTTTTCCACCGTCACGCCCGTCTTGGCGATCGCGTCCTGGATACGCGGCAGGTCGCCGCCGGGATCGACCACCGCCGCCTTCATCGTCGCGGTGCACCAGACGATCGAGCAATTCTGCTGGAGCGGGGTCACGGGCACGATCGCGGCGCGCAAGGGCGGGGTCTGGCTGGTCTCGGTCATGCGCCCGGAGATAAGGGCTGGGATAGGATCGGCCAATCGATACTTGCAACCGCCCCTGCACGCCGTGCATGGGTCGTGGTTCATGTCGCCTTCCACCCCTCCTTTCGTCCTGCTCGACGATGCCCGTGACGGGGGGGCGGCGGCGCGTCTCTATACGCGGCCGGTCGACACCGTCGTCGCCCACCGGCTGGAGGAGGTCGCTCCCGCGCTGGAGCGGCTGCGCCGGGCGCGGGGCGAAGGGCTGCACGCGGTCGGTTATCTTGCCTATGAAGCCGGGGCGGCGTTCCAACCCGGCGTGCCCGCGCGTGCCGTCGATGGTCCGCTGCTGTGGTTCGGTTTGTTCGCGGACTATGCCATCGTCGACCCCGGGACGCTGCTGCCCGATCCGGCGGGCGGTTGGGTCGGCGATCTGGTGCCCGAGGTCGACCCCGAGCGCCATGCCGCGCAATTCGCCGCCGTCCAGGCGCTGATCGCGGCGGGCGACCTGTATCAGGTCAACCAGACGTTCCGCGCGGCGGTGCCGGTCGCGGGCGATCCGCTGGCGCTCTATGCGGGTCTGCGGGCGCGGTCCAAGGCGGGCTGGGGCGCAGTCGTCGCGACGGGCGAGACGGTGATCCTGTCGCTGTCGCCCGAGCTGTTCTTCGCGCTGGAGGGCGGCCGCCTGACCGCGAAACCGATGAAGGGCACCGCGCGGCGTGAGAGCGACCTCGCCGCCGACGCCCGTGCGGCGCAGGCTTTGCGCGACGACCCGAAGCAGCGCGCCGAGAATCTGATGATCGTGGACCTGATGCGCAACGACCTGTCGCGCGTCGCACGGGCGGGCAGCGTCGCGGTTCCCGAACTCTTCGCGGTCGAGCCCTATCCGACCGTGCATCAGATGGTGTCGACCGTCACCGCCGATCTGGCCGAGGGGCGCGACGCGGTGGATGTGCTGGCCGCGCTCTTTCCCTGCGGCTCGATCACCGGCGCGCCCAAGATCCGCGCGATGCAGGCGATCGCCGAGATCGAGGATTCGCCGCGCGGCCTCTATACCGGGGCGATCGGACGGTTGGACGCCGATGGCGATGCGATGTTCAACGTCGCGATCCGTACGCTGACCTGGCCGGTCGGCAGCGCTCGGGCGGCGCTGGGCCTGGGGTCGGGCGTGGTCGCCGACTCGGTCGCAGAGGACGAGTGGGACGAGTGCCTGGCCAAGGGCGCATTCCTGGACGGCGGACGGCCCGCCTTCGACCTGATCGAGACCATGGCCTTCGATCCGCTGGAGGGCATCCAGCATCTGGAGGCGCATCTCGCGCGGATGAAGGCAAGTGCGACGGCGCTGGGCTTCCACTTCGACCGCCATCATGCACGCAACGAGTTACAGGCGGCGACCTTCCGCCTGCGCGATGCCCGCCGCGTCCGGTTGCTGCTCGCACGCAGCGGCGCGGTGGTGGTCGAGGTGGGGCCGAGGCCGGAGCCCTTTGACGATGTCGTGCCGGTGCGCGTCGTGCCCTTGCCCGTCTTCCCCGACGATCTACGCCTGCGCCACAAGACCAGCGCGCGCGGCTTCTACGATGCGGCGCGCGCGGAGGCGGGCACGGCCGAGGTGGTGTTCGAGGGCCCGGACGGCAAGCTGACCGAGGGCAGCTATACCTCGCTGTTCGTCGAGCGCGACGGCGTGCTGCTGACCCCGCCATTGGCACAGGGCCTGCTCCCCGGCGTGCTGCGCGGCCATCTGATCGAGAGCGGCCAGGCGGTCGAGGCGGTACTGACCCGCGCCGACCTCCACGACGGATTCTTGCTTGGCAATGCGCTGCGCGGATTGTTTCGTGCACGGATGGTTGCGGATTGAGGCGCTGACCGGCTAAGGGCCACGCGCATTCTCCTGACGCAAAGGTTCCGTTCCATGCAGCCCTCCGCCGCGCTCGGCCGTATCAGCCCGTCCCCCACGCTCGCCATCACCAGCCGCGTGATGGAGCTGAAGCGTGCCGGTGTCGACGTGATCGGGCTGGGCGCGGGCGAGCCCGATTTCGACACGCCGGACTTCGTGAAAGAGGCCGCTATCCAGGCGATCCGCGACGGCAAGACGAAATACACCAATGTCGACGGCACGCCCGAGCTGAAGGCCGCGATCGCCGAGAAGTTCGCACGCGACAACGGCCTGACCTACAAGGCCGATCAGATCAGCGTGAATGTCGGTGGCAAGCACACCCTGTTCAACGCGATGGTCGCGACGATCGACGCGGGCGACGAGGTCGTCATCCCCGCGCCTTACTGGGTCAGCTATCCGGACGTCGTCCAGTTCGCGGGCGGCGTGCCGGTGATCGTCAAGGCGGGGCCGGAACAGGGGTACAAGCTGACCCCGGAAGCGCTCGACGCCGCGATCACGCCCAAGACCAAGTGGGTCATCCTCAACTCGCCGTCCAACCCGACGGGGGCTGGCTATACCGCCGACGAGCTGAAGGCGCTGGGCGAGGTGATCCTGCGCCATCCGCAGGTCTGGGTCTTCGCCGACGATATGTACGAGCATATCGTCTATGACGGCTTCCGCTTCGCCACCATCGCGCAGGTCTGCCCCGAGCTGTACGAGCGCACGCTGACCGTGAACGGCTGTTCCAAGGCCTATGCGATGACCGGCTGGCGCATCGGCTATGCGGGCGGCGCGCCCTGGCTCATCAAGGCGATCGCCAAGCTCCAGTCGCAGTCGACCTCCAACCCCTGTTCGATCGCGCAGGCGGCGGCGACCGCGGCGCTGACCGGCGACCAGGGCTTCCTCGCCGAGCGCAACCTGGCGTTCCAGGGGCGGCGCGACATGGTCGTCTCGATGCTCAACGACATCGAGGGCATGACCTGCCCGACGCCCGAAGGCGCCTTCTATGTCTATCCGTCCTTTGCGCCGCTGATCGGCAAGACCACGCCCTCGGGGCGTCTGATCGACAGCGACGAGGCGTTTGTCGGCTATCTGCTTGACGATGCGAAGGTGGCGGCGGTGCAGGGTGCGGCGTTCGGCCTCTCGCCCGCGATGCGAATCAGCTATGCGACCTCCGATGCGCTGCTGAAGGAAGCGTGCACCCGCATCCAGACGGCCTGTGCCGCGCTGAAATAATTTCCGCCGTTTCTGGTGTGAACGCCAGCAGGTCCGGGCAAGGCCCTGGACCGGCTGGCTTTTTCATAGGCGCCTGTGCGCCGCAGCAATATGGCTTAACTGTGGCATGAACGACACGTCCACGTGCCGTTAATGCAGCGTTTCTATAAACGCCATTGTCGGAACGGCGCCGATCGACCAGATGGCGCCCGGAAGATCGCTCGCCCGACCGGGGAGCGACCCGTTTAGACAGGTGAAGTGAACAATGCGTGCCCTCCTCAAGTCCAGCTTCGTATGGCAGTTCGCCGGCGGGTTTGCGCTTGGCGCCCTGGGTCTCGTGGTCCTTCACCCGGCGGAAGCGCCCAGCCGCTATGGTTCGGCGCCGGTCGAGGCGGTTCGTTAAGGGGAATCCCTTGGCCTTCGACTTCGCTCAGGCTGAACGGAGCGAGGGCATAGCGGCTGATCTCAACATCCGTTCAGGCTGAGCGTAGTCGAAGCCTACGCCCGGACCTCGGCCCCTAGCCGAACCCTAAGACCCACCCCATATCCCGGCGATGCGTAACACCCTCTGCATCGCCCTGGCTGCGACCGCATTCGGAGCGGTCGTCTTGTCATCCCTTCCCGCCAGCGCCGAGCGCGCCGTGCCGCTGCCCAAGGCGGCGCTCGACGTGCCCGCTGCGTCCCGCCCGCAGGTGGCCGTTCTGGCAGGCGGGTGTTTCTGGGGCATGGAAGCGGTGTTCGAGCGGGTGAAAGGCGTGCGCTCGGTAACGGCGGGCTATGCCGGTGGCCGACGCGAGGACGCCAATTACGGCGCCGTCTCGACCGAGCGGACCGGCCATGCCGAGGCGATCCGAATCACCTATGACCCGCGTCAGGTCTCCTACGCCACGTTGTTGCGCGTCTATTTCGCGATCGCGCATGATCCGACCCAGGTCGGCGGCCAGGGCCCCGATCGCGGTCCCAGCTATCGCTCGGCGGTCTTCGCCCAGTCGCCCGAACAGGCCAGGGTCGCACGGGCCTATATCGCGCAGCTGACCCGCGCCCATGCCTTTGGCCGCCCGATCACCACGCGGATCGAGCAGGGAAGCTTCTTCCCGGCCGAGGCGGAGCATCAGAATTTCTACGACCGTAACCCGACGCATCCCTATATCGTGCATTGGGACAAGCCGAAGGTGGCGGGCTTCCGCGCCGGTTTCCCCGATCTCGCGCGGGCGGGGTGATTCATTCCTCCCCTGCAAGGGGAGGGGGACCAGCGAAGCTGGTGGAGGGGTATAACCGCTGATGGTGACACCCCTCCGTCAGCCCTTCGGGCTGCCACCTCCCCTTACAGGGGAGGAATGGAAGGCCTCTCAGGCCGCCACCGGGAAGCGCAGCATTCGGTCGCGCACCGGCACCAGCGCCTCCGCCGACCGGCCGACCGCCTGGATCAAAGCGGGGTGATCGACGTCCAGCCCGCCGGTCAGCGACCCGAAGGCCGGCAGGATCAGCTTGCGCGCGGTGCCGACGAAACAGCGTCGCGCGACCAGCTTGCCGCGCACCCGCAGCCGCAGCTTGGGATGGAAATGCCCCGACAGCTCTGGCCGGGTCTCCGCCGGATCGGCTTCGTGGCGCAGGACCAGGCCCTCGACCACCGCCTCGGCCGTCACCGCACCGCCGCAACGGTCGCGAAGCACTGGATCGTGATTGCCGGTGATCCAGGTCCATTTTGTGGTCCCGGTCAGGGCCAGCAGCATCGCCCGCGCCTCGGGCAGCAGCCGGTCGCACCCCTCTGCATCATGGAAACTATCGCCCAGGCACCAGACCTCGCGCGCGCGCGTCCGGGTGACGATGGCGGTCAGCTCGGTCAGCGTGGCGAGCGAGTCATAGGGCGGCAGCATCTGCCCGCCGCCCGCATACCAGCTGGCCTTCTCCAGATGCAGGTCGGCGACCAGCAAAGCGCCCCGCGCGGGCCAGAACAGCGCGCCCTCGGGCAGTGCGGTAAAGTCGTGGCCGCCGAACGAAAAGGGAACCATTTGCCGTCCATGCGCTTGACGCTGCGCAATATCAAGCGTTTGCAGGGGGTGTTGGAAAGCCCTTGCGTCGGGCGCGCAGAAGCGTAAAGCGCGCCGTCCTTTTGGCACAGGGGGTTCCGGCGGGCATGACGAGCACGGCGACCGATTTGAGAGGCCATCAGGGCCCATCCAGCGACGCTAGCACGGGTGATGAAGCGGGGGCCCACCGGCACCCCGCACTGGCGGCGCTGACCATCGGTGCGATCGGCGTGGTGTTCGGCGATATCGGCACCAGCCCGCTCTATGCCTTTCGTGAGGCGCTGGCCCAGACGGCAGGCGACGGCATCGACCCCGGCGAGATTCTGGGCGTGCTCAGCCTGGCGCTGTGGTCGCTGATCCTGGTCGTCACGATCAAATATGTCGTCTTCCTGATGCGCGCCGACAATCAGGGCGAAGGGGGCGTGCTGGCGCTCGCCGCACTTGCCCGGCGCGCGGCGGGGGTGCGCTCGCGCGTGGCGCTGGTGCTGGGCGCGGCGGGCGCGTCGCTCTTCTATGGCGATGCGATCATCACGCCCGCGCTGTCGGTGCTGTCGGCGATGGAAGGCTTGCGCACCATTCCCGCCGCCGCGTCGATCTTCGACGAGAGCGTCATCCGGATGTGCACCATCGTCATCCTGGTCGCGCTGTTCTTCATCCAGTCGCGGGGCACGGCGCAGGTGTCGAAGCTGTTCGGCCCGATCTGCATCCTGTGGTTCATCGTCATCGGCGGGCTGGGCATCTGGCATATCGCCGACGAACCCTCGATCGCGCGGGTCATCTGGCCGGGCTACGGTGTGAGTTTCCTCATCAGCCACGGCGTCATCGGCCTGTTCGTGCTGGGCGCGGTGTTCCTGACCGTCACGGGTGCCGAGGCGCTGACCGCCGATATGGGCCATTTCGGGCGGCTGCCGATCCGTATCGGCTGGTTCTCGCTGGTCCTGCCTGCGCTGGCGCTCAACTATCTGGGGCAGGGGGCGTTCGCGCTCGCCTCGCTGGAACAGGCGGCGGCGAGCGGCCAGCCCTTCACCAACCAGGACTGGTTCTTCCTGATGGCACCCGAGCCGATGCGCCCCGCGCTGATCGTGCTGGCGGGCCTCGCCACCGTGATCGCGGCGCAGGCGGTCATCACCGGCGCCTTCTCGCTGACCCAGCAGGCGATCCAGCTCGGCCTGCTCCCCCGCCTGCGCGTCCGCCAGACCTCGGCCGATTTCCAGGGGCAGATCTATCTGCCCGCGATCAACTGGCTGCTGCTGTTCGGCGTGCTGGTGCTGGTCATCCAGTTCAAGACGTCCTCCGCCATGGCCGCCGCGTACGGCATCGCGGTGACGGGCACGATGGTGGTGACGACATGCCTGGCCTATCTGGTGGTGCGCCACCGCTGGGGCTGGTCGCGCGGGCTGGCGGCGGCGGCGATCCTGCCCTTCCTGACGCTCGACCTCGTGTTTTTCGGGGCGAACATCCTGCGCGTGATCGAAGGGGGCTGGGTGCCGCTCCTGGTTGGGGCCGGTGTCGGGCTGATCATCCATACCTGGGTGCGCGGGCGCGGCATCGTCTCGGCCTTCGAGAAGCGGCAGGCGATTCCGCTCGCCGATCTGGTCGCCGCGCTCGCCAAGCGGCCGCCGGAGCGGGTGCCGGGCACGGCGGTGTTCCTGACCGCCAACCCCGCTTCGGCGCCGGGCGCGCTGCTCCACAATCTCAAGCACAACAAGATCCTGCACGCGCAGAATCTGGTCGTGACGATCCGCACCGCCGATCGCCCGGTCGTGCCGCCCGAGAAGCGCGCGCATGTCGAGCGGCTGGACGACAGCTTCGCGACCGTCGTGCTGACCTATGGCTTCATGGAAACGCCCGACGTCCCGCGCGACCTGCCGCGCGATTTCGGGGTGCAGACCAATGGCAAGGGGCTCGATCCGATGAAGACCAGCTTCTTCATCGGCCGCAACACGCTGAAGCCCGAGGCGGAAAAGGGCATGCCGCCCTGGCAGGACCGGCTGTTCATGTTCCTGCAGCGCAATGCCAGCGATCCGACCGACTTCCTGCGCATCCCGCCGGGCAAGGTGCTGGAACTGGGCGAGCAGGTCACGGTGTAACCCAATTCCTCCCCAAGCTATGCTTGGGGAGGGGGACCATCCGAAGGATGGTGGAGGGGCAATCCCCTGCCCGAGCCTATAGCGTGACCTTAGGCGGCTTGGCGGCCTCGACCGCGACCCGCACCATCTTTTCCCAGATCGCCGGATCGCCCGCATCGGCCATCGCCTGGTCGGGTTCGCGCAGGGTCCGGAGCACCGCGAGCGCATCCGCCATATGCTCGCGCCAATGCGCGTCGACCAGTTTGGCGGCGGATTCCGAATCGCCCCCCGCATTGGCGCTCAGCCGCTGGCCGCACAGCACGCGCGCGATGCGTTCGGCGGCGGGGGTGTGGGCAATATCCATGGCAACCTCTCCTGATGCGCGGGAATCGTTACGCGCTCAACGCGGGAGAGGGGGAATGGTGCCCTTCCATAGCCTCTCTCCCTGTAGGGGGGGCGGGAAGGGGAAAGAGCCTCGAGGAATAGTCTCTGTGAGACCCTGCCCTCCCCCATCCCCTCCCGCTTGCGGGAGGGGCGTGCCGTTGGAGAGGGCAGGCCTTTATTTTCAGCCCTGCGCGCCGCGACCGGCGCCGCCCGCGCTACCGCCCGGACGACCGCCACGGCCGCGACCACCGCCGCTGCGACGGCGCGGCTGGCGACCCTGGGGTGCACGCGCATCGGTCGCACGCGGGGAATGCGTGGCACGCGGACGCGCCGGATCGCGCGGGCGGTCGACGCGCGGCGCGGGGTCGGCGCCGATCGCCTTCACCCGCTGCGACTTGATCGTCTCGGCGCGCTTCACGAAGTCGGCCGGAAGCGGGACGACGGTGATCTTTTGCCGCGTCAGCTTCTCGATGTCCTTCAGATAGGGCCGTTCATCCTCGGCGCAGAAGGCGATGGCCATGCCCGAGCGCCCCGCGCGCGCGGTGCGGCCGATGCGGTGGACATATTGCTCGGCGACGTTGGGCAGCTCGAAGTTGAAGACATGGCTGACGCCCGGAATGTCGATGCCGCGCGCGGCGATGTCGGTCGCCACCAGCACGCGGGTCTGGCCGGAGCGGAATTCGCCCAGCGCGCGCTCGCGCTGGCCCTGGCTCTTGTTGCCGTGGATCGCGTTGGCGGCGATGCCGTTGCCGGCCAGCAGCTTCACGACGCGGTCGGCGCCATGCTTGGTGCGGGTGAAGACCAGCGCCAGCTCGATCGCGGGATCGGCGAGCAGGATGGTCAGCAGCGCCTGCTTCTCCGCTTGCGTGACGAACGTCACCGACTGGTCGACGCGCTCGGCGGTGGTCGCGACCGGGGTCACGGTCACGGTCGCCGGATTGTCGAGGAACTTGTCGGCCAGGTCGCGGATCGCGGCGGGCATGGTGGCCGAGAAGAACAGGGTCTGACGCTTGCGCGGGATCATCTTCACGATGCGGCGCAGCGCGTGGATGAAGCCCAGGTCGAGCATCTGGTCGGCCTCGTCCAGCACCAGGATCTCGATCATCGACAGGTTCAGGAAGCCCTGCTCCACGAGGTCGATCAGGCGGCCGGGCGTCGCGACGAGGATGTCGACGCCGCGCGACAGGTCTTGGCGGTTCTTGTTCAGGCTGGTGCCGCCGAAGACGGTCGCCACCGCCAGCTTGGAAAACTTGGCATAGCCCTTCGCATTCTCCGTGATCTGGCTGGCCAGTTCGCGCGTGGGGGCGAGGACGAGCATCCGGCAATGGGTGGGCAGGACGCGCTTGTTCGCCTCGACCAGGCGCTGGATCGACGGCAGGACAAAGGCCGCCGTCTTGCCGGTGCCGGTCTGGGCGATGCCCAGCAGGTCGCGGCCTTCCAGCAGCGTCGGGATCGAGTCGCGCTGGATCGGGGTGGGTTCGGAATAGCCCTTGGCTTCGAGCGCGCGGACGAGCGGCTCGGCCAGGCCGAGTTCGGAAAAGGACATGGAATTGCTTTCGATCATGGCGCGCGAGTCACGGAAGGGCCGCGAGGAGCGGCGCCGGGGTTGATGACACCCCGCGTGACAAGGGAAGCCTGAAGACAGGGTCGGGGCGGAGCCGGGACCAGATGGTCCGTTCACGCTGCGAGTGGACGCCTCGACGGGCGTGTATGTGCGCTAACGCTTGCGGAAAGTCAAGTTTCGGGCAGGATCGGTGATGCGATGCGTGACAATCGCGGACGGATGGTTACATCTGATACCAATTCATGAAGAGGAGCCCCGGATGAAACTCGCCAGTCTCAAGGAAGGTCGTGACGGCAAGCTGGTCGTCGTGTCGAGCGATCTCGCCTGGTACGCCGATGCGGGGCATATCGCGCCGACATTGCAGGCCGCGCTCGACGATTGGGAGGGTGTCGCGCCCGCGCTCGCCAATCTGGCGACGGACCTGGATCACGAGGCGATCCCCCGTGTGCGCTTTCACGAGCATGACGCCGCCTCGCCTTTGCCGCGCGCTTATCAGTGGGCAGACGGATCGGCCTATGTGAATCACGTCGCGCTGGTCCGCCAGGCGCGTGGGGCGGAGCTGCCCGAGAGCTTCTGGCATGATCCGCTCATGTATCAGGGTGGCTCGGACGGGTTCCTGGGGCCGCGCGATGCGATCCCGCTGGCCGACGAAGACTGGGGCTGCGACCTGGAGGGCGAGGTCGTCGTCGTCACCGGCGACGTGCCGATGGGGGCGAGCCGCGAGGAGGCGCTGGCGGCGATCCGGCTGGTCGGGTTGACCAACGACGTGTCGCTGCGCGGGCTGATCCCGGGCGAGCTGGCCAAGGGCTTCGGCTTCTTCCAGTCCAAGCCCGCCTCGGCCTTCTCGCCGGTCTTCGTCACGCCGGAGTCGCTCGGCGACTGGTGGCAGGACGGCAAGCTGCACCGGGTGCTGAAGGTCGACCTGAACGGCCAGCCCTTCGGCCGCGCCGATGCGGGGGTGGACATGACCTTCGACTTCGGCACGCTGATCGCCCATGCGGCCAAGACCCGCGCGCTGGGGGCGGGGACGATCATCGGGTCGGGCACCGTGTCCAACCGCGATTCGGACGGCGGCCCGGGCAAGCCGGTCGCCGAGGGCGGGGTGGGCTATAGCTGCCTGGCCGAGCTGCGGATGATCGAGACGATCCGTGGCGGCGCGGCGGTGACGCCCTTCCTGAAGAAGGGCGATACGGTCCGCATCTGGATGGAGGACGACCGCCACCACCCGATCTTCGGCGCGATCGAGCAGACGGTCGGGTAATTCCAAATCCTCCCCATCTGACGATGGGGAGGGGGACCGCCCGGCACAGCCGGGTGGTGGAGGGGTGGCGGCGTCAGCCGCCGTCTGCGACGGCGCCCCTCCACCATGCTGCGCATGGTCCCCCTCCCCAAGCACAGCTTGGGGAGGATAAGGGGTCACTCCACCAGCGCGTCGATCGCTTCGGCCAGGTCGATGTCGCGTGCCGACAGGCCGCCCGCGTCATGGGTGGTCAGTACGATGTCGACCCGGTTCCACACGTTCGACCATTCCGGATGATGGTCCGCCTTTTCCGCCAGCAGCGCGACACGGGTCATGAAGCCGAACGCCTCGTTGAAATCGGCGAAGACGAAACGGCGGCTGATCGCGTCGCGCCCTTCGTCCCAGTCCCAGTCGGGCAGGCCGTCCAGCGCCTCGTCCCGGTCCAGCTCGCTCAGCCGCTCCACCATGCGCGTCCCCTTGGCTATCTTGTTCTTTTGGTCGGCACAGCGGTAAGACGACGCGCATGAGCGAGCAAGACGCGATCGGTGAAGCCCCCGGTGCCGAGGCGATCGAGCGGATCGCCCGCGCCGCGATCGCGCGCCTGCCGCAGGCGTTCCGCGCGCATCTGGGCGATGTCGTGCTGATCGTCGAGGAATTCGCCGATGACGCAACGCTGGCGGCCCTCGGGATCGAGCATCCGCTCGACCTGACCGGCCTGTACCATGGCCGTCCGGTGGGCGAGAAAAGTTCGATGGATTCGGGCGCGCTGCCCGACCGTATCCATCTCTATCGCCGCGCCATATTGGACGAATGGGTGGAGACGGGGGTGCGGCTGGACGATCTGGTCGTGCATGTGACGATCCATGAGATCGGCCATCATTTCGGCCTGTCCGACGACGACATGCACGCGCTGGAAGACGCGGTCGCGTGATTTTGCGCCTGTCCGACGTCGCCTGCGCGCGGGGCGGGCGGCTGTTGTTCGCCCGCTTGTCGCTGTCGCTTTCGGCGGGCGACGCGGCGGTCGTGACCGGCCCCAACGGCATCGGCAAGTCCAGCCTGCTGCGCCTGGCCGCCGGGCTGATCGCGCCGTTCGAGGGGACCGTAGAGCGGAGCCCACGCCTCGCGCTGATGACCGAGGACATCGCGCTCGATCCCGAGCGGCGCCTGGGCGAGGCGCTGACCTTCTGGGCGCGGCTGAACGGTTCGGCCGATGCGCGCGTGGCGGAGGCGTTGGCGACGGTGGGGCTGGCCGAGCTGGCCGAGGTGCCGGTGCGGCTGTTGTCGACCGGCCAGCGCCGCCGGGCCGCCCTCGCGCGGGCGGTGGCGTCGCGGGCGCCGCTCTGGCTGCTGGACGAACCGGGCAGCGGACTGGATGCGGAGGGCGTGGTGATGCTGGAGCGGGTCATCGCGGAGCATCGCGCGGGCGGTGGTGCGGTGCTGCTGACCACGCACCAGCCGCTGGCCGTCCCGGGGGCGCAGATGCTCGCGCTGGACGGGCTGGTCCCGGCATGAGCGTCGCCATGACCCTGATCGCGCGCGACGTGCGGCGCGGCTATGCCGGGGGCGGGGCGGGGCTGGTCTGCGGCTTTTTCCTGCTGGCGGTGGTGCTGTTTCCCTTTGCCATCGGACCCGACCGGGCGGTGCTGGCGCGGGTGGGAGCGGGCGCGATCTGGGTCGCCGCCTTGCTCGCCGCGTTGCTGCCGGTCGAGCGCCTGGTCGCGCCCGATATGGAGTCGGGATGGCTCGACCAGATTCGGGTGCACGGCCTGTCGCTGCCGCTGGTCATGGCCCTGCGCATCGTCGCCCATTGGGTGGCGTTCGCGCCGCCGCTGATGCTGGCGGCCTTGGTCGCGGGCGGGTTGTTCGGGCTGGACAGGGCGGCAATCGGCCGTGTCGAGGCGGCGCTGCTGCTCGGCACGCCCGGGCTGGCGGCCTTGGCGGTGGCGACGGGCGCGCTGACCGCGGGACTGCGCGGGGCAGGGGGGCTGGCCGGGCTGCTGTTGTTGCCGCTCGCGCTGCCGCTGCTGATCTTCGGGGCGGGGGGCGGCGATTTGGGCGCGCTCAAGCTGCTGGCTTCGGTGTCGCTGCTGCTGGTCGCGGGCGCGCCATGGATCGCGGCGGCGGCGATCCGGTCGGTGCGCGACTGAGCCGATGACCGAGCCCATGGCGAATGCGGCGGCGCGGATCGCGCGGGCCTTTGACGCGGCGGCGGCCTATGACGCCCATGCCATCGTCCAGCGACAGGTGGCCGACTGGCTGGCGGAGCGGGTGGTCGCGGTCGCCCCGCCAGCGCCGCGCGTGCTGGAGGTGGGATGCGGCACCGGATTCCTGACGGCGGCGACCCTGCCCCGGCTGGTGCGGCCCGACTGGTTGATGACCGACATCGCGCCCGCCATGCTGGCACGGGGGCTGGCGGCGAATCCCGGGGCGCGGGGGCGGGTCACGGATGGCGAGCATCCCGACCTGCCCGGTGAAGCGCCGTTCGACCTGATCGTCAGCAGCCTGGCGGTGCAGTGGTTCGCCGATCTGGATGCGGGCTTCCAGCGGTTGGCGGCGCTGCTGGCGCCGGGCGGGCGGTTGCTGGTGACGACGCTGGTGCGGGGCACCTTCGCGGCATGGCACGCGGCGCATGAGGCGGAAGGGTTCGTGGCGGGGAGTCCGGTCTATCCACCGGTGGAGTCGCTGGGTTGGCCTGTCGAGGCGCGGACCTTCGAACAGCGGCATGGGACGGCGGCGGAGTTCATGCGCGCGCTCAGGGCGATCGGGGCGGGGACGCCGCGCGAGGGGCATCGGCCGATCCCGCCGGGGGCGATGCGGCGGATTGCGAAGCGGTTCGAGGCTGACGGAGCGGTGGCGACCTATGAGGTGGCACTGATCGAAATCGCCGCCCCCCGTTCGTGCTGAGCGAAGTCGAAGCACACGCCCCGCCGCGATGATCGGGCGTGGCCTTCGACTTCGCTCAGGCGGAACGGTCGTTTGTAAGCAAGGCTTACCGGCTCCACCGCGCCCAGATGGCGGTGGGCAGGGTGAGGCCGCGCGCTTCCTCGCGCACGCCCAGTTCGCCGCACTCGACCTTGCCGGGCAGGTCGCCCATCACCTGACGCATCATCTCGCCGATCGCCATCGCCGACATGCGGACCGCGTACACCGTCAGGAACAGGAAGCGCGAGTCCGCATCCAGCAGCTGGCGGCAGTTCGCGATCAGGCCGGGCAGGTCCTCCTCCAGCCGCCAGACCTCGCCCTCCGGCCCGCGTCCATATTTGGGCGGGTCGAGCAGGATGCCGTCATAGCGCCGCCCGCGTCGTACCTCGCGCGCGACGAACTTGGCGGCATCGTCGATGATCCAGCGGACCGGCGCATCGCCCAGCCCCGACAGCATCGCATTGCCGCGGGCCGCCTCGACCGACTTTTTGGAGGCGTCGACATGCACCATCTTGGCACCCGCGCTCGCCATCGCCAGCGTGCCGACGCCGGTATAGCCGAACAGGTTCATGCATTCCGGCTCGGCCAGCCCGTCGACCTGCTCGCGCATCCAACTCCACACCGGCGCCATGTCGGGGAAGAAGCCGAGATGGCGGAACGGCGTGTTCTGCGCGGTGAAGCGTACTTCGTTCCATTTCAGCGGCCAGCCGTCGCGCGGCACCGGCTCGTTGAAATTCCAGCGGCCGCCGCCATCCTCGTCCGAGCCGGGCACGAACTCGGCCGCCGCGCGCCAGTCGCTGGTCGCCGGGGCCCACATCGCCTGGGGTTCGGGGCGGATGAAGCGGAACCGGCCATAGCGTTCCAGCTTGCGACCATGGCCGGAGTCGACCAGCCCATAATCCGCCCAGGGCTCGCCGATCATCGTTTCGAGTTTCATGGACCCGCGTTAGCGCAAACCATGCCCGTCGATAAAGGCCGTCACCGCGTCGAAGGTGGCGGGCAGGGTGGTGAAGCGCTCCTCGCGCTCGAACAGGTCGCCGACGCGGCGCGGCAGGGCCGGGCGGACGCCGGTCGCGCGCTCGACGGCGTCGGTGAACTTGGCCGGGTGCGCGGTGGCCAGCGTCACCACGGGCGCGCTCGTCTCGGCGGCACGCGCGGCCGATAGCGCGATGGCGGTGTGCGGGTCGAGCACCTGGCCCGTTTCGTCGAACGCCCAGCGCATCGCGCGGCTCATATCGTCCGCATCCACGCGCGTGCTGGTGAAGAGCGGGGCGATGGCCTGGCTCTGCGCATTGGTCAGCCGCATCGCGCCGCTGCCCTCGAACCCCTTCATCTGCGCCGCCAGCGCCGCCCCGTCGCGGCCGTTCGCGTCGAACAGCAGCCGCTCGAAATTCGAGCTGACCTGAATGTCCATCGACGGGGTCGCGGTCGCCTGCACCTGCCCCTTGGAATAGTCGCCCGAGGACAAAGCGCGGTGGAGGATGTCGTTGATATTGGTCGCGACGATCAGCCGCTCGACCGGCAGCCCCATGCGCGCCGCGACATAGCCGGCGAACACGTCGCCGAAATTGCCCGTCGGGACCGAGAAGGCGATCGCCTTGCCCGGCGCGCCCAGCCGGACGGCGGCGTAGAAATAATAGACGACCTGCGCCATCAACCGCGCCCAGTTGATCGAGTTGACCGCCGACAGGGTATGGCGATCGGCAAAGGCGCGGTCGTTGAACATCGCCTTCACCAGCGCCTGGGCGTCGTCGAAATTCCCCTCGACCGCGATATTGTGGACGTTCGGCGCGAGCACGGTCGTCATCTGGCGTCGCTGGATGTCGGTCACGCGGCCTGCGGGGTGCAGCATGAAGATGTCGATATTGGCGCGCCCCGCCACCGCGTCGATCGCCGCCGATCCGGTGTCGCCGCTGGTCGCGCCGACGATGGTCAGCTTGGTGTCGGTGCCGCGCAGGAACCGCTCGAACAGCAGGCCCAGCATCTGGAGCGCCACGTCCTTGAACGCCAGCGTCGGCCCGTGGAACAGCTCCAGCAGCCACTGGTCATGGTCGAGCTGCACCAGCGGCGTGACGGCGGCGTGCGAGAAACGGCCATAGGCGGCGTCGCACAGCTCCTGCAGCTCCTCTGCGGTCAGGCTGTCGCCGACGAACGGCGCCATGATCCGTGCGGCGGTCTGCGCATAGGAGAGGCCCGCGAGCGCTTCGACCTCTTCCGTCGAGAGGCTCGGCCAGGTTTCGGGTACGTAAAGCCCGCCGTCGCTGGCGAGACCGGCCAGGGTCGCGCCCCGGAAATCGAGGATGGGGGCGGAGCCACGGGTACTGAGATAGCGCATGATGCGCTGCGGCTTAACGGCGTATAGCCTTGACGACAACCGTTCGATTGCGCCGAATGACCGCCAAACCATAGATAATTGCGGCAATCCCGGCGAACAGGAACCACTGTATGGCATAAGCGAGATGGTTGTTGGGCACCGCGTCGAGATCGGGGCGGGCATTGGGGGCCAGACCGGCCAGGGGCGTATCCGCGACCAGCAGCATCGCCTGGGGCCGGTGGTCGAAGGCCGCCTGGATCAGCGAGCGGCTGTCGGGCGCATGGGCGATATAGCCGCCGACCCGGCCGCCCGACCAGGCGACGTCCAGCCTGGGATCATGGGTCGTGCCGAGCTGGACCTGTAGCGCGCCCGAACAGGTCGCGATCAGCCGGAACCCGGCCGCGCCTGCGCCCGCGCGGCGGATGGTGATGGGCGGACGGCAATCCGCCACCGTCCGGCGGAAAAGCAGGCTTTCGTCGGGATGATGCGGAAATGCGATCGCCGGCCGCGCCGGATTGGCGGCGAGCTGGGCCAGATAGGCCTGCTTCTGCGGCAACCGGTCGAGCAACTGCCACAGGCCCAGCACGACCATCGCCGCGACCGCGAGCGCGACGACCAGCGTGGGGACGATCGGCACCCGCCTCATGGCTGGTCGTCATCCTCGGGCGTGACGATCACCCCCTCGCGCGCCTCGTTGCGATATTCGGCGGCCATCAGCGCGCCCTTGGCGACCCGCAGGGTGTAGACCACGCCGATCGCGGTCAGCGGCAGCCAGATCATCATGTGCAGCCAGAGCGGCGGGTAGAGGGTCAGCTCGACCAGGATCGCCGCGATGGTGATGACGGTCCCCAGGATCAGGGTCAGGAACGCCGCAGGGCCGTCACCGACGTTGAAGCGGGTGAAGTCCAGCCCGCAGGCGCTGCACCGATCGGCAAAGGTGACGACCTGCGGCGAGAAGAGCGGTCCGGCAAACAAATGGGGCTGGCCGCAACGCGGACACAGCCCCCGGAACCCCGCCTCGGCGATGGTCGGCGGATGATGCTCAGCCACTATGAACCGGCGCGCCCCAGCCACCCCAGACATAGATGGTGACGAACAGGAACAGCCACACCACGTCGACGAAATGCCAGTACCAGGCCGCCGCCTCGAACCCGAAATGCTGGCGCGGGGTAAAGTCGCCGCGATAGGCGCGGATCAGGCAGACGATCAGGAAGATGGTGCCGACGATGACGTGGAAGCCGTGGAACCCGGTCGCCATGAAGAAGGACGCGCCATAGTTGATCCCCTTAAAGGGGAAGGGCGCGTGGATATATTCATAGGCCTGGATCGAGCTGAAGATCAGGCCGAGCACGATGGTCAGCCACAGCCCCTTCAGCACGCCGTCCCGGTCGCCGACGCCCAGCGCACCCCAGAGCCCGCGCTTCTCGCCGCCGCGCTGGTTGTGGATCAGCGCATGGTGCGCCCAGGTGACGGTGGTGCCGCTGGTCAGCAGGATCAGCGTGTTGAGCAGCGGTAGCTTGAAGGCGTCGATCACCTCCAGCCCCTTGGGCGGCCAGGTCGCGGCGATGGCGGTCGCGCCCTCGGCCGCGCGTTCGACCTGGCCGTCGACGAAGCTCATCGCGGTCGGGAAGAGTGAGAAGTCGAAAAAGGCCCAGAACCAGCCGACGAAGAACATCACCTCCGACGCGATGAACAGGATCATGCCGTAGCGGAAGTGAAGTTGCACCACGGGGGTATGGTCGCCATGATGCGCCTCGCGCACCACGTCCGCCCACCAGCTGCCCATACAGAACAGGACGGCGGCGAGCCCGGCGAGGAAGGCCCAGCCGCCGCCCGGCGCCTTGTGCATCCACATGATCGCGCCAGAGGCCATGAGCAGCGCCGACATCGACGTTGCCAGCGGCCAGGGGCTCGGCGGCAGGATGTGATAGTCGTGGTTCTTCGCGCCAGCCATGATCCCGTCCCTTACGCTTTTTGCTATTTTAGGGGCAGGCTAACCCGCTTTCTTCTCCGAATCCACCGGGTAAAATGTGTAGGACAGGGTGATGGTCTCGATGTCCCTGGCGTCCGGATCGTTCAGGATCTTGGGGTCGATGAAGAAGATCACGGGCATCCGCGCGGTCTCGCCGGGTTGCAGCGTCTGCTGGGTGAAGCAGAAACACTGGATCTTGGTGAAATAGCGCCCCGCCTGGTCGGGGGTGACGTTGAAGGTGGCGGTGCCGGTGATCGGGACCTTGGCATGGTTGGTCGCGGTGAAGAACACCATGTCGCGCGCGCCGATATCAACGGTTTCGTGCGGATTCTCGGGCTTGAAGCTCCAGGCGAGGCGCGAGGAGACATTGGCGTCGAAATTGACGGTGACCTGGCGGTGGACGCTGCCGGGCGCGGCCTTGCCGCGCTGGGTCGTGCCCTGATAGCCCGTCACCTGGCAGAACATGCGGTAGAGCGGCACGCTGGCAAAGGCGAGGCCGGTCATGAACACCACGCCGAAGATCGCGAGCGCGACCGTCCGACCCTGGCGCGTCAGTCTCACCCGTGCATCCCCGCGCGGATCTTGGACAGGGTGATGAAGAAGATCAGCACCACCAGAAAACCGAGCAGCAGCGCCATCGCGGTGGCGCGGGCGCGCTGCTTGGCGCGAATGCGATTCGAATCGTCAGGCGTCATGCCCAACGATCCACCACCAGCGCGCCAAAGAGAAGGAAAAGATAGAGGATCGAATATTTGAACAGCCGCTTTTCGGGCTTCATCGCATCGTCCGGCTGGGTGTGCCGGAAGGCGACGATCGCGGCATAGGCGGCGAACAGCGCGGTGCCTGCGCTGGCGATGATACCGTAAATGGCGCCGGTCAGCCCCAGCGGCCAGGGCGCGACGGCGGCGATCGCCATCGGGATGGTGTAGAGCCCGATCTGCGCGCGCGTCACCCGCTCGCCCGCGACGACGGGCAGCATCGGCACGCCCGCATTGGCGTAATCGGTCTTCACGAACAGCGCGAGCGCCCAGAAATGCGGCGGCGTCCACAGGAAGACGAGGCTGAACAGCAACAGGGGCAGCAGCGCGACCTGTCCGGTCGCGGCGGCCCAGCCGATCAGCGGCGGAAACGCCCCCGCCGCGCCACCGATGACGATGTTCTGCGGCGTCCGGCGCTTCAGCCAGACGGTGTAGACCAGCACGTAGAACAGGATCGAGACGGTCAGGATGCCGGCGGCGACGTAATTGACCGCCAGCCCCATCAGGATGACCGAGAAACAGGCCAGGCCGACGCCGAAATGCAGCGCCGACTCGCGGCTCATCCGGCCGGCGGGCAGGGGGCGCTTGGCGGTGCGCTTCATCAGCGCGTCGAGATCCGCCTCATACCATTGGTTCAGCGCCCCCGCCGCGCCCGCGCCCAGCGCGATGCACAGGATCGCGGTGAAGCCGATCACCGGATCGACCCCCACAGGCGCTGCCAGCATCCCGCACAGCCCGGTGAACACGACCAAAGTCATCACCCGCGGCTTGGTGAGCGCCAGAAAGTCGCGCCAGTCGGCGGGGACGAAGACGGAAGAGGGAATGCTGGACATGGGAGCCCCGCATATAGGCGGTGTGGGGTGGGCGGGCAATCGAAGCGTCTTTGCCGGGGCTGGGGGGTGAGGTCAGCCTATGCGGCATTCCCTCCCCCGGGCCCAGTTTCAGGCAAACGATGCCCCGCATCGTTTAGGTCATGCCGGGGGCATGACCGACCTGAAACTCGCCTGCGGGAGGGGAGAAGAAGGGGGATCCGTTTGCCAGAAGCGCACCCCCTCCCGCCTGCGGGAGGGGCGTGGATCCCACAGGCGTCAGCCCTGCTTCAGTGTCGCCATGTCGATGACGAAGCGATACTTCACATCGCTCTTCTGCATCCGGTCATAGGCGGTGTTGACCTGATCCATCGCGATCATCTCGATGTCGGCGGTCAGGCCGTGCTGGTGGCAGAAGTCGAGCATCTCCTGCGTCTCGGCGATGCCGCCGATCAGCGAGCCGGCCAGCGCGCGGCGGCGGAACACCAGATTGCCGACCGAGGGCGACGGATGCGGCGCATCCGGCACGCCGACCAGCGTCATCGTCCCGTCGCGCTTCAGCAGGACGAGGAACTGGTCCAGGTCGTGCGGGGCGGCGACGGTGTTCAGGATGAAGTCGAAGCTATTGGCATGTTCGGCCATCTGATCGGCGTCCTTCGACACGATCAGGCCCTTGGCGCCCAGCCGCTTGGCATCCTCGGCCTTGTTCGGCGAGGTGGAGAAAACATACACCTCCGCACCCATCGCGGCGGCGATCTTCACGCCCATGTGGCCCAGGCCGCCCAGGCCGACGATGCCGACCTTCTGTCCCGGCCCGACCTTCCAATGGTGGAGCGGCGAATAGGTGGTGATCCCGGCGCAGAGCAGCGGCGCGACGGCGGCCAGATCGGACTCGTCATGGTTGATCTTCAGGACGAAGCTTTCCTTGACCACGATATGGTTCGAATAGCCGCCCAGCGTGTGGCCGCCCATCACGGGATCGGGGCCGTTATAGGTGCCGACAAAGCCGGTCCCCTCGCAATATTGCTCCTCGCCGTCATGGCACGAAGGGCAATGGCCGCAGCTGTCGACCATGCAGCCGACGCCGACCAGATCGCCGACCTGGTACTTCGTCACCGCGTCGCCGACGGCGGTCACGCGGCCGACGATCTCATGGCCCGGCACGCACGGATATTGGGTGCCCGCCCATTCGCCCCGCGCCGTGTGCAGGTCGGAGTGGCAGACGCCGCAATAGAGGATGTCGATCGCGACATCGTCCGCCTGACAGTCGCGGCGCTCGAAGGAAAAGGGGGCGAGCGGGGTCTCGGCCGACTGGGCGGCATAACCCTTGGCGGGAGTGGGCATGGAAGCTCCTTCGGGAAATCTGTGAGGCGACCGAATGATCGCAGCATTCAGATGGGTCCTGAGGAGTCGCCATGCCAGACGAACGGAAGCAAAAGTTTTCCGATCGGCGATGATCGGCGAATTGGCCAACTACAATATGTTGTAACGTTACTTGGGCAATATCATCCCAGAAAGCCCTGGTTCCAGGTCGAGGCGTCGTAATTGCCGATATTGGGCAACACGGTGCGCAAACCACTGGAGTCGACCCCGAACCAGCTGGCCAGCGTCGCGGCATATTGATCGACCGACATGGTCGGCAGCAACCGGCCCTGTCCGACATCGTCGCTGGTGCCCGCGCCGACGATCGGGGCCTTGCCATAGAAGCGCTGCCCCTTGACCGCGCCGCCGACGACGAAGTGCATGCTGCCCCAGCCATGGTCCGCGCCGTCGCTGTTGGACACCAGGGTGCGGCCGAAGTCCGATGCGGTGAAGCTCGTCACCTGATTGGCGACGCCCAGCGCGGCGGTGGTGTCGTAAAAGGCCTTCATCGCCGCCGACACCTTGGCCAGCAGCACCGGCTGGGACGCGACCAGCCCGCTATGCAGGTCGAACCCGCCCATCGAGACGAAGAAGACCTGGCGCTTCAGCCCCAGCGTCTGGCTGACCGCGATCATCCGCGCGACCATCTTCAGCTGGTCGGCAAGATTGTTGTTGGCGGGGAAGAGCGGGAAGTTGCTGGCGGGGGCACCGGCCAGCGCGGTGCTGAGCTGTGCCTGGATGTCGAAGGCGCGCTTGCTGATCCGGGCATGTTCGTTCGCCATGGCGAAGCTCGACTGCGCGGTCATCAGCCCGCGCAAGCTGTCCAGCGCGGAGGACGAGCCGTACAGCGTCTTGCTGCCGCCGATCAGCGGGATCGGGCCGCCCGTGCCCACCGCATATTGGATCGCGCTGCGCCCGGTCAGATAGACCGCATTGCCGCTGGCGTTGATGCAGGTCAGCGCGGCGGCGCCGTTGCCGCTTTGGAACACGTCGCCGATCCGCCCGCCCCAGCCGCTGGCGGCGCCCTCCGGGCTGGACGCCTGGAAGAAGCTCTGCTGGTCGTTGTGGCTGAACAACTTGGGCGGCAATTTCGCGGTACCGCTGCTATATTGCGCCTTGGTCGTCGGCTGGATCAGCGTGCCCAGGTTCAGCGCCACCGCCATCTTGCCCGCCGCGAACAGCTGGTTCAGCTCCGGCATGGCCGGCGACAGGGCATAGGCGCGGCCGCCGGGCAGGGCGGCGGCGGGGTTCAGGACGCTGCCGGCCAGGTCGAACCGCTGATAGGCCAGGTTGGGCCGCGCCGCGGCATAGGCGGCATAGCTGCTATCGTCATAGGGGATCAGGGTGTTGGCATAGTCGTTGCCGCCATACAGGAACACGCAGACCATCGCCTTATAGTCGGACGCGGTGGCCGCCGCCGCCTCGCCGATCGCGGCCAGGCTGGTGACGAAGGGGGTGGCGGTGCCGGCCAGGCCGAGCAGCGCGCTGCGCTTCAGGAAAGCGCGCCGGGACTGGTCAAGGGGGGACTGGTCAAGGTGGGACTGGTCTGGGGTCATGCTCATCACCGCAGGGTCAGATAGTCGGGGGAGGCCATGGTCAGCAGGATCGCGATGCCGACCCGGTTGATCGGCCCGTTGGTCGCGGTTGCCGACACGCTGTCCACCGCGGTGCGGATGGTGGCGAGGGTGGTCGCGGAGAGCTGTCCGGCGGCCAGCACCAGGTTCACCTCGTCGACCAGCGCCTGGGTATCGGCGGCCTTGGTCAGGATCGCGGTATAATCGGCCTTCACGTCGCCGGTGCCGTTGGCGATCAGGCCGTACATGTAGTTGACGTAGGCGACGACGCTCTGTTCGTTGGTGATCTGGAACTCGGGCGCGACCAGCCCGGCGCTGGCGATGCTGGTGCCGGGCGGCGTATAGCCGGGGCGGTAGAAGTTGAAGACCGACGGGCTATGCCCCTTGCCCTGTGCCAGTCGGTTCGCGGGGCTGGAGGTGTCGCCGATCGCCCAGGCATTGGAGGGCGAGGTGACGCCGTACGCGCGCGCCCAGCCGGTCATGCGCAGCACCGGCTCGCGCAGCTTGCCCGCATTGGCGTCGGTCGGCACGCCGCGCGCCTCGCTGTCGAGCAGGATCGCGCGGATCACCGCCTTCATGTCGCCGCGCACGCCCTGGCCATTGTCGGCAAAGGCGCTCGCCACCCGGCTGACATAGGCGGGCGAGGGATTGCTGGTGACGAGCCGCTGGATCAGCTGCTTCGCGACGAAGGGCGGCATGTTGGAATGCGCGAAGATGGTGTCGAGCGCGGTCTTGATCGCCGCCATGCCGCCGCCGGTGACGGTCGTGCCCAGAAAGGTCGCCGCGCCGGTCTCGTTGATAGCGGCGTTCATCACCAGCGGCTGGCGATAGCGCGCGGTCGTGGTGCTGTCGCTGGAGGCGGGGGCCAGGCCGGTGAACACGCGCGCCAGGCCGGAGACGTCCGCCTGGGTATAGGTCTCCATCGGCTGGCCGCCATTCATCTTCTGCGTGCCGTCCATGTTCAGCTGGTACAGGCCCAGCGTGAACAGCTGCATCAGTTCGCGGGCGTAATTCTCGTCCGGCTGCTGCCCGGTCGTCGGGTTGCCCTTGCGGTTATTCAGGAAGGTCAGATAGGTCGACATCGCGAAATTGGTGGTGATCGCACCGATGATGTCGCGGTAATTGCCGAAGGCATTGTCGAGCAGCAGGTCGGCATAGGCCGCCATGCTGAACGCGCGCCAGGCGTCGGTGACGCCGTCGATGCTGACCACCAATATGTCGAGCAGCGCGCTGCCGACCCGCTGGCGCAGCTGGTCGGGCTCGACGATCATCTGCCGCCACAGCGTCGCGTCGAACCCGGCCAGGGTGTTGCGATTGGTCGCCGCGTCATAGCCATTGGCGGTCAGCCAGTCCCAATGGCTGGTCGCGCGGGCCATCGCGAACTGGTCGGTCAGCCAGCCCTCATAGCCGCGCGAGACGACCGCATCGATCGCGCTGCGGGTGGCGCCCATGGTCGCCTGGGCCAGGAAGCGGCTGGCCTCCGTCGCGGTCGGCGGGGGCGTGACGACGACGACCGGGGTGGAGCCGCCCGAGGGCGCGCCACCCGTGCTGGCGCTGCCGCTGCCGCCATCGCCGCATGCCGCCAGCGCGAGCAGCGGCAGTATCGTGCTGCCGGTCGCCAGGGCCGGGCCTAGGGGCGCCGCCTCGCTTGCAGGCGCCAGTGCATCGTCTTCGGCGGTCGCCGTCATCGGCGCCGTCGGATCGTCCCACCCCGTCATCTGGATTCATACTCGCTACTGCCGCCCGCCCGACGGCCGGTGCAGAGTGTAACCTATGTGGATAACGAAATATGAATCGGTTCCGCCATTGGTCGCGTTTACGGCGCGTTTGGGCCGATCCGGACCCATTGTGACGATGCTGAAACGAAAAGGGCTCCGAGAGGGGTGCCTCGGAGCCCGATCACGTGGGTATCGGCCGCCGGATCAGTCGATGCGTGGCAGCGTTTCGAACTGGTGATAGGGGGGCGGGCTGGACAGCGTCCATTCCAGCGTGGTCGCGCCTTCGCCCCAGGGATTGTCCCCGGCGGGCTTGCCCGCGATCAGCGACCAGATCAGGTTGACGAAGAAGATCGCCATGCCCGCCGCCATGATCTCATAGCCATGGGTGGCCAGCCGGTTCCACTCGGCAAAGGCGACCGGATAGTCGGGGATACGGCGCGGCATCCCCTGCAGCCCTAGGAAATGCATCGGGAAGAACAGCAGGTTCACGCCGATGAAGAATACCCAGAAGTGCAGCTGGCCGAGCAATTCGCTGTACATCTTCCCCGACATTTTGGGGAACCAGTAATAGAAGCCCGCGAACAGCGCGAACACCGCGCCCAGCGACAGGACATAGTGGAAGTGCGCCACGACATAATAGGTGTCGTGCATGTAATCGTCGATGCCGCCATTGGCCAGCACGACGCCGGTCACGCCGCCGACCGTGAACATGAAGATGAAGCCGATCGCCCAGACCATCGGCGTCTTGAAGCTGAGCGAGCCGCCCCACATGGTCGCGATCCATGAGAAGATCTTGATGCCGGTCGGCACCGCAATGATCATCGTCGCGGCGGTGAAGTACATCTTGGTGTTCACGGACAGGCCGGTGGCGAACATGTGGTGCGCCCACACGACGAAGCCGACCACGCCGATCGCGACCATGGCATAGGCCATGCCGAGATAGCCGAAGACGGGCTTGCGGCTGAACGTCGCGATGATCTGGCTGACGATGCCGAAGCCCGGCAGGATCATGATGTAGACTTCGGGGTGGCCGAAGAACCAGAACAGATGCTGGTACAGGATCGGGTCGCCGCCACCGGCGGGATCGAAGAAGGTCGTGCCGAAATTGCGATCGGTCAGCAACATGGTGATCGCGGCGGCCAGCACCGGCAGCGACAGCAGCAGCAAGAAGGCCGTCACCAGCACCGACCAGACGAACAGCGGCATCTTGTGCAGCGTCATGCCCGGCGCGCGCATGTTGAAGATGGTGGTGATGAAGTTGATCGCCCCCAGGATCGACGAGGCGCCCGCCAGGTGAAGCGACAGGATCGCCATGTCGACGCTCGGCCCCGGCTCGCCAAAGGTCGATAGCGGGGCATAGGCGGTCCAGCCCACACCCGCGCCCGACCCGAAAAAGGGCGAGGCGAGCAGCAGCGTGAAGGCCGGGATCAGCAGCCAGAAGGACACGTTGTTCATGCGCGGGAAGGCCATGTCGGGCGCGCCGATCATGATCGGCACGAACCAGTTGCCGAACCCGCCGATCATCGCGGGCATGACCATGAAGAACACCATGATGAGGCCGTGCGCGGTGATCAGCACGTTCCACAGGTGCAGCGACTGGTCGAGGCTCTGCGCCCCGCCATGCAACATCCCCGCCCAGATACCCAGATACTGGATGCCCGGCTCGCGCAGCTCGGCACGCATCAGGCCGGAGATGCCGCCGCCGATGATGCCCGCGACGATCGCGAAGATCAGATAGAGGGTGCCGATGTCCTTGTGGTTGGTCGACAGGAACCAGCGCGCGAAGAAGCCGGGCTTGTGATCGGCGTCATGGTGCGCGTGGTGGTGATCCTCATGACCGACGAAAGCCGATCCGGGGTGCAGTGCGGTGTCGGTCATGGCTTATTGTCCAGCGTTGCCGGGGCCTGCCGGATTGCCGGTGGCGCCCTGCGCGGAAGTGGGGGAGGTGGCGGGCGTCGCGGCATTGTCCGCCGGGCCGGTCACCGCCTCGGCGGCATTGGCCTGCGCGGCCTCGACGGCGGAGCCCTCGGCGCCCGGCTGCGGGATGACGGCGGCCGATGGCGTGGCCGCACCCGGCATCTTGCCGCCCTTGGCCGCGATCCAGGCGGCGAACTGCGCCGGGCTCACCGCCTGCACCGCGATCGGCATGAAGCCGTGGCGCGCGCCGCACAGTTCGGAACACTGGCCGAAATACAGGCCCGGCTTCTCGATCGTGAAGCTGGTCTCGTTCAATCGGCCGGGTACCGCGTCCAGCTTCATCCAGAAGGCCGGGATCGCCCAGCTGTGGATGACGTCGTTGGAGGTGGTGATCAGGCGGATCGGCACGCCGACCGGCAGGACGATGCGGTTGTCCACCGCCAGCAGGCGCGGGCCGTCCGCATCGGCGCGCGCGCGCTCACCGGGGGCGACCTGATCCTTTTCCTTCAGCATGTTGGCGGTGATCTCGATCCCGCCATGATCCGGATATTGATAGGTCCAATACCATTGGTTGCCGATCGCCTTCAGCGTGACCGCGCCGGCGGGCGCCGGCTTGAACTGCGCCTGGAGCAGGCCGATCGAGGGGACCGCGATCAGGACCAGCACGACGACCGGGCCGAGCGTCCACAGCACCTCGATGAAGGTATTGTGGCTGGTCTTCGAGGCGACCGGGTTGGCGGCGCGGCGATAGCGGAACGCAACCCAGGCGAGCAGCAGCAGGACGAGGACGCAGATCACGGTGATGACCGGGATCAGGATATGGTCGTGCATCCGGTGCGCACGCTCGCCATTGATCGTCACCTGCGGCTGCAGGCCGAAACGGCCCTCGATCGGCATCCCGACCTTGGGGTCGATGGTGGTGACGGGGGCGCCGTCCTGGGCCAGCAGGGGGCTGGTCGGGGCGGCGGTCGCGGGGGCGGCGGCGGTCGTGGGCGCGGTGTTGGCGACTCCGGCCGGTTCGGCGGCGGCCTGCGGGGCGGGCGCCGGGCTGGGTTGCGCGATCGCGGCCCCCGACAGCGCGGCGCATCCCAGCCCGGCGGCGATCGCCAACGCCTTGATCCGTTGCGGCATCCTCATCCTCCGGGGTCCGGACATGCGCTTGACCTCGCTCATCCCGCTCTCGTCTCCCATCCTCCCTCACGGGTCCGCCGGTCGTTCGGTGGCTCCTCACGGGGTCGTCTGTCGTTCTTATCCGGTCGACTATAGCACGGGACCGCGCCCCCTCAACCCTTGAGCGCATATGCCAGATTGCGCGCGGGGCGGGGCGATCCTATGAGGCCCGGTCATCTGACCGATGACGGAGCTGCCCCATGACCGATGAAGACGTCCTTGCCGAGTTCCGCGCCGCCGAGGCGCTGCTCGAAGGGCATTTCATCCTCTCCTCCGGCCTGCGCAGCCCGCGCTATCTGCAATGCGCGCGCGTCCTGATGGACCCGGCGCGCGCCGCCCGGCTGTGCGAGGCGGTCGCCGCGAAGATCCCGGCCGAGATCCGGGCGCAGATCAGCGCCGTCGTCGCCCCCGCCATGGGCGGCGTGATCGTCGGCCACGAAATGGCGCGCGCGCTGGGCGTGCCGGGCATGTTCCTCGAGCGACCGGAGGGAACCTTCCACCTGCGTCGCGGCTTCCGGCTGGAGCAGGGGCAGAAGGTGCTGATGATGGAGGACGTGGTCACGACCGGCCTGTCGAGCCGCGAGGCGATCGCCGCCATCGCGCGCGAAGGGGGCGAGACGATCGCGGCGGCCTCGCTGGTCGACCGTTCGAACGGTTCGGCCGATCTGGGCGTGCCCTTCTTCCCGCTGATCCGGCTGGACGTGCCGAGCTACAGCGCCGACGCGCTGCCGCCGGAACTGGCGGCGATCCCCGCGATCAAGCCGGGGAGCCGCGCGGCGGCATGACCGAGCATCTGCGGCTGGGGGTCAATATCGACCATGTGGCGACGGTGCGGAACGCACGCGGTGCGGGCTATCCCGATCCGGTCAAGGCCGCGCTGATCGCGGCCGAAGCGGGCGCGGACGGCATCACCGCCCATCTGCGCGAGGATCGGCGGCATATCACTGATGCCGATATCGCGCGGCTGTCGGCCGAGCTGACCGTGCCGCTCAACCTGGAGATGGCGGCCACGCAAGAGATGCTCGCCATCGCGCTGAAGCATCGCCCCCACGCTGCGTGCATCGTGCCGGAAAAGCGCGAGGAGCGGACGACCGAAGGCGGTCTCGACGCCGCCGGGCAGCGGGAATGGCTGGCGCCCATGGTGGCGAAGCTGGGCGAGGCGGGCATCCGCGTCTCGCTGTTCATCGAACCCGATCCGCGGCAGATCGAGGCGGCGCTGCACTTGCGCGTGCCGGTCGTCGAGCTGCACACCGGCCGTTATGCCGAACTGGACGGCGAGGCGCGGGCGCAGGAACTGCGGCGCCTGTCGGACGCGGCGGCGCTGGCGGCAAAGAACGGGATCGAGGTTCATGCCGGCCACGGCCTGACTTACGACAATGTCGCGCCGATCGCCGCGATCCCGCAGGTGCGCGAACTGAACATCGGCCATTTCCTGATCGCCGACGCGGTGTTCGTCGGCTTGCCCGAAGTCGTGCGCAAGATGCGCGCCGCGATGGACGTGGCGCGGTGAATCCTCCCCGGCACGGGGAGGGGGACCGCCGCGAAGCGGTGGTGGAGGGGGCTCTCCACCTCGCGAGTCCCTTAGGGCGTTCCCCCTCCACCAGCCTGCGGCTGGTCCCCCTCCCCGTGCCGGGGAGGATCGCATGATCATCGGCCTCGGCTCGGACCTGTGCAATATCGAGCGGATCCAGGCGGCGCTCGACAGGCATGGTGGCCGGTTCGAGGCGCGCTGCTTCACCGATGTCGAGCAGGCCAAGGCGGCCAAGCGCCCCTTCACCCGCGCAGGGACCTATGCCAAGCGCTTCGCCGCCAAGGAGGCCTTTTCCAAGGCGGTCGGCACCGGCTTTTCGCAAGGTGTCTTCATGCGCGACATCGGCGTCGTGAACGCGGCCAGCGGCGCGCCGACCCTGTCTTTGACCGGCGGCGCGCGCGAACGGCTTGACGCGATGACCCCGGCGGGCCACGTCGCCCATATTCACTTGACCATGACCGACGATCACCCCTGGGCGCAGGCCTTTGTCGTGATCGAGGCAAGACCGGAAGTTTCCGCATGAAGGACGCGGTGTTGGACACGAACCCAGGCTCGCCCGCCGACCAGCCGGTGAGCGCGCCGCCGCCGCCCGCGCAGACGCCGCCCGCCAAGAAGAAGGGCACCGACTGGTGGGCGGAGATCAAGGGGCTGTTCTGGCTGCTGCTGATCGTGCTGGGTTTCCACAGCTTCGTCGCCAAGCCCTTCTACATCCCCTCCGAGTCGATGCTGCCGGGGCTTCAGGTCGGCGACCGTCTGGTCGTCAGCAAATTCGCCTATGGCTGGTCGTACGTCTCGCCGACCATCCCCAACCCGTTCGCGATCTTCCGGTCGCTGGTCCTGCGCCAGCCGACCGACAGCTGGAGCTACCAGTTGCCCTTCATCCATGGGCGGCTGTTCGGATCGCTGCCCAAGCGCGGCGACGTGGTGATCGTGACCCCGCCGGGTACGCATGACGATTATATCAAGCGCGTCATCGGCCTGCCCGGCGACCGGCTGGAGGTGCGCGACGGCGTCGTCATCCTGAACGGCAAGCCGGTCGAACGTGGACCGCTGCACTATGTCGACATTCCGGTCGATACCAACAGCCCCTGCACCGACTATGGCGAACAGACCCGTGTCCGCCTGCCCGATGGCCGCCTGGTCTGCCACCTGCCGATCGTGACCGAGACGCTGCCCAATGGCCGCCGCTACGACACGGTCGAGACGGGCTGGAGCCCGGGCGACAATTACGGGCCGATCACGATCCCCGCCGACCATGTCTTTCTGATGGGCGACAATCGCGACCATTCGGCCGACAGCCGCTATTCGCTGCTGGAAAAGGGGCTGGGCGGCGCGGTGCCCTATGAGAATATCGGCGGGCGGGCCGAGTTCGTGACGTTCAGCCTGGACGGCGACACGACGCTCAACCCGCTGACCTGGTGGACCTCGCTGCGTTCCGGCCGCGCGGGCACCTCGCTGCACCCGGTGACGGCGAAGCGGGGATCATGAGCGATCCCGCCCCGCTGACCGACCGTCCGGCGCCGATCGAGTTCCGGGAGGGCTTTGTCCGGCGGGAACTGACGCGCGCGGCGATCTGGCTCGGGCTGATCGCCGCGATGGCTATCACGGTGCTGCTGGTCCAGCCGTTGCTGGTGATCTTTGCCGGGCTGGTCTTTGCGACCCTGCTCGATGGCGGCGTGCGGCTGCTCGGCCGGGTGTTGCCCATCGGGCGTGGCTGGCGGTTGCTGATCGTCGTGCTGGCGGTCGTCGCATTCCTGCTCGGCACCTTCTACCTGACCGGTGTCGAGATGACGCAGCAGGTGACGCAGCTTCGCGCGACGCTGGAGACGCAGGCGGGGCGCGTGACCGGCTGGCTCGCGTCGCAGGGGCTGATGCCCGGCACTTCGGACATCAACGGCCTGCTCAAACAATCGGTGGGCTCGATCGGCAAGCTGACCTCGTGGGTCGGGACCGCCGTGGGTGCGGTCACGACGATGTTTATGATCCTGATCATCGGCCTGTTCCTGGCGATGGACCCCGAAGGCTATGCGCGCGGCCTGCAATGGTTCGTGCCGCGTGCCGCCCGGGCCGAGTTCGCGATCACCCAGGCCCGCGTCATGTCCACGCTGCGCCGCCTGCTCGCCGGGCGTCTGCTGGGCATGGCGGTGGAGGGGGTGCTGACCGGCATCGCGCTGATGATCGGTGGCGTGCCGATGGCGCTGCTGCTGGGCATCATCGCCGGCATCCTGGCCTTCATCCCCAATATCGGGGCGATCATCACCGGCACGCTGATGATCGCGGTCGGCTTTTCCGCCGGGCAGGATGCGGGCTTCTGGGCGGTCGGCACCTATCTGATCGTGCAGACCTTCGACGGCTATGTCGTGGTGCCGATGGTCGCCAAGCGCACCGTCGACCTGCCGCCCGCGCTGACCCTGTCGACCCAGATCATGACGAGCGCGCTGTTCGGCATTTTGGGGCTGGCCCTGGCCGACCCGATGACGGCGATGGCCAAGTCGGCGTTACAGCGCCGGTCGGAGCGGGAGGCTGCCCGCGACGGCGACACCGCCCGCGCCGAAGCCGATCTCGGCTGATCCGGTCGCGATCGGTTCGGGCGGCAGGCCGACGGCCGTCCGGCGCTTGCGCGCGGTGACGACCGAATCGAACAGCGCCAGATAGCGATCCGCCGAGTCCTGCCCCGGTTGCGGCACCGGATCGGGGCGCGACGCGACCGGGTCGAGCCAGTGGCGCAGCGCCGCCGCCAATGCCCGCACATCCTCGCGCGGCACGATGGTGCCCAGCGTCGGATCGGACACGATCTCGTGCACCGCCGGGCTCGAATCGGTGGTGACGACCGGGGTGCCGACCGCCAGCGCCTCGCGCAGCACGCCGGGCACGCCTTCATAGTCGGACGACAGGGCAAGCACCTGCGCGGCGGCCATCGCGGCCGGGGCATTGGCGGAGTGGCCCGGCAGCGACACGCGGTGCGACAGGCCGAGTATCTCGATCTGCGCGGTCAAAGCGGGGCGCAGGCTGCCCTCGCCCAGGATGGTCAGCCCGATATCGTCGGGGAGCTGCGTCATCGCGGTGATCAACCGGTCCCAGCGCTTCTGCGGCTCCAGGCGACCGACGCCCAGGATCCGGCGGCTCGGCGTGGCGGGGCGGTCGGCGGCCATGCCCGGCATCGCGGTGGGCGGATTGGGAATGACCGCGACCGACAGCCCCGTCGCATCCTGCGCGGCGCGTGCGGTGGCGGGGGTCATCGCGACCAGCGCGTCCAGGAACCGGCGATGCCGCCGCAGCCATTGCCGCTGGCCCCAGGCGACCAAGGCCGCCTGGTCGCCGCGATCGACCGCGTTCGACATCTTGGCGACGATCGGCGGACAGGCCGCCGCCAGCCGCAGATGGGACCAGGCCGCCATCGCGGTATAGTGATTGCCGGGGCAGAAAATGATGTCGGGCCGCGCCTGCGCGATCATTTTGGGCAGTGCCGTGCACAATCCGCCATAGCGCTGATGGCCCAGCGTCACCATATCGACGCCGCGCGGCACCCCGTCCTGGAACTGGCCGTCCACATCGCCCAGCACGAGCGTGACGCGCCGCCCCCGGTCGAGCCAGCCCCGCAGCATCCGGCCGAGCGCGGCTTCCACGCCGCCACGCATCGCCAGGGCATAGGTCAGAATGTGATCGGCGGGCATAGGCTCCGAAGGGCTGACAAAAGGATCACATGGACGGCTAATCGGAGCTTGTCGCTCAATTATGTCAGTATCAGCCCTAAGGTGGACACAATCGGCGGACAGAGATGAATTCTTATTCAGGTGCGAGAAAGCAGTGTTGAGGTTAGCGGGCGCCGCCGGCGAACGCCGCCGAGGATTCTCCATAACGTGCAAGATGAACGAGATGATCCCATGACCCCGCAACAGGCCGTGCCTGTCGGACCACAGGCCGGATCGGGCGGCCCGGCGCATGACGTCGCCGCGCTGGAGCCGCTGAAGACGGTCAAGCGCCGCTGGCCCGCCATTGTCGGCGGCCTGCTGACGATCGCCATGGTCGTCGGGCTGGGGCATGAGCTGCTGGGTCGCGGCCTGGTCGGCCTCAGCCACTCGGTGCCGACCAACCCCTTATTCTATGTCGTCTTTTTCGGCCTCTACATGGCGCTGCCGATCGGCGACTATATCATCTTCCGCCGGTTGTGGGGCATTCCCTTCAGCGGCATGGCCGCGCTGATCCGCAAGCGAATCGCCAATGAAGTGGCGTTCAGCTATTCGGGCGAAGCCTATTTCTACGCCTGGGCGCGCGCCAATGCGAAGATGGTCGCGGCCCCCTTCGGCGCGGTCAAGGATGTCGGCATTCTGTCGGCGATCGCGGGCAATGCCATCACGCTCCTGATGATCGGGCTGGCCCTACCGGTCGGTCGCGAACTGCTGACCCATGAGCAGCTGCGGCTGGTCTGGGGCTCGATCGCGATCGTCATGGCGACCTCGCTGCCCTTCCTGATCTTCTCGCGCCGGGTTTTCTCGCTGGATCGCAAGACCCTGTGGTGGGTCTTCATGGTGCATTGCGTGCGCCTGATCGCCAATTCGCTGCTGGTCGCGCTCGCCTGGCATTACGGGATGCCGAGCGTGTCGCTGGGCATGTGGCTGTTCCTGTCGGCGGCGCGCCTCCTTGTCTCGCGCCTGCCGCTGGTGCCCAACAAGGACCTTCTTTTCGCCAATTTCGCGATCCTGTTGATCGGGCAGGATCAGGAACTGAGCGAACTGATCGCGTTCACCGCGGCGCTAACTTTGTTGGTCCATGTCGTGCTGATCGCCGGGTTCGGTGTGGCGGAATTGGTGCGGAGGGTACGGGCATGACCCGCGCGGGTGTGATGATGGCGGTGGTGGCGGTGCTGGGATCGGCGATGATGCCGCAGGCGGCAGGCGCGCAGATCCTGGGCAGCGATGCGGCGGCCTGTGCCAATGGCGGCGGTCCCGCGATCCTGGCGCGGATCGAGGGGCTGAAGGACCGCAAGGGCAATCTGAAGCTGGAACTCTATCCGGCGAATGACGAGGATTTCCTCCAGGACGACGGCGTCCTGGTCCGCGCGGGCAAGACCTTCCGCCGGGTCCAGGTGCCGACGCCGGCCGGCAACGGGCCGATCGCGATGTGCATCCGCGTGCCGCATCCCGGCCGCTATGCCCTGCTGTTCACCCATGACCGCGACGGCAAGAACAAGTTCAACTTCTGGAGCGACGGCGCAGGCTTCCCGGCCAATACCAAGCTGGGCCGCCGCAAGCCGCCGCTCGCCTCCGCGCTGATCGACGTGCCCAACGGCGTGGCGAACACGACCATCCGTGCCCAATATCTGCGGGGGCTGGGCGGTTTCGGCCCGGTGGAGTAAGGAACAGGCGATGCGCATCGTCGACGTCAACGAATTCTACTCGCCCACGGGCGGGGGTGTCCGGACCTATATCGACCGCAAGATGTCGATTCTGGCCGAGATGGGGCATGAGCTGATCGTGCTCGCCCCCGGCACCGAGGACGTGGTCGAGGAGCGCCCCGGCGGCGGCAAAATCATCTATATCAAGGCGCCGCGCCTGATTCTGGATACCAATTACGGCATGTTCTGGGACGGTGCGCCCGTGTGCCGCCTGCTCGACGAGCTGGACCCGGACATCGTCGAGGTTTCTTCGCCCGCCAAGCCCGCCTGGTTCGTCGCCAGCTGGCAGGGGCGCGCGAAGAAGGTCTTCTTCATGCACAACGACAATGTCGGCACCTATCCGGTCCGCTGGCTGGACGGCATCGTCGCGCAGGAGCGGGTGGAGGACTGGTTCAGCTGGTACAGCCGCTACATGAATCGCTTCCTCGACCATTACGACCTGGTGCTGTCCAACGGCCCGGCGCTGGTCAAGCGGCTGGGCAAGCGCGGCGTGCGGGTGGACGAGGGAATCCCGCTGGGCATCGAGCGGCATTTCTTCTCGCCCGACCACCGCGACGAGCGGCTGCGTGCCGCGCTGCTGGCGCAGTGCGCGCTGCCCGAGGATGCGCATCTGCTGCTGGGGCTGGGGCGGCATCACCCGGAAAAGCGCTGGCCGATGGTCATCGACGCGGTCGAGCGGGTGGCCTCGACCCGGCCGGTCGGCCTGATCCTGATCGGCGGCGGTGTCGCCAGCCGGACGCTGGAGAAGCGGATCGCGGGCAGCCCCCATATCCGGCTGTTCCGCCCGGTCTATGACCGCCCGCGCCTGTCGCGGATCATGGCGAGCTGCGACGCGCTGGTGCATGGGTGCGAAACCGAGACGTTCGGGCTGGTCGCTTCCGAGGCGCTGGCCTCGGGCCTGCCGCTGGTGGTGCCCGATTATGGCGGGTGCGCCGAGGTGGCGAGCCCGCTCTTCGCCGAGACCTTCCGCGCGCGCGACGGCGCCGCCTGTGCCGAGGCGATCGAGCGGCTGCTGTCGCGCGACCCGCGCGTCCTGCGCAACGCCGCGCGGGTCGCGGCCGCCAAGGTGTTCAGCGACCGCGACCATGCCGAGGCGCTGATCGCGCGGTATCAGCGGCTGCTCGACGGGGAAATGGGCGAGCGGGCGGCGGCCTGATTCCGCCGCTCCATTCAGCCGGAGCAATCCCAAACCTCCGTTCAGCCTGAGCGAAGTCGAAGGCCACGCTTCAACGCTTGCGGCGAACGATTCCCTTGGCCTTCGACTACGCTCAGGCTGAACGGCAGAGGGGCTTAAGCCGCCAGCAAATCCGCGTAACGCGACGGCGTGTGCGTCTTCGCCAGCCGCGAATAGGTCTTGTCGATACTGTCGAGCAGCGCGGGCACGCCATTGTCGCCGGGATGCACCGCGACCCGCGCTACCGGGGTGGGTCGCAACCCGTGCCGCAATACGGCCGCGGCGGCGAGCGAACTCAGCTGCCGCCCTCGCGAGCGGCTGGCCCAGGTGACGACCGGCCCGCGCGCGATGATCTTGCCATCGGCGGGCGTCCAGACGCGGAAATGATCCTCGGCCAGCCCGAACCCCGCATCGCCCAGCGCCAGCCGCGCCTCGTCCGAATAGAGCCAGGCGGGCGCGATGAAGCCGGTCGCGCGGCGGCCGATAATGTCCTCGATCAGCGCGGTGCCGCGCTGCATCCGCCGCAGCGCCTCGGCGCGGTCCAGGCCGACGAACTCGCCTTCGCCCGCCGTCATGTGCTTGGCCTTCAACGCGGTCTTGGAGTCGGTGTGGACCATGTCGTCCTTGTGCGACCAGCCATGGACGAACATCTCGATCCCCATGTCCGCCCAGTCGCGCAGGCGCGTGGCGAAGGGGGTGCCCGGCGCGATCGGCGCGCTGTTCCAATGGTCGGGGATGACCAGCATGGCCAGGCGCGGGCCGCCGAGATGGCCCGACAGCCGGTCGAACAGCGCATCGACCGCCCCCTCGAACCGGGGGGACACGTCATGGATCGAGGCGAGAAGGCGTTTCATCGCGTGGATTTATAGACGCTGATCGTCTCATTGCCCATCGGCAGTTTCGCCGCCAGCCGGTATCCGTCCGCCATCACCGCCAGGACGCGGGCATGGGCCTCCGCCCGCTCGCCATTATAGGGCGGGCGCATCACGACGACGGCGGGGTGCTGCGAGAGGATGCGGGTGATCTCGCTATCCTGGTCGACGCCGGTGGCGCCGGCCTCGCGCGCGCGGCTGAGATGCGCGGGCACGATCCAGCGCGACAGGGTGCAGCGCTCGGTGGCGACATAGAGCATGGTGCTGCCCGAATAGACGTACAGACAGCCCGGCCCCTTGCCGACCGCCTGGGTGAGCGCGGCGAACTCGGTTGCCTCGCCGCGCTCATGGCGCAGGCTGAACAGCACGATCTGCCCGGCCAGCGCGATGGTCAGCAGCAGCGCGGGCGTGTAGCGGCGTCGCCATGCCGGGCTGCCCAGCATCGCGGCGGCGGCCGTACAGGCGGGCAGCAGGATCGGCAGGCCATAATGGTCGAACCACGGCCGGAACAGCAGCACACCGATCACCGCCGCACCCAGCCAGAAAGCGAGGAAGGTCCGCTCATGGCTGCGCTCCGCCCGCTTGAGGCCCAGCACCGCCAGCGTGACGATCGGCGACAGGATCAGGACCATCTGTCCCAGATTGCCCGCCAGCTCGGTCAGCGGATCGGGGTTGCGGTGAAAGATCGACAGGAAATTGGCGTAGAGGAATGCGTCCCACTGCCCGATCGCGGCATAGACCCCCGCCGCCAGCGCGGTGGGCGCGAGCGACACCACGACCAGCGCGGCACCGTAAAGGACGAGCGCGACCGCCGACCGGCTCCGCCGCCATTCGCTGGCCAGCAGCCACAGGCCGAAGACCATCCCCTCGAACACCGCGGAATATTTGATCTGGAGGACGATGCCGACCAGCGCCATCGCCGCCAGCCCCAGGCTGCGCACCCCCCGCCGATCCGATTCGAGGATAGCCCAGGCTGCGCCCATCATCAGCAGATTGTAGAAGACCGGCGCTTGACCACCCTGGCCGCCCAGCAGGTCGAGCCACAGGATATAGGCGATCCCCGCCGCCGTCGCCTCCGCGCCCCAGCCGAGTCGCGCCGCCATGCGCGCGATCAGCCATCCGGTCGCGACCACGCTGATCAACGCTATCGCCTGATAGGCCCAGATGCCCGCCGGAAAGCCGAATGCGGCGGGCACGGCATAGAGCAGGAACAGCCCGATCGGCTTGCGGTCCCACACATCGACGAACGGCCACGCGCCCTGCCACATGGCGTGGCCGGTGAAGAAGTAGAACTCCTCGTCCACATGGACCACCGGATTGCCGAAGGTCGCCATGCGGGCGAGGATCGCCACGGCGAGCAGGATCAGGAGGCGGTGGGTGCCCAAGGTGGTGGGGCGGTGCAGGGACGGTGTGGGGCGTGAAGACATGGGGCGGATCCAAACGAGCTACGCCCGTCGCAGTGGATCGTGACGAAAGTTAGGCCGGATCGACATTCGGCCATGCCCATTCGTCCCTCTCCCCTCGCAGAGGGGAGAGGGTTGCGCAGACTTGGTCTTTGCGAAAGCAAAGGCTTAGTCGGAGCTGGGTGAGGGGTGGGCGCGCGGGGACCGAGCGCGCGAGCCCGCAGGGCTCGCTCAACCCCTCACCCAAGCTGCGCTAGCCAGCACGCTGGCAAGCTTCGCTAACCCTTTCCCCTGTCCAGGGGAGAGGGAAGGGGCAAGCGTCATGAATGTCGATCGGCCCTGGGCCTTCTGCTCTCACACGCTCCACCCAGGCGAAGGCCGGGGTCCAGTTGCGAGACGGTGGCGAGACTATTGGCGCTTCCCCAACTGGATTCCGGCCTTCGCCGGGATGGTCCGATGGTTTGCAGCAGGGGCTAAACCAATATTACCGCGTCGCGGTCACGAAATAGTCGAGCGCGGTCGAGTCGCTGACCATGAAGCCCTTGGTCGGCGAGAAGCTGAGCCCCCGCACGTCGCGCACCTGCAATCCGGCATCCGTCAGCAGCGCCGACAATTCCTCCGGCGCCAGGAACTTGGACCAGTCATGCGTCCCCTTCGGAATCCTGCCCGTTCCCTCCGCCAGCGTGATCAGCGCCAGTTTCGACAGCGGCGTGCGGTTGGGCGTCGACAGGATCATCAGCCCGCCGGGCGCCAGCGCATCGGCCAGCCCGCGCACGAATCGCGCGGGGTCGGCGACATGCTCGATCACCTCCAGCGAGGTGACGAGGTCGAACGTCTCGCCCGCCAGCCCCTCGACGCTCCCTGCGCGGTAATGGATCTCCAGTCCCGACTGGGCGGCATGGGCGGCGGCGACCGCGACATTCTCCGGCGCGGCGTCAAGCCCCGTCACCTCGGCGCCGAGCCGCGCCAGCGGCTCGCACAGCAGCCCCGCGCCGCAGCCGACGTCGAGTGCGCGCTTGCCCGAAAGCGGCGTGAAGCCCTGCCCATCGGCATCCCAGTGCAGGTCGATCTGCTCGCGGATATAGCGCAGCCGCGGCGGATTCAGCCGGTGCAGCATCGCGCTTGATCCCTTGGGATCCCACCAATCCGCGGCCATCTTTCCGAAATGTGCGGCTTCGGCCCCGATAATGGTAGAATCGTTCAAATGGCTTGCGTTCGTCATGGGGGCTACCTATCAGGACCGCCGTTTTACCCCAAGGAGATTGGCAAAAACCGCATGGCCCGTATCGTGATGAAGTTCGGCGGCACCTCGATGGCCGGAATCGAGCGCATCCGCAACGTGGCGGCGCGGGTCAAACGCGAGGTGGAGGCTGGGCATCAGGTCGCGGTCGTCGTCTCCGCGATGGCGGGCGAGACCGACCGGCTGGTCGGTTTCTGCCGCGAGGCCTCGTCGCTCTACGATCCCCAGGAATATGACGTCGTCGTCTCGGCGGGCGAACAGATCACCAGCGGACTGCTGGCGATCACGCTCCAGGCGATGGGCGTTCCCGCCCGCTCGTGGCTGGGCTGGCAGTTGCCGATCCATACCGACACGGCCTTTGCCAAGGCGCGCATCGGCGAGATCGACACCACCGCGCTCGACGAAAGTCTGGCGGCGGGCGTGGTCGCGGTGATCCCCGGCTTCCAGGGCGTGGCCGAGGGCAATCGGGTCACGACGCTGGGTCGCGGCGGATCGGACACCAGCGCGGTCGCGGTCGCGGCGGCGATGAAGGCGGAGCGGTGCGACATCTATACCGATGTCGACGGCGTCTACACGACGGACCCGCGCATCGTGCCGCGTGCGCGCAAGCTGTCGAAGGTCACCTATGAGGAGATGCTGGAACTCGCCAGCGTCGGCGCCAAGGTGCTCCAGACCCGCTCGGTGGGTCTGGCGATGAAGGAACAGGTGCGCGTGCGGGTGCTCAGCTCGTTCGATGACGCACGGGACGAAGACGGACATCGCGGCACGTTGATCGTGGGCGAAGAGGAAATCGACGATATGGAACGCCAGCTCATCACCGGCATCGCGCATGACAAGAACGAAGCCAAGATCACCCTGACCGCCGTGCCGGATCGCCCCGGTTCGGTGGGCGCAATCTTCGCACCGCTCGCGGATGCGGGGATCAACGTGGACATGATCGTCCAGAACATCGCGCATTCGACCGGCTCGACCGACGTGACCTTCACGGTCCCCTCGGCGGACCTCGCCCGCACCCTGGACGTGCTGGAAAAGGCGAGCGGCGACATCGGTTATGCTAAGATGGTCCACGACACGCGGGTCGCCAAGATCTCGGTCGTCGGCGTCGGTATGCGCAGCCATGCGGGCGTGGCCTCGACCATGTTCCAGACGCTCGGCGCGCGCGGGATCAACATCCTCGCCATCACCACGTCGGAGATCAAGGTCAGCGTACTGATCGAAGAGGATTACACCGAATTGGCGGTGCGTGTCCTGCACACCGCTTACGGCCTGGACGCCGAGGCGGCCTAAAGGCTTCCCCCTCCCTGGGTTCGGCTTGGGGAGGGGGCTCTTGTTCGTGCGAAGCCGCGAAGACGCGAAGCGTCTTCAAGAAGGTTGGTTCGCGCAGAGGCGCGGAGGGCACGGAGGTGGCGTATCCAGCCGCTATTCTTGCCCTCCAATGACGGCCTGTTGCGGCGGAGATTGCGCTGCCGCGCGCGAAACCTCTCTGCGTCCTCTGCGCCTCTGCGCGAACCATTCTTCTTCGCGGCATCGCGGCTTCGCGTGAACCAAATCTTGCCGTCCGCCGCGCTCCACGGCATGGAGCGCCGATGACCGACACCCTCAACACCACCACCGGCGCACAGCGTCTCGCCACCCGCATGGCGCGCGGCGCGGCCTTTCTTGGCGCCGACATGGCGATCATGGCGGGTGCCATGTCCTGGGTGTCGGAGCGCAACCTCGTCTCCGCCATGTCGAACGCGGGCGGCTTCGGCGTGATCGCCTGCGGCGCGATGACCCCCGAACTGCTCGACACGGAAATCGCCGCGACCAAGGCGATGACCACGCGCCCCTTCGGCGTGAACCTGATCACCATGCACCCGCAGCTGTTCGACCTGATCGCGGTGTGCGGCCGTCACGGCGTCGGCCATGTCGTCCTCGCCGGTGGCCTGCCCCCCAAGGGCGCGCTGGAGGCGATCAAGGAGACCGGCGCCAAGGTCATCTGCTTCGCGCCCGCGCTGAGCCTCGCCAAGAAGCTGATCCGCTCGGGCGTCGATGCGCTGGTGATCGAGGGGATGGAGGCGGGCGGCCATATCGGTCCGGTCTCGACCAGCGTGCTGGCGCAGGAAATGCTGCCCGAGATCGCCACCCAGGTCCCCGTCTTCGTCGCGGGTGGCATCGGCCGGGGCGAGGCGATTGCCGCCTATCTCGACATGGGGGCGGCGGGCGTCCAGCTCGGCACGCGCTTCGTCTGCGCGACCGAGTCGATCGCTCACCCGAACTTCAAGAAGGCGTTCATCCGCGCCTCGGCCCGCGACGCGGTGGCGAGCGTGCAGATCGACCCGCGCCTGCCGGTCATCCCGGTTCGCGCGCTCAAGAACGCGGGCGGCGAACTGTTCACCGCCAAGCAGCGCGAAGTCGCCCAGTCGCTGGACGAGGGCAAGGTCGCGATGGCCGAGGCACAGCTCCAGATCGAACATTACTGGGCCGGTGCGCTGCGCCGCGCGGTGATCGAGGGCGATGTCGAGCATGGCTCGGTCATGGCGGGCCAGTCGGTCGGCATGGTCACGAAGGAAGAGCCGATCGCCGACATCCTGGCGCAACTGATGACCGAAGCCGCCGCGGCGCTGGTTGCACGGGCGGCTTGAACATTCCTCCCCTGCAAGGGGAGGGGGACCATCCGAAGGATGGTGGAGGGGTGTCCCCACCGGCCGTGACACCCCTCCGTCAGGGCTTCGCCCTGCCACCTCCCCTTGCAGGGGAGGAATAACGCGACCTCCAACCCTCTGACAAACGCCTCGTTTCATCGCAGGGCTTACGACGTGTTAACCTCGATTCGGCATGACGTCGGGCAACAGCCGGGGGCGGATTTTCCGAGGATCAGGGTCATGGCGAGTGTGCGTATTGTATCAGGGTTGGCGATCGGCCTGGCATTGGCGGGCTGTGCCGCGCGCGAAACCGCCAAGGTCGCGCCGCCGCCGGTGATGGTCCCGGCCCAGCCGCAATATGCCAAGGCGCCGCTGCCGCCCGGGGCGACGCCGGGGATGCGCATCCCGGTCCTGCTGCCCGACGGCAATTACGACACGCCCAACCGCTCGCTGACCAGCGCCGCCACCATCTGGCATCTGCGCTCGGCGCTGAACGTCGCCGCGCTGGCCTGTCGCGGCGCGGATGAGGGGCAGATCGTCACCCGGTACAATACCATGCTGACCGTGCAGCGGATTCCGCTGGCGGCGGCGGAAAAGCGTTATTCGGCCGAATATCAGTCGCAGGGCGGCGACTGGCGCGACCGCTATGACGACGCGATGACGCGGCTCTACAATTTCTTCTCGACCACGCCGGTGCGAAAGGGTTTCTGCGCCGCCGCCGACCAGGTGCTGAGCGACATCAGCACCGGGCCCGCCGACGGGTTCGAGAGCGGCGCGGCGGCCCGGCTGGACCGGCTGAACGCGCCCTTCATCGCTTTCTTCCGCGCCTATGACGCCTGGCGCAACGGCACCATGGTGCCGGTGAAGCAGGGCATCGCCCCGCTGACCATCGCAAGCAGCGCAGCCCCCTCGGTTGCCCCCGTTGCCCCCGCCAGCGGTCCGGTGCTGTCCAGCCAGCCGGTGCCCGCCGCCACGCCCTATACCCGGCCGGTCATCAATCCCCCGTCGCTGAAGGTCGATTCGGCCGCGATCCAGTAAGGATCAGTCGGCGATCCAGAACAGCGATTCGACCGGGCGACCCAACGCCCGCGCGAGCTTGAGCGCGAGCAGGGTCGAGGGTTGGAAGACGCCGTTCTCCACCGTGTTGATCGTCTTGCGGCTGACCCCGATCGCCTCGGCGAGTGCGCCTTGGGTCAGCCCGGCCGCCTCGCGCGCGGCCTTCAGGTCGTTGGCCAGCGTCTCGTTCATCGGCTGGCGCGCAGCTCCAGCGTGGCGAAGGCGATCAGCGCGGCGATCAGTCCGGCGGTGATGGTGATCCTGCCCAGCGCCACCGCACCCAGCGGCTTGGCGGTCGAGACCGTGATCGCCGCCGCCGCCGCGACGATCATGGCCCAGAAACCGGCTTCGAAGCTCGACCGACGATGGTCGCGGGTCGTCTCGTCGTTCATCAATCGGGCGACCGGGCCGCACCCGCTCCAGCGAAACGGCAGGCCGGTCAGGTTCAAGGCGGCGGCTCCGATCATGGCGAACCAGGGGAGAAGCCGCTTGATGTCGTCATGCCCGGTGGCGATCGTCAGGATGGTCGAGGCCAGCAGGCTCAAGGCCAGCAGATAGAAGAGGATCGCCCGAGCACGGCTCTTGCGTTCGGCCTTTTCGACGAGATTTATCACGACCTCCTGTAACCTATAGATTACATGTAACCCGTAGGTGACAGGTGCGCAAGTGCCTTCCTTCCCCCGGACGGATCGGTTAACGGGCAGTCACCATGACGGTGACGGACGACGACCAGCCGAAGGGCGGCCGCTTCGAGGGGCACGAGCATCGCTTTGCGGTGCGCGTCTATTTCGAGGATACCGACCTGTCGGGCGTGGTCTATCACGCCAATTACCTGCGCTATATGGAGCGTGCGCGCTCCGATATGCTGCGCGTGGCCGGGATCGACCAGCGCGCCGCACATGAGGCGGGGCAGGGTGCCTATGCCGTCACCGACATCGCCATCCGCTATGCCGCCTCGGCGCGGCTCGACGACGACCTGGTCGTCGAGTCCAGACTGATCGAGGTCAGTGCGGTTCGCGTCGTCATTCATCAGACAGTCAGGTGCGGCACGGTCAAGCTGACCGAGGCCATGGTCACCGTCGCATGGGTGGGTCCGAACGGCCGCCCGCGTCGGCAGCCCGCCGACTGGATCGCCATCTACCAACGCCTTGTCTGGCAGGGGGACACCCAACACCCATGAATCCCGTCTTCAACATGGATGCCGCCACGCTGTCGCCCGTCGCCCTGTTCATCCACGCCGACTGGGTGGTGAAGATCGTGATGATCGGGCTGCTGCTCGCCAGCATCTGGACCTGGGCGATCATCATCGCCTTTTCGCGCAAGCTGGTGCGCACGAAGAAGGGCATGACCCGGTTCGAGCGCGATTTCTGGAAGGCCGAGGATATCGACGCCTTTCACCGGATGGAGCAGGACAACGAGCTTCCCTCGGCGCGGGTCTTTTCGGCTGGCGTGCAGGAATGGCGGCGCTCGACCGCGGGCGGGCATATCGACCGCGACGGCACGCGCGAGCGGCTGGCCACCGCGATGGGATCGGCGGTCGCGGGCGAGATCGACAAGCTGTCGGACCGGCTGAACGTGCTGGCGACGGTCGGCTCGGTAGCACCCTTTGTCGGGCTGTTCGGCACCGTCTGGGGCATCATGCGCAGCTTCACCGGCATCGCGCAGGCGCAGAACACCTCGCTGGCGGTCGTGGCGCCGGGCATTTCGGAGGCGCTGTTCGCCACCGCCATCGGCCTGTTCGCCGCCATCCCGGCGGTGATCGCCTATAACCGCTTCAGCCACGGCGTGAACCGGGTGGAGGCGTCGCTGAACCGCTTCGCCGACGGCTTCCACACCACGCTCAGCCGCCAGCTCGACCAGGCGCGTTGAAGGGGTAGCGGCGATGGCCATGAACCTTCCCTCCCGCTCCGGCCGGGGCCGCCGCGCGCCGATGGCGGACATCAACGTCACGCCCTTGGTCGACGTGATGCTGGTGCTGCTCATCATCTTCATGGTGACGGCGCCGCTGTTGACCAGCGGCGTGCCGGTGAACCTGCCCGACAGCCGCGCCAAGGCGCTGGACCAGGAGCAGAAGCCCGAACAGATCGCCATCGACCAGCAGGGGCGGATGTTCCTGAACGATGACGAGATCACCGAGGGCGACCTGCCAGCGCGGCTCGATGCGATCGCGGCGCGCAAAGGCCCCGACGGCCAGGTGCCGCAAGTCTATCTGCGCGCCGACCGCGCGCTGGACTATGGCCGGGTAATGCGCGTGATGGGCGAGCTGAACCGCGCCGGGCTGAACCGCGTGTCGCTCGTCACGGTCGAGGGCGGACCGGCAGAGGGGGCGGGCGCCCGCTGATGGAGCGTGGGGAACGGACCGGACTGGCGATCGCGGTCGCGGGACATGTCGTCCTGTTCGGCCTGTTGTCGGTCGGCTTTCTGTCGACGCCGAATCCGGAGAAGCTGAAGGTCACGCCGATCGACATCTCGCTGGTAAAGGATGTCGCGCTGGAGGCCGCCTCCCCGACGCCCAACCAGCAGGCGGCCCAGTCGGTCGCGCCCGAAGAGGGGGCGCCGGAAGATGCCGCGCCGCCCGAGCCGGTCGAGGCTGAACCCGAACCCCAGCCTGCGCCGCCACCCCCGGCGCCGCAGCCGAAACCGCAACCGCAACCCAAGCCCAAGCCGGAGCCGAAACCCGAACCGGCGCCCAAGCCCGAGCCGCGCCCGGTGCCGAAGCCGCAGCCCAAGCCGGTGGAACGGCCGAAACCGCAACCCAAGCCCGCCGCAAAACCCACGCCGCCAAAGCCGGTGCACGAGGCCAAGCCGACGCACACCGCGCCGGCCCGCCCGACCCGGTCGGAGGCCAAGCCCGCGGCGACGCCGAAGCCGACCACCGCAGCGCGCGGAGAGGGCAAGAGCGAGACGGCGCATACGACCCGGCCGCGCGGATCGCATCTGGGCGCGGACTTCCTGAAGGGGCTGTCGGCCGACCCGTCGCCGTCCCGGTCGCAGGCCGCACCCGCGGCGAAGATGGGGGCCGCCGAAGCCGCCAACATCGCCTCGGCGATCAAGCGGCAGGTCCAGCCTTGCGCCAATCGCCAGGTCAATCCCGGCCCGGGCGCCGAGCGCATTCGGGTGAAGATCAACCTGCACATCAATCCGGACGGCAGCCTGGCCGCCGAACCGCGCGTGACCGGGCATAGCGGCGTCGATGGCGACAATGAACGCTATGTCGACCGTGTCGACGCCCTCGCCATTGCGACGTTCAAGGGCTGCTCGCCGCTGCGGGGCCTGCCCAAGGAGCTGTATGACGTTCCCAATGGCTGGCGCAATTTCACGCTGATCTACAAGCTGCCGGGCTGAGGATGATGCTCCCGCCTCTCCTCTGGTCGGCCGCCCAGGCGGGGGCGCCTGCTTCCGAAGCGCAGGCGCAAGCGATGCGGATCGCGACACGGGTCCTGCACCAGGTTCAGCCCTGCGCCGACCAGGTGGTCAATCCCGGCCCCGGCGCGGAACGGATTCGGGTCACGATTCGCCTGCATTATCGTCGCGACGGCATGGTCGCCGGACCGCCGGTGTTCCTGGATCACGCCGGTGTCGACGCGAGCAATGCGGCCTATGCCGCGCGGATCGACGACCAGTTGACGACAATTTTCAGAAACTGTCCATTACGCGACATGCCTCCGGCGCTTTATGACGCGCCCGGCGGCTGGAGCGACTTTACGCTTCGTTTCAGACTCCCGGGTTGAGGACCATGTTTATGCCCCGTTCCCTGCTGACTCTGCCGCTCACGCTCACGCTCACGCTGGCGCTGGCGGCCAGTGCCGTGGGGGCGCAGGACGTGCCCGCGCCCCAGGATCAGGCGGCGGCGCCGGCCCCCGCCGCCGGACAACAGCCCGCAGCAGCGCCTGCGAACGGCCAGGAAGGGCTGGTCGTCGATGTCGAGGGCGGCATCTCCGCGCCGATGCCGATCGCCATCCCGGCGATGCCGACCAGCGCGGTGGAACAGACCCCGGCGGGCACGACCGATGTCGTCGGGCAGGAATTGTCGAAGATCATCACCAACGACCTGCGCAATTCGGGCCTCTTCACCCCCGTGCCGCCTGCGCAGCTGCGCACCGTGTCGTTCCCGGAAGTGACCGCGCCCGCCTTCGACTATTGGAACGGCACCGGCGCGCAGGCGCTGGTCCAGGGCTATGTCCGTGCCAATGGCGACGGGACGCTGACGGTCGGCTGCTATCTCTATGACGTGCTGGCCAAGAGCGAGCTGGCGCGGCAGGGCTTTGTCGTGTCCCCCGGCGACTGGCGGCGCGCGGCGCATAAGTGCGCCGACACCATCTATACCAAGCTGACCGGCGAAGGCCCCTATTTCGACAGCCGCATCGTCTATGTCTCCGAAACCGGGCCAAAGGCGCGGCGGATCAAGCGGCTGGCGATCATGGACCAGGACGGCGCGAACCACCGTTTCCTGACCAACGGCCAGTCGATCGTGCTAACCCCGCGCTTCGCGCCGAACCAGCAGTCGATCGTCTACATGTCCTATGTCGACAAGCGGCCTGCCATCTATGTCTATGACATCGGATCGGGGCGCCAGCGTCTGGTGGTGCAGAACGCCGCGACGACCTTCGCGCCGCGCTTCTCGCCCGATGGCCGCTGGATCCTGTTCTCGATGGCGCAGGCGGGCAATACCGACATCTACCGCGTGTCGGCGCAAGGGGGCACGCCGCAGCGGCTGACCAACGCGCCCGGCATCGACACCGGCGGCAGCTATTCGCCCGATGGCTCCAAGATCGTGTTCGAGAGCGACCGCTCGGGCGGGCAGCAGATTTACGTGATGAACGCCGATGGATCGAACCAGCAGCGGATCAGCTTTGGCGGCGGTCGTTATGCGACCCCGGTCTGGAGCCCGCGCGGCGACCTGATCGCTTTCACCAAGCTGGGCGGCGCGTTTCGCATCGGCATCATGAATCCGTCGGGCGGGGCCGAAAAGCTGCTGACCAACAGCTGGCAGGACGAAGGACCCAGCTGGTCGCCCAATGGCCGGGTCATCACCTTCCAGCGTTCGACGCAGGGCGCGTCGGGCAAGGCGGATGTGTGGATGGTCGACCTGACCGGCGTCAACGAGCGGCGGATTCCGACCCCGCTTGACGGATCGGACCCTGCCTGGGGGCCGTTGCGTCCTTGACGGTACAATGAGGCAAGTTTCGGGGGCGAAACAGAGCAAGAGGGAGTTGCAATTCCGATGAACAAGACCAAGACCACGCTCGTCGTCGCGACCCTAGCGATCGCCATGGCGGGCTGCGCCAAGAAGCGGCCCGAAGTGCTGCCGCCCGCCCCGGTCAGCCAGAATACTGGCGTCGATCCCAATGCGGGCGCGACCACCAATCCGGACGGCGCGGTCGTGCCTGGCTCGGACGCCGATTTCCGTCGCTCGGTGACGTCGAACACGGTCCATTTCGGCACCGACCAGTACGACATCGACCCCGAGGCGCGCGCGATCCTGGACAGCCAGGCGCAGTGGCTGATGCGCTATCCCAATGTCCGCATCACCATCGAGGGGCATTGCGACGAACGCGGCACGCGCGAATACAACCTCGCGCTGGGCGATCGCCGGGCGAATGCCGCCAAGAACTATCTGGCGGCGCGTGGCGTGTCGGCCGACCGCATGAACGTCATCAGCTATGGCAAGGAACGCCCGATCGCGCTGGGTTCGGACGAAGCCGCCTGGGCGCAGAACCGCCGCGCGGTGACGGTGGTGCTGAGCTGACGATCGTCATTCCTCCCCATCTTTGATGGGGAGGGGGACCGCGCCCGAAGGGCGTGGTGGAGGGGCTTAGCCCGTCCGTCCTTGCCCCTCCACCACCGGGCTGACGCCCGGCGGTCCCCCTCCCCAAGCATAGCTTGGGGAGGAATGGGGTGGCGTGCAGCGTCGTCTAGCACACCCTCCGTTCAGCCTGAGCGAAGTCGAAGGCCACGGGACTCGCTTTCGGCAAGGTCCGGGCCGTGCACTTCGACTTCGCTCAGTGCGAACGGATGGCGGGATTATCCGCGAAACGCGTCGTTCAGCAGTTTCGCCAGCCGCAACCCGCCGCGCTTCACCTGCTCGCGTTCGACCGGGGCCATTTCCCGGATCGCGGCTTCGTTCATCGTCATATGCGAAGGCGTCGGCTGGCACGGATCGCCGCCCATCGCGGCGGCATAGGCGCGCTTGGCGATGGCCCAGTTCTCGCGGCTCCAGGCATCCACATCGCCCGCCGATTCGCGCCGGCGCTCGGCCGCCGGATAGGCGCGGACCAGCTTGGGCGGGGTCGAGATCGCCCGCTCGGCCAGCAACCCGTCCCAGATCGAATGCAGGTTCAGGCGCGGCGTCGCATACATGCCGTAATCGACATGGGTGTCGTTGCCGCCCTTATCGCTCTTGTCGCCCGCGTGGAGGGGCTGGTGCAGGTCGCCGACGAAATGCACCAGGAAGGCCAGCGCCATCACCCGCTCCTTCGCGCCCGCGCGCTTGTCCTTCAGGATGGCGAGCTGGCGCGGAATCTGCGCCGATACGCAATCGCCCGTGTCGCAGGCCGGGGGCAGGCGGAAGGGCTGGCAGATGTCGATATTCTGATAGTGCCAGCTATAGGCATAGCCGAAGCGCGACTTGCCGTTTTCGTCCTTCAGCGGCTTGACGCAGTCGGGCCAGACGCTGGCTTCCTCGATCGTACGGACCGGGCAGCTCGGCGTGTCGAGCATGGCCTGCGCTTTCAGGATCTGGCGGATCTTGGCCCGGGCATGGGGCGTGATATTGGCCCAGGCGATGGCCGCGACGGTCTCGTGGCCATATTCCCAATAGGCGGCGGCGGGGGAGGCGAACAGCAGGGCCGCCAGCATTCCCAAGAGGATACGCAAGTGCTTCATGGATACGCCTTTTATCCTTCGTCGGCGTAGATCGCCACCCGGTGTTCGCCTTGGGCCGTGGCGCGGCCGCGATACATGCCCGCCGTCGTCATGCTCCAGGCGATGGTACCGTCGGGTCCGGCGACGATGGTGCCGCCGGTGCCGCGCAGCGCCTTCACCTCGGCCAGCACGGTGTCCGCTGCGGCCTGCACATCCTCGCCGATGAAGCGGCGGCGCGCGGCGATCTCATGGCCGACGCCGACGCGGATGAAGACCTCACCCGACCCGGTACACGACACCGCACAGGCCCGGTCGTCGGCATAGGTTCCCGCGCCCACCAAAGGCGAATCGCCGATCCGGCCCCAGCGCTTGCCCGTCACCCCCCCGGTCGAGGTGGCGGCGGCGACATGGCCTTCCGCGTCGCAGGCGACCGCGCCGACCGTGCCGTATTTCATGTCGCTGTCGAACGCGTCGGCGTTCCGGGACAGGAGTTCGTCCAGCTGGCGGCGACGCTCGTCGGTGTGGAACCAGGCGGGATCGACCTGTTCCAGCCCCTGTTCGACCGCGAACCGGTCCGCGCCCTGGCCCGCCAGCAGGACATGCGGGCTGGCCTCCATGACCTTGCGCGCCAGCGATACCGGGTTGCGGGTGCACGTCACCCCCGCAACCGAGCCCGCGCGCCGGTCGCGCCCGTCCATGATCGCGGCGTCGAGCTCGTTGGTCCCCTCCCGCGTGAAGCAGGCCCCGCGCCCGGCGTTGAAATGCGGATCGTCCTCCAGCACGCGTACCGCCGCCTCGACCGCGTCCAGCGCGCTGCCGCCCGCCGCCAGCACGGCCGAGCCGGCCTTCAGCGCGGCGTCCAGCCCGGCGCGTGCACCCGCATCCTGTTCGGGCGTCAGGACATCGCGGGTGATCCGGCCCGCGCCGCCATGGATGACCAGCGACCAGGAAGCGGACATGGGGGTAACTCCGACAGGGACAGGAAAAGCCCCGCGCCCCTATCAGATCGCGCGCTTGCTGCCATCCCCCAAGGCGGCGGGCCGCAGGCCGATCAGCGGGCGCAGCCACCGGACTTCGCGCCCAACCCGGTAGAAGGTCCAGCATCCCGCCACGGTCGCGGCGACCAGGATCAACGCGTCGAGCCAGAGCGGTAGCCCCGATCGCCGCAGGGCCAGCGCGACCAAGATGATGATCGTCTGATGGATCAGATAGAAGGGAAAGACCGCCTCGGTCAGGGTCCGCCGCCAGGGGTGATCGCGGTTCCAGAAACGCTCGGCGATGCCGATCAGGGCGACGACCGCCGTCCAACCCTGTACGGCCCGCGCGCCCGCGAACAGGATGCCGAAACCCTCCGGCGCGCCGGTCAAACCCGGCCAGCGCCATTCCAGCCCGGCGGCGACCGCATAGCTGGCGAGCGCGATGATCCCAGCGACCGCCCAGCCCCGCCGGAAGCTGTCCAGCACCCGCTCCGACCCCGCCATGCCGAAGCCGAACAGCAGCGCGGGGAAATAGATGGCATGGGCCAGCCAGTCGCCGAGCAACGCATGGGTCTCCGACTGGCCGGGGAAGAAGCGGATGTCGATCAGCAGCAGCGCGATCACCGGCAGCACCACGCCGCCCCAGCCGCCCAGCACCCGGTCGAACAAGGCCTGCGCCGCGCGTGCGAAAGGGTGCCCCACCGCCAGCATCGCTGCCACCGCCATGGTATAGACCCAGAGATAGCCGACGAACCACAGATGGTTCCAGGCGGGCGTCGGCACCACGCCGCCGATCGCGCGAAAACTGGGCCAGTCGTGGATCCAGAAGCGCGCATAGGATCCGGCATAGCCATATTTGCTGACCAGCTCGGCCCAGATTTGCGGCGGCACCAGCACCGTCACGCCGAACGCCAGCGGCACCAGCAGGCGGATGCTGCGCCCCCGCGCGAAGCTGAGGATGGTCGGATGCCGCACCGCCAGCGCCCGCGTCGCATAGCCCGATACGACGAACAGCAGCATCAGCCGCCAGGGATTGCTGGCCAGCATCGGGATGGCGACCCAGGGCAGGCTGGCCAGCTGAACGTGAAAGCCCCAGGGCACGAAGACCATGCCGATATGATAGAGGATCAGGATCGCGAACGCGCCGATACGCAGCCAGTCTAGGCCGTAATGGCGGGGGATGGGAGCGGCGGCGGTCATGGTTGGGCGGTCTGGTACAGCACTGACTTTGAACCGCAACGCGCTGTGCGTATATAAGGGCCCATGTCCATTCGTCCCTGGCGTGACATCGTCCGCCGCCAAAGCCGTCAGATCATGGTGGGCAATGTGCCCGTGGGCGGCGATGCCCCCGTCACCGTGCAGACCATGACCAACACGCCGACCAGCGATCCGGTCGCCACGCTCGACCAGATCCGGCGCTGCGAAGAGGCAGGCGCCGACATCATCCGCGTCTCGTGCCCGGACACCGATTCGACCGCCGCGCTGGCCAAGATCACCAAGGCGGCGCGGGTTCCCATCGTCGCGGACATCCATTTCCACTATAAGCGCGCGCTGGAAGCCGCCGATGCGGGTGCGGCCTGCCTGCGCATCAATCCGGGCAATATCGGATCGTCCGAGCGTGTCGCCGAAGTCGTCCGCGCCGCCAAGGCCAATGGCTGCGCCATTCGCATCGGCGTGAATGCCGGTAGCCTGGAAAAGGACCTGCTCGAAAAATATGGCGAGCCCTGTCCCGAGGCGCTGGTCGAATCGGCGCTCGACCATATCAAGCTGCTCCAGGATCACGATTTCCACGAATATAAGGTCGCGGTGAAGGCGTCCGACGTCTTCCTGGCGGTCGCGGCCTATCAGGGGCTGGCCGAGGCGACCGACTGCCCATTGCATCTGGGCATCACCGAGGCGGGCGGGCTGATCGGCGGGACGGTCAAGTCCTCAATCGGCATCGGATCGCTCCTGTGGTTCGGGATCGGCGACACGATCCGCGTCTCGCTTTCCGCCGAGCCCGAGGAAGAGGTACGCGTCGGCTTCGAGATCCTGAAGGCGCTGGGCATCCGCAATCGCGGCGTGCGCGTCGTGTCCTGCCCCTCCTGCGCGCGCCAGGGCTTCGACGTGATCCGCACCGTGCAGGTGCTGGAGGAGCGGCTCCAGCATATCCGCACGCCCATGTCGCTGTCGGTGCTGGGCTGCGTCGTCAACGGCCCCGGCGAAGCGCGCGAGACGGACATCGGCGTAACCGGCGGCGGCAACGGCAAGCACATGGTCTATCTGTCGGGCCTGACCGATCATACGGTCGAGGATGCCGACATGGTCGACCATATCGTCAAGCTGGTCGAGGCCAAGGCCGCCGAACTGGACGCGGCCGACATCGCCAAGGCGGCGATCGCGGCGGAATAAGCGACGATTTTCTTCCCCTCGCCCCTCGCAGAGGGGAGAGGGTTGCGCAGACTTGGTCTTTGCGAAGCAAAGGCTTGCGGCCGATCGACATTCAGCCAAGAAGGGTGAAATTCCTCCCCTGTAAGGGGAGGGGAACCATGCGCAGCATGGTGGAGGGGTGTCCCCGGTGGCGAGGGTAGGTCCAAATTCTCCAACCGGGACACCCCTCCGTCAGGCCTTCGGCCTGCCACCTCCCCTTACAGGGGAGGAATAGGCTGAATGTCGATCCGGCCTAGTCGGAGCTGGGTGAGGGGTGGGCGCTCGGGAACCGAGCGCGCGAGCTGATGGCTCGCTCGACCCCTCACCCAAGCTTCGCTAACCCTCTCCCCTTTCCAGGGGAGAGGGAGCGAAAAGGTCCTTACGAGCGGCGCTTGCCGGGGCGGCGGGATGTCGGCTCTCCCTCGGGCGGGGCATCCGACTCCACCAGTTCTACCACCTCGAACCGATGGCCGACCCATCCCCTTTGCCGTGCGGCCTCGGCCATGGCGGCGTCGTTGGCCATCGCCGCCTTGCGCGACTTGGCGTGGCCCCAGAACACCTCGGTCCTGCCGCCGCCCAGCTCGGCGACGATCCGCCAATAATGGGTGAAGGGCTGCGCGGTCGGGCCGATCGTCTTGACGTAACCATCGGGCATCGTCGCGGTCAAATAGCGGTTCCTGCGTGCCATGGCGCCCTCCATAGCGCAGGCGCAGGTCGTGCTCACCCCGCTTGACGCGAGCGATCCGTCCCGCCTACCGATGCGGGGCCGGAATGATCCGGCGAACATGATCGCGCCGGTTCCTCCGACAAGGGGGATTAAAAGGGAACGCGGTGAGGGCGAAGGCCCGAATCCGGGGCTGTCCCTGCAACTGTAAGCGGTGAGCGGACATGCACGGATCGGCGGTCACAGGCCGGTCCAGCCACTGGGGTAACCTGGGAAGGCGCATGTTTCCGCGATGACCCGTGAGCCAGGAGACCTGCCGGCGTCAGGTCGCTCACGCCCGGTCCAGGGGATGGTCGAGGCTAGGTCTTTTCCGACGAGCGACGCCATTGGTGGCGGAGGCGCATGGGTGACCGTGACGAAGGAAAGGCGTGCCTTGGGCATGGCGCCCAGCCGTTCGGAAACGAACGGAAGGCCTCGGCTTGTTCGCGACAAGACGCTATGAGCAGTAAAATGATATATCATAACAGATTTGGATGGGCTCCGCTGGGCCTATGGGGTGGCGCGGCGCTTCTGCTGGGCGCGCATGATGCGAAGGCGCAGACCACCGACGGCCCGGGGGCGAACGGCACCGTGCTCGTCGTGGGCCAGCGCGACAGGCAGGCGCTGGACACGCCCAATGGCACGGCCAGCCGCCTGGGCCTGACCCCGCTGGAGACGCCCGCCAGCATCGCCTCGCTGGACGGGGGCACCATCCGCGCGCGGGGCGACCTGTCGATCGTCGAGGCGGAGACGCGCGCGCCGGGCCTGTCGAGCGTCGCCGATCCCGGCAATGGCGGCACCGCGCTCGCCGCGCGGGGCTTTTCCGGACAGGGATCGGTGCTGCAACTGATCGATGGCGTCCGGCTGTTCCCGGCGGCGGGCACGATCACCTTTCCGACCGATTCCTGGATGGTCGAGCGGATCGACGTGCTGAGCGGCCCCGCTTCGGTCCTGTACGGACAGGGCGCGCTGGGCGGTGCGGTCAATGTCGTGATGCGCGCACCCACGGCGCGGACCGAGGGACAGGCCGAGATCGGTTATGGCGCGCAGGACAGTTTTCGCGCGGCCGCCGGAATCGGCGGGCCGCTAGGGCCGACGCTCGGCTACCGGGTCGATGCCAGCTATCGCCGGTCGGACGGCTATGTCGATCGGGGCCATTCGGACAGCGTCGCGCTGTCGGGGACGCTGAGTTGGAAACCCGCGCCGACACTGGCGGTCACGATCCGCGGCGATCATGGCGACCAGCGGTCCATGACCTATTTCGGCACGCCGCTGATCGACGGGCGGCTCGACCTGCGGGTGCGCGACCGCAACTATAATGTCGGCGATGCGCGGATGCGGTTCCGCGACGATCGCGGTTCGCTGCGCATCGACTGGACGCCGAGCAGCGCCGTCAGCCTGTCCAACATCGCCTATGTCCTGACCAGCGACCGCTTCTGGCGCGATCTGGAGAATTACTGCTGGGTGGCCCCCAGCGGCGCCTGCGGCGACGGATCGACCGGCACGCCCGGCACCATCCGGCGGAGCAGCAATTACGGCATCCGCCACGACCTGACCCAATGGGGCGACCAGGCGAGCCTGAACTGGCGCACGGAGCTGGCGCCGGGCGTTGCCAACGCGTTGGTCGTCGGGGTCGATGCCAATCTGGTCCGCTTCACCCATGAGAACGACTTCGGTTCGGTCGAGCAGGTGGATGCGGTCGATCCCTTCGCCTTCGATCCCGGCCGGTTCCTGGACACGCAGGGAATCGCGCCGCGCTATCGCACCCGCACCGTCGCGCTGGCGGTCTTTGCCGAGGATCGGGTGACGCTGGCGTCCAAATGGTCGGTGGTCGGCGGTTTGCGCTATGAGGAGGACCGGGTCCGTCGCTGGACGGTCGGCACGCCCGACGTGCCCGTCTTCGAAAAGACCTTCCGCAACGCCACCTGGCGGGCGGGGATCGTCTATCAGCCCCGCCCGACCCTGTCGCTCTATGCGCAATATGCCACCGGCGTCGATCCGCTGGGCACGCTGACCACCGTGTCCAGCGGGCAGGTGCAGTTCAGCAACGCCAAGGGCCATCAGGTCGAGGCGGGGGCCAAATGGCTGTTCCTGAACGGTCGGGGTAGCGCGACGCTGGCGGCGTACCGCATCGTCAAGACCGGCCTGCTCGCCCAGCGGACCCTGTCGAGCCCGGTCGAACAGGTCGGCCAGCGTTCGGCGCAGGGGGTGGAGGCGTCGGTGGCGCTCGACGTAGTGCGGGGCTTCGGCATCGACGCCAACGGCACGCTGCTGCAGGCGCGGTTCGACGATTTCCGGTCGGGCGGCGTCGATTATAGCGGCCGGACCCCGCCGGACGTGCCCGAGGCGCTGGCCAATCTCTGGCTGCGCTGGGACGCGACGACCAGGCTGCGGGCGAGGGCGGGCCTGCGCTATGTCGGGCGGCGCTTCTCCGACAATGGTGAGGCGTTCCGCATTCCGGGCTATGCCAGCGTGGACACGACCCTGTCCTATGCGTTGAGCCCGCGACTCGCGGTCGACCTGCGGCTCTATAATCTGTTCGACAAGGCCTATGCGATCACCGCTTATGGCGATCAGCAATGGATATTGGGCCGCCCGCGTTCGCTCGACGTGGCGCTTCGTGCCGCGTTCTGACCGGTCATGGGGGAAGGCGGTGCTGCGGCTCGCCTTCCTGACCCATCGCTGGGCGGGGATCGTCGCCTGCCTGTTGTTCGTGATGTGGTTCGCCAGCGGGCTGGTGATGCTCTACGTCCCCTATCCGTCGCTCGGCCCCGCGCAGGGCTGGGCGGCGGCGGAGGCGATCGACTGGGCTCGCGTGCGCTATACGCCGGAAGCTGGCGCGCGGCGGATCACGCTGGAGATGCGGGACGGTGCGCCGGTCTGGCGGATCGAGCGCGCGGAGGGCGATACGCAGATCCTGTCGGCGGCAACGGGCGGGCCGGTCGCGCCGGTCGACGCCGCGCTCGCCCACCGAGTCGCCGCGCGCTTCGGCCCGGTCGGCGAGGTCGCGCCGATCCACGACGATCAATGGACGGTCGCGGGCGGCTTCGACCGGCACCGGCCGCTGTGGAAGGCGACGCTCGCCGATGCGGACGGGACGCAGCTCTATATCTCCAGCCTGACCGGCCAGCCGGTGCAGCGGACGACCGTCACCCAGCGTGTCTGGAACTGGCTGGGTTCGGTGCCGCACTGGATCTACCCGACCGTGCTGCGCCGCGACCGACAGGCCTGGCGGCAGGCGGTGATATGGGTCGCGGGGCCCTGCATCGCGGTTGCGCTGACGGGGATGTGGATCGGTATCCTGCGTATGCGGCCGGGGCGGCGGCGCTATCGTGGGCGAAGGATGACGCCCTATCATGGCTGGATGCTCTGGCATCATGTCAGCGGCCTGCTGGGCGGCGTGATGCTGACCAGCTGGATCGTCAGCGGCTGGCTGTCGGTCGATCCGGGCCACGCCTTTGCCGGAGGCGAGGCGCCGGCGGCGTTGCTTCGAGCCTATGAGGGGAGGGCGGGCGGCCCGCAGGCGCTCGACCGGCTGGCGCGGATCGCGCGCGCCGCGCGCACCGTCGAGTGGAGCGGCGATGGCAGTTTGCAGCGGATCGCGCTCGACCGTTCCTCGCCGCACCCGCGCTGGCTGGACGCGGCGACGCTGGTGCCGGTCGGGCCGGTCGATCCGGTGCGTGCCGCGATGCTGGTGCCGGATGGGCGACGGGGGGCGGCCGAGACGCTGGAGGATCCCGATTTCTACTGGACCGATGCCACGCCGCTGCCGCTGGTTCGCCTGCGCTTCGACGACCCCGCGCGGACCTGGCTCTATGTCGATCCGATGAGCGGCGCGCTGGTCGAGCGGCAGGACCGGGTGCGACGCGCCTATCGCTGGGTCTATACGCTGCTCCATACCTGGGACTGGCCGTTGTTGACCGCGCATCGGCCGGTCTGGCTGTCCTGGATGTGGGCGTGGTCGCTGGCCGGGCTGGCGCTGTCGGTCAGCGGCGTGGTGGTCGGATGGCGTCGCCTGCGTCGTTCCGCGCGCGGCAAAAGATAAAAGGCCGCCATCGGGGTTGGCGTCGCCCGTGCTGCCCGCTTAAGTGGGCAGCATGTGGCAACTCTATCAATTCCCGCTCTGTCCCTTTTCGCGCAAGGTCCGGCTGCTGCTGGGCGAGAAGGGCGTCGGTTACGAGTTGGTCCGTGAATCGCCGTGGCAGCGCCGCGACGAATTTCTCGACATGAACCCCGCCGGACAGACGCCGGTGATGGTCGATGAAGAGCGCGGCGTGCTGCTGATCGACTCGATGGCGATTTCGGAATTTTTCGAGGAGACGGTCGAGAAGTCGGCGATGATCAACGGCACCGCCGTCGGCCGCGCCGAAATCCGGCGGCTGGTGACGTGGTTCGACACGCATTTCTATCAGGACGTGACCGGGCCGCTGCTCCACGAACGCATGGTCAAGCGGGTCGCGCGCACCGGCAGCCCCGATGCCAAGGGCCTGCGCGAGGCGATGAAGGCGGCGGTCGGGCATCTCGACTATACCGATTACCTGCTCGACCATCGCAACTGGCTGGGCGGCGCGACGATGAGCCTGGCCGATCTGGCGGCGGCGGCGCAGATTTCGGTCGCCGACTATCTGGGCGGCATCGACTGGAAGGGGCATGAGCAGACCGCGCGCTGGTATCGCGGACTGAAGAGCCGCCCCTCCTTCCGCCCGCTGCTCTCCGAGCGGATGGAGATGGTCACGCCGCCCTCGCATTACGACAATGTCGACTTCTGACGCGCCCGCCCCGCAGATCGGGATCGACGATTTCCTGGCGGTCGACATCCGCGTCGGCACCGTCATCGCCGCCGAGCCGTTCCCGGAAGCGCGCAAGCCCGCGATCAAGCTGACCATCGACTTCGGCGAGGCGATCGGGGTGAAGCGGTCCTCGGCGCAGATCACGCGGCATTATACGCCCGAGACGCTGGTCGGGCGGCAGGTGGCAGCGGTGGTGAATTTTCCCCCGCGCCAGATCGGGCCGATGATGTCCGAGGTGCTGACCCTGGGCTTTCCCGATGCGGAGGGGCAGGTGGTGTTGATCGCGCCGGATCTGGCGGTGCCTAATGGGGGGCGGTTGTTCTGAGGGGTTTCCCTTGGCCTTCGACTTCGCTCAGGCTGAACGGGGTTTTGTATCCGGTCTCCACTCCCAACCACCGTTCAGGCTGAGCGAAGTCGAAGCCCACACCCGACACATTCGTGTTAGCCTTAACATTCCCCTTGCGCCCCGTTCCCCGAAGCGTACCATCCCCTCCCGACCGTAGGGACATAACCCACGGAGGACAGGAGAGGATATGACAACCAAACGCTGGGCCGGCCACGCGCTGGCCGCTTTGCTAACGCTCTCGGTCGCGGCGCCTGCCATGGCACAGGCCGACCGGATGGCGCCGATCGCCACACCCGCGCAGCCGACCGCGATACCGCTCAACACCGGGCCGCTGCCCGGCGCGACCAACAGGGAAAGCTGGCACAGCCAGTATAACAGCGTCTTCGCCCGCAACGTGACCGAAGCGACGCTGACCCCCTTCCTGCCCGATCCGGCCAAGGCGACCGGCGCGGCGGTGATCGTCGCACCCGGCGGCGGTTTCCGGACGCTGTCGATGCAGAATGAGGGCTGGGACGTGGCCAAGGCGCTGGCCGATCGCGGCATCGCGGCGTTCGTCCTGAAATACCGGCTGAACCAGACCCCCGCCGATATGGGCGAGTTCGAAAAGTCGATGGCGGCGATGTTCTCCAGCGTGGCGCGCCCCGCCGCGCGACCCAGCCCCGAAGACGCGCTGAAGGGCCTCGCGCCCCAGATCGCCGACGCCCGCGCCGCCTTCGCATTGGTCCGGGCCCGGGTGGGGCAGTGGAAGGTCGATCCGAACCGGGTCGGCATGGTCGGTTTCTCGGCGGGCGCGATGCTGACCGTCGCGACGGTGCTCGACGGTCAGGCCAAGCCCGCCTTTATCGGCGACATCTATGGCCCGCTCCAGCCGATGACGGTGCCCGCCGACGCGCCGCCGATGTTCGCCGCGATCGCCGCCGACGATCCGCTGTTCGCGGGCAAGGGCTTCGGCCTGATCGACCAGTGGATGGCGGCGAAGAAGCCGGTCGAGTTCCACCTCTATGGCCAGGGCGGGCACGGCTTCGGCATGTATCCGAAGAAGACCACCAGCACGGGGTGGTTCGATGCCTTTTACCGCTGGATCGCGATGGAAGGGTTTTTGAAGGCCCGGTAAATTCCTCCCCTGCAAGGGGAGGGGGACCGCCGCGAAGCGGTGGTGGAGGGGGCGTGCGGCAAAGGGCATCGCCAGTGGAAAGCCCCCTCCACCGCCCTGCGGGCGGTCCCCCTCCCCGTACCGGGGAGGATTATTCGATGCTTTTCGACGCTTGCTCGAACAAATCCTTCGACAGGCCCGTGGTGCCGACGATGCGGATCAGTTCGGCGCACATCAGGCGCGAGCGCTTGGTGTCGAACCGGCGCCAGCGGCCCAGCGGCGGCAGCAATTTCGCCGCCGTCTGCGGATTGAGCCGGTCCAGCGCGATCAGCTGGTCCGCCAGGAAACGATAGCCCGAACCGTCGGCGGCGTTGAACGCGCGCTGGTTGACCCCGAACGCGCCCAGCAGCGCGCGGGCGCGGTTGGGATTGGCGAGCGTAAAGTCGGGATGCTCGGCCAGCCTGGCGACCACCGCGCCGGTGTCGCCGCGCGACGACAGCGCCTGGGTCTGGAACCATTTGTCGAGGACCAGCGGATTGTCGGCATAGCGCGCATGGAACCGGGCCAGCGCTTCTTCGCGCTCGGGCGCGTCGGAATTGACGAGCGTGGTCAGCGCCGCCTGCCGGTCGGTCATATTGTCCGCCGTCTCGAACTGCGCGAAGGCCAGCGCGGCGGCATCGGCCGCGCCGCTTGCCGCGACATAGCCGAGCGCGACGTTGCGCAGGCGCCGCCGCCCCTTGGCATCGGGCGAATAGACGTAAGCGCCCTGCGCCATCTCGGCATAGACGCGCCGCCACACCGGCTCCAGCGCGCGGCCGAGCTGCCCGCGCAACGCCTCGCGCGCGACATGGATCGCATCGGGATCGACCGTCACCAGCTGGTCGCCGACGAAATTCTCGGACGGCAGCAGCACGGCCTCGGCGAGGAAGGCGGGCTCCAGCCCCTCGGCCTCCAGCGTGCGGGCGACCGCGTCGATCACCGCATCGGCCTTGACCTCGCCGTGGATGGTGCCCGCGACCAAAGTGTCGAGCATCAGCTGCTGCATCGCCTCGTACCGGGCGAAGGGGTCGTCGTCATGCGCCGACAGGAAGGCCAGATCCTCGGCCGTCCGGTCGCTTTCGACCACGATGGGGGCGGAGAAGCCGCGATTGATCGACAGGACGGGGCGCTCGGTAATGGCCTCGAAGGTGATCGTCTCGGCCACCTGGTCGAGCAGGACCAGCGTCTCCTCGGTCAGCGGGCGTCCGGTCTCCGCGCCGAACAGCCGGACCTTCAGCGGCAGCGTCATGGGCTGCTTGACGGTCTGTCCCGGCGTCGCGGGGATATGCTGGGCCAGGCGCAGTTCGGCGCGGCCGCCGCCGGCCTCATGGCTCAGCCCCGCCGAGACGCGCGGCGTGCCCGCCTGGGAATACCAGAGGCGGAATTGCGACAGGTCGATGCCGCCCGCTTCCTCCATGCACGACACGAAATCCTCGCAGGTGGCGGCCGTGCCGTCGAAGCGATCGAAATACAGGTCGGTCGCGGCGCGGAACTTCACCGGACCCAGCATGGTCGCCATCATGCGGATCAGCTCGGCACCCTTGTTGTAGATGGTCGCCGTGTAGAAATTGCTGATCTCGATATAGCTTTCCGGGCGTACCGGATGGGCGAGCGGGCCCGAATCCTCGGGGAACTGGCTGGCGCGCAGCCCGCGCACATCCTCGATCCGCTTGACCGCCGCCGATCCCTGGTCGGCGGAGAAGCACTGGTCGCGATAGACGGTGAAGCCTTCCTTGAGGCTCAACTGGAACCAGTCGCGGCAGGTGATCCGGTTGCCCGACCAATTGTGGAAATATTCATGCGCGACGACCGCGGCGATCGCGTCATAATCGTAATCGGTCGCGGTGTCGGGGTCGGCCAGGATGTAGCGGCTGTTGAAGATGTTCAGCCCCTTATTCTCCATCGCGCCGAAGTTGAAATCGTCGACCGCGACGATGTTGAAGACGTCCAGGTCGTATTCCCGGCCATAGACGCGTTCGTCCCACGCCATGGACAGCTTCAGCGCGTGGAGCGCATGGTCGGTCTTGGCCAGGTCGGCGGCGCGGACCCAGATGCCCAGGCGCACCGCGCGTCCGCTCATCGTCGTGAAGGTCCCGGCATTGACCGCCAGATCGCCCGCCACCAGCGCGAAGAGATAGCAGGGCTTGGGGAAGGGGTCGTGCCACTCCGCCCAGTGCGTGCCGTCGTCATTCGTGCCGCTGGCCACCGGATCGCCATTGGCGAGCAGCACGGGATAGCGCGCCTGGTCGGCGGTCATCCGCACGCGATAGACGCTCAGCACATCGGGCCGGTCGGGGAAGAAGGTGATGCGGCGGAACCCCTCCGCCTCGCACTGGGTACACAGATTGCCGCCCGAGGCGTAGAGGCCCATCAGCTGGGTATTGCGGTCGGGGGCGATGACCACTTCGGTCTCGACGACATGGGTATCGCCGGGCAGGTCGATGACCAGCTGCTCGCCCTCGATCCGCCAGTCGGGGAAGGCGGCGCCGTCGACCTTGACCGACAGCGGCGTCTGGCCCGCGCCGTCGAGCCGCAGCGGTTCGTCATGCGGGCTGTGCCGCGCGACGGTCAGCGCGGCGCGGACGCGGGTCTCGGACGGGTCGAGCGCGAAGTCGAGCGACACCTGCGGCACGGCCCAGGCGGGCGGGCTGTAATCCTCGCGCCGGATGGCGACCGGGGTCATGCTGGGCTGGGCGGCGCTGCGCTGAATGTCCATGGCGGGACTATAACGATCGCCGGCCCGTTCGACCACCATCGTGCCCGACGAAAAACCATGCGCGTGCCCGATGGGCGGGGTTGATCGCGGAATGCGGCGTGATACGCCTGTGCCACACCATATCCCCCGAAAGGTTCTGCATGTCGCGTATGACGGCCCTGCTGCCGCTGCTTCTCCTGTCCACCGCCGCCATCGCGCATGATCACGAATTCGGGCATGATCGGGGCCAGGCCGCGTCGGCCCCGGCCGCGACGCCCGCCCCCCAGCGCAGCGCCGCCGAGCGCAACGCGATCGTCACCGCCCCCCTGCCCGAGGATCAGGCGGCGATGAAGGCGCATGTGATGTTCCTGGCCTCGGACGCGATGGCGGGCCGCGAGGCGGGGACGCGCGACTATGACATCGCCGCGCAATATGTCGCCGCGCAATTCTATGCGGCGGGCCTGCGTCCCGGCGGCGACGAAGGCGGCTATCTGCAAAAGGTGCCGCTGGTCGCCTATAATGTCGCCGACAAGGGCAGCGCGTTGTGGACCCCCGCCGGCGGCCAGCCGCAGGAGCTGGTCTTCGGCGAAGACTTCGTACCCTCGCCCGTGCCCGACAAGCGTGAGAGCAGCGTGTCCGCGCCGGTCGTCTTCGTCGGCTATGGCATCGATGCCGCGCAATATGGTTTGACCGATTACAAGGGCGTCGATGTGCGCGGCAAGATCGTCGCCTTCGTTCCCGGTACGCCCGAGGGGCTGGACGGCGAGGCGCGGGCGTTCTTCGGCTCGGCGGGCAACAAGGCCTCGCTGGCGGCGGCCAGGGGCGCGGTCGGCGCGATCCAGATCGACATGCCGCGCGCCGGGGGGCGGCAGCGGCCCTTCTCGGCGCTGACCCGCTATTATAATGCGCCGCGCGTCACCTGGGCCAATCCGGACGGGACCGCGCACGCGATGACGCCCACGACCCCGGTCCTCGGCACCCTGTCGCAGGCGGGCGCGGCCAAGCTGTTCGGCAAGGGCTGGGAGGCGGTGATGAAGGCCGCCGCCGCGCCCAAGCCCGCCTACAAGCCGCTCATGGCCAAGGGCAGCATGACGGTCGCCGCCAAGACCAGCTTCAAGCCGATGGACAGCAGCAACATCATCGGCCTGATCCCCGGTAGCGACCCGAAGCTGAAGGACGAAGTGGTCGTCCTGTCCGCGCATCTCGACCATATCGGCACCAACGAGGGCGGCGACGGCGACCGGATCAACAATGGCGCGCTCGACAACGCGATCGGCATCGCCAGCCTGATCGAGGAGGCCAAGCGCTTCAAGGCGGCACCCCCGCCCAAGCGCACCGTCATGTTCCTTGCGGTAACGGCCGAGGAAAAGGGGCTGGTCGGCTCCGACTATTTCGCCAACCACCCGACCGTGCCGCTCAAGTCGATCGTCGCCGACGTCAATCTCGACATGCCGATCCTGACCTACAAGTTCGAGGATATGGTGGTGTTCGGCGCGGATCGCTCGACGCTGGGGCCGATCGTGCGCAAGGCGGTGGGGGCGATGGGCCTGCCCGTCTCGCCCGACCCGATGCCGGAAGAAGGCATTTTCGTCCGCTCCGACCATTTCCGCTTCGTGCAGAAGGGCATCCCCTCGGTCTTCCTGTGGCCGGGCCAGAAGGGGCCGGGCAAGGCGGCGGTCGAGGATTTCATGAGCCACCGCTATCACCGCGTGGGCGACGAGATCGACCAGGGCATCGACTGGAGCCAGGGGCCGCGCTTCGTCAGCGTCAACTACGCCATCGCCCGCGAGATCGCCGATGCGCCCGAGCGGCCGGTGTGGAACAAGGGCGATTATTTCGGCACGCTCTATAAGGGGCCGATGGCGGCGAAGTGAGGAGGGTGGGGGAAAGTTTGGCTTTTGCGGCCAAACCTCCCCCATGCCCGTTCAGCCTGAGCGCAGTCGAAGGCCAAGGGATGACCTCGGCCAAGCGGCCCGTCCGGGGCATGCACTTCGACTTCGCTCAGTGCGAACGGAGGTTTAGGCGCGTGGAAGCGAAGTTTGGTGCAGGACGTTCCTATGCAGCCAAGCCACCCCACGCCCGTTCAGCCTGAGCGTAGTCGAAGGCCAAGGGATGGCCTTGGCCAAGCGGCCCGTCCCGGGCGTGCACTTCGACTTCGCTCAGTGCGAACGGAGTTTGGGGTAAATGGCGATCATGATGACGGGTAGCATTAAGGCATGAGTCGTCTCTTCGTCTTCGGTCTGGGCTATGCCGCCGGTCATCTGGCGGCGTTGCTGGAAGGGCGCGGCTGGTCGGTTGCGGGCACGACGCGTGACGGGCGCGGCGGCACGCTCCGCTTCGACGATCGGAAAAGCGTGGAGGCGCAGATCGCCGCTGCCACGCATATCCTGTCCTCGGTCCCGCCCGAGGGCGAGGTCGATCCGGTGCTGGTCGCTTACGGCGAGCAGCTCGCGCGATCGGATGCCTGGATCGGCTATCTCTCCTCGACTGGCGTGTACGGCGATACCGGCGGCGCATGGGTGGACGAGAGCGCCCCGATCGGTTCCGGCCGCCGCGTCGCGCGGGCGGTGGCGGATGCGGACTGGCAGGGCTTAAGCGCGCGGGTGTTCCGCCTGCCCGGCATATACGGCCCCGGCCGCTCGCCGATCGACCGCGTCCGGGCGGGCCGGGCGCACCGGGTCGGGCTGGCGGGCCAGGTGTTCAGCCGGGTGCATATCGCCGATATCGTCTCTGGCGTGATCGCCGGGTTCGACGGTCCGGCGGGGGCCTATAACCTGGCCGACGATTTCCCGTGCGACCAGGATGCGGTCGTGTCCTACGCCGCCGAACTGGCGGGGCTCGCGCCGCCACCGCTGGTCCCGCTGGAAAGCCTGTCGGCGGCGGCGCGGGGCTTTTATGCCGAGAATCGGCGGGTGGCGAACGGCAAGGCCAAGCGGGTGCTGAATTGGCGGCCCCGCTATCCCGATTACCGGTTGGGCCTGCGTGCCTTGAGCGCGATAACCAACCCCACTGCCGTCACCGCGGCGCCCGCCCCCGCCAGCAGCGACCAGCGATAGCCCTCGAACACCGTCGACAGGCTCATGGCGATGACGGGAACGATGACGCTGGAATAGGCCGCCTTGGCTGGGCCGATCGTCCGCAGGACCCGGTAGTAGAGCGGAAAGGCCAGCGCGGAGGCGAAGAGGCCGAGATAGAGGATGCCCAGCACATAGCCGGCGCGCATCTCGAACACCGGCGGGCCGTTCAGGCTAAAGGCGATGATCGCGTCCAGTACCGATCCGATCAGCATCGCGACGCTCAAGGTCGCGTGCATCGGGAAGCGCTTGGCGGTGTTGGTCGCCTGCATGACATTGGCGGTGGAGGCGGACAGGATCGCCACCAGGGTCAGCGCGATGCCGGTCAGCGCGCGGGCGGGCCCGGCGGGATCCACTCGCGCCTCATGCACGAACAGCAGCGCGGCACCCGCCATCGCGACGGCGGAACCGACCAGAAGTTGTCGCCCCATGCGCTGCCCCAGAAAGAGCCGCGCGAACCCCGCATTGGGGATCAGCAGCATCGCGAAGATCACCGCGACCAGGCCGGAGGTGATGTACGCTTCGGCATGATAGACGAAGTTGAAATTGAGGACGAACTGGAACAGTCCGATCCCGGCGGCGAAGAGAAACCCAGTCGTGCCGAGGCGGAAACTTTCCCGCCGGGCGAGTGCGAAGGCGCCCATCGCCAACCCGCCGATCAGGAAGCGATAGCTGACCGACCAGGTGGCGGGGACGACCGAAATCTGGTCGCGGATGACCAGCCAGGTCGATCCCCAGATCAGCGTGACGATCGCAAAGGGGATGAGGACGGCGGCGCGGGTCGAGCGCGGGGCGGTGTCGAACACGCTCATAAGGCAGCGATCGCGTCGGCAAGCGCCGCGACATGGTGGCCGTCACTGTCCCAGGCAGTGACGAGCCGGACCTCACCCTCCGCCCAGTCGTAAAAGTCGAACCCCTGCGCGCGGAGCTTGGCGGCTTCGTCCGGCGTGGCGCGCAGGAAGACCTCATTGGCCTCGACCGGATGAACCAGACGGTTGCCCGCGGCGCCCGCCAGCCGCTCGGCGCACGCATTGGCCAGCGCGCCGTTCGCGATCCACAGATCGTTCTCGACCATCGCCAGCACCTGCGCCGCCAGATAGCGGCCCTTGGACATCAGCAGCCCCGCGCGCTTGCGGCGGCGGCGGGCGGTGTCGGCCAGGCCGGGCTTGAAGAAGACCAGCGCCTCGGCACTCATCGCACCGTTCTTCACGAAGCCGAAGGACAGCGCGTCCACCCCCGCCTGCCAGGTGAGTGCGGCGGGCGTGCAGCCCAGCCGGGCGAGGGCATTGGCGAAGCGCGCGCCGTCCATATGGAAGCCGAGCCCCCGTTCCCTGGCGAGCGTGCCGACCGCGGCGACCTCGTCCGGGTTGTAGACGCGGCCATATTCGGTGGCGTTGGTGATCGAGATCGCATGGGGCTGGACCCGGTGCACGTCGTTGGCGATCGCGTCGATCACGGTCCGGATGGTGTCGGGGGTCAGCTTCGCGCCCTCGCCATCGGCCAGCATCAGCTTGGCGCCGTGGGTATAGAATTCCGGCGCGCCGCCCTCGTCATTCTGGATATGCGAGTCGCGGTGACAGACCACACCGCCATGCGGGGGGCAGAGCGCCGCCAGCGCCAGGCAGTTGGCGGCGGTGCCGGTGGGCACCCACAGCACGTCGACGTCATGGCCGAACAGTTCGGACAACCGCCCATCCAGCGCCTTCGACCAGCGATCGCCGTCATAGGCGGTGTCCATCTGATCGGCACCGGCGATGGCGTCCATCACCTTGGGATGGATACGGGCGGCGTTGTCCGAGAAGAAGCGCATGGCCCACGCGTTTGAGCGAGGCGGTGGATCAGGTCAACACCAATGCCATAAGGTTGGCGTTCACGCTCCCCCTTCCGCAGGCGGGAGGGGGTCGGGGGGAGGGGACCCGGCCAGTGGGCTCGGCTTCGATCGCAACGGGGACACCCCTCCGTCAGGCCTGCGGCCTGCCACCTCCCCTTGCAGGGGAGGAAAGGCGCCATCGGAACGCCCGTTACGTTCCTCCCTCTCGCAGGCGGCGGGGTCTGAGGGGCACCAGCGGGCTGACGCCCTTCGAATTATTCCTCGCCGTCGCGCTCATCCGGCGGACGGCGATCGTCCGGGCCGCGGTCGTCGGGACCGGGGGGCGGGCGTTCGCCGCGGCGGCGGCCGGGGCCGACGGTGATCGACCCGTCCTCGCCGGTGCGCAGGTCGATGCCCAGCCCCTGGATGATGTCGCCCACCGGGTCGCCGGTCGGCATGGCTTCCTCGTCCATGCCATTGGCGATCGCATCGGGATCGACCTCCTGCTGCACCACCGGCGCGGGCACCGGCGGGATGTCGAGCGCCGACTGCATGAAGGCGCGCCAGATGCGCGCAGGCACGCCGCCGCCCGACAGGCCGGGATTGGGGGTATTGTCGTCATTGCCGACCCAGACGCCCACCACCAGATCGCGTGCGAAGCCCATGAACAGCGCGTCGCGCGAATCCTGCGTCGTCCCCGTCTTGCCGAAGGCATCCACGGTCAGGAGCGCCTGCCGCCCGGTGCCCGTCTTGATCGAGGAGGACAGGAGGTCGAGCATCCCGTCATGCACCGCCGAGGCGAAGCCGGTCTTGCGATCGGTCAGCGACTGGTACCAGCCCTTTTCCTTCACGTCGGTCAGCCCGCGTGCGGCCACCGGATAGCTCTCATTGGCGACGGCGGCATAGGCGGCGGTGAGTTCTAGCAGGCTGACGGTCGAGGTGCCCAGCGCGATCGTCGCCTCGTTCGGGATCGGCGTGGTGATCCCCAGATCGCGGGCGGCCTTGATGACCGACTTCACGCCGACCGCCTGGGTCAGTCGCGCGGCGGCAACGTTGGAGGACCGGGCAAAGGCCTGGCGCAGCGTGATCTTACCCAGATAGCGGCCGTCGCTGTTGCGCGGTTTCCACCCGGCGATGTCGACGGGCTCGTCCTCGATCGTCGAATCCGGGGTCATGCCCGAGCGCAAGGCCGCCAGATAGACGAACAGCTTGAAGGCAGAGCCCGGCTGGCGCCGTGCCTGGGTGGCGCGGTTGAACGGGCTCTTGGAATAATCCTTGCCGCCGACCATCGCCACGACCCGGCCATCGGGGCGCATCGCGACCAGCGCGACCTGCGCCTGGTTCAGCCCGGCGCTGCGCACCACGCGCTCGGCGATGCGTTGCAGCCGGGGGTTGAGCGTGGTCCGGACGGTCGCCTCGGTCTTGATCTCGCCCGCCTGGTCGCGCGCTTCGGGCAGCACCCAGTCGGCGAAATAGGTGCCCGAGGGCAAGGTTTCGGGCTGGGAGGCGAGCACCCGCTGCGGCTGGACCGAGGCGGCCTCCCCCTTGGTCAGGAAGCCCGCATCGACCATCGCCGCGACGACCACCGCCTGCCGGGCGCGCGCACCCTTCAGATTGCCGGTGGGGGCCAGGCGCGAGGGCGCCTTGACCAGCCCGGCCAGCATCGCCGCCTGGCCGATGTTCAGCTTGTCGGGCGTTCGGCCGAAATAATGTTTCGACGCGGCGGTGAGGCCATAGACATTGTCGCCGAAATAGACGTTCGACAGATAGCGCGACAGGATCTCGTCCTTGGTCAGCCACGCCTCCAGCCAGAAGGCGATCATCGCCTCGCGGATCTTGCGGCCCGCCGTACGGTCGGAATCGAGGAAAGCGTTCTTCGCCAGCTGCTGGGTGATGGTCGAGCCGCCCTCGCGCACGCCGCCGGAGCCGACATTGTGCCAGGCGGCGCGCAGGATGCCGCGCGGGTCGACGCCCCAGTGCGAATAGAAACGCCGGTCCTCGATCGCCAGGAACGCCTCGCGGACATGCGGGGGCAGCTTGGCGGCATCGACCGGCGCGCCGATGATCGACCCGCGCCGTGCGATCGGCGTGCCGTCATCGGCGGTCAGCGTGATCGAAGGCGGGGTGGGCGGCTGGAGCGAGCGCGACAGCGGCGCCGTGAAGGCCAGCCAGATGATCGCGACGACCAGCAGGATGATGCCCGCGCCCATGCCCCGCATGATCCACCGGCCCCAGCGGATGCGGCGACGCGGGCGGACATCGCCCGGCTCTTCGCCGTCGGGGCCGAAGGACCAGCTCTGCGTTTCGGCATCGTAGAGCGGATAATGGGGGCCGACCGGCTCATAGGGGCGGTCGAGGGGTACACGGTCGGGATTGAACGGATCGGGGCGCATTACAGGGTTCCGGTGGCCGGCCACTCGCGTGTATTACTCCACCAGAACACCGCGCGCAAGCTCATGCACGCGTTTACCCTGTTTGCGCCACGTCCGGCAAGCGGTCCGCGGGCGGCGTCTCGGCGATCAGCCCGGCGCGGTGCGCGACGATGGTCGGCACCAGCGCCTGGCCCGCCACGTTGATCGCGGTGCGCCCCATGTCGAGGATCGGGTCGATGGCCAGCAACAGCCCCGCGCCCTCCAGCGGCAGGCCGAGCGTCGACAGGGTCAGCGTCAGCATGACGACCGCGCCGGTCAGCCCTGCGGTCGCCGCCGAGCCCAGCACCGACACCAGTACGATCAGCACATAATCGCCCGCGTGCAGTGGCAGGCCGTAATATTGCGCGACGAACAGCGCCGAAATGGCCGGGTAGATGGCGGCGCAGCCGTCCATCTTGGTGGTGGCGGCAAAGGGCACCGCAAAGGCCGAATAGGCGCGCGGCACGCCCAGCCGCCGCTCGACCGCATCCTCGGTGACGGGCAGGGTGGCGATCGACGAGCGCGAGACGAAGCCCAGCTGGATCGCGGGCCAGGCGGCGGCGTAGAAACGCTTCGGCGACAGCCCGTTGGCCAGCAGCAGCAGCGGATAGACGACGAACAGGACGAGGCCGAGCCCGATATAGATGGCCAGCGCGAAGCTGCCGAGCGCGGACAGCGACTGCCAGCCATAGCGGACGATGGCATTGCCCAGCAGCGCGCCCGAGCCGATCGGGGTCAGCCGGATGACCCAGGACAGGATACGCCGGAAGATGGCCAGTGCCGAGGCGTTGAACGACAAAAAGCCCTCGCCCTTGTCGCCCACCCGTACGGCGGCGACACCGATCGCGACCGCCATGACGATGATCTGCAGGATGTTGAACGACAGCCCGGTCTTCAGCGCGCCGTTATCACCCGCGCTGGTCGAGGCGGAGAGGCCCAGGATATTGGACGGGATCAGCCCGCGCAGGAAGTCGAGCCAGGACCCAGCGGTGTCGGGCCGCACCGCGCTGCCCGCCGCGACGCCCGCGTGCAGGCCGGGTTGCAGGACGGTGCCCAGCGTCAGCCCGATGCTGACCGCGATCAGCGCGGTGATGGCGAACCAGATGAAGGTGGCGGCGACCAGCCGCGCGGCATTGTTCAGGTCGCGAAGCGCGGCGATCGAGGCGACGATGGCGGTGAACACCAGCGGCACGACCAGCACCTTCAGCAGCTGCACGAAGCTTTCGCCGACGATGCGCAGCGCTTCGGCCAGCCCGGCCATGCCCTGCGACCGGGCCAGCAGGCCGAGCAGCAGGCCTACGGCCATGCCCAGGAACACCTGCGCCCCGAAAGGAAAACGGAATCTCATGACGCTATAGCTAGCGAGCGACCCGAACGATCCCAACCAACTTTTGCATGGGGTGCCGAAGCTCTCCCTTCCAGGCCCGACCGACGCGGTCAGGACGGTGGAAGGGCGTTGAGCGTCCTGTCGCCATCGGCATGGCGGACATGGGATCGTGGCGCCTTGTCGTCCTTCCGCGCCATGTTCCGGTCCTTGCGCGCGTGATGCGCATGGTGACGGCCGGGCTCGTAACAGGGGATCGCCTCGGCCATGGGGGCCGCCACGTCGAAGCAATCCTGCGCCGGATCGGCTGGGGCCTGGGTGGCGAGGGCGGGCAGGGGGATGGCGATAAGGGCGATCGAGGCGGCGATCGACCCCAGACGAATGTGCGGCATGGCGATCCCTTGCGATGGTCACGGGAAACATCCGCCCTTTCGCGCAAAAGCCGGGTGGCACCGACTTAAATGAATTTAACGCAGGCGCACACGCCTTGGCCGACCGGGCGAAGGGACGCTATGCCGGGGCCATGGCTGCGATCCTGGTGATTGAAGACGATGAGGCCACCGCCGCGGCGATCACCGCCGAACTGGTGCGGCATGGGCACGGCGTCGTCCATGCCGGGGACGGCGACACGGGGCTCGACCTCGCCACGCGCGAGGCGTTCGACGCGATCACGCTCGACCGGATGCTGCCCGGGCTCGACGGCCTGTCGCTGGTCGCCCGGTTGCGCGAGCGGCACATCACCATCCCCGTCCTGATGCTGAGCGCGCTGAGCGACGTGGACGAGCGGATCGCGGGCCTGCGCGCCGGCGGCGACGATTATCTGACCAAGCCCTTCGACTTTGCCGAGATGGCGATGCGGGTCGAGGTGCTGCTGCGCCGCCGCGAACAGGCCGAGGCGGTGGTGTTGCGCGGCGGCGGCATTGAGTGCGACCTGGTCCGCCGCACGGTGAAGGTCGATGGCGAGCCGGTGCGGCTGCTCCATATGGAGTTCCGCCTGCTGGAATTCCTGATGCGCAACCCGGGCGAGGTGATGACCCGGCGGATCATCTTCGAGCGGGTCTGGGGCTATTATTTCGATCCCGGTGCCAACCTGATCAGCGTGCACATCGCCCGGTTGCGCAAGAAGATCGACCGGCCGGGCCGCCCGTCGCCCATCCAGACCGTGAAGGGGGAGGGGTATCTGTTCGATGGCGGCTGAACGGCTGCGCTGGCGCGATGTCGTGCGGATCAGCACCTTTCGCCTGTCGGCGATGCTGGGGGCGGTGTTCGTCACCGGGCTGATCGCGATGCTGGGCGTGGTCTATCTCGCCACCGCGCAGGACCTGACCGCGCGCAGCGACCGCATCCTGCACAGCGTCGCCGAACGGCTGCTCCAGGTGCCGGCCGACCAGCTGCCCGACCGAATCCGCGCCGAATTGCTGCGCGACCGGGCGGGGTTCAACTATCTGGCGCTGATCGCGGGCGACGGCAGCTTCGTCACCGGCAATGTCCGTCCCTTGCGCCCCTTGGTCCCCGGCCATCCGGTCGATGTCGAAAGCGGGTCGCGTGGCCCCTTTCGCCTGGTCGCGGTGCGCACGCGCGAAGGCGAGACGTTGCTGGTCGGGCGCGACATCAGCCTGCTTAGAGACCTGCGACGCACGATCCTGGAAACGCTGATCGTCAGCGGCCTGCTGATCCTGCTCTGCGCGGGTGCGGCGGCGATCGGGTTCAGCCGCGCACCGCTCCACCGCGTCCGCGCGCTGCAACGCGCCAGCCGGGAGATCGCCGCTGGCGACTTCTCCGTCCGGATGCCGATCGCCGGGCGGCAGGACGAGCTCGACCAGTTCGCCGCCACGGTCAACGCGACGGTGGCGGAGGTCGGCCGCGTCGTGGCGCAGGTGAAGGGGGTGACGGACGCCATCGCGCACGACCTGCGCACGCCGCTGACCCGGGTACGCGCGACGCTGAACGCCGTCGGCCATGATCCGGGCGATGCGGTGCAGGTCGCCGAGGGGATTCGCCGGGCGACCGCCGATCTCGACCTGGTGCTGGAGCGTTTCGCCGCCTTGCTGCGCATTTCGGAACTGGAGGCCGGGCGCCGCCGCGCCGGATTCCGTAACCTCGACCTGGGGGCGCTTATCGCCCAGGTCAGCGAGCTGTACGAGCCGCTGGCCGAGGACCGCGACATCACCCTGTCGGTCGATGCCCGTCCCCTGCAAATCGAGGGCGACGAGAAGCTGTTGTTCGAGGCGCTGAGCAACCTCCTCGACAATGCGATCAAGTTCGGGCGACCGGGCGGACAGGTGCGCCTCGCGCTGCTGAACGATGCGCGGGGACCGGCGATCGAGGTGCGCGACGACGGCCCCGGCATCCCCCCCGACGAGCGTGACGCGGTGCTGCGCCGGTTCCACCGGGGCGCGGATGCCGCCGGGATACCGGGCAGCGGGCTGGGCCTGAGCGTCGTGGCCGCCATCCTGCACCTCCATGGCTTTCGCCTGCGCCTGTCCGATGCAGGCTCCGGCCTGTGCGTGCGGATCGAGATCGGCGCTTAGGCCGGATCGACATTCATAATGTATTTCCTTTCCCTCTCCCCTGGATAGGGGAGAGGGTTGGCGAAGCTTGCCAGCGTGCTGGCTAGCGCAGCTTGGGTGAGGGGTTGAGCGAGCCTTTGGCTCGCGCGCTCGCCCATGCGAGCGCCCACCCCTCACCCAGCTCCGACTAAGCCTTTGCTACGCAAAGACCAAGTCTGCGCAACCCCCTCCCCTCTGCGAGGGGCGAGGGAAGAATGGGCATCACTGAATGTCGATCGGCCCTGGGGTCGATGGTTCTCCTCCCCTGCAAGAAGGGAAAGCCCCAGTGGTGAAATTCATTTAAGTCGCCTGCGCTCCCGATTGACGCGAAGAGGCTGGCGTCGGCGATCCGGCGCGGCCCCCGCCCCCGATCCCCGCGTCGGCGCCGACACCCCTGACCGACTCCGGGATGCCCATGCTCCAGCTCGTCAAGCTCGCCCTCAGCAAGCCCTATACCTTCGTCGTCCTCGCGATCCTGATCGTACTGGGCGGCGGCATCGCGGCGGTGAAGACGCCGACCGACATCTTTCCCGACATCCGCATCCCCGTGATCGCGGCGGTGTGGACCTATAAGGGGCTGCCCGCCAACGACATGTCGGGGCGCGTGATCTATTATTACGAGCGCTCGCTGTCGGCGACGGTCGGCGATATCGACCATATCGAGAGCCAGTCGCTGCAGGGCGTCGGCATCGTGAAGATCTTCTTCCGCCCGGGCGTCGATATCCGCACGGCGACCGCCCAGGTGACCGCCGCCTCGCAGACGGTGCTGAAGCAGATGCCGCCGGGCATCACCCCGCCGCTGATCCTGAACTATAACGCCTCGACCGTCCCGATCCTGCAACTCGCGCTGTCGGGCAAGGGCTTGTCCGAGCAGAAGATCTACGACCTGGGCCAGAACATGATCCGGCCCGCCTTGGCCTCGGTGCAGGGCTCGGCCATTCCGTCGCCTTATGGCGGCAAGGAGCGGCAGGTGCAGATCGACCTCGATCCCGCCGCGCTCCAGGCGCATGGCCTGTCCGCGACCGACGTCGCCAATGCGCTGGCGCAGCAGAATCAGATCATCCCGTCGGGCACCGCCAAGATCGGTGCCTATGAGTATAATATCCGGCTGAACAACAGCCCCAGCGTCATCGACGACCTGAACGACCTGCCGATCAAGACGGTCGACGGCACCACCCTACTGATGCGCGACGTGGCGCATGTCCGCGACGGGTCGCCGCCGCAGCGCAACGAGGTCCGCGTCGACGGCGCGCGCTCGGTGCTGATGACGGTGCTGAAGAGCGGTTCGGCCTCGACCATCGCGATCGTCGACCAGGTCAAGGCGCTGATGCCCAAGCTGGAGGCGACGCTGCCGCCGGGGCTGAACGTCACGCTGTTGTCCGACCAGTCGGTGTTCGTGAAGGCGGCAGTGTCGGGGGTGATGCGCGAGGGCGTGATCGCCGCCGCGCTGACCAGCCTGATGATCCTGCTGTTCCTGGGCTCTTGGCGCTCGACCGTCATCATCGCCGCCTCGATCCCGCTGGCCATCCTGGCGGCGATCGCCGGCCTGTCGGTGGCCGGGCAGACGCTGAACATCATGACGCTGGGCGGCCTGGCGCTGGCGGTCGGCATCCTGGTCGACGACGCGACCGTCACCATCGAGAATATCAACTGGCACCTGGAACAGGGCAAGCCGGTGCGCGAGGCGATCCTGGACGGGGCGAAGCAGATCGTCGGCCCGGCCTTCGTGTCGCTGCTGTGCATCTGCATCGCCTTCCTGCCGATGTTCTTCCTGCCCGGCGTCGCGGGCTTCCTGTTCGCGCCGATGGCGATGGCGGTGGTGTTCGCGATGATCGCTTCGTTCATCCTGTCGCGCACCCTGGTGCCGACCATGGGCAATTACCTGCTGCGCGATCATGCCGGCCCGCACACCGCCGAGGTGATGGTCGCGCATGACGCGCAGGCCGGACGGCCCGAGAGCCGCAACCCCTTGCGCCGCTTCCAGCATGGCTTCGAGCGGCGGTTCGAGGCGGTGCGCGGCTATTATACCGGCCTCCTCGCCTTCGCGCTGGCGCGGCGGCGGCCGTTCGTCATCGCCTTCATGCTCGTGGTGCTGGCGTCGTTCGCCCTGGTGCCGATGCTGGGCCGCAATTTCTTCCCCACGGTCGATGCGGGGCAGATCAGCCTGCACGTCCGCGCGCCCGTCGGCACCCGGATCGAGGAGACGGCGGCGCTGTTCGACCATATCGAGAACCGCATCCGCCAGACCGTGCCGCCCGAGCAGCTCGACACCATCGTCGACAATATCGGCCTGCCGGTCAGCGGCATCAACCGCGCCTATTCCAACACCGGCGGTGTCGGGCCGCAGGACGGCGACATCCTGATCACGCTGAAGGAAGGGCATTCGCCGACCGCCGGGTTCGTGAAGACGCTGCGCGAGCAACTGCCGCGCGATTTCCCGGGATCGTCCTTCGCCTTCCTGCCCGCCGACATCGTCAGCCAGATCCTGAACTTCGGTTCGCCCGCGCCGATCGACGTGCAGGTCGCGGGGTCGGACGTGAAGGGGAACGAGGCCTATGCGCGCACGCTGATCGCCCGGCTGTCGCGGATTCCGGGACTCGCCGATGTCCGCCTGCAACAGGCGTCCAACTATCCCGAATATGCGGTCGACGTGGACCGTGCACAGGCCAGCCGCCTAGGCATTACCGAGAATGACGTGACGCGCAGCCTGACCGTCAACCTTGCGGGCAGTTCGCAGATCGCGCCGACCTTCTGGCTGAACCCCAAGAACGGCGTGTCCTATCCGATCGTCCTCCAGACCCCGCAATATCGTGCCAGCACCGTCGAGCAGCTCGACAATATGCCGATCAGCGGCAGCATGCCCGGCCATGTCCAGATGCTGCGCGCGCTGAGCACGCTCCACCGCGAGCCCAGCCCGGCCCTCGTCTCCCACTATGCGGTGCAGCCGGTGTTCGACGTCTATGCCACGCCGCAGGGCCGCGATCTGGGCGCCGTCGCCGCCGATATCGACACGGTGCTGGCCCAGACCAAGGGGCAGTTGCCCAAGGGCACGACGGTCGCGATGCGTGGTCAGGTGCAGACGATGAACACCGCCTTCACCGGCCTGATCCTGGGCCTCGCTGGCGCGGTCGTCCTGATCTACCTGCTGATCGTCGTGAACTTCCAGAGCTGGGTCGATCCGCTGGTGATCGTCTCGGCTCTTCCGGCCGCGCTCGCCGGGATCGTGTGGATGCTGTTCGCGACCCACACGCCGCTCAGCGTGCCTGCCCTGACCGGCGCGATCATGTGCATGGGCGTCGCCACCGCCAACAGCGTGCTGGTGGTGAGCTTTGCGCGCGAAAGGCTGGCGGATTGCGGCGATGCGATCCAGGCGGCGATGGAGGCGGGGGCCACCCGCTTCCGCCCGGTCCTGATGACCGCCTTGTCGATGATGATCGGCATGGCCCCCATGGCGCTGGGCCTGGGCGAGGGCGGCGAGCAGAATGCGCCGCTGGGCCGTGCGGTCATCGGTGGCCTGCTCTGCGCGACGCTCGCCACTTTGGTCTTCGTACCCGTCGTCTTCGCCATCGCGCATCGCCGCGAAAAGGCGCCTGCCCCCAAAACCGCCCCCAAAACCGCTATGCCCATCGGAGAAGCCATCCATGCATGACGCCGTCGCGTCCCCCGCCGTGTCGGCCGACACGCCCGCGCCCAAGGGGCTGAAGATCGCCGGGCTGACCGCCGCCGCCATCGCGGTCGGCGTGGTCGGGCTCGGCACCCTGACCCGTGCGCATGACGTGGCGGCGGCGACCAGCTGGTCCAGCGCCAATGCCATCCCGACCGTGCATCTGGTCCCGGTGAAGGGCGGCGCGGCGAGCGACGCGCTCGACCTGCCCGCCACGCTGGAGGCCTGGGAGGCGGCGCGGCTTTTTCCGCGCGTCAGCGGCTATGTGCGCCGCTGGTCGCAGGATATCGGCGCGCGCGTCGCGGCGGGACAGCCGCTGGGTGTGATCGACACGCCCGAGCTGGACGAACAGATCGGCCAGGCTCGCGCTGCGCTCGCCAGCGCCGTTGCGCATGAAAAGCTCGCGCGCAGCACGGCGGCGCGCTGGGCCGACCTGCTGACCAGTGCGTCGGTGTCCAGGCAGGAGGTCGACGAGAAGAATGGCGACCTGGCGGTCAAGGCGGCGGGCGTGGCGGAGGCGCGCGCGGCGCTGTCGCGGCTGGAGGCGATGAAGCGCTATGCCGTCGTCCGCGCGCCCTTTTCGGGCCTGGTGACTGCGCGCAATGCCGAGGTCGGCGATCTGGTCGGGCCCGGCGCGGCGGCGCAGCAGCCGATGTTCGGCGTCGCCGACACCCACCGGATCCGGGTCTATGTCAGCGTGCCGCAATCGCTGTCCGCGACGATCAAGCCGGGCATGACCGCGACGCTGACCGTGCCCGCCTTTCCCGGCCGCACCTTCCCCGCGACGGTGGCGGGGCTGTCGAGCGCGATCGACCCGCAATCGGGCGCCTTCCGCGTCCAACTGCTCGCCGACAATCCCGACGGCGCGCTGAAGCCCGGCGGCTATGCCCAGGCGCGCTTCGACCTGCCGGGCCGGGCGGGGGTGGCGCAGGTGCCGTCGAGCGCGATCCTGTTCGGCGTAGGCGGCGCGCAGGTCGCCACGGTCGATGCGCATGGCCGAATCGCGATGCACAAGGTGCATATCGGCCAGGACAATGGCCCGACCGTGCAGATCCTGTCGGGCGTGTCGCCGGGCGAGCGGATCGTCGACAATCCGCCCGATTCGCTGGCGCAGGGCGAGTTGGTGCGCGTCGGAGCGGACAATCATGGCTGAGGCGGATCAGTATCCAGGCGGCTCGGCCCCTTTTCCTGCCCTGCAAGGGAAGGGGGACCATGCTTCGCATGGTGGTGGGGTGTACCCGGTTGCGAGTCCGGGCCTGGCCTCCCACCGGGACATCCCTCCGTCAGGCCTTCGGCTTGTCACCTCCCCTTGCAGGGGAGGAATGGGACGAGGCGCGATCGGGGCCAGGGCGCTGCGCCGCTGGACGGCGGGGGCGATGCTGTCGCTGCTGGGCGGGTGTTCGATGGCGCCGGCCTATCACCCGCCGGTGATCGCCGCGCCCCCGGCCTTCAAGGAAATGCCGACAACGGGCGATTCGGTGTGGGAGCCCGCCGACGCGCTGCGCGCCGCGCCGCGGGCCGACTGGTGGACCGGCTTCGGCGATCCGACGCTGGACCGGCTGGAGGCGCGGATCGCGGCGGACAATCCGGCGCTGGCGGGGGCGCTGGCGCGGTACGACCTGGCGCGCGCGACGTTGGCGGGTGCGCGGTCGGGGCTGTTCCCGCATGTCGAGCTGACCCCCGGCGTGATCCGCAACCGCCAGTCGGACGAGCGCCCCTTGCGCGGCGGCAGTCAGCCCGATTTCTACACCGCCGCGACGTTGGGCGGCGATGTTTCCTATGAGGCCGATCTGTGGGGCCGGGTGCGCAACTCGGTCGCCTCGGGCCGGGCGCTGGCGGAGGCGAGCCGGGATGACCTGGCCGCGGTGAAGCTGGCCCTACAGGGGCAGTTGGCGAGCGATTTCATCCAGTTGCGCGGGCAGGACCGGCAGCTGGCGCTGCTGGCCCAGACCATCGACGCCTTTGCCAAGGCCGATGCGCTGACCCGCAACCGCTTTCGGGGCGGCATCGCGACCGGCATGGATGTGGGGCGCGCAGGCGCGCTGCTGGGCGAAGCGCGGGCGCAATATGCCGCGCTGGAGGCCATGCGCGCCGTCACCGAACATGCGATCGCCAGCCTGGTCGGCCAGCCCGCCTCGACCTTCGCGATTCCGCGCGGCACCGGCCAGCTGACCATGCCCGCCATTCCGGTCGGCCTGCCCTCGACGCTGCTGGCGCGCCGCCCCGATGTCGCGGCGGCGGAGCGGCGGATGGCGGCGGCCAATGCACGGATCGGCGTGGCCAGGGCCGCCTTCTTCCCGCAGGTCACGCTGGGCGGAACGGGGGGCTTTCAGAGCACGGCGCTGGCCGGACTGGTCGCGGCGCCCAATATCTTCTGGGCGATCGGGCCGGGCGCGATCCTGAACCTGTTCGATGGCGGCAAGCGCCGCGCCGAGGTTGCCGCCGCGCGCGCCGACTGGCAAGCCGCGACCGCCGACTATCGCGGCCGCGCGCTGGGCGCGTTCCAGGATGTCGAGGATGCGCTGGCCCTGCTCCACCATCTGGGCGAGGCGCAGGCCGCGCAGGACCAGGCGGTGGTCTCGGCGACCCAGACCGAACAGATCGCGCTCGACCGCTATATCAAGGGCGCCGCGACCTATCTCGACGTCGCGACCGCCCAGGAAGCAGCGCTGCGCGACCGCCAATCGGCACTGGCGCTGGAGACGCAGCGGCTGGCGGCCAGCGTGGCCCTGGCCCGCGCGCTGGGCGGCGGCGCCTGACACAGGGGTGTCGTGCTCTTGGCGAGCGGGACACCCCTCCTCCTGGCCTCGGAGGGGGAGAAATGACGAATCGCGATCCGACCGGTGCCGATAAAAGGCCCCGGCCAAGCGTTTCGCTTGTCGTCCGGGCCCGGTGCGCCCGAAGGCGAGGATGTCAGAAGAAAATGGTGCTGCCGGTGAGGATTGAACTCACGACCTCAGCCTTACCAAGGATGCGCTCTACCACTGAGCTACGGCAGCACTCGCGTCTCGACGCGGGAAGCGCGCCTAGAGACGATTGGGCGGACATTGTCAAGCGCTTGTTGGAAGGATTATGCGGATCGTCATGGCGAAAGACGAACGCGCGGAGCGGCTGGCGGCGGCGCTCCGGGAGAATCTGAAACGGCGCAAGGCGCAGGCGCGGCAGGCGGATGACGGGGACGCGCCCGCCGCCGTTCCTCCGCGCGATGAAAAGGGCGGAGCGGCTTAGCGCGGGGCGATGAGGCCCAGCAGCAGCGTCAGGCCGCCCAGGCCGGTCGACAGGGCCAATCGCAGTCGCCACCATCCCGGCATCTGCCGCACCGTCCCGCCCAGCCGCGCATCGACCAACGGGGTCAGCAGGATGACGAGCCCGAGAATCGGCAGGGCCCCCGCCAGCGACCCGGTGCCGAGCATCGGCGGCAGCATCACGGCCCAGCCGATCAGGCTGGGCGCGACCGCCGCGAGATAGGGCCCCGTGCGCCCCTCTCCGCGAATCAGCGCCTCCATCCACCACAGGCCGCCCAGGAACGACAGGATCAGCGCGGCATAGACGCCGCCCGCCACCGTCGCGGGCCAGGCGAGCGTCGGATCGGCCAGCGACAGGGCGACGCAGAGCAGCGGCGGCAGCACGCCCGCCGCGCCCAGGATCAGCGGCGGACGGGGCAGGGGGCGGGACGTCATTCATCACCTCACGGCATTCCGGTTGATGCCGAGCGATACGCGGACGGGGCGCAATGGTTCATGCGCCCTGTCACGCGAACGGGGACACCCGGCTTCAGTGGCGTTCGTGATGCTCGGGATGCGGTGCGCGCGGCGCCGATTGCGGCCGGGGCGCGGGGTGGAAGGCGACGCGCGGGGGCGCGTGCGGTGCGGCGCTCCAGTTTCGCATCGGTGGCATCGGATGGCCGCCCATGGGGGGCGGTGGGGCGCCGTGCGGGGCCTGTGGCGCGTGCCAAGCCATGTCGTTGCGTGCAAAGCCCGCCGCGCGGAACTGGGCCGGCTGCGGCGGCATCGCGCCGGGTCCGCCATGACCGCGATGGACGACCGGCATCGGTGCGCCGGCTGCCATGGCCTGGGCGGCAAAGCCGGTGGCCATGGCGGGTCGGGCCACCGGGTATTGGGGTCGTGCACCGCCGAATCCACCGGGCGGCTGATGTGCCGCGATCATCGGCCGCATGGGCGGCATGGGACGGCCGTTCGGCATGACGTGCATCTCGCGCGCCGCCATCGCCTCTTGCGGGGTGGGCCGCACCGCAAGGCCCCCAGGGCCGCCATTATAGCTGACCCGCGTGATGTGGTTCACCACGACATTCTGGCGATAGACGTTCGTCACATGGACATTGGTGATGTTCGTGACGGTCGAATTATAGGTGAAGTGGTTGCCTCGCCAATAGCCGCCCTGGAAACCCATGCCCGTATAGCCGAAGCCATAGGGAACGCCGCCGTAAAAGCCGACATGCGGGCCCCAATATCCGCTATGAAAGATATAGGCGCCGTCCTGCCAGCCCCACCAGGGCGGCGTCCACAACAGGCCGGGGCGCGGCGCCAGCATCCAGACGCCCGGCACCCAATAATAATTGCCCGCCAGATCGTCCCATGCCCAATAGCCCGGCGTCCAGACATAGTCGGGACCGGGCAGCGGCGGCTGCTCATAGACCGGCAGCGGCGGCGGCGCGATGCGGACGCTGATGCCGATCGAGACCTGTGCCGCGGCGGGCGCGGCGGACAACAGGGCGAGCGCGGAAACGCCGACCATCGCAAGAAAACGGGCCATGACACACCTCCTGAACGCTTGCGCAGGAGCGTGCGGTCGATCGGCTGAACGGAAAATTACATGCCGCGGCCATGGACGATTGTTCATGCCCCCATCATGCGGGCCATGGCCATCCCGGCCGATTTCCGCGCTTTCCCGATGGACAAGATGACGGCCTCCGCAACGTCACGACCGGTCATTACGGGTTCGGCTTCGGCGAATGGCCGGACCCGAGCCGATCGGCCCGAAACCGGCCACCCCTGGGGATCGCTAGGCCGGATCGACATTCAGCCATACCCATTCTTCCCTCGCCCCTCTCTGAGGGGAGAGGGAAGGGGCAAGCGTCATGAATGGCGATCGGCACTGGGTTTTTTCCCTGTGGCCGTGAGGGGACCGCGCTACGCCTGGTCCCGCCGGAGTGATGTATCCGGGCAACAGCGCTCCGCCATTATGACCAATCTGTGACCGCTACCCATTGACCGAATATCGTATAATGTAGTTTACCGAAGCGGGAGACATGGAATTTTATTGCTCATGAGGGGGCGGACGTGACGGTTAAGGGTACCTATTGGCGGCGATCGGCCGCTTTGATTGCACTGGCGACCGGTTTGGTGACGGCCAGCGGCGCCTCGGCGCAGAACGCGATCGCCAACACGGCGAACGATGCCCAGGCGGCGGACGACGTGGTCGTCACCGGCACGCGCATCCGCCGCCCCGACCTGACGAGCAACAGCCCGCTCACCACCGTCAACGCCCAGGAACTGACGCTTCAGGGCACCAACAATATCGAGAATGCGCTGAACCGCCTGCCGCAGTTCACCGCCGACGCGAACGAGAATGTGTCGAACGGCTCGAACGGCACCGCGCAGATCAACCTGCGCAATCTCGGCGCCAACCGCGTCCTGACGCTGGTCAACGGCCAGCGCCTGCTGCCGACCCAGGCGTTGGACCTGAACTTCATCCCCTCGGCGATCGTCGAGCGGGTCGATATCGTCACCGGCGGCGCCTCGGCCGTCTATGGCTCGGACGCGGTGTCGGGCGTCGTCAACTTCATCCTGCGCGACAAGCTCGACGGCTTCCGCCTGGATGCGCAGACCAGCATCGCGGACCATAACAACGACAACGGCTTCCTGCGCGGAATCGTGTCGCGCGCCGGGTATCAGACCGCGCCGTCGCACGTCTTCGATGGCGGCAAGCAGGACATCAACGCCTCGTTCGGCAAGACGATGCTCGACGGGCGGCTGAACATCACCGTCTATGGCGGCTATCGCCGTACCGATCCGGTGCTCCAGTCGACGCGCGACGTGTCGGCCTGCGCCCTCAACAGCGCCTCGACGACCTTCAGCTGCGGCGGGTCGAGCAACACGCCGTTCGGCACCTTCACGCCGCTGGGCGGTCCGCTGGCGGGTCAGAAGCTGACCAACAACCGCGACGGGTCGAAGACCTGGGTGCCGTACGACTCCAGCTACACCTACAATTATGCGCCGCTGAACTATTTCCAGCGCAGCGACGACCGGTACAATGCAGGTGCGTTCCTGCACCTGGAACTGTCCAAGGCCGCCGAAATCTATGGCAGCTACATGTATATGGACGACCGCAGCTTCTCGCAGGTCGCGCCGTCGGCCCTATGGTTCGGCCAGACCTATGCCGTGACCTGCAACAACCCGCTGATGAGCACTGCCCAGCAGCAGGCGCTGTGCGGGGCCGCCGCCGGTACGTCCGCGACGCAGAACACGCTGATCGGCTATCGCCTGGGCGGCAGCGGCACCCTGCCGCGTCGCGACGACCTGCAGCATCATTATTACCGCTCGATGGTCGGCGTGCGCGGCGATATCGGCCACGGCTTCAACTATGATTTCAGCGTGCTGCGCTCGTCGGCGCATTACGACGAAATGTACATGAACGACGTCAACGTCGTGAAGGCGCAGAAGGCGCTGCTGGCCGTACCGGACGGCAAGGGCGGCGCGGTCTGCCAGTCGGTGCTGAACGGCACCGACCCGGCCTGTACGCCGATCAACGTCTTCCAGGCGGGCGGCCTGACCGGCCAGCAGGCGCAATATCTCTATGCGCCGACCCGCACCTGGGGCCGCTATGGCCTGAACGTCATCTCGGGCGCGATCACCGGCGACCTGGGCACCTTCGGCATCACCAGCCCCTGGGCCAAGGACGGCGTCAGCATCGTGCTGGGTGGCGAGCATCGGCGCGAGACGCTGTACTTCACCGGCGACGAGGTGGCCAAGCAGGCGGGCACGCAGGACTCGGACGGCATCATCGCGGTCAATGAGGGCTTCGGCGAAATCGAAGTGCCGATCGCGCAGGACTCGGCGATCGGCAAGTCGCTGACCCTGAATGGCGGCTTCCGCTATTCGGCGTACAAGAACGACCAGCGTTCGACCGGCTATTCGTCGAAGTACAACGCCTTCACCTATAAGGGCGAGCTGAGCTGGCAGGTGGTCGAGCCGGTGCGCCTGCGCGCCAGCTTCAACCGCGCCATCCGCGCGCCCAATATCAGCGAGCTGTTCGACAACCTGTCGTTGGGCAACGTCAACGCGGTCGATCCCTGTGCCGGTGCGAAGCCCACCGCGTCGCTCAGCGCCTGTCAGCTGACCGGCGTCACCGCCGCCCAGTATAACAGCCGCCTGGTCATCGAATGCCCGTCCGACCAGTGCACGGGGCAATCGGGTGGCAATCGCAACCTGAAGCCGGAAACGGCCGATACCTATACAGCCGGTATCGTCCTGACGCCGCGTGGTGGCCGCAACCTGTCCTTCTCGGTCGATTACTTCAACATCAAGGTGAAGGACTATATCGCCAGCATCGATACGAACACGATCATCAGCCAGTGCTTCTCGACCGGCAACCCTTATTATTGCGGGCTGTTCCATCGCGATCCGCTGACCGGCTCGATCTTCGGTACCGGCTATGTCACCTCGACCAGGCTCAACACCGGCTATCTGAAGACCTCGGGTCTCGACATCGCCGGCAACGTGATGATCCCGCTGGGTGGCCTGGGCCGTCTCTATGGCGACTTCCTCGGCACCTATCTGTTCCAGCAGGCGAATCAGCCGCTGCCGGGCGGCGACAGCTATGACTGCAAGGGCCTGTTCGGTTATGCCTGCGGTCAGCCGACCCCGGTGTGGCGTCACAACGTGCGCGTGACCTGGAAGCCGGACGCGAAGACCAGCCTGTCGCTCAACTGGCGCTATATCGGCCCGACCAACAATTCGGCGACGTCGAGCAACGGCTTCCTGAACAGTACGTCTTCAGATCCGATCGACGCACACCTGCCAGCGTACAGCTATTTCGACCTGACCGGCGCGGTCGAGGTCAATCGCAACCTGACGCTGCGCATCGGGGCCAACAACCTGCTCGACAAGAGCCCGCCGGCGCTGGCGTCGGGCGTGCTGAACCTGTTCGGCAACGGCAACACCTATCCGGGCGTCTATGACGTGCTGGGTCGCCGGATCTTCGTCGGCGCGACCGTGAAGTTCTGACCCCCGCCGTCCTGACGGGGTGAGGCCGGGGTCCTTCCGCACCGCGCGGGAGGGCCCCGGTTTCGTTTCGGTGCCCAAGAAAAAGGGCCCCGGCATGACACCGGGGCCCCCAGGCTGGGGACAGGAGGGACGTCCCTTAGAAGGTGCCGCGCAGGCCGATCAGGAACTGGCGACCCGGCTTGTACTGGGTGAAGGTCGCGTTCTCGAACTGGAAATAGGAGCGCAGCGTCGCATTGGTCAGGTTGGCGACGTTGACGGTCAGCTGCGGCGCACCCTTCACGCCGAAGATCTTGTCGAGGTCGAACGCCGACGAGAAGTCGTAGGTGGTATAGTCGGTGCCGAACAGCGCGGCGGCCGGGATGCCGTTCTGCGCCGCGCCGCTGTTCTGCGACCCCTGGCGCGACGTGGTCGCCAGGCGCAGCATCACGCCATTCTTCTCGTAATAGGCGGTGATGTTGTAGGTGAAGGGCGCGACGCCGAAGGCGATGGCCGGGCCGTTGCTGGTCTGGTCGACGATCGTGGCATTGGCGTTGAAGCCGAAGCCGGTAATGCCCAGCGACCGGGTCAGGAAGTCGAGCGGCTGTACCCACTGGAATTCCAGGCCGTTGATGGTCAGCTTGTTGGGCACGTTGACCTGCGAGGTGACCTGCACCTGCGCCTGGGTCGGGCCGCCGCGCGAATTGATCGCGATCTGCTGCGTCGGGTTCAGCGTGTCATAGGTGATGCCGTACTGCGCCAGGTTGGAGAAGGGCACGGTCGAGATCGCGGTGGTCGTAAAGCCCTCGAGTGACTTACGGAACGCGTTGAAGCTGATCACGCCCTCGCGGCCGGTATAATATTCGAAGCCGAGGTCGAGATTGGTCGAGAGATAGGGCGCCAGTGCCGGATTGCCGATCGAGGCCTGGTCGGCCGAAGGCGCGCCGAAATTCACGCCCGGCAGCTGGGCCGACGGATCGGGCCGGGTCATCGTCCGCGACCCCGCGACGCGCACCACGGCATGTTCGCCGATGTCATAGGCAAAGGTCGCGGCGGGCAGCCATTCGGAATAGACGTTGCGCGTCTGGGCGATGTTGATGAGGCTGGGATAGCGGCTGCCATCGGGCAGGGTGCCGCCATTCGCCGTCGTGTTGCGCGGATCGGGCAGCGAGACGCGGCCCGAGATCGTCTGGATCGTGTTGACGTAGCGCACGCCGACATTGAAGCGCAGCGTGTTGCCGCCCAGCTCCTGCGATCCGTTGATGGTCGCGAAGGCCGACTTCACGACCTCGCGGATGAACCCTGCGCTGGCGCCGGTGTTCGCGCCGCCATTTTCCGGCGCATTGTCATGATAGAATTGGTAGTTGGTCGCCTTCTGGAAGGCGGGCCAGTTGACCGTCACGAACCCGGCGGGCCCGGGCATCAGATAGCTGGGCGCCGCGCTGTTGGGGACCAGCGAACCGCCATAGCTGACCGGGCCGCTCATGCCCGAGGTATAGCCGGTGCCATAACCCGGATAGGTCGGATAGCCCGCAGGCGCGGCACCCGGCGCGTTCAGCCCGGCGCAGGGCGGCTGCGAGTTGGGCGAGGGGACCGAGACGTTGGGATTGTTGCCGCAGACCGCATTCTGCCAATATTGGCTGTTGTCGAAGCCACGGATCTGACGCGACGTGTTGTCATAGGCGCCGCCGACCTTCAGGTTCAGCGCGGAGTCGCCCCAGGTCAGGTCGCCCCGGAACCCCTTGTTGATGTTGAGGCGGCGTTCGTCCTGCAGGTTGACGCGGCTGCCCGCATACCAGCCGAAATTCTTCGGATCGTTCAGGTCCAGTCCGCTGGTGATCGTCGGGATGCCGCCGGTGTTGGAATAGGTGACGGTGTTGCCCACGCCCAGCGGCGTGGTCATGCCGACGGTCGGGCTTTCGCGGTGGAAGGTCGAGCGGGCGTAATTGCCCTGGAAGTTCAGCTTGAGCTTCTCGTCGATCTGCCATTCGCCGCCCGGATTGACGCTCCACAGGTGCGTCGTCTCGGTATAGGGGCGGAATTCGTCGAAGAACTGGACATTGGCGAAGGTGCCGCCGGTCACGGTGCAGCCCGCGCTGCAATCGGACTTGTCGAAGGTCAGCTTGGTCGGGATCGCCGCGCCATTGCGCACGATCCAGGCCATGTCCTCGCGGATCAGCTCGTTCTTCTTGAAGCCGTACAGGCCGTCGACATAGAGGTGCAGCGCGTCGCTGGGCCGGTATTCGGCGCTGAGGATCGCGTTGATGCGATCGCGGGGCCCGCGAATGTCGGCCACGCGGCCCAGGCGCGGCAGCAGGCCGTTGTCGATCTGCTGGATCGTCGCGCCCGGATTGTTGGCGAGCAGGAACGCGCTGTCGATCGTCGTGCCGGGGACCAGCCCGGCGCCCGCGCCCTGCGGCACGACCGAGGGGATCGTCCAGTTGCCGCCGCCGGTGCTGTTGCAGCCGCTGGTCGCGCCGCACTGTGCTGCGGTCAGCGCGGGGTTGGTATAGCCGATCGTCTCGAACCCGCGCGTCTCGGTGAACAGCCGCTGCGCCGACACGCCGCCCAGGATGCCGAAGGTGTCGTTGCGCCAGCTGCCGATCAGCGAGCCGCGCGCACCGATCCGGGCGTCGGGCGACTGGTTCGACCCCTGGACATTATAGGCCAGGAACGGGCCGCTGCGGTCGAACGGCCGGGCCGAGCGCAGGTCGACATTGCCCGCGGCACCGCCTTCGAGCAGGTCGGCGGTATAGCTCTTGTTCACGGTCAGCTTGGTGAACAGGTCGGTCGGGAAGAAGCTGAGGTCGACCGAGCGGTCGGTGCCCTGCGCGTCGGTCGCGCCCGAGGAGGCGACCGCAATCGGCGCGCCGTTCAGCGTGACGTTGGTGAAGTTCGAGCCGAGCCCTCGAATGGCGACGTTGGTGCCCTCGCCCGTCACGTCGCGGGTGATGGTGACGCCCGGAATGCGGTTGAAGGATTCGGCGATATTGGTGTCGGGGAACTTGCCGATATCCTCGGCGAAGATCGAATCGGTAAAGCCGGTCGATGCGCGCTTGGCGTTGGTCGACTTGGCCAGGCTCGAGCGATAGCCGGTGACGACGATGTCTGCGGTCGACGTGTCCGGCGACTGGCCGGCCTGCGTCTGGTCGGCCGGGGACGTCGGTTCCGGGGCCGCCTGTTCCTGGGGAGGCACCGCCTGGGCGAAGGCGGTGGAGGCGGTCATCGCACCGATGGCCGTCGCACAGAGCAGCGCGATACGGTGCAGACGGACTTGGGGTACGGTCTTCATGTCAAATCCTCTCTGGGATCCGCTGCCGTTCTTCGCGGCTTGGCGGGGGCATTCCGATGATGATGAAAAGCGATCAGGCGACAGATGGGGCGGGGCGGGCACGCGCCATGGTAGCGCCCCCCTGCGGGCGCGCATGTCGGACGCCCCCGTATAAGGAGGCGAGGCCGGGCCGACCCGGATATGCTGCCATGGAAACCATTCCGCTTCCCCTCAAAGCCATCTGACGCGGCTTGCTGATAGCGCTATCGTCAGGCCTATCGGTCAGGAAGTCAAGTCGAATTGGTTAGGCCGGCGTATGCGGATTTTGCATGGAAGCCGGAGGTGCGCCAAAGCGTGCGTGAAAAGGGATTGGCCTGGGCGCCCAAGTCGCTTCGACATTCAGGACCGCTTCTTTTTCCCTCGCCCCTCGCAGAGGGGAGAGGGTTAGCGGAGCTTGCCAGCCTGCTGGCTAGCGCAGCTTGGGTGAGGGGTTGAGCGAGCCTGAAGGCTCGCGCGCTCGCGGAGCGAGCGCACACCCCTCACCCAGCTCCGACTAAGCCTTTGCTCTCGCAAAGACCAAGTCTGCGCAACCCTCTCCCCTTTACGAGGGGCGAGGGAAGAAGGGGTGAATTCTTGGATGCCGATCCGTCCTCGGTGACGGGCAGGTCGATACATTCAGCCTAGATCGGCCCGACCAAAGGGACGTGCGCTGGTCAGGTGCATACCTCCATGCCCCTCAATGCGCCTGCCCCGGCGCATGAGGAAAAGCCTGCGCCTTATACCAGGCCAGGTCATGCTCGGGTGGGCGAACCCCCGCGGGCAGCGGACGGTGGTTGACCGACATCCAGTAGGACAGGCTGGCATCGCGCCACCAGCGCGCCTCCCGCTCCTGTATGGCGAGATAGGTCGCGGTCTTCTGCCACCGCTCGGCGTCGATCTTGCCGCGCAGGGAATCCCATTGCCGCTGCATTTCCGCGACATAGGCGACGCCGCGATCATAATGGGCGACCAACTCCTCCCACAGCGTGCGGCCGTCCTTCATCCGGTAATCCCAGGGCAGATGGTGGAACCAGAGCAGCATCGACTCGGGCGTGGTCTCCGGCCGGGCAAAGGCCTTCGCGACCGGCCGCGCATATTGCGCGACCGCATCGCTGCCCGTGGCGGTCCGGTCGAAGCCGATCCCGGCGGCATCGGCGCGGTGATAATAGACCGGGTTCCATTCGGGCCGCGCCAGCTCGGACACCCAGGGACCGGGGCCATAATGATGGCCGGTCGCCATCAGATGGGCCAGGCCCAGTGCGCCGGTATAGTCGACCACCGCCTCGCGCGATCCCATCATCATCGCGGTCACGGTATCGACCACCTGGCGGTCGGTGCCGAAGGTCTGTTCGGCCCAGTCGCGCGCGATGCGCTCGGCCGACAGGTCGGGGTCCCAGGCCAGGCGGCCGAACGCGTACCAGTTCGCCTGGTTGAAGGTCGAACCGCTCCAGTCGCGATCGCGCCCGATATTGGCGACGCCCGCCATGCCGGACAGGCTGTGATGCTCGGCCTGTCCATCGACCACATCGGCGACGGTCTCGCCCGGCTTCCAGCCCGTCTTGGCGTCCAGCGTTTCGGCGAACAGCGGGCCGAGATAGGCGAGATGGGTCGCGAAGCCGAGATATTCCTTGGTGATCTGAAACTCGATCATCAGCGGCGTGCGGGGCATCGCGCCGAACAGTGGGTGGAAGGGCTCGCGCGGCTGGAAGTCGATCGCGCCGTTCTTCACCTGCACCAGGACATTGTCGGCGAACTTGCCGTCGAGCGGCTTGAACTCGGTATAGGCCTGCTTCGCGCGGTCCTCCGGATCGGTCTCGGCATAGACGAAGGCGCGCCACATCACGATGCCGCCATGCGGCTTCACCGCGGCGGCGAGCATATTGGCGCCGTCCGCATGGCTGGCGCCATAATCGCGTGGGCCGGGCTGGCCTTCGCTGTTCGCCTTGACCAGGAAGCCGCCAAAATCGGGGATGGCGCGGTAGATCTCGTCCGCCTTGGCCTTCCACCAGGCGGCGACCGCCGGATCGCGCGGATCGGCGGTCTTCAGGCCGCCCAGTTCGATGGGCGCGGAGAATTTGACCGACAGATAGACCTTAATACCCCAGGGACGAAACACGTCCGCCAGCGCCGCCGCCTTGGCGATATAGGGCGCGGTCAGGCTGTCGGCCTTGGCATTGACGTTGTTGAGGACGGTGCCGTTGATCCCGATCGAGGCGTTGGCGCGGGCATAGTCGGTATAGCGCGGGTCCTTGAAATCGGGGAGCGTCCACCAGTCCCAGAGCGACTGTCCCGCATAGCCGCGCTCGACCGACCCATCGAGATTGTCCCAATGGTTGAGCACGCGCAGCCTGACCTTGGGGGCCGAGCGGAGGTCCAGGCTCTCCGCCTTGCCCCCCGTCGCCAGATGGCGGAGCAGCGCGAAGGCGCCATACAGCGTGCCGCGATCGCTGTTGCCCGCGACCAGCAGCACCCGCTGGCCCTCCAGCGTGACGTTGCGGACCAGATAGCCTTCGTCGCCCAGCCCGTTAAAGGGCAGCCGCAGCGTACGCAGCGCGGGGGCCTGGGCGGTGGCGACGATGATTGGCGGCGTGCCTGCGGGGAGGCTGTGTCGCAATTCGGTCTCCGCCAGCGCCAGCGTCGCAGATTCGCCTAACCGCTTGACCTGTATCTGTCCGACCGATGGCACGGTCGATCGCAGCCACAGGGCATAGCCATCCTCGGCCAGCGCCGGAAAAGGCAGCAGGCTCAACGATATGGCGAGCGCCGCCCTGAGTGCGTGCCGTGTCTTCATGCGATTCTCTCCCGCTGCGCCGCCGATTGACAAGGCGGCGTCAGGCCATCACGTTACCGCTATCAGACCAATTGGCAAGCCATGGCAATGGCTGTCGAACCGGAGAGGACGTCATGACCCGCGAGCCACGAACCCCGCAGCCCGGCGCGTCGCGACCGGCGGTCTTTCCCGCTTTCGCCTGAAGGATCCGTCATGCCCAAGATCGTTGCCGCCCGCCTGATCGTCACGTCGCCGGGGCGCAATTTCGTCACGCTGAAGATCGAGTGCGACGACGGCACCACCGGCCTGGGCGATGCCACGCTCAACGGCCGCGAACTGGCGGTGGCCAGCTATCTGCAGGATCATGTCATCCACTGCCTGATCGGCCGCGACGCGCACCGGATCGAGGATATCTGGCAGTTCCTCTACAAGGGTGCCTATTGGCGGCGCGGGCCGGTGACGATGACCGCGATCGCGGCGGTCGACATGGCGCTGTGGGACATCAAGGGCAAGATTGCCGGGCTGCCCGTCTATCAGCTGCTCGGCGGCGCCTCGCGCGAGGCGTGTCTGGTCTATTGCCATGCCAATGGCACGACCATCGAGGACACGATCGCTACCGCCATCGCGCACCGGGACGAAGGGTACCGCGCGATCCGCCTGCAATGCGGCGTGCCGGGCCTGGCCTCCACCTATGGTGTTGCCAAGGCGGGCCAGCGCTACGAACCCGCCGATGCCGACCTGCCCAGCGAAAGCGTCTGGTCGACCGAGAAATATCTGCGCGTCGTCCCCGAACTGTTCGCGGCGGCGCGCGAGGCGCTGGGCTGGGACGTGCATCTGCTCCACGACGTGCACCACCGGCTGACCCCGATCGAAGCGGCGCGGCTGGGCAAGGATCTGGAGCCCTATCGCCCCTTCTGGATCGAGGATGCGACTCCGGCGGAAAATCAGGACGCCTTCCGCCTGATCCGCGAGCACACCACCACCCCGCTGGCGGTGGGCGAGGTGTTCAACTCGATCTGGGATACCAAGCATCTGATCGAGAACCAGCTGATCGACTATATCCGCGCCACCGTCGTCCATGCGGGTGGGCTCACCCATTTGCGCCGGATCGCGGGGCTCGCCGACCTGTATCAGGTGCGCACCGGCTGCCACGGCGCGACCGACCTGTCGCCCGTCACCATGGCGGCGGCGCTGCATTTCGGCCTGTCGGTGCCCAATTTCGGCATCCAGGAGCATATGCCGCACACCGAGGAAACCGACGCGGTCTTCCCGCATCATTACCGGTTCGAGGACGGCATGATGCACCCCGGCGATGCGCCCGGGCTGGGCGTCGAGCTGGACGAGGATCTGGCCGCGACCTATCCCTATAAGCGTGCCTATCTGCCGGTGAACCGGCTGGAGGACGGCACATTGTGGAGCTGGTGAGGTGAGCGATCTGGGGCTGATCGACGTTCACGTCATTCCTCCCCTGCAAGGGGAGGTGGCAGGCCATAGACCTGACGGAGGGGTGTCCCGGCCTGAGAGGTGGGTCAACGCTCTCGACCGGCGACACCCCTCCACCATGCTGCGCATGGTCCCCCTCCCCTTGCAGGGGAGGAATAAGCGCTGTGAAGCCTGAATATCCATTGGGCCTAAGCGACGCCGCCGCCACCGCCCCCGAGACCGCCGCACACGGCGTGCCGCCACCGCGCGGGCGGGTGCGCTGGGTCATCTGCGGCCTGCTCTTCGCCGCCGTCGTGCTCAGCTATATCGACCGGCTGGTGCTGGGCGTGCTCAAGCCGCAGCTGTCGGCGCTCTATGGCTGGACCAATAGCGGCTATGGCGACATCACCGGCTATTTCCAGGTCGCTTACGGCCTGGGCTTCCTGCTGTTCGGCTGGCTGATCGACCGGATCGGGCCGCGCGCAGGCTATCTGCTGGCGATGGGGGCGTGGACGGTCGGCCATTTTGCGCAGACCCTGGTCACCTCGACCACCGGCTTCGCACTGGCCCGCATCCCGCTGGCGTTCGGCGAGGCGGGGACCTTTCCATCGGCGCTGGCCGCCGCGTCGCAATGGTTTCCCAAGAAAGAGCGTGCGCTGGCGATCGGCATCTTCAACGCCGGGGCCAATGTCGGCGCGGTCGTGACGCCGCTGCTGATCGGATTCCTGATCGCCGATTTGGTATTGGATTGGCGTTGGGCCTTCCTCATTACCGGGTCTTTCAATCTGGTCTGGCTGACGGCCTGGTGGCGGCTCTATCACCCGCCGCACGCGCATCCGCGCATCACGGTCGAGGAGCGCGCCTGGATCGAGGCGGAGCCGGTCGAGACAAGTGGCCGCGCGGGCTTCCTGACCGTGATGCGCCACCGCGAATCCTGATCCTATATGACCGGGCGCTTCCTGATCGACCCGGTCTGGTGGACCTTCCTGTTCTGGCTGCCCGATTTCTTCCACAGCCGATATGGCTATGACCTGAAGAGCTTCGGGCCGCCGCTGGTCGCCATCTATGTCATGGCGGATGTCGGGGCGATCGTCGGCGGCTGGTATTCGTCGCGGCTGCTCAAGCACGGGATGGAGACGGGGCGGGCACGCAAGCGGGCGATGTTCGCCTGCGCGCTGTTCGCGCTGCCGGTGATGTTCGCGGCGCAGGCGAGCAGCATCTGGATCGCGGTGGCGATGATCGGCCTGGCCTGTGCCGCGCATCAGGGTTTCTCCACCAATCTCTTCGCACTGCCGGGCGACCAGTTCCCCCGCTATGCCCAGGGGACGCTGATCGGACTGGGCGGCTTTTCGGGGGCGGTGGGCGGCTTCATCGCGTCCAAGGCACTGGGCGCGTTGCTCGACCGTGTGGGGAGCTACCAGCCCTTCTTCATCGCCTGCGGCATGGCCTATCTCGTTGCCTTGCTGGTCTTCCACCTGCTCAACCCGCGCTACCGTAGCGTCAGGGTCGGTACGGCCGCGCCGATCTCCGCCGCCTCGGATGCCGCGACTCGGTGAACCGGCCCGGCCGAGTCGGCGGATCGGCGAGGCGATTTTCGATGATCGACAGCGCGGCAGACGGCGGTCCTGTTGCGCTTTTATGATGCCGTGCGCCAGAAAATCCTTTTGTCGCAATCAACTAACGTGTGCGTCGTCTACGGTATAACAAATAAACTTTTTGGTGGGCAATTTGATTTAAATTGGTATGTATTCTCCCTGATCGGGTGGCGGTGGATCACGCAAGAGGGCCCGCTGTTCCGATCACGGCTTGTGCATCGCGCGACAGGCATGCCGGTTTCCTCCAATGGGGGTTTGGAGACCGGGTCAGAGGGGGGAATTTCATCATGCGCTTGCGCAACTATATCCTTGCGACCACCGCCATCGCGACCTGGGCCGGCATGGCCCATGCGCAGACCGCCGCATCCACCACGCCCGCCGAGACGCAGGACGTCAGCGCCGTCGGCCAGGAAAACGACATCGTCGTCCGGGGCATCCGCAAGAGCCTTCAGGACGCGATCGATACCAAGCGCTCGACCAACGCCATCGTCGACGTCATCAGCGCCGAGGATGTCGGCAAGTTTCCCGACACCAATGTCGCGGAATCGCTGTCGCACCTGCCCGGCGTGACCGTCGATCACCAGTTCGGCGAGGGCGAGCAGGTGTCGATCGCGGGCGTCGAGCCTGCGTTGAACCGCGTGCTGATCGACGGCCACGCGATCGCCTCGGCCGACTGGGGCGGCAATCCCGGCGACCGGTCGAGCCGCACCTTCAACTATTCGCTGCTCTCGCCCGAGATCATCAGCCAGGCCGTCGTCTACAAGACGCCCGAGGCGCGGCTGCAGGAAGGCGCGATCGGCGGGACCGTCGACATCGTCACGCGCAAGCCGCTGGACCTGAAGCCGGGCACGCTGACCGCGACCGGCGGTTACGAATATAACGACCGCTCGAACCGCGGCAATTTCCGGGGCTCGGCGCTCTATAGCTGGCACAATGACAGCGACACGTTCGCGGTCCTTGGCTCGATCAATTACGACAAGGAAAATCTCGCGCGCGCCGGTGTCGCGGTCTATGGCTATCTGACCGGCAGCCAGTTCACCACGACCGATGCGTCGGGCCAGACCGTGCTGCAGAATCCCAATGCGAAGATCACCGGCGGCTCGATCAACGACCTGAAGACCGCGCGCCTGCCCGCCTTCCTGGCGCATGAATATTTCCAGCAGACGCGCCAGCGGCTGGGCTTCACCGGCACGATGCAGTTCAAGCCGACGGACAATTTCACCCTGACCGCCAATGCCATCGTGATCCGTGGCAATTACGACAATTTCAGCAATTCCGAATATAGCTACAATGTGCGCGGATCGCAGCTGACGGCGGCGACGATCAGCAACGGCCTGATCACCTCGGCGACCTTCGCCGCGCAGCCCAGCACCAGCAGGACCTGGATGGGCGAGCTGGACACCAATTTCCGCCGCACCCGGATCAAGAACGACAGCTACAGCATGTTGTTCGACTGGGACGTCGATGGGTGGAAGATCACCGGCAATGGCGGCTTTACCCGCGCGACCGGGGGCAAGGACCCCGAATATCTGCTGAACTTCCGCACCCGCCAGGGCTTCACCGTCGGCGCGAACGGCCGCAACACCATGCTGAACTGGGATAATCCGGCCAGCGACGCCACCCAGTGGATCAGCACCTCGCCCGCCGAATCCCGCTTGCGCAACGAACCCGCCGTGTTGGCCGCGACCAACGGCCAGGGCTTTGTCGGTGCGCAGATCGGCGGCATCACCCGCGCCGAGAACACGGTCGACCAGGAGAAGTTCGGCCAGATCGACTTCGCACGCGACCTGGACAGCAATATCCTGAAGACCGTGCGCTTCGGTGTCCGGACCAGCATCCACGACAATCGCCAGACGACCTATGGCGGTGCGACCTTCACCAACAATTTCTTCACCCTGGCCGATCTCGGCTCCTATGTGCTCAGCAGCAGCGTCTATGACGGCCTGTCGACCACCGGCAACGCGACGCCTTATGCGACGCTGACCCAGGAGAATGCGATCAAGGCGCTGAACGCGCCGGGTACGCTGAACATCACCCGTCCGCTCGACACGGGATCGTTCTTCCAGGTGCAGGAGCGGATCGGCACGGCCTATGTCCAGGTCGATTACCAGGCGGGCAAGTTCCGCGGCAATGTCGGCGGCCGCTTCGTGCGCACCCGCGATATCTCGACGTATTATCTGACCTCGGGCGGTCAGACGCGGCTGGTCACGGCGCCGCGCACCGACGATCGTTTCCTGCCCGCCTTCAACATCGCCTATGATGCCGGCCCCAGCGTCGTGATCCGCGGCGCGGCGGCCAAGGTCATCGCACGGCCCCGCTATAGCGACCTGGCCGGTTCGCTCTCGCTCGACGATACGCAGAAGACCGGCGGCGGCGGCAATCCCGACCTGAAGCCCTATGCCGCGACCAATTTCGGCCTGTCGGCGGAATGGTATTTCGCCCCCGCCAGCTATCTGTCGGGCGAGGTCTTCTACCGCGACATCTCCAACTATATCGGCAATGTCGTCGACAACGGCCCCGACGGCACCGGCGTGCCGCTGACCAATGCGGTGACGGGCCAGACCAACCGCTATGCGATCAACCGCCCGGTCAATGGCGGTCAGGCATCGGTCACCGGCTTCTCGCTGACCGGTCAGGCGAACCTGATCTGGGGCTTCGGCATCCAGTCCAACTATACCTTCGCCAGCGGCGAGACCGCCGTCGCGGGTCAGGGCCTGCCCTATCTGTCGCGCAACACCTATAACATCGTGCCGTACTTCGAGTCCGGGCCGTTCCAGGCGCGGCTGAGCTACAATTACCGCTCGAAATATTTCTATGGCTTCGGGCGTCTCCAGTCGTCGAACTTCACCGACTCCTATCGGCAGCTCGACTTCTCGGCCTCGTACAACATCAACGACCATTTCCGCGTGACGGCCAATGCGTCGAACCTGTTGGACGAGACCTATTACCAGTATAGCAGCACGCCGTCGGCCCCGACCGCGCTGTACAAGAACGGGCGCGTCTTCTCGCTGACGGGGACCGCGCGCTTCTAAACACTATCCCCCGAAGGGCGGACCCGATTCCGCCTTTCGCTGGCCCCGGCAGCGATGCCGGGGCCCTTTGTCTTTCCCGCTATGCCCGCCCCGCGCCATAACGCCAAACGATGGAGCCGCGCTTGACCCAGAACCCGCCGATCGCCGCCGCCCGCCACTGGGGCGCCGCATGATCGCGCTCGCCGCCGCGCTGGGCGCGGCCTGCGTCACCGCCGGGGCGGGGGGAGAGGTCGCCGCCGACCTGCTGAACCGCCGGATCGCCGAGCGGGTGCGCGACTGCGGCGCCGTGAAGATCCTCGTCGCGCCCGTGGACGCCGTCCCGCTTGCCCTGCGCCATCGGTGGCAGCGCCCGACCCATTTGGGACGCGAAGGGTTTGCGATCCGGCGCGTCGGCGGCGTCACGGTCGTTACCGCGACGGGAACCCGCGGGCTGGTATACGGCGCGGGCTGGGTGTTGCGGCATCTGGATGTCGCAAGCGGCACGGCGCGCCTGACGCTCAAGGGACCGATCGACCAGGCCCCCGCCTATGCTACGCGGCTAACCCAGATCGGCTATCGGCCCAAGAACAACAGCTACGACGCCTGGACATTGCCGATGTTTCAGCGGCGGATCGAGGATTTCGCGCTGTGGGGTGCGAGCGGCGTGCAGCTGATCGCACCGGTATCGGACGACGACGCCACGGGGCCGCTCTTCCCCGCGCCGCCGCGCGAAACGCTGGCGGGAATTGCGCGGATCACCCACCGGCTGGGCCTGGACGTCGCGCTCTATTATCCCGAGCTGGGCGACTACGAGACGCCGGGGGCGGTGGCGGCCGAAGTTGCCGCGTTCCGGCGGACGCTGGCCGACCTTCCCTATGTCGATGCGCTCTATGTGCCTGGCGGCGATCCAGGCCATACCCGCCCGGCCTTGCTTTTTCCGCTGGTGGCGCAGCAGGCCGCGATCCTGCGGGCGCGCAATCCGGACGCGCCGGTCTATATTTCGTCGCAGGGGTTCGATGCGGCGGGGTTCGAGGCCTTTTATGCCGAGCTGGCGAAACAGCCCGACTGGCTGACCGGCGTCTTTGTCGGGCCGCAGACCCGCGATCCGCTGTCAGTCGAGCGGGCGCGGATCCCGGCGCGATATCCGCTGATCCTCTATCCCGACATCGCGCATACTATGCACGCGCAATTCCCGGTGCCGCGCTGGTGGCCCGAATTCGCGATGACGCAAGGGCGCGAGCCGATCAATCCGCGCCCCGCCGCCTATGCGCATATCTTTTCGCGCTTCGCTCCGCTGACCGCCGGGTTCATCACCTATTCCGAGGGGGTGAATGACGATTTCAACCAGTTCCTCTGGTTCCGGCTGGGATGGGATCCGCATACCGACACCACCGCTTTCGCCGCGCAATATGCCCGCGTCTTCATCGGCGACCCGCGCGCGGCGGCACTGCCGGCGGCGCTGGAGACGAATTGGGTCGGCGACCCTGCGACCAACGCGCGGATCGACGCGACGCTGCGGCTGGCCGATGCCGTGCGCCCGGCCGGTTTCGCCGACTGGCGGTTGGACGCCCTGCGCTACCGTGCCGTCTATGATGCACTGGTTCGTCGCCGGACCATCCTCGCGCGCGCGCACAAGGCGGCGGCGCTGGCGGCGCCGACTGCCGATCAGGCGCGCGCGATCCTGGCCCGTAACGAGGGGCCGGAGATTGCAGGCCTGCTCGCCCGGCTGAACGGCCTGGCCGAGCGGCTGTGGCAGCAGGCGCGTTTGCAGCTCAGCGTCAAACGCTTCGGCGCGTCGAATATCGAGCGGGGCGCCAATCTCGACCGCGCCGATGTCGACCTGATCGGCCGCGCCTGGATCGAGGGGCAGATGGCCAAGGGCTGGCCGATCCCCGATCGCAGCTGTCGGGCCGAGGGCGCGCTCTATGACGATCTCGGCCGCCCCGATGCCGAACCGCATCTGGTGCGGGGGCCCGGTTTCCTGGCCGATCCGCAATTCTTCACCACCGCGATCGACGGCATCGCCGATGCGACGACCGCCGATGGCTGGCTGCCGTCCGAGCTGGACTATGCCGAGACGCTGTATGACAGCCCGTTGCGGCTGCATTATGCGGGCCTCGACCGTCATCGCCGCTACCGCCTGACCGTCACCTATGCGGGCGAGGGCTATACGCTGCCCATCCGGCTGGTCGCCAATGGCCATATCGTGCTGCAGGAGCATTTTGCGCGGACCGCCAATCCCATGCAGGTGACGCTCGCCATTCCGCCCGAGGCGACCGCCGGCGGGACGCTGGACCTGGCCTGGACGCGGCCCCCCGGCATGGGCGGCAGCGGGCGCGGCAAGCAGGTCGCGGAAACCTGGCTGATCCCCGACCCGTGACCCCTTAGGGGGTATCGGGCGCGTCACGGCCCGACCGGCGGCGCTCGATCCAGGCATAGAGGCTGGGCAACAGTACCAGCGTCAGCATCGTCGAGGTGATGATCCCGCCGATGACCACCGTCGCCAGCGGCCGCTGCACCTCCGCGCCCGATCCGGTCGCGATCGCCATCGGCACGAAGCCGATCGAGGCGACCAGCGCGGTCGACAATACGGGGCGCAGCCTGTCATGCGCACCGCGCCGCACCGCCTCTTCCGCAGGCAGCGCCGTGCCCTCGCGCCCGTCGCGAAGCGCGTTGATATGGTCGATCAGCACCAGCCCGTTGAGCATCGCGATACCCGACAGCGCGATGAAGCCGATCGCCGCCGTGATCGAGAAGGGCATTCCCCGGAGCCACAGCGCCAGCACGCCGCCCGTCACCGCGAACGGAATGCCGGTATAGACGATCGCCGCCTCGCGCACGCTGCCGAGTGCGGCATAGACCAATGCGAAGATCAGGATCAGCGCGGCGGGCACGACGATCGCCAGGCGCTTCTGCGCCGCCTCCAGCTGGTGATATTGGCCGCCGAATTCGATGCGATAGCCGGGTGGCAGCTTGACCTGCCCGTCGATCGCCGCCTGCGCACGCTGGACATAGCCCGCCAGATCGCTGGTCGACAGATTGACCATCAGCGCGGCGCGGCGGTTGGTGTCGTCGTGCAGGATCGGCTCGACGATGCGCGTTTCCTTCAGTCGGGCGACCCGCGACAGCGGCACCATGCCATAATCGCCGACGCGCAAGGGCAGCGCCAGGATCACCGCCGGATCGGCGCGCAGCGACTCGGGCATCCGGATCACGATGGCATGGCGGGCGGGGCCGTGCGGGATGAAGCCGACCTCGGCCCCCGCCAGCGCGTCGCGGATCGCGTCGTTGACCGCCTGCGCGCCCAGGTTCAGGCGGATCAGCGCGGCGCGGTCCAGCTCGACAACGATGCTCTTGGGCCGCCCTGCGGTCTCGAACTCGACGCCCTCGGTGCCGGGCAGTTTCTCCAGGATCGCCTTGGCCTGTCCGGCGGCGCGTTCCAGCACGTCGTAATCGTCACCGTAAATCTTGACCGACACGTCGGCGCGCACGCCCTCCAGCATCTCGTTGAAGCGCATTTCGATCGGCTGGGCGAATTCGAAATTCTGGCCCCGATAGACCTGGCGCGCGACCTTTTCGATCCCGGCGATCAGCTCCTGCTTGGTGCGGGGCATCCCGTCGCCGGTCGGCCAGTCCTTCAGCGGCTTGTAGAAGATATAGAGGTCGTTCTGGTTGGGCGGCATCGGATCGGTCGCGACTTCGCTGGTGCCGATGCGCGAGAAGGTGTGGCTGACCTGCGGATAGGCGCGGCGGATGGCGCGCTCGGTCGCCTGCTCGATGGCCAGGCTCTGTTCCAGCGACATGCCGACCGGGCGATAGACCATCGCGGTGATCGCGCCCTCGTCCAGCTGCGGCGTGAATTGCGAACCGAGCGACTTGAAGGCGAAAAAGGTCCCCGCCAGCAGCATCAGCGCGCCCAGGCACAGGATGGCGGGATGGCGCAGCGAGCGTTCCAGCATCGGAGTATAGACCCGCTCGGCGACCGCGACGAAACCCTTGGGCGCATCCTCGCCATGCGCGCGAGGCGGTGCGCGGAGCAGCCAGGCCGACAGCATCGGTACGATGGTGAAGGTCCAGAACAGCCCGGCGACGATCGCCAGCATCACCGCCTGCGCCATCGGTTGGAACAGCTTGCCCTCGACCCCGCCCAGGCTGAGCACCGGCACATAGACGAGCGCGATGATCGCGATGCCGAAAAAGGTCGGTCGCGCGACCATACGCGCGGCATGGGCCACCGTCTCGCGGCGTTCCTCGGGGCTCAGATCCTCGCCCTTTTCGGCGCGGCGCAGCGCGAGCAGGCGCAGGCCGTTCTCGACCACCACGATCGCCCCGTCGACGATCAGACCGAAGTCGAGCGCGCCCAGGCTCATCAGATTGCCCGACAGGCCGATGGCGTGCATCCCGCCGACCGTCACCAGAAAGGCGAGCGGGATGACCAGCGCGACGATCAGCGCGGCGCGCCAATTGCCCATCACCAGCAACAGGACGATCGCGACCAGCAGCGCGCCTTCGCCCAGATTGCGCTCGACCGTGTGGATCGTCTGATCGACCAGGTCGGCGCGGCTATATTGCCGGTCGATCACCATGCCCTTGGGCAGCGCGGCGGCGATGTCGGGCAGCGCGTCCTGGACGCGCAGCGCGGTTTCGCGGCTATTCTGCCCGACCAGCATCATGACCGTGCCCAGCACCGTCTCGCGGCCATTCTGGGTCGCGGTGCCCTGTCGCGGGGCCGAGCCGGTGACGACATCGGCTAGGTCGCGGACCTGAAGCGGCATCACGCCGCCCGCGAACTTGACCGGGATGGCGGCGATCTGCTCGGCGGTCATCACGCGGGCATCGGTGCGCACGGTGAAGCGCTCCGCCCCGCGCCGGATGATGCCGCCGCCCGCATTCTCGACATTCCGGGCGACCGCCGCCGCCAGCTCGCCCGCCGTGACGCCGTGCGCGGTCAGCCGGGTAGGATCGGGGGCGACGACATATTGCTCCTCCAGCCCACCGTTCGAGTTGACATCGGCGACGCCCGCCACCGCGCGCAGCATCGGGCGCACGGTATATTCCTGCGCCTCGTACAGCGCCATCAGCTGAGCTTGCGCATCCAGCCCCGGCGGCGGCGTCTTCCATTCGAGCGTGTAATAGAAGATCTCGCCCAGCCCGGTGGTGATCGGCGCCAGCTGCGGCGTGCTGTCCGGCGGCAACTGGTCGCGCACCGCCGCCAGCCGTTCGGTGACGAGCTGGCGCGCCTTCAGCTGGTCGGTGCCGTCCTTGTAGAGCAACGTCACCTGGGACAGGCCGGTCTTGGTCAGCGAACGCGTCTGGTCCAACCCCGGCTGGCCGCCCATGGCGCGCTCGATGGGCAGCGTCACCAGCCGCTCGATCTCCTCGGGCGCGAGGGCGGGCACCTGGGTGTTGATCTGCACCTGCACGCCCGTGATGTCGGGGATCGCGTCGATCTGGAGGCTGGCGAAGGACCATAGCCCGATCGCCGCGATCAGCGCGGCGACCAGCGCCACGCCCAGCCGGTGGCGGGTGACGAGATCGAGCCAGCGCTTCATCGGGCGAGCGGGGCCCCGCCGTTCAGCGCGCGCAGCTGGAGCAGGGCCTCCAGCGCCTCGCGCCGCGTGTCGAGCACGGCGTTGACCGCCTCGACATAGGATTGCTGGATCTGGGTATAGGTGGTCAGCGGGATGGCGCCGAGGCGGTAGTTGCGGTCGGCATCGGCGGCGGCCTGGGCGAAATGCTGTGGCGAATGGGCGTCCCATTTCGCCAGCGCCTCGCGCTTGGCCTCATATTGCGCGGCCTGGTCGAACACGTCGCGCGCGATCCGGCGCTCGGCATTGATCAGCGTCGCATTGGCCTGGGCCTGCTTGCCCTGTTCGACCGCGACATCGCCCGCCTGCCGGTTCCAGAGCGGAATGCTGGTCGACAGGCGCATCCCGTAATTGGTCTCGCGAATGTCCGAGCGGGCGCGGTCGTAATAGGGGCCGACGCTGACCGTGGGGATGCGGGCTTTACGCGCCAGATCGGCGCGCAGCCCCTGCTGGGCGAATTGCGCGCGCAGCGCCTTCAGCTCGAAATTATTCTCGCTCGCCCGGTCGGCCAGGAGCTGGCCCGAGGGGAGGGCGGGCAGCGACATGTCGGGCCGCACGATGCGGATTCGCGCGGCAAAGGGCGCGCCGCGCAGCTGGTTGAGTTCGTAGAGGATCGAATTGGCCTCGGCATCCGCCGTCGCGGCGGTCCGCTCGGCGCTGATCGCGCTGGCCTGGAGCGAGGCGGCCTCCAGCTGCGGCGAGGGGCCCGCCGGATCGCGTGCGACGATCACGCGGGCCAGCGTGCGCATCCGCCCCGCGACCTCGCGCGCCGCCGCCGCCTTCTCGTCCGCTGCGAACAGGCCATAGCCGAGCGACCGCGCGCGGGCGGCCAGCGTCGCGTCGAACTGCTGCAACCCGATCCGCGCCAGCGCCACCTGCCCGTCGGCGATCGCACGGCGCAGGGCGATCCGTCCGCCAAACTCGATCGGCTGCACGACCGAGGCGGCATAGGTCATCCCCTCGCCGGTGACGGCACCGCTGGTCGGGTCCTGCGCGCGACGCTGGCCGAACTCGACCACCGCTTCCGGGTCGGCCCAGCGCCCCGCCGCCTCGCGCGCGACGCCCGCCGTCTCGATCTGCCGCTGATAGAATTGGCGCTCGGGATTGCCGGCGACGACATTCTGTACCAGCGCGTCGAGCGTCATCGCCTGCTGCGCCGATGCGGGCACGGCGACCACCACCGCCAGTCCTGCCAAAGCCATGATCCGCATATCGTCCTCCCGGCGGTATTCGATCCGCGCGTTAGACGAGTTGTTCGGACGGCGTCGACTAAATCCCGATTTAGGGAATAGTTCGGTGGGTGCGTCCGGTTCTGTTTGTAATGACTATCAATACTAAATCGTAATTTCATTGACGCTGTCGCCGCTGTGTTGCGATCACGGCGCCATGACGCGGATATTGCTGATCGAGGATGATGCGGGCACGGCGGACGAGATTCTGCTGGAGCTGACCGCCGCCGGGCATGCGGCGTGTCACGCCGCCAGCCTGGCGGCGGGGGCGGCGCGGGTGGCGGCCGAGGATTTCGACCTGCTGATCCTCGACCGGCAATTGCCCGATGGCGAGGGGCTGGACCTGCTGTCCCACCTGCGCGGGCAGGGGCGGCGCACGCCCGCACTGGTGCTGAGCGCGCTGGGCAGCCTGGACGACCGGGTCCGGGGGCTGCGCGCAGGGGGCGACGATTATCTGCCCAAGCCCTTCGCGCTGGTCGAGCTGATCGCGCGGGTCGAGGCGCTGCTCCGCCGCCCCAACGACACGCGCGAGACGCGGCTGATCGTGGGGCCGCTCGACCTGGACCTGCTGGCGGGGGAGGCGACGCGCGCCGGGCGTCCGCTCGAACTGTTGCCGCGCGAGTTGAAGCTGCTGGACTATATGGTCCGGCGGCCGGGGCGGATCATCACCCGGTCGATGCTGCTCCAGGATGTCTGGGGCTATAGTTTCGAGCCCAATACCAACGTCGTCGACGTCCATATGGGCCGGTTGCGCCGCAAGGTGGACGGCGAGGGGGAGGCGCCGTTGATCCGCAACGTCCGGGGGCAGGGCTATGTCTTCGATCTTCGCTGACCCGCGCGCGCGGGCGACCTGGCGCTGGGGCGGCGGGCTGGCGGCGATGCTGGTCCTGCAGTCGCTGGCACTGGCGGCGATCTTCTGGGTGCTGGCGGGCGACAATCACCGGCGCGAGATCGAGCATCAGCTGAGCGACGACTGCACCTTCTTCCGCCTGACGCCGGCGGAGGAACGGCCCGAGGAATTGCGCGAGAAACTGGACCGCGATCTCCACCGCGACCTGTTCCTGGCGCTGTTCGATGCGCGGGGGCGGCGGATCGCGGGCAATGTCGCGCGCCTGCCCGGGCACGCGCCCATGTCGGGCTCGTTCGTCGCCACGGTCGCGCCGACCGAGCTGCCCGGCAAGCGCAGCGACGAGGCGCGGGTGCAGATCTGTGCCATGCCCGACGGCACCCGGCTGCTGATCGGGGTCGACCTGGACGACACGGTCGCGGCGATGCGGCTGGTCGGCCAGTCGCTGCTCCTGGGGCTGGTGCCGGGGATCGTGCTGGCGCTGGTCTTCGGCCTGGTCGCCGGGCGGCGGGCGGCGCGGCAGGTCGATGCGGTCCGCCGCCTGACCACATCGATCATGTCGGGCGACCTGTCGCGGCGCCTGCCCGTCGCGCGCGATCCCGACAGTTTCGGCCTGCTCTGCGCCGATATCAACCGGATGCTCGACCGGCTTCAGCTGCTGGTGGCGGATGTGCGCGGGATCGGCGACGATATCGCGCACCAGCTGCGCACGCCGCTGACGCGGTTGCGCGCGCGGATCGAGCGGGGGATGCGCGACGATGCCGATCGCGATGCCTTTATCGCGACCGCCGAGGCGACGCTGGCCGATGTCGATGCGCTGCTGGGCATCGTCGCCGCACTGCTGCGGATCCGCGAGCTGGAGGACCATGCCCGCCGCAGCCGCTTCGCGCCCGTCGATCTCGCCCGGCTGGTCGAGGATGCCTGCGACCTGCATCGCCCCAGTGCCGAAGACCTGGGCATCCGCCTGTCCTATGCGATCCGGCCGGTCCCGCCGGTCGAGGGCGATGCCAGCCTGTTGATCGAGGCGGTGTCGAACCTGATCGACAATGCGATGAAGTTCGGTCCCGCCGGCGGCGCTGTGCACGTCACCCTCGGGATGCAGGGGCGCGACATCATGCTGAGCGTCGCCGATGACGGACGCGGCGTTCCCCCGGCCGAGCAGGCGCTGGTCCTGCAACGCTTTTATCGCGGGCGGGTTGATCAGCCGGGCGTGGGCCTGGGCCTGCCGCTGGTCAAGGCGATCGCCGACCTGCACGGTTTCGGCCTGGCCTTTGCGGCCCAGGGCAGCGCGGTCTCGATCGTCTGTCCCGGAAACGGGGATGCGACACAAGCTATGAGGAACCCAATATGAGAAGCACCGTCCTCGCGATCGGCACGATCCTGTCCGCCCTGACCCTCGGCGCGGGGCCGGTGCGGGCCGAACCCGATCCCGGCAAGAAGGCCTGCGTGGTCGAGGCGCGGCGGCTTTGCCCGATGGAAATGAAGTCCATGAGCCGCAAGAAGGTCGAGGCCTGCATGATCCAGAAGATCGACCAGACCTCGGCCACCTGTCATGCCGCCATGCTGCGGATCAAGGCCGAACGGGAGGCGACGCGGCGCTGAGCCCCAGCGCCCGGTTCTCGGCACCGATCCGGACATAGAGCATCGCCGCGTTCAACAGGGTGAACAGCGCGGCGATGCCGAAAAGGCCGAAGGTCAACGGCAGGACCGCGATCTCGGCGGTGACGACCGCATAATTGGGATGGCGCAGGAACCGGAAAGGCCCGCGCGCGACCAGCGGTTCGCCGGGCAGCACGATGATCCGCGTCGTCCAGCGAGGCCCCAGCGTCGCCAATACCCAGACCCGCATCGCCTGGAGCACGACGAAGACCAGCAGCAGCGGCCAGGACACCGGCCGCCCGCCGACGCTGAGCCACAGGGCGAGCAGCCAGGCAGAGTGCATCAGCACCATGACCGGATAATGGTTCGCGCCATATTCGCGCGCACCCGCCGCCATCAGCCGCGCGGTATTGCGCCGCGCGATGACCAGTTCGCTCAGGCGTTGCAGCGTGACGAACGCCATGATCGCATAGGGCAGGCTCATCGGTCGCACTCCAGCACCAGCGAGGACGCGGTGAAACCCGGCCCCAGCGCGTTCAGCACCGAACGGGGCGGCAGGCCGCGTCGGCGATAGCGGTCCAGCACGAACAGCACGGTCGGTGCGGACATGTTGCCGTGATCGTGCAGCACCGCGCGCTCCTCGACCAGCGCGCCATGATCCAGCGCCAGCGCCTGTTCGAGCGCGTCCAGCACCTTGGCCCCGCCGGGATGGCAGATGAATCGGTCGATATCGGACAGCGCGAAGCCCAGCGCCCCCAGCATCTCGGTCATCGCCTGGTTCATCTCGCGCGCGGCAAAGGCGGGGATGGCGCGGTTGAGCACGACCGCCAGGCCCGTCTCCTCGGTCCGCCAGCCCATGATGTCGAGCGTGTCGTTCCACGTCTTTTCGCCGTGCCCGACGATGCGCGCGAAACCCTCCGCCCCCGCCCGCAGGACGCACGCCGCCGCGCCGTCGCCGAACAGGGCGGTGGAGATCAGGTCGGCCTTGTCGGCATGGTCGGTGCGCAGCGCCAGGCTGCATAGCTCGACCGTCACGACCAGCACGGTCGTCCCCGGCCGTGCCTGCGCCAGGTCGCTCGCCAGCCCCAGGCCGGTGGCACCGCCCGCACAGCCCAGGCCGAAGACCGGCACGCGCCGCACGTCGCTGCGGAACGCCAGATGCGCCATGGCCCGCGCCTCCAGGCTGGGCGTGGCGATCCCGGTCGAGGATATGGTGACGATGGCATCGACATCCTCGGCCCGCAGCCCCGCCTCGTCCAGCGCGCCGCGAGCGGCCGTGACGAACAGGTCGAGCGCGACGTCCAGATAGGCGGCGCTACGCTCTTCGAACGAGCGCGGGCTGCGATACCAGTCGAGCGGCTTCGCCAATTGCCGCTCGGCGATGCCGGCATTGGCGAAGACCGGCGCCAGCCGATCGAAATCGCTGAAGCGATCGCCGATCAATTCCCGCGCGGTGGCCAGGGCCTGATCCTGGGAGATACGATGCGGCGGCGTGCACGTCGCAAGCGAGAGAATGGCAACCGATGAAGACATGCACCGTCCGGGTAGCCGGCGCACCGGCGGAAGTGGATACTGATGCGCAACGATCCGGGGTGTGGCAAGTTTCTCATCCCGCCAAATACGGATGAGGGACGAGATGACTCCAATAACTGCGTCCCCCGAAACCGCCGACTGGCGGGCTTGGCTGGGCTTCACCTTCATGTGCCTGGGCATGTTCATGGCGATCCTGGACGTGCAGATCGTCGCCACCTCGCTGCCCACCATCCAGGCCGCGCTGAACATTCCGCCGGACCGGATGGTGTGGATCCAGACCGCCTATCTGACCGCCGAGATCGTCGCGATCCCGTTGACCGGCTATCTGACCGATGTGCTGGGGATGCGGCGGCTGTTCGTCGGCGCGGTGGGCCTGTTCACGCTGGCCTCGATCGGCTGTGCCTGGAGCGGCGGTTTCGACAGCCTGATCCTGTGGCGGGTGGTGCAGGGATTTTCGGGCGGCACGCTGATCCCCATCGTCTTTTCGGCGGTGTTCCTGCTGTTTCCGGTGCGGGTGCAGGGGCTGGCGACGACGATCGCCGGGGTGGCCGCCGTGCTGGCGCCGACCATCGGCCCGATCGTCGGCGGCTGGGTGACGCAATCCTTTTCCTGGCACTGGCTGTTCCGCATCAACATCGCGCCGGGCATCGTCGCGGCGATCGGCGTCGCCTGGCTGTTGCGGGGGCAGGCGGCGGTGGAGCGACTGGCCACGCGCCGCGCGATCGACCTGATGGCGCTCGCGCTGCTGGCCGCCAGTCTGGTCGCGCTTCAGCTCGGGCTGAAGGATGCGCCGACGCGGGGCTGGGGGGATGCGCGGGTGCTGGCGCTGCTGGCGGTCTTCGCGGTGTGCGGCATCGGCTTTGTCGTCCGTACCTGGCGGGCCAGCACGCCGCTGGTCGAACTCCGCTGTTTCGCCGACCGCAACTTCGCCATCGGTTGCCTGTTCAGCTTCGTGCTGGGGTTCGGGCTGTTCGGTTCGACCTATCTCATGCCCTTCTTCCTGGGGCTGGTGCGCCAGCACGGCGCGCTGCGCATCGGGGAGATCATGCTCGTCACCGGCATCGCCCAGCTGCTGACCGCGCCGATCGCGGTATGGGCCGAGCGGCGGGTCGATCCGCGCTGGCTGACCGCTTTCGGCTTCGGCCTGTTCGCGATCGGGCTGCTGATGAGCATGGGCCAGACCGCGCAGACCGATTTCCACGCGATGATCCTGCCCCAGATCGTGCGCGGCGCCGCGATCATGTTCTGCCTGTTGCCGCCGACCCGCATGGCGCTGGGGCGACTGCCCACCACGCTGGTCGCGGATGGCAGCGGGCTGTTCAACCTGATGCGCAATCTGGGCGGGGCGGTCGGCCTGGCCCTGATCGACACGATGATCTTCAGCCGCGCCGCGACCGAGGGGCGCCATATCGCCAGCCGCTTGCAGGCGGGCGACCTGAACACCGCGCTGAGCATCGGCATCCCCAGGGACGCCTTTCTGGAACAGCGCGGCCAGCCGCTCGACGATTTCGCCGTCGAGATGGTGCGACCGCTGGTCGAGAAGGCCGCCCTGGTACCCGCCGTCAACGCCGCCTGGGCGATGTGCGGCGTGCTGACTGCAATCGTCCTGATCGCGGTGTTCTGGGTACGCCGCACGCCGGTGGAGTGATGCCCCTCCCTTACCCGGAATTGGCCAGGAACCGGTCGGCGGTGCGCAGGGCGAGCGCCATGATGGTCAGCGCCGGATTGGCGGCGAGTGCGCTCGGGAAGACCGAATTGTCGCAGATCAGCAGGTTGGGCACGTCGAAGCTGCGCCCGTCCGCATCGACCACCGCCGCGTCGCCATCCGTGCCCATGCGGCAGGTGCCGATGGTATGGGCCGAACGGTCGACCGCGAAGATGTCGCTGGCCCCCGCCGCCGCCCAGATATCGGTCATGACGCGGCGCGAATGCCGGTCGATCGCGCGCTCATTGGCGTGATAGCTGAAGTCGATCCGCGCCTTGCGCTGGCCGAAGGCGTCGGTTTCCTCCGACAGGGTCAGGCGGTTGCTGGGATGCGGCAGACAGTCGCCGTTGATGCCGATCCCGGCCATATGGTTATAGTCGCGCAGCCGCTCCTGAAGCCGCTTGCCCCACATGCCCGCCCCGCGCGCCAGCCCGGTCGCCAGATTGACCGGCAACACGCCCAGGCTCTGGATCAGATAGCCGCCGACGAAATCCGCGTCCTCGGGGCGCATCATGTCCTCGGTAATCAGCGAGGAGGGATAGCCTCGATTCATCCGCATCACCGGCGCGAACCGGCCCCAGACCTGGGTGGCGACATGCGCCATGAAATTGCGCCCGACCTGGCCGCTGGAATTGGCGATGCCCAGGTTCAGCAGCAGGCGCGGGCTCTCCACCCCGCCCGCGCACAGGAACACCGCACGGCACCGCTGGCGCCGATCCTGGCCGTCCTGGCGATAGACCACGCTGGTGATATGCCCCCGCCCGTCGAATTCGAACGACAGGACACGCGCCTGCGCCCGCACCTCGGCGCCATGCGCGACCGCCAGGGGAAGATAGCTGGTGTCCATGCTGGTCTTGGACGCGTTGCGGCAACCCTGGTGGCAGGTGCCGCAATTCACGCAAGCCTGGCGCTGGCCCCAATGCGGCTGCTCCCGGTCGCGCGAGACCAGGGCGGCGGGCGCGTCGGTGGCGGTGATGCCGGTCGCGGCACAGCCCCGCGCCATCGCATCGGCCGAGGCGTTGCGTGCCACGGGCGGATAGGCATAGGGGCGGCGATCGTCCCAGGGGTAGCGGGCAGGCCCGGACACGCCGGTAAAGGCCTCGACCTCTTCGATATAGGCGGTCAGTTCGGCATGGGGGATCGGCCAGTCGGCACCTTCGCCCGTCAGCGTGCGCAATTGCAGGTCGCGCGGGTCGGGTCGGGGGCAGAAGGCGCCCCAGTGCAGCGTCGATCCGCCGACGCCCATGCCCGAATTGTTCGATCCGAAGGCAGTCGGGTCGGCCCCGCCGCTCAGCCGCTCCTCCATCCAATAGATGTCAGCCGCCATCTCGTCGGCGACATGCTCGTTCGGGGTGAAGGCGCGTCCCGCCTCCAGCGCCACGACCGAGAGGCCCGCTTCGGCCAGCCGCGCGAGGATCGGCGCGCCGCCCGCGCCGGTGCCGATCACCACCGCATCGACGACATCCTGCTCGGCAAAGGGGGCGCGGCTCATGCGGTCGTCTCCGGGGCGTGCTGCCAGTCTTCGATGCGGTCGGCGGCGGTGCGGACATAGCCCTGCTTGCGCGGACCATCGCCACCGACCGCAAAGCCGTCATAGCCGACCGCCGCCATGGCGACGGGCGTGGCCATCCATTGCCGCACGATCTCGGCGCGGACATCCTGGAACCACAGGGTCATCTGTTCGGGCGAGAAATGGAAATCGCCATCGATCCGGATGTCTCCGGCGTCGATCCGCTCCAGCCAGTTCGTCTGCGCGGCCGGGTCCAGCGCGGCGAACCCGCCGGTCAGCGCATCGAGTGTCGCCAGGCCGCGCCGCCACGCCTCGCGATCGGGCGGCAGGTCGGCGAAGCGCCAGCCATCGCCGGGGCCCTCCAGCGCCGCACCGATGCGCCGGGCGAGCGCCTGGTCAGTGCCCTGATCGGGCAGGACCTGGGCGATCAGGGCAGCGACCGTCGCGGTCTCCGCTTCGGTCCAGCCTGACTCGGCATCCATCACCGGACGGGTCCGGGCCAGCATCGCGGCCCGTGTTCGGCGGCTGACCCGTTCCGAGCCCAGCACCCGGGCAAAGTCGCCGGGCAGGATCGACGGCGCGACGGCGGCGACATGCTCGACGATCAGCGCGGCCAGTGCTTCGGGCTGTTCATAAGGGATCAGGTGCGCCGTATTCTCGACCACGCGGACTTTGGCCCGTGGATAATGGGGCAGGTTCCACCGCCGCTGCGCATCTTCGCCCAGATCGCCATCCTCGGCACCCGCGACGATCAGTGCGGGGATGCCGATCGTGCCCGCCGCCGCGCGCCAGTCTTCCAGGCTGCCGCGTTCCAGCCAGGCCTGCCAGGCTTCGGGGGCCGAGCGCTGCACATCGGCGATCGCCTGTTCGCGCAGCGGCGTAGGGAGCCGCTCGGCGGTGTTGGCATCGACAAAGGCCTCGGCGTCCGCACGGTCGATCCGACCGCCCGAGAGCCAGTCCAGCATCTGCGCGCGGCGATCCTCGTCCATCGGCTCGGGCGCGGGCGGGGAGGCGGTGACCAGCACCACGCCGATCACGCCCGCCAGTCCCGCTTCGCCCGCCTGGGCCCGCGCGGCGACCAGCGTCGAGATCTTGCCGCCCATGCTGTGCCCGACCAGGACGCAGGCGGTCAGGCCATGCGCGCGGATCGTGTCGGCCAGATCGTCCGCCATGGCCGCGACACCGGCGTGCCCCGCGCCCGCCCGCTCGCCGAAACCAGGCAAGTCGAGGGCCAGGCTGGGGAGGCCCGGCAGATGACGGCGCACCAGATCCCATTCCCGGCCGCTGGCGCCGAGTGCGTGAAGAAATACCAGTGTCGGTTGGGTCATGCGGCCTCGCCCGAGGAAATTCCCCTGCTGGACGCCGCACCGGCCAGAGCGTTCCGCCGAAAAGGTCATGTACCGGAATTAATTTGGATCAGGATCGGGGCAAATGGGCGATGCCGTGCGATCTACGAATTCATGGAACATCGCGCATCATCATGCGCTTCGGCACCCGAACCTTTTTCTGAACGGAGTGAGACCGTGGCCGATACTGACCAGGCACAGCCGCAATACAAGATCGAATATCGCGAGATTCAGCCGTTCGGCACGCTGAAGCATCTGCCGCTCGGCCTGTCGGACAATGCCCGCAAGCAGAGCGTGTCGATCCTGAATCAGGTGCTGGCCGACACGATGATGCTGCGCGACCTGTACAAGAAGCATCATTGGCAGATGTCGGGCGCGACCTTCTATCAGTTGCACCTGCTGCTCGACACGCATTACGAGAAGCAGGCCGAGCTAGTCGACATGCTCGCCGAGCGAATCCAGGCGCTGGGCGGGATCAGCATCGCGACGCCGCACGATGTGGCGGAAATGACGAAGATCCCGCGCCCGCCGCGCGGTCGCGAGGACGTGCCGACCATGCTCGCCCGCCTGCTGGAAGCGCATCGGATCGTGCTGGAGGAGGCGCATGAAGGCGCCAAGACCGCCGATGAATCGGGCGATGACGGCACCAACGACCTGCTGGTCAGCGACATCATCCGCTCGGGCGAACCGCAGGTGTGGTTCATCGGCGAGCATCTGGCCGCCACCGAATTGCAGCGGGCCGACTAAGCCCAAGAGACAGGCGAAAAGGCGAGGCGATGGCGGAGCGAAATCTGGCGAGCGGCATCGCCTCGACCGAGTTGGAAGAAGGACGGATCGTCGCCGGGGTGCTGGATGGTCAGGATGTCGTCTTGGTCCGGCATCGTGGCAGGGTCTGCGCGCTGTCGGGTATCTGCACCCATCTGAAGGCGCCGCTGGCCGACGGGATCGTCGCGGATGGCACGATCCGCTGTCCATGGCACCATGCCCGCTTCGATTTGGAGACGGGAGAGGCCGTGGGTGCCCCGGCCTTCGCCCCGCTCGACCGCTTCGAGGTGGTCGAGGATGAAGGGCAGGTGCGCATCCAGGGGCCGAAACCGGCTGAGGCGCCTTCCGGGGATTCGGTGCCCGATATCGGCCGGGTGGTCATCATCGGTGCCGGTGCGGCGGGCCATGCGGCGGCCGAGATGTTGGCGCGCCATGGTGCGGGCGCGGCGGTGACGATCCTCGACCAGTCCGAGGACGCGCCTTACGACCGGACCTTCTGTTCCAAGCAATATCTGGCGGGCAAAGCCGGTCGCGCGGACGCCGCTTTACCCGCGCTCGACGTGCCGGTGCGGCTGCGCACGGGGGTGACGGTCTCGGCGATCGACCGCGCGGGCAAGGTTGTCCGGCTCGGTTCGGGCGAGCGGATTGCGTACGACACGCTGATCCTGGCGACCGGCGCGGACGCGGTGCGGCCCGATTTTTACGGTGCGGACCGAAGCGATGTACATGTCATGCGCGAACTGGCCGATGCCGATCGCCTGATCGCGGCAACCGCCCGGGCCGAGCGCGCGGTGGTGGTCGGATCGAGCTATATCGGCCTGGAGGTCGCCGCCTCGCTGATCGCGCGGGGGCTGGCGGTGTCGGTCGTGTCCGACACCGACCTGCCGCTGGAAAAGACCGCCGGACCGGAGGTGGGCGCGATGATCCGCGACCTGCACCAGTCGAAGGGCGTGCGCTTCCATCCCGGTCGCCGCGTCGTCCGTTGGGACGGTCATGTCGCGATGCTCGACGATGGCAGCGAGGTGGCGGGCGACCTGCTGGTCGCCGGGATCGGTGTCGAGCCCAGGGTCGCGCTGGCCGCCGCGGCCGGGCTGACCCTGGCGGACAAGGATGCGGGCGGCGGCGTACAGGTGGACGCGATGCTGCGCACATCGGACCCCGCCATTTACGCCATCGGCGACATCGCCAGCGTGCCCGACCCGCGCCTGGGTCATCCGATCCGCGTCGAGCATTGGGTCGTCGCGCAACGCATGGGCCAGTGGCTGGCCCGGCATCTGCTGGGCCGGGGAGAGGGCGAGTTTGCCGAAGTGCCCTTCTTCTGGTCGGGCCATTACGATCTCAGCCTGCGCTATGTCGGGCATGTCGCATCGCCGGAGGATCGCAGGATCGACGGCGACATGGCCGAAAAGGATTTCGCCGTCACCTTCGCCGAACAGGGGCGCGAGCAGGCGATGCTGACTGCCGGGCGCGATGTCCTGGCGCTGGAATGGGAACATCGCCGGGAGCGCGACTGACGCACCCCTATTCGCCGGGGCGGTAGCGCCGTTCGATATGACCCGCCAGTTCGTCCGGATGGAAATAGACCGGGCGTAGCTGGCCGCTGGCATAACGGTCGATCTGGTCGGCGAAATGGGGCGAGGCGGGGTCGCCGCTCTGTCCGCCTGCCATGACCGCGCGGGCCTCCACCCGCCGACCGAATGCGACCACTGCGACGAAGCTGTTCCCGCTGGTCCCGTAATAACGCTTGGTGCCGGGCCAGGTCTTCGCGCCGAACGAGGCGAGGCTGCCCCATTGCGCCGAGGTGAAGGGGACCGGCGTCGAGGGGCGCGCATCGTCGAAATGCGGCTGGATCGCGTCGTCCACCCGCTGGAAGCGATTGATCGCGCGCCACGGCGTCCGCCAACTGCCGAAGTCGCGCGACAGGCGGGCGACGGCGGCGTCCAGCGCGGCGAGCTTGGTCGCGGCGTCGACGCGGGTGGCGATATAGTCGGGCACGTTCATCCGCGCCGCCTGTGCAAGGCCGCCCACCTCGCGCCAGAGCTGGTCGCCCCAGAAGACCGCCAGGCTGGTCGCGACCGAATCATAACCCCAGCGAAGGTCCCAGCGCGACAGCGTCGCGATCGGCTCGGCCAGGGTGCGCCGACGCGGATCGGTCGGCGGCAGGGCGCGCCATGCGGCGACCAGGCCGGGCAGAAGCCGCGCAAAGGCGGGCAGATAGGAATCATAGGCGGCGGCGCGCAGCCGCTCGGCCGTCCAGTCGCGCTGGCCCGTCAGCAACAGGTCGGCATGTTCGCCGCGCGCATTGCCGCCGGTCTGGTCCATATAGCGCGGATAATCGGCGGCGCGGGGGCTGTCTGGCCCGGCGGCGCTCCATGGCCAGTCATTGGTGTTGTGGACCCAGCCGACACGCGGATTGGCGACGCTGGGCAAGCTGGACAGGGCGTGCAACCCGCGCCAGTCGGTCGCGGGATCGCTGCCGTCGACGGGGCGCGTATAATCGAATCGATCGTCGCGCACCGGCATGAATTGCGGCATCAGGAACGCGATCTCGCCCTTGTCGTCGGCGAACAGCGTGTCGTTGGAGGAATTGGCCTTGCGTTCGGCGACCGCCATATAGCCGGCCAGGTCGGTCGCCTTGGTGCGCAGCCAGCTCTGCTCCAGTGCCGCGACCGGCCGCCACATCAGGGCGGTCGCGATCCAGCGGCCATCCTTCGCCGCGACGATCGGGCCGTGATGCGTCCGCCACGTCACGAATTGCCGCTCGCCCAGGCTGCCATCGCCCTGGCGGAAGCGGATCGTGACGGTGCGCGCGGTGAGGGGGCGTGTCTCCTGCCCGTAGCGATAGGTCCAGCCCCGCGCGGTCCGGCTTACCCGCTCGGCGAACTCATCGACATTGTCGACGGTGGACGAAGTGTGCATCCAGCCCGCATGGGCGTTGAACCCCTGATAGACGAAGAACTGCCCCCAGGTGCTGGCGCCGTAAACGTCCAGCCCCTCGTCGCTTGTCACCTGCGCCTCGGAGCGGAAATAGAAGCTGGTGTGCGGATTGATGAGCAACAGCGCATGGCCGTCGCGCGTCAGCCGGGGCGCGATCGCGATGCCGTTCGACCCCGACGGCTCGCGCGGGGTGATGCCGCGCTCCTCGGGGCTGGGCGGCGTGGGCTGACCATAGAATGTCTTCAGCTCGGACAGCGAAATCCGCTCAATATCGCCGCCGATGCTGCCCTCGGTGAAGCTCAGCGCCATCCAGGGCTCGAACCGGGTCAGTACGCGCGGTTTCACCTGCGGATGCCGGGCGAGGTAGAAATTGAGCCCGTCGGCCCAGGCGTCCATCAAGGCGCGCATCTCGGCGCTGCTGCCGGCATATTGTGCGCGCAGTTCGTCCGGATCGACATAGAGGCGCTGGCGCAGATCGGCCCAGATCGCCGCCTCGCCATCGGCCTCCGCCGTGCGCCCGAGCGCGGTCAGGTAATTGGCCTCGACCCGCGCGAAATCATCCTCCGCCTGGGCATAGGACATGCCGAACACCGCATCGGCGTCGCTGCGCCCCCGGATATGCGGGATGCCCCAATCGTCGCGGGTGATCGTGACCTGCGCCGCCCGCGCCTGCCACCGCGCCGTCTCCGCATCCGGCGCGGCGGCGGCCGATGCCAGCATCATCGCCAGGACGAACGGAGTGCGCATGTACCGGAGAAACCTGTCCATGGGTTCAGTCTAGGGCGGGGAAACGGCGATGGCCAAGCCCGAAGAGAAGATGGGTTGCGTCCCTGGTCGAGCGGCGTTAGCGGGTGGCAACCGTTTGGACCCGGTGAGACTCCGGGTGGCTATTCCGGCCGCCAATCCGCCGGACAACGCAGCTGCATCCGATCTTTACAGCCATAGCGCGCACGGATGCCGTGATTGCGGACTATCATCATGACGTCTTCCCTATCCCATTACCGCGCCGAGTGGTTCGACGGCCTGCACGCCGCGCGGCGTGACATATTGGCCGGCATGGTCGGCACCTTCGCCCTGATCCCCGAGGTGATCGCCTTTTCGTTCGTGGCGGGTATCGACCCGGAGGTCGGGCTGTTCGCCTCCTTCGTCATCGGTATCGTCATCGCCTTTGCCGGAGGGCGGCCCGCGATGATCTCGGGCGCGGCGGGGTCGGTCGCGCTGGTCGCGGCCGCGCTCGTCCATGCGCATGGGCTGCAATATCTGCTGGCCGCGACCATTCTGGCCGGGCTGTTCCAGATCGTCTTCGGGCTGGTGAAGCTCGACGTGCTGATGCGCTTCGTCTCGCGCTCGGTGCGCACCGGCTTCGTCAACGCGCTGGCGATCCTAATCTTCTCGGCGCAGGTGCCGCAGATGGTCGGCGTGACCTGGCACAGCTATGCCATGATCGGCCTGGGCCTGGCGATCATCTATCTGCTGCCCAGGGTCAGTTCGGCGATCCCGTCGCCGCTGATCTGCGTCGTCGTGCTGACCGCCATCAGCATCGCTTTCCCGATGCCGCTCCGGGTCATCGGCGATCTCGGCCGGTTGCCGACGTCACTGCCCTCGCTGGGCCTGCCGCACGTCCCGTTCGACCTGGCGACCCTGCGGATCGTCGCGCCCTATGCGCTGGCGATGGCGGCGGTCGGACTGCTGGAATCGATGATGACCGCGCGGGTGGTCGACGATCTGACCGAATCCACCAGTTCCAAGGCGCGCGAGTGTACCGGGCTGGGGCTGGCCAATGTCGCGGCGGGCCTGTTTGGCGGGATCGCCGGGTGCGGCATGATCGGGCAGACGGTCGGCAATGTGCGCTATGGCGGCCGGGGGCGGCTGTCGACGCTGGTTGCTGGCGTGTTCCTGCTGATCGTCATGGTGCCGCTGCGCCCCTGGGTCGCGCAGGTGCCGGTCGCGGCGCTGGTGGCGATCATGATCATGGTGTCGATCAGCACCTTCTCCTGGAGTTCGCTGCGCGATCTGGGGCGCCACCCCAAGGTGTCGGGCGTGGTCATGCTGGCGACCGTCGCGGTGACGGTGGCGACGCACGACCTGTCGGCCGGGGTCGCGGTCGGCGTGCTATTGAGCGGCGTGTTCTTCGCCTTCAAGGTCACCCGGCTGATGCGCGTCACGGTCGACCATGATCCGGCGACCGACACGCGGCTCTATACCGTGTCGGGCCAGATCTTCTTCGCCAGTGCCGAGATATTCGCCGATCATTTCGACCTGCGCGACACGGCGCGGCAGGCGCGCATCGACCTTACGGCCGCGCATCTGTGGGACATCACGGCGGTGGGGGCGCTGGAGGACGTGGTGTCGACGATGCGCCGCCACGGCATGGTCGTCGAGGTCATCGGCCTCAACGCGGCGAGCGCGATCCTGATGGATCGTCACGCGCCCCTGACGATGGCCGGGACGCCCGAAAGCGTCCCGGCGTCCGTCATTTAAAATCCGCCCGACAGCGTGAAGAAGGCCATGCGGGGCGGCTGGGCATAGGTGTTGAAGGTGCGCGCCGCCGCGCCCACCACCAGCTCATAGACCCCCCGGCGGTCGGTCAGGTTGGTGATGTTGACCGACAGGCGCGTATTGCGCAGCCCCATCCCCAGTCCTTCGGGCAGGGTGTAGCTCGCCTGGAGACCCAGCAGGAAGCGGCCCGGCACCGATTGGTCGTTGGTGTAGGTGGCGAAACGCCGTCCGACATAGTCGCCGATCGCCTGGACCTCGAACGGACCCGAACTGGCGGTGACGACGGTCTTGTTCAGCCAGCGGGCGACGTTGGGCACGTCCTTGCCGGCCGTCGCGATGACGGTCGTGCCGCTGGTGTAGTTCTCGTCATAGCGCGACCGGTTGTACGACAGCGCGTTGTACACCGACAGGCCGCTGCCGAAGCGGAACGTCACCGCGCCGTCGATCCCGTTGGTCTTCACCCCGCCGACATTCTGCAGGATCGAGACGCCGCCGATGACCGAGGCGATGACCGGGGTCGCGCTGATCTGGAGCAGGCGATTGCTGAAATCGACATGATAGGCGCTGACCTGTCCTTCGATCGCGGTCAGCGGGCCGGCATCGACCGTGTGGCGCGAGCGGATGCCCGCTTCATAGGTCCAGGAGCTTTCGGGCTCGGTGCCCGCCTTGATCTGGTCGAACGCCTGCTGGCTGCCGACATTATAGGGCGAGAGCCCCGCCGCGACCGAGGCCTGGAACTGGCGCACATTCTTCTGGATATGGCCGAACAGCTGGTCGTTCGGGGTCATGTCCCAGACCGCGCCGATCGCGGGCAGGAACCATTTGCGCGTATTGAGCCGCCCCTGGGGGAAGCCGGTGGACGATCCGGGCAGCGCGCCGGGCAGCGGCTGGACGGGAATGCGGCCATCGGCGAATTGCAGGCTGGACTTGAAGCCGCCCTCCAGCGTCAGCGTGTCGGTCAGGTGCCAGCGATCCTGGATATGGAACTGGACCAGGTCGTATTTCGTGACCGCCGCATATTGCGTCAGGCGCAGCAGACCGGGATCGGCATATTCATAGGGCGAGGGCGGCTGGTCGCGCGGCACCGCATACCAGCGGCGGAAGATCGTGTTGCGGTTATGCTCATACCATCCGCCCAGGCCGATCTCGTGCGCGCCCGCCTCGATCGCGAGCGCGGCCAGCGCGCCGGCGCGGGCGATGCCATATTCGGTGGTACGCAGCGCATAGCCGGAATTGCCGAACACCTGCTTCAGATCCTGCCCCGGATAATAGGTCCGGAACAAGGCGGGCAGGCCGGCGGCGGCGATCGGCCCGACGATCTGGCCCTGGCCGTCGTCATGATGGTAATAGGGCTGGATCGACAGGGTCACGCCGCTGCCCAGCTTCTGTTCCAGCTTCATATAGGCCAGGTAATCGGTGCGCTGCGCATCGCCATAATAGTTGGTGTAGTTGTTCGGATTGTTTGCGGGCGGCGCGCCGTTGGCATCGACATAGTTCAACGCCGCATTCCAGTTCGGAAACAGCACCGTGCGGTAATAGGGCTCCAGCCCGCCCGCATTGCGCGCGACCGAATCCTGGTTCGGCTCGTCCTTCTGGCTATAGGCGAAATAGGCGGTCAGCCGCGTGGTGGGCGTGGCGTGGACGAACTTCGCATTCGCCTGCCACCCCTTTTGCCGGGCGTCGAACTCCCAGGCGCGGGCGTTCTGGCGGACGCCGGAGACATAGAGGCTGTTGTCCCCGCCCAGGCCGGTGAAGGTGCCGGTATCGAGGCGCAGATAGCTGCGGCTGGCGTCATAGCTGCCAAAGGTCTGGCCGAACCGGACGCCAGCCTTCGCCTCGGGATCGCTGGTATAGGTTTCCAGGCCGCCGCCCAGATTGCTGGCCGATGCGGTGGCCAGGTCCGCCGCGCCTGCGGTCAGGCGCACCCGGGCGACATTCTCGCTGATGACGGCGCGCTGCGGCGACAGGCTGTTGAAATTGCCATAGGACTGGTCGCCCAGCGGCACGCCGTCCAGGGTGAAGCCCAGCTGGTTCTGATTGAAGCCATGGACGAACAGGGCGATATTCTGTTCGTTATTGCCCCAGGGATCGGCGGTTTCGAACTGAACGCCCGGCAGCGTCTGGATGGCCTTCACGGGATTGACGCCCGGCAGGACCTTCTGGATCTCGCTGGCCTCCAGCACGACGGCGGAGCGCGTGGTGCGCTTGCCGGTCACGACGATCCCGTCGCCGGACGAAGCCTCGGCCTGGGCGGTGCCGTCACCCGGCGGCGTGGCGCTCTGCTGCGCCATGGCCTGCGAAGACCAGACAAAGGCGGTGAGGGACGCGGCAATGCACAGCGAGGCACGATGCCACGCGATCAGTTTGGACGATGTCATGGGTTCCTCAAGGTGCCAGCTTTTTCGCGGCTGGCGGTCCCCTAGGCCCGGTATGTGACAGCTTTATGGGAAATCGTTTGCAGGAATAATGCAATCGGCCGGGGCGGGTGTTCCACCCCTTCCCCTAAAAGGGGGAGAGGGGTGGAAACGAAGCCCTCAAGCGGCGGTCCGCCTTAGTTCAGGCCGCCGCCCAGCGAGCGATACAGCTCCACCATGTTGCTCTCGCGGTTGAGGCGCGTGGTGACGAGCAGCTGTTGCGCCGAATAGGCGGTGCGCTGCGAATCGAGCGTCGTCAGGAAGGATTCGACACCCGTCCGGTACCGCGCGTCCGAAATCTTCAGCGCGACGTTTGCCGCCTCCACGCGGGCCGTCTGCGCCGCGATCTGTTCGTCGATGGTGCCGCGCTGGGCCAAGGCATCGGCCACCTCGCGGAACGCCGTCTGGACGGTCTTCTCATAGGTCGAGACCGCGGCCTGCTGCTGCGCCTTCGCGACATCCAGATTGCCGCGCAGTCGTCCGCCGTCGAACAGCGGGAGCGAGACGGACGGCGCGCCCGTATAGGTGAAGCTGCCGCCCGCGAAGAGCCCGCTCAGCGCGGTGCTGATCGTGCCGAGCGTCGCGGTCAGCGAGATGCGCGGGAACATCGCCGCGCGCGCCGCGCCGATATTGGCGTTCTGCGCGATCAGCTGATGCTCGGCCTGCAGCACGTCGGGGCGACGCAGCAACAGGTCGGAGGACAGGCCGACGGGCAGGACCGGCAGGGCGGCGCCCGTGGCGCTCAGTCCCTGTGGCAACAGGTCGTTCACCACGGGGGTGCCGACCAGCAGGTCGAGCGCGTTCTTGTCCTGCGCCACCCGTGTCTTCAGCACGGCGATGTCGTTGCGCGCACCCTGATAGGTCGTCTCGGCCTGCCGCGCCTCGAGTTCCGAGGCGACGCCGATCCGGAACTGCGCGCGGGTCAGCTCCAGCGATTGCGCGAAGGACTTCAGCGACTCCTGCGAGATGCGCAGCTGGTCCTGGTCCGAGGCATAGGTCAGCCAGGCGGTCGCGATCTCGGCGATCAGGCTGATACGCGTCGCGCGCTGCGCTTCCTGGGTCGCGAAATATTGTTCCAGCGCCGCACGGTTGAGATTGCGGACGCGACCGAACAGGTCGAGCTCGAAGGCCGAGAAACCGGCATTGACCGAATAGAATTCGAAATTGCGCGACGATGTCCCGACGCCCGCACCGACGCCACCGGTCCCGGTGCCCGTACCCGTTCCTGCGCCGGTGCCGCCACCGGCCGCGCCGCCGACGGCCCCCGTGGCCCCCTGGATATTGTTCGTATAGGTGCCGGAACCCGACAGGGTCGTCGACGGGACCAGGTCGGCGCGCTGGATGCGATATTGCGCCCGGGCCTGCAGGACATTGGCCGCCGCGACGCGCAGGTCGCGGTTATTCTCCAGCCCCAGCGCGATCGTGCGACGCAGGCGATCGTCGGTGAAGAAGTCCTGCCACCCGATCTTGGTCACGTCGGGCGCGTCGGATGCCGCGGACGGATAGATGCCGTCCTGGGGCAGCGTCGCCGGTACGGCCCCTACGGGCCGCACATATTTGGGGGCGAGATTGCACCCCGCCAGCGTGGTGGCGGCCAGCAGGGCCAGCGCGAATTTGGAACGGATCATGGATCAAACTCCCTGCGGCAGGGACGGCGAAGCCTGCCCGCCACCATTGGGTCCACCGTCGACCTGGTGCCCGTCGCCCTCTGGCTTTTCGGCCTTGTGGCGATCGAACAGTCGCATGACGACGACGAAGAACATCGGCACGAAGAAGATCGCCAGCACGGTCGCGGACAACATGCCGCCCACCACCGCGCGACCGATGGCGTTCTGGCCACCCGCGCCCGCGCCATTGGCGATGGCCAGCGGGAACACGCCGAAGATGAAGGCCAGGCTGGTCATCAGGATCGGTCGCAGGCGCAGCTTGGCCGCTTCGATCGCCGCGTCGAAGGCGCTCAGGCCCTCGCTCATCTTCTCCTCGGCGAACTCGACGATCAGGATCGCATTCTTCGCCGACACGCCGATCGTGGTGATCAGGCCGACCTGCAGATAGATGTCGTTGTTGAGCCCGGTCAGCCACGCCGCCAGCAATGCGCCGACGACGCCCAGCGGCACGACCAGCATCACCGAGATCGGTACCGACCAGCTCTCGTACAGCGCGGCAAGGCAGAGGAAGACGATCAGCAGCGACAGGCCGTAGAGCGCAGGCGCCTGTCCCCCGGACAATTGCTCCTCATAGCTGAGGCCCGTCCAGTCCAGCCGGGTGCCGGGCGGCAGCTTGGCCTGCATTTCCTCCATCGCCTTTAGCGCGGCGCCCGACGACACGCCAGGCGCGGGCTGACCCAGGATCTCCATCGACGGCAGACCGTTATAGCGGGTCAGCTGCATCGGCCCCAGCTTCCAGGACAGGTCGGAGAAGGCGGTGAACGGCGCCATCGTGCCCGTCTCGCCCCGGACATAGAGGTCGCCGACATCCTCGGGTGCCATGCGATAGGCGGCATCGGCCTGGACATAGACGCGCTTCACGCGGCCCCGGTCGATGAAGTCGTTCACATAGGAACCACCCCAGGCGGTCGCGATGGTGCTGTTGACGGTCGACAGATCCAGGCCCAGCGCGCGCGCCTTGTCCTGGTCGACATTGACCTTCAGCTGCGGCGCATCGTCGAGCGCGTTGGGGCGCACGCCGATCAGCGACTTGTTCTGCGACGCCATGCCGAGCAGCTGGTTGCGCGCGGCCAGCAGCCGCTCATGGCCGATACCGGCTTCGTCGACGAGCTGCAGGTCGAAACCCGTGGCATTGCCCAGTTCCTGGACGGCGGGCGGAATGATGGCGAAGATCAGGCCGTCATTGTAGCGCGAGAAGGCGGCCATCGCCCGGCCGATGACGGCCTGCGCCTTGTTCTCGGCGCCGGGGCGGTCCTTCCATTCCTTCATCGGGATGAACGCGATACCGCTGTTCTGGCCCTGACCGGCAAAGCTGAACCCGTTGACGGTGAAGACACCGCGAATGGCGCCGCCCGCATCCTTCAGGAAGTGATCGCGAATCTGGTCCAGGCCCTTCTGGGTCCGGGCCGTGGTCGCGCCGGGCGGTCCCTGGACGAGCGCGATCATCACGCCCTGATCCTCGTCGGGCAGGAAGCCGCTGGGCAGCCGCATGAACAGGAAGGCCATGCCCGCAACGATCAACGCATAGACGATCAGCGAGCGGCCCCAGCGGCGGGCCGTCGATCGCGTGCCCTTTTCATAGCGCGCCTGTCCCCGCTCGAACCGATCGTTGAACCAGCGGAAGAAGCGTGCCAGCGGGCCGTTTCCCTGGCCCTTGTTCGGGTCGTGCGGCTTCAGGATGGTGGCGCAGAGCGCAGGCGTCAGGATCAGCGCGACGGCGACCGACAGCACCATCGCCGAGACGATCGTGATCGAGAACTGGCGATAGATCACGCCCGTCGAGCCGCCGAAGAACGCCATCGGCAGGAAGACGGCGGACAGCACGACGGCGATACCGATCAGCGCGCCGGTGATCTCGTCCATCGACTTGCGCGCCGCCTCCTTGGGCGACAGATGCTCGGTGGTGATCAGGCGCTCGACATTCTCGACGACGACGATCGCGTCGTCGACCAGCAGGCCGATCGCCAGCACCATGCCGAACAGGGTCAGCGTGTTGATCGAATAGCCGAAGGCCGCCAGCACCGCGAACGTCCCCGTCAGCACGACCGGCACCGCGATCGTCGGGATCAGCGTGGCGCGGAAGTTCTGGAGGAAAAGGAACATGACGAGGAAGACGAGCACGACCGCTTCCAGCAGCGTGTGGACGACCTGCTCGATCGACAGCCGGACGAAGGGCGACGTGTCGTAGGGGTAGATCACCTTGACGTCGGGCGGGAACTGCTTGGCCAGTTGGTTCACCCGTGCCTTCACCGCCTCGACCGTGTCGAGCGCATTCGCGCCAGGCGCCAGCTTGATGCCGATGCCCGAGGCGGGCTTGCCGTTCCACTGGGCGGAGAAGGCATAATTCTCGGTGCCGATCTCGACCCGGGCGACGTCGCCCAGCCGGACGATCGACCCGTCCGTGTTGCTCTTCAGGCGGATCTGGGAAAACTGCTCGGGCGTGTTCAGCCGCGACGAGACCGACACGGTCGCGTTCAGCATCTGCTCCTTGGGCGCGGGCTGCGCGCCGATCTGGCCCGCCGAGACCTGCGCGTTCTGGGCGGTGACCGCGTTGGTCACGTCCGCCATGGTCAGCGCATAATTGTTGAGCTTGATCGGATCGACCCAGATGCGCATCGCATATTGCGATCCGAAGAGCTGCGTGTCGCCGACACCGCTCACGCGCGACAGCGGATCGGAGACACGCGACGCGATGATGTCGGCCAGATCATTGTCGTCGTGCTTGCCGTTCTCGGAATAGAGGCCGACGAACAGCAGGAAATTCTGCGTCGCCTTGGCGACGATGATGCCCTGGCGCTGGACCTCCTGCGGCAGGAGCGGGGTCGCCGCCTGCAGCTTGTTCTGGACCTGCACCTGCGCGATGTCGGGATCGGTGCCCTGTTCGAAGGTCAGCGTGATCGTCACGCTGCCCGCCGAGGAGGATGAGGACGAGAAGTAGCGAAGGTGGTCGATCCCCTTCATCTGCTGCTCGATGATCTGGGTGGTGGTGTTCTCCAGCGTCTGGGCGTCGGCGCCCGGATAATTGGCCGTGATCGACACCGCGGGCGGCGCGATCGCCGGGAACTGGGCGATCGGCAGGGTGCGCAGCGAGAGCAGGCCCGCGATGACGACCAGCACCGCCAGCACATAGGCGAAGATCGGGCGATCAATGAAATAGCGTGACATGGCCGGTTACTTCGCCTTTGCCGGGGCCTGGCCCGCTTGCGGCGGCGCGCCGGCGGGCTTGGCGTTGGGATCCCAGGGCTTGCCCTGGACGGGCATGCCGGGGCGCAGCATCATGCCGCCTTCGACGATGATCTTGTCCCCGGTCTTCAGGCCGCTGGTGACGAGCCAGTTGTCGCCGATCGCCCGGCCGGTCTGCAGGGTGCGCATCTCGACCTTGTCGCCCGCGCCGACGACCATCACGGTCGCCTGGCCCTTTTCGTCGCGGCTGACCGCACGCTGCGGCACCAGGAAGGCGTTGGACCGCGTCCCCTCGACCAGCGAGGCGCGCACGAACATGCCGGGCAGCAACAGGCCGTTGGGATTGGGGAACAGCGCGCGGATCACCTGCGAGCCGGTCGTCGGGTCGACGGTGACGTCGGCGAAGCGCAACGTGCCCTGCGGGCCATAGTCGCTGCCGTCCTCCAGCTTCAGCTTGACCGGGGCGTGGCCGTCCCGGGTCAGCTGGCCGCTCATGATCTGCTGGCGCAGCTTCAGCAGCTCGGCACTGGGCTCCTGGATGTCGACATAGATGGGGTCGAGCCGCTGGATGGTCGCCAGCGCGCCCGTCTGCGCGGTCGACACCAGCGCGCCGGTGGTGAAGAGCGACCGGCCGATCCGGCCGCTGATCGGCGCGCGGATGGTGGTGCGGGCAAGGTCGATCTGCGCCGTGCGCAGCGCGGCCTGTTGCGCGGCGACATCGGCACGGGCCTGCGCGGCGCTGGTCTGGGCGTTCTCATATTCCTGGCGGGCGATCGCGTTGATCTTGACCAGTTCGCCGTAACGCCGCGCCAGCGCGGCGCTGGACGCGATGGCCGCCTGGGCCCGGCCCAGGGCGGCGCGGGCGCTGGCGACCTGCGCCTGATACGGTGCCGGATCGATGCGATAGAGCGGCTGGCCTTCGCGGACCATGTCGCCCTCGACGAACAGCCGCTGGATGATCAGGCCGTTGACCTGGGGACGGACATCCGAGGTTTCGAAGGCGGTCGTCCTGCCGGGCAGTTCGCTCGTCAGGGTGACGGGCTGCTCGCTGGCCACCACATAAGCGACCGGTGCCGGTCCCTGGGGCCCCTGCTGTTGCTTGCCGCCGTCACCACCGCAAGCGGCCAGGGCGAGCAAGGCGCCGGATGCCAACACACGACCCATCAGCCGATTGGAAGACATATCATTTCCCGCTTGCTAAATTGTATGAGAGCGATCACTCACAAAATGCGCCGTAGACGCGCTGTCGGCGGACGTCAACCAGCCCAGGAGAGGTTTTAATCGTGTCGAATACCAAGTGCTTGCCTCCCACCCGTGCGGAGCTGCGCCGGGACCATGTCAAGGAGGTGGCGCGTCGCCTGTTCGTGGAAAACGGCTTTCACGCCACGGGTATCGCTGCGATCGCGAAGGAATCCGGGGTCGCGGTCCAGCAATTGTATCGCGACTTCCCGTCCAAGGAGGACATCATCGCGGCCATCGTCGCGGCGGACTGCGAACGGATCGAGGACCAGGATACGCTCAACACGGCGCTGGCGAACAAGGATCGCGACGGTATCATCGCCTGGCTGGTCGGCACGCCGTGCCGCAAGGACGAATCCGGCGACCGCCTGTTCCTGGAAATCGCGGCGGAAGCGGCCCGGAACGACCGGATCAGGGCCATTTTCGTGGATGTTCGCGAACGGGTATCGGGCAATATCAGCCGCGCCTTTGCGGGCCTGATGGGAAGCGACTCGGTCGAGAGCGAGCATCACACCCTGGCCCAGGCCTTCATGGTCATCTCGCTGGGCTCCGTCTGCGCCAGGACGCTGCACCGGGAGAATGTAAAGCCCGCCAGTGACAGGCTCATTGCATGTCTGATCGACGGCGTTCGCGCCTGAGGGGGCGGCCCCGGCGACCTGGCGGTCGGGATCGGGGCGCGCTTATTGCAGGTGCATGAAGAGGGTAAGGGCGTTGCGCTCGACGTCCACGAAACGGTCGTAAATGGCGCGCGCGATCTCGGCGATGCCCAGCTGGCGATCCCGGCCGCCCTTGACGAAGATGGCGATCGCCACGCGGCGTCCGTCGGGCATGGTGATGAAGCCGACATCGTTCGTGACGCCATCGAGCGTCCCCGTCTTGTCCTCGACGCGCGTACCGGCTGGCAATAGCGCGCGGATGCGCCGGGTTCCCGTCGCACAGCGGCTCATCAGCCCGAAAAGCCGATTACGGCTTTCCATCGACAGCAACGGGCCGGTGTTCAGCGCATAGAGCAGCGACACCATCGCATTGGGGGTCGACACGTCCTTGACGTCGGCCAGGTGCCCGCGTTCGCGGAGCAGCTGGGCGATGGTCCGGTCCACGCGAATGCCCCTGATGCCGCTCGACCACAGCCAACGCTGGACGGCGGCGGGGCCACCGACGGCGGCCATCAGCTGGTCGGCTGCGCGATTGTCGCTGCGGACGATCATCAATTCCATGAGACTGCTCGCCGAGCGGCCCGCGACGAGGTCGGACAGGCTGCGTCGGCCGCGATCGACCTCGGCCAGATAGGCGCCCGCGATTGCGATCTTCACGGTGCTCGCCATCGGATAGGCAATGTCGCCATTGACCGAAACGGTCGACCCGTCGCGCAGGTCGAGCGCGGCGATGCCGTAATCGCTGGGCCGCGCCGACACCAGCGCGCTGAGCCTGCGCTCGAGCCCGACCAGCTCGGGCGAACTCGCCATCGCCGGCGCGGGAATCGTCAGGGCGGCGGCAAGGCCGCACAGGAAGAAACGGGAGAAAAAGGGCAGGCGCATGGGTCGCTCTTGTGTCTCCTTCCGCCGCGACGGACCACTGCGGAATCGCAGGGTGCCGCGGTCGGTCCGTGGTTCCGATTGCTGGGCCGAACGCGCTGAATAAAGAGTGAATCTCCGGTACGCCAGTGCCTCTCCGGGCGATTGCCGCACCGCGTGCACGTCATGTGCGGCCCGCCGGGGAATGTTGGGGGATGTCGGGGGCTTGGCGGGCGAAATCGGTCTGCGGTACCCTTCGCAGGTGCGAAAGGTTATACCGCCCTATGGAACAACAAGCTCTCGTCTTTGCGCTGATCGGTGTTCTGGGGATCGGGGCGCAGTGGATCGCATGGCGAACCGGATGGCCCGCCATCGCGCTGATGCTGGCCGCGGGCGTCGTCGCCGGTCCGGTCACCGGCCTCATCAATCCCGAACATATCTTCGGCACGCTGCTCGAACCCATGATCTCGGTGGCCGTCGCGCTGATCCTGTTCGAAGGCGGATTGAGCCTGAATTTCCGGGAATTGCGCAAGACCGAAGGCGCGGTCACGCGCCTGATGATGATCGGCATCCCACTCGGCTGGGTGCTGGGCGCGCTGACATGCTATTATGTCGCGGGGCTGGTCTGGCCGGTCGCGATCCTGTTCGCCGGGATTCTGGTGGTGACCGGTCCGACGGTGGTGATCCCGCTCTTGCGGCAGAGCAATGTGGCGGCGCGCCCGCGGGCGATCCTGAAATGGGAAGCGATCGTCAACGATCCGTTCGGGGCGCTGTGCGCGGTCATCACCTATGAATATCTGCGCCGGGTCGGCGAAGGGGGCACGCTGCTGTCCGTCGTCGCCGCGCTGCTCGGGGCGGCCGTCGTGTCGGGACTGATCGGTTACGGCATGGCGCGTGCGATCGCCTGGGCCTTTCCGCGGGGCCATGTGCCGGAATATCTGAAGGCCCCCGTCCTGCTGGTCGCGGTGATCGGCACCTTCGTCCTCTCCAACCTGATCCAGCAGGAAACCGGGCTGCTCGCCGTGACCGTGATGGGTGTGGCGGTGGCCAATATGCGGCTGGATTCGCTGCGCGACATCCATCCGTTCAAGGAGAATGTCACGGTCCTGCTGATCTCCGGCGTGTTCGTCCTGCTGTCCGCCTCGCTCGATTTCGAGGTGCTGCGCCTGTTCGAGTGGCGTTTCGCCGGGTTCCTCCTGGCGCTCCTGTTCCTGGTCCGCCCGGCGACCGTGCTGATCGCGCTGGCGTTCAGCAAGATCCCCTGGAACGAGCGGCTGCTGATCGCCTGGATCGCGCCGCGCGGTGTCGTCGCGGTCGCGGTATCGGGGCTGTTCGCGCTGCGCCTCGACCAGCTCGGCTATGGCAACGGCAATATCCTGGTCACCCTGTCCTTTGCCGTCGTGGTCGCGACGATCGTCGCCCATGGCTTCAGCATCCGCACCGTGGCGCGCTGGCTGAAGGTGACGGGCGCGACGCAGAAGGGGCTGCTGATCGTCGGCAGCACGCCGTGGAGCATCTCGCTCGCCCGGCAGATCCAGTCGCTGGGCCTGCCGGTGATGATCGCCGATACCAGCTGGCAAAGGCTGTCGGGCGCGCGCCAGGCGGGGATCGAGACCTATCATGGCGAGATCCTGGCCGAGACGACCGAGGAGCGGCTCGACCTCACCCAGTTCCAGGTGCTGGCCGCGACGACCGATAACGAGGCGTATAATGCCCTGATCTGCAATGAATTCGCGCATGGGATCGGCCGCGATTCGGTCTATCAGCTGGGCGGCAGCGGGGATGACGAGGACCATCGCAGCCTGCCCGAAGCCCTTCGAGGACGCGCGATGTTCACGTCCGGGCACGGCGTGGAGGACATCATGCAGCGCGAGGCGGCGGGCTGGACCTTCCGCAAGACGCGGATCAGCGAGCAGTTCCGGTTCGACCATGCCCGCTCGCTCCTGCCCGACGAGGCCGATATGCTGTTCGTCCTGCGCAAGGACGGCCGCATCCGCTTTTTCACCCATGCCGCCCGGCCGGTGCCGCAAAATGGCGATGTCGTGGTGTCCTATGGCCCCTCGCGTCATGGCGATCCGGACGCTAATCATGCCGTTCAAGCCGGAGAGGGTGTCGCATGACGATATCGAAGTGGAACGAGCGGGCCTTGCGCGCCGCTGTGCTGGTGCTGCTCGGTCTGGGCATGACCGCCTGCCATCAGCGGCAGGACGCGGTCGCGAACGACGCGGGCGAGGTTGCAGCCCCGGCCGATAACGTCGCCAATGCGGCGATGCCCGGCAACGATCTGGAGGCGCAGGAAGAGGCCAAGAAGTCGATCATCCGCGCCGATATCGAGCCGTCGCCGACCCCGACGCCGCCCGCCGGCCCCGTCGAGCGGACCATAACCTTCCCGCCCAAGGGCGCGCAACCCGACCAGGCGGGCATGGCCCTGCTCGACGCACTGGTGGCCGATCCGGTGACGGCGCTGGGCGGACCGATCACGATTTGGGGGCACAGCGATTCGAGCGGCTCCGATGCGTCCAACCTGCTCGCGTCGCGCCACCGGGCCGAGGCGGCGCGCGACTATCTCGTCGGGAAAGGGGTGGCGGCGGCGCGGATCACGATCATCCCCCTGGGGGAATCACGTCCCATCGCCCCCAACCGCAAGCTCGACGGCTCGGACGATCCGGAAGGCCGCGCCAGGAATCGGCGGGTCGATATCCGGGTAGACCTGCCCAAGGCCGCGCCGGTCGCCAATCCGTAACCCGGAGCTATGCGGCTCGAAAAGCGCCGCCGGATGCCGATCGGCAGGCTGGCGCAGGGTTTCCTACTCCGGCGGCTGGATGATCGAGGCGATGACGCCATCCCCCTCTGAGGCATAATAGGTGACGGTCTTTCGACCCGGCAGAACCACGTCGATCCGCTGATAGATAACGCCCCGGGGCGGCGGCGTGGATAGATCGACCTTTTTGGCCGACCGATCGAACGGGCAACGATGCGCAAGGGCATCCTCCAGTTGCCGGGCCTTGGCTGTGTCGAGCACCCATTCGATCCGCTTCAACGGGCTATAGGGCGCGTCCTTCACCCAGATCTGGCTGCGCCCGACGGCCGTCCCGCGCCAGACATCATCGGCGCCGCGCGCCAGGACGACGCTATATTCCGTGGTCGCGAGATGTCCGCCGCGTCCATACATCATGACCATCGTCGGCGTGTCAGGCATGGGTTCGCCAAGGGCCTTTCGTAGCGCCTTATGGTCATCCACGGCCGATTGTGTCGGCGATAGGTGATCCGATGCGATGGGCAAACAAGGCCGGGCAGGGGAGGCGGTGCCCGCGGCAGATGCCATGGCCAGAAGCAGCAGCGTCATCATTCAAACAGGATGCTACCGATGCGAGGCGCATACAAGATGCCCGCGCGCCACGCCGCCCATGTTGACAGGCTATGGTCCGTCATGCTCGAACGACAGACGGACACCGCTCCTGACCCGCATGCGCACCGCCGCCCCTGCTCGACAAGAAGGAAAATAGGGTGTCGTCTTCCCTATCCGACCTGACGTTCGGCCGCACTGCACCGAGCATCTGCGTTCGCGACATTCGCGTGGCATATGACTTTTACGCGCGCATTCTGGGCTTCCGAAAGATTTTCGAAAATGGCGATCCGGTCGGCTTCATGGTGCTGAAAAAGGATCGCGCCGAAATCCATCTGAGTCGAAAGCCGGACCACAAGGCCTCGACCACCAATGTGATGCACATGTTCGTGAGCGACGCGGCGGCCCTTTATGCGATTTGCGAAACCGAAGGCGTCCGGATCGTCAAAGGGCTGATGGATAAGGAATATGGTCAGCGCGCCTTCGTGTTCGCCGACCCTGATGGCAACCGGATCGACGTCGGCGAACGTCTCCCCTGATGGCGACCCGTCCGCCCGTTCCCCCAGTGGACGATGTGTTGGGGCAGGACGATCCCACGCCTGTCATGGCCGTTCGACCCAGGCGGGTGTCCTGCATGCCGAGACCAGTATTTGTCGCAACCAGCGATGACCCGGATCGGCATGAAGGCGGGGGTGCCACATGATGCTGATCGCCAGTTCCGGCGTGGCCACGGGCAGATCGAACGTCCGCACGCCATGGGTGATCGTGTTGGCGTCTCGGACACAGGATCGGGGTATCAGCGCGATCAGATCGGATCGGCCTGCAATGGCGAGGGCGTCCAGAAAGCCGGGGACCACCGCCACGACCCTGCGCTGCAAGCCGATAAGGTGCAGGGCGTCGTCGACCGGCCCCGTCCACGCGCCCCGGCGGGACGCGGCAACATGCCCACAGGCGGCGTAACGCGCGGGCGTGATCGGTTCGGCCAATAACGGGTGATCCGGGCGGGCCGCACCGACGAAATGGTCCCGGAAGAGGAGTTGGCTGCGCATCTCCGGCGCGGAACTGCCCGCTGTCCCGATTTCGAGGTCAATCGCTCCGTCGCGTAACGGGGTGGCCGCCTTGTCCGGCTTGGGGGCGAACCTCAGCCGGACATGGGGGGCGGCCTCCATCACGGCGGTGACGATCGCGGGTGCGAAAAGCGCAATGAACCCTTCATTGGCGCGGATCGTGAACACCCGGTCCAGGGATGCCGGATCGATTTCATCCAGGGCCGGCCCCAACACCGCCCGCGCTTCCTGCACGGCCGCATGGACCCGGTCGGCCAGCCGCTCGGCATAAGGCGTCGGCACCAGGCGCCGCCCCGCCTGGACGAGCAGGGGATCACCCGTCGCGGCACGGAGACGCGCCAAGGTCCGGCTCATGGCGGAAACGCTCAGGCCCATCCGCCTGGCGGCGGCCGTGACGCTATGCTCGGCCAGCAGCACGTCGAGCGCGGTCAGGAGATTGAGGTCGAGCTCCCTCATGTCACATCGCATAGCCGCCCGACCGGCCGATCCATAGCCTCTGGTGCAATCGAGCTTTGCATGTCGTGCGTCTGGCGCCTGCCATGGGTCCGCTCATATCGGAGGGGCAACGTCGCAAGGAGCAGCGCCATGGTCAACACGTCCGAACATCCTGCCAAGAGTCTCCTGCTCGTCGGCGCCTCGCGCGGCATAGGCCTCGCCATGGCAAAGGCGTTCGTCGGGAAGGGCTGGCACATCACCGGCACGGTGCGCGAGGATCGTCGATCAACGTTGCATGAGCTGGCGGAGACGCACCCCGATCAGGTCGCGATCGAACGGCTCGACATCACCATTCCCGCCCGGATCGCCGCCCTGCGCGAGACGCTGGCCGATCGCATGTACGACATGCTGTTCGTGAACGCGGGCACCGCCAACCAGGATCAGGACGAAACCATCGCCGAGACGTCGGACGAGGCGTTCGTGCGGGTCATGCTGACCAATGCGCTGGGTGTGATGCGGACCGTCGAAGGGTTACAGGGGCTGGTGCGGCCGACCGGACTGATCGGTGTGATGTCGTCGGGCCAGGGCAGCATCGCGGACAATGTGAAGGGCGGTCACGAAGTCTATCGGGGCAGCAAGGCCGCGCTGAACCAGTATATGCGAAGCTATGCCGCCCGCCACGCCGATGATCGCCGTCCGCTGGTGCTGATGGCGCCGGGCTGGATACGCACGGACCTGGGCGGCCCCGAGGCCAGGTTCAGCCTGGAGGAAGCCATTCCCGATCTGGTTGACACGCTCCTCGCGCAGCAGGGTAGGCCCGGCCTCCGCTTCATCGACCGGCACGGCGACACGGTGCCATGGTGAGGGCAAAGGCGCCTGGTTTGTCGTTCCATCCTCTCGTGCTGCAGCGTCCAGGCGACCGCAAGCGTCGGGTGGCTGACCGGAGCGAGGGGCGGCGACGGTAATCACGACCGGCCGTTCATGTCCGATCCGATCGCCCAAAGGAACCGCCCAAAGGAACAGGGCCATGCCGACGCCAACCGGCAGATACGCCAGGGCCGCGGTCTGCCCCCGGCCGTCCTGCCGGGGGCGCTTCGCGATCAGATCGTCATTTACGGCATCACGTCGCGGAGACCGGGTTCAGCACGAATGCCGAGCGTTCGGCAAGCACCCCGATCCGGGCGAGATAGTTCTGAAAATGGGGCATTGCGCGATGCGCGGCGACGGCCTCGGCGTCCGTATAGAGTTCGTCGAGGATGAAGCGGTTCGGATCGCTCTGGTCCTGCCAGAGATCGTAGCGCAGGTTGCCCGGCTCGGCGCGGCTCGGCGCTAGCATGTCGTCGAGCAGCGCACGCAGCTGGTCAGCGGTGTCGGCATGGGCGGTCAGGACGGCGACGATCTTCACAGGGGCGGGCATGGCTCGATACCTTCTCGATGGGGCGTAGGGGGCGGGGCGCATCCTTAGCGCCCCGCCGGTCATCCGACTATTCACGCCGCCCTGCGGTCGAGGGCCTCGACCAACGCGTCGGCCAGCGCGCGATCCGATGCCGGGTTCTGCCCCGTAATCAGTTCGCGGTCGATGACGATGTTGGAGGCGAAGTGCGTGTCCGTGACCGAAACGTCGCCGCCAGCGGAGCGCAGCGCCGTCTCCATGTCGAAATACAGCTGGCCCTTCAGCAGATGCTCCTCGGCGATCTTCTCCTCGCTCGCCGAGAATACCGTCATCCGATAGCCCGCATAGATCCAGTCGCGGGCCAGCTCCGCCGCCCTGGCATCGTCGCCATCGACGAGCGCCTCGCGAAAGGCCGGCGCGTCATCGAGCGCGGCGACGATGACGACCGGTCCATGACACAGGAGCGCGGTCGGCTTGGCCGCTCTGTGGAAGTGACGAAGGATCGTGCCCGCGTCGCGGTCCTGCATCAGATCGACGACGGGCGCATGGCCGCCCGGCACGAAGACGCCGGCAAAGCCGTCCAGACCGCCATCGATGACCGAGCGCAGCGTGCGGACATCGTTCATCGCGGGATGGTTGGCGAAGAAGTCCTTGGCGCGCGCATAGGCCGCTTCGTCGCCACCGAAATGGTCCACCGCATCGGAGGCCTCGTCGATAGGCGGCTTGGTGCCGTCGGGCGTGGCGAGCACGATGTCGTAACCGGCGTCGAGCAGTGCCAGCGAGGGCACTGCCGTCTCGTTGAGATATTGGCCGACCGCCGCAGCCCCACCGCCGCGCATGTCGATCTGCGTTGCATTCGATCCGAGAACCAGAACCTGACCCTTGCTCATCTGAACCTCCATGTCTGCGGCGTCCGTCGCCGATGGGGGGAAGATGAATCTGATCGACATATTTGAGAAGTTTATCTTCTTGATTTCAGATATACGTCCGACATTATGACTGGATGCGGTACGATCTGAACCTGCTCCCCATCTTCGTCGCGCTCATGGAGGAGCGCAGCGTCACGCGGGCTGCCGAGCGTATGGGCATGACGCAGCCCGCTTTGTCCAACGCCCTCTCGCGTTTGCGGCTGATGCTGCAGGACCAGCTGTTCATCCGCGAGCGATACGGCATCCAGCCCACGCCGATCGCGCTCGAACTCGCGCCGATGATCGCCGAGGCGCTCGCGCAGCTCGACGATGCTGTCCTGGGGCAACAGGCGTTCGACCCTGCCAAGGCGGAACGGCTCTTCACCATTGCGCCGAACGGCTATGTCGAGTTCGTCCTCGTTCCCGCCATCGTGGCGCGCCTGCAGAAGGTGGCGCCTGGCATCAAGCTCCGGCTGACGCCGTATGGGAACGATCTCGCCGAAACCGGTGTCGTCTCCGGGACGACGGCGCTCGTGATCGGCCGCATCGTCGATCCGCCCGACAACCTCGTCGTGCAGCACCTGATGGACGAAGGGCTCGCCTGCGCCGTCCGCGCCGACCATCCGGATATTGGCGAGGCGATGACGCGCGAACAATTCGAGACGATGAAGCACGTCAATATCGTGCCGCCGGGCCGGATGCGGGCCGGCCTGTTCCAGGCGCTCGCGCAGCAGCAGTTGAAGCGCGACGTCGCGATATCGGTGACCAACTTCTTCGCGGTTGCCGAGATGGTGGCGGTGACGGACTATTGCGCCACATTGCCTTCGCTCATCTGCGAGCGGCTGATGCAGGACCGGCGCCTGAAGATCCTGTCCGCCCCCGTCGACCTCGGCAGCTTCCCCGTCGAGATGGCGTGGCACGTACGCTATCGGCACGATCCCGCCCACCGCTGGCTCCGGGCCCTGATCGGCGACGTCGTGAGCGAGATGAAGGGACGGACCGCAGCCTGATTCCCCTCGGCCATTCGGTCGGACGTCGACGACCCCGGACGCCGCGCCGCCTTAGAGGCTGATGTTCCGTTTCCGCATTTCGGTTTCCGCCATCTCGCGCAGGGGCGTCGGATTCCCTGTGGCGAAGATGTCCGCGAGATCGAGCAGGTCTTCGTTGCCGAGCGCGGCCACCGCCGCCTCGATCGCCGCAAGGCGGCCGAGCGAACGCTGCTGTTCGGCGCCCAGGCGCCTCATTCGTGTCTTTAGCATGATGCCCTGCTACCACGATCCGGGATAAAAAATTCCCTCATTCGTTATCGAAGCCTGGGAGCGGATCGTCGCGATCCGACGCTCCGATGCACAGGAGACGCAAAATGGTCGAGGCGCGCTGGAACGGATCGGTTATCGCCAGAAGCGACGACACCGTGGTCGTCGAGGGCAATCACTATTTCCCCGCCGAAGCGGTCGACCCGTCGGTCCTCCGCCCCAGCGACACCCTGTCGATCTGCCCGTGGAAGGGCACGGCCCATTATTACGGGCTGCATGTCGATGGGGCCGATAATGCCGACGCCGCCTGGTACTATCCTGATCCCAAACCCGAGGTGGCGAAAATTCGCGGCCGCATCGCCTTTTGGAAAGGGGTGACCGTCGCCTGACTCCGGTGTCGCGGCGGCTCGGCGGACCGAATGCCGTTATCGGACAGGATCATTTGGTTGCCTGATGAAGGGCGCGTCGGTATCTCATCCGCAGTGACGATGAACCAACCTGACAGTCGGCAGGCGCTTGTCGAAGCCCTGGTCGCCACCGGTCGCGAGGATCGCGCCGCTTTTCGCCGATTATATGCGCTCACCTCCGCGAAGCTTTTTGGCATCTGCGTTCGTATCTGCGGTGAGCGACAAGCGGCGGAGGACGTTCTGCAGGAGGTCTACGCTATCATTTGGCGACGGGCCGGTGCCTATGAACCGGGGCAGGCCAGTCCGTTCGCCTGGCTGGCCACGATCGCCCGCAATCGCGCCATCGATCATCGCCGTGCCTTGGGCCGACGCCCTGCCGCGTCCATCGACACCGTGGCAGAGCCCGCCGCACCGGGCCGCCTGGCCATCGACAGCCTGTTGCTCGACGAGGAGGAGCGCAAACTCCAAGGTTGCATGGATCGCCTGAGCGACACGCAGAGCGACGCCATCCGAACGGCCTTTTTCGAGGGCGTCACCTACGCCGTGCTCGCCGATCGGCGCGGCGTTCCGACAAGCACCATGAAAAGCCGGATCAAGCGCGGCCTCGAGCGGCTCAAGGAGTGTCTCGACGATGACGCCTGACGAGACCGATCTGACCGCAGCGGAATTGGCGCTCGGTGTTCTCGACAGCGACGAGCAGGCCGCGGCTTTGCGTCGGATGCACGAGGATTCCGCATTCGCGCGCGATGTCGCGCTGTGGAAACGGTATCTGGCGGCGTTTTATCTTGAGATCGAACCCGTCGCGCCGAGCGTCGAGGTGGCGCGCAAGATCCTGGCGGTCGGCGACAATGACAACCACCGTACAGGACCTTGGCGCGCGGTTGCGGGCGTCGCCAGCCTGGCGGCGGCGATCCTGCTGACGGTCGTGATCACCCGTCCCGACACGCCACCGGTGGCGCCGACGGTCAGCCGGCCCGCGCCGCTGCTCTTTGCCGTCCTGACCCCGGACCATGCCGCGCCGATCACGGCCTTTTTCGATCCGAGCACCCGCCTGTTGAAGCTGCGCGACGTACCGGCCCCGGCCAGCGGCCGGGACGCGCAGCTATGGGCGATCGGCGGCGACGGGATTCCCCATGCCGCCGGTCTGCTGGATCATGGGCGCGGGGTGCCCCTGAAGATTTCCCCCGGGGTCGCCGTCGCCCGCGGGACCACATTGGCCATCTCCATCGAGCCGAAGGGCGGTTCGCCCAAGGCGACACCGACAGGACCCGTGATCGCGACCGGACAGCTTGCCGAAATTTAAGGGCTCGCCTCGCGTCGCCACGTCTGCGGCGGCCCTAGATGCATCGCAGATCGGTCAGCGTGGTGCACACCGCTTCGAGGAGCGGCGTACGGGGCTCCTCGCCTAGCGTCGCCACCAGCCGGTCATTGGCCATGCGAATCGGCTGCCGCCAGAGATAGCGCATCTCCATCATCTCGCGCGGCGTTGTCGCCACCAGCGCGGCGAGGCGGAGCAGCCACCAGGGCAGCGGACGGATCGGCACGACGGGATCGCCGAGCACGCGGGCGATGGCCTCCACCATCTGGCGCCCGTCATGATCCCAATGCCCCTCCATGTGGAACGAGGCGAAGGCCGGCAGATCCGCGCGCTCCAGCAGCCGGACCATGGTCTCGGCAACGTCGGGAAGATAGGCCCATTGATGGCCGACGCCGCGCGTGCCCGGGTTGCGAATGACCTTGGGACGCGCCCCAGGGGTCACCAAGCCCTGCCCGAACCAGTTGTTCGCGGCACCGGGGCCGAAAAAGTCGCCCGCCCGGACGATCAGCGCGCTGCACTGCCCCTGTTCCGCCGCGATGCGGAGCCGCTGCTCCATCTCCACGCGGATCAGACCTTTCCGCGTCTTCGGCGTCTGTGGTGCGTCCTCGGCAATGTTCGGAAAGACGTTCGGCCCGTAATTATAGACCGTCCCCGGCAGGAGGATGCGGGCGCCGCTGGCGGATGCGGCGCGGATCGTGTGGTCGAGCATCGGCAGGACCAGCCGATCCCAGTCGCGATAGCCCGGCGGGTTGACCGCGTGGACGATGACCCAGGCGCCTTTGGCCGCGGATGCGACCGAAGCCGCATCCATCGCATCCCCCATCACCGCCTCGCATCCGGCGGGCAAGTCGACATCGGCACGGCGGGTCAGCGCCCTGACCGTCCAGCCGCCGGCGATCATGCGCCGCATCACGGCACCGCCGACTCCACCCGTCGCGCCCAGAATCAACGCCGTCTTCTTCATCATTCGCCTCCTCATGTGTCGGGAGGCAAGATGGCGCCGATACGGATGAACGAGAATTGCCGTATCGCGTGCAGCTGCTATACGAAAATAGATGAGCAAGGAACCGAGTTGGGATGTCTATCGCAGCTTTGCCGCGGTGCTGCGGCAAGGTTCGCTATCGGCGGCATCGCGCGCGCTCGGCCTGACCCAGCCCAGCATCGCCCGGCACATCGATGCCCTGGAGCAGGCGACCGGTGCCAAGCTGTTCCTACGCTCGCAGCGGGGTCTGTCCGCCACCGATCACGCATTGGCGCTGCGGCCGCACGCCGAAGCCCTGGTCGCCGCAGCGGAGGCGCTGCGCAGATCCGCCGAGGGCGCGCCGGGGATGCCGGAGGGCACGGTGCGCATCACGGCCAGCCAAGCGGTGGGAACGCATCATCTGCCGGCGATCGTGACCAGCCTTCGGCGCGCGCAGCCCGGGCTGCACTTCGAACTGGCGTTGACCGACGACCTGGACGACCTGCTGCAACGCCGGGCCGACATCGCGATACGGATGGCGCAGCCCGAGCAGAAATCGCTGGTGGCGAAGCGCGTCGGCGCTGTTCGCCTGGGCTTCCACGCGCATCGCAGCTATCTCGAGCAAAGAGGCGTGCCCGACCGGCTCGAGGAGCTGCGCGAACATGACCTGATCGGCTTCGATACCGAGACACCGTTCACCTGCGCGGGCATGCGCCATCTGCCGGGGATGGATCGCGCGATGTTCGCCCTGCGCGTCGATAGCGCGTCGGCCCAGTTCGAAGCCATTCGCGCGGGGTTCGGCATCGGTATTTGCCAGACCGCCGTCGCCAGGCGCGACCCGGATCTTTGCCGCGTGCTGGCAGACGCATTCGACCTGCCCCTGCCGATATGGATCGTGATGCACGAGGACCTGCGACACGGCAGCCGCTACAGGGTCACGTTCGACGCGCTCGTCCAGGCATTCACGGACATTACGCAAGCCGCGCAAGGCGCGTGAGCAGATCGGCCCCTAGACCGGCTTTCGCTGGTGCCCGGCCGATGGCGAAACCCCGGCCGCCAAGGCCAGTTGCAGAAGCTCGGTCAGGCTGGCCGCGTCCAACCGGTGCATCAACTGCGCGCGGTGCAGTTCGACCGTGCGCGGACTGATGCCGAGCGTCTGCGCGATCACTTTGTTGGTCCCCCCGTCCACCAGTCCCAGCAGCACCTCGCGTTCTCGCGGCGTCAGCCTGGCGATCCGGGCCGCCGCGCTCTCGTCGCGGGACGTCGTGCGCGAGGCGCCCTGGCACCCGGTAATCGCGTCCGCCAATGCGGTTTGCAGCGACGCCTTGTCTTCGATGGGAAGGTAATCGACCGCGCCTGCCTTCATGGCGGCGACGGCACGGCTTATATCGGCATTCGCGATGTCGAGCGCGATGGTCGGCAGGCCGATCGACCGCGCGCGCAATTCGCGTGGCACCGAGAGCCCTTCCTCGCGCTTGCGACGCAGATCGAGAAGCACGCATCCCGCAGCAAGGGCGGGGGCAAGGTCCAGAAAGGCCGCCGCGCTGGCGAAGGTCTGCGCGCGATAGCCGAGCGCACGCATCCAGCCGGCCAGCGCGCGTGCGTCCCGTGCCGTGCCGTTCACGATATAGACGTGGCGCATGTCCTCCAGGGTCAGGTCCTCGGCGATGCCGCCGATCTGTATCACCACGCCCGCGCCATCGAGGATCGGGAAGCTGGTGTCGCGCAGCCGGCGCACCGCGCCGTCCAGCGGCCGGACAAGGCGATATTCGAACTGCACCACCTCACCGGCCGCCACCCTGGCGAGCGCATGTTCGACCTGCTGGCGATCCTCGGGATGCACGTCCTGGATCCAGGTTGCGAGACCGTCCGGAGCGTCCTCGCACGGCACCCCCCAGATCCGGGCATAGGCGGCGCTGCGATAGACGATGGTGCCGGCCTCGGGATCGCCGATCCAGATCAGGTTCGTGCTGTTGTCGGCAAAGCTGCGGAGATTCGCCTCGAGGAAGCGGGCATGGTGTGCAAGCGCCTCTTCCGTGGCGAATGCCGGCTCGTCGTCGGTCGGTGCGACCGCCGGTCGTGTTTTTTCGGGTGCCACGCCGGCGTCTCCTCGGTCCTTGCCGGTACAGCCGGCAACTGCTCCCTGATGGGGAGAGTTCCCTAGGCATCGCCCGTATGTGCCTGCGGCGAGGCGAAACCTAGGTCTGGTCCTCCAACCGAGGAGACCGGCATGAAAGCCCTAGTCTGGCACGGCAAGGAGGACAAGATCGAGCGCAAGGGCCCCAGTTCGCTGGCCGGGGCCGACCGGCTCGCCCGCGCGCTCGGCTGGTTCTCGATCGGGCTCGGCGTCACCGAACTCGTGGCCCCCGGTCGCCTCGCCCGCACGCTCGGCCTCGAGGACAAGCAGGGCCTGATCCGGGCCTATGGCGTGCGCGAGCTGGCCAGCGCCATACCGACGCTGTCGATCGACAAGCCCGGCGGGCTGGCGGCGCGGCTCGGCGGTGATGCGCTCGATCTCGGCACGCTGGCGACGGCGCTGCACAAGGACAATCCCAAACGCCGTAACGCCGCGATCGCCACCGCCTTGGTGGCGGGCATCACCCTGCTCGACCTCGTCGCGCTGGCTGGCGTGAAGGCCGCCCATAAGCGCGACGCGAGCAGCGACCGCGACTATTCCGATCGCTCGGGGCTGCCGCGCGGGGCGACCGCGTCACGTGGCTTGGCCCGCAAGGACTTCGACATCCCGCCGGATTATCGCGCGGAGGGAACGGTGGCGGACGCGCTGTCGGTGCTTTCCGCATGAGCGCCGCGGCTGCCGAACCGGCGCTCGATGCCGCGGCGCACGCCGCCGTGACGATCGGGCGACCGGTCGAGGAACTGCGTGCGCTATGGCTCGATCCGGGCACGCAGGCGCAGATCTGGACGCATTTCGCGGAGGTGGTCGCGCGCGACGATCACACCGCCGACTGGCGCGCTGAATTCATGGGCGAGATCGTCGATGTGGGCCGCGCGGTCACGAAGGTGAAGCGGGGCGACCGCGTGGTCGTGCCATCCTTTATCGCCTGCGGCCGGTGCTGGTACTGCCAGCACGATCTCTACTCGCTCTGCGACACCAGCCATCCCAAGCCCGAACTGCAGGAGCCGCTGCTCGGCTATCCGACGGCGGCATCTACGCCTATTCGCACGCCTTTGGCGGCTATGCCGGCAGCCATGCCGAATATGTCCGCGTGCCCTTTGCCGACACCGACTGTTTCGTCGTCCCCGACGGTCTTCCCGACGAGGACGCCCTCTTCATCTCGGACGCGGCCCCGACCGGCTTCATGGGGGCCGACTTCTGCAACATCCAGCGCGGTGACGTGGTCGCGGTCTGGGGCTGCGGCGGGGTCGGCCTGGTGGCGCAGCAAAGCGCGATGCTGCTGGGGGCCGAACGGGTGATCGCGATCGATCAATATCCCGAACCGCTCGCCCAGGCGGCGGCGTTCGGCGCCACCCCGCTCGACTTCACCCAGGTCGACGTGCTCGACGCGCTGAAGGAACTGTCCGGCGGACGCGGTCCCGATGCGTGCATCGACGCGGTGGGCATGGAGGCGAGCGGCACCGGGCTCCAGCACGCCTATGACCGGGTGAAGCAGGCGTTTTATCTCGAGACCGATCGCGGTACGGCGCTCCGCCAGGCGATGCTCGCGGTCCGCAAGGGCGGCACGCTGTCGATCCTCGGGGTCTATGGGCTGATAGACAAGTTTCCGCTCGGTGTGCTGATGAACAAGGGCGTGACCGTGCGAACGGCGCAGCAGCATGGCCAGGCCTATGTGCCCCGCCTTCTTGACCACGCGCTGCGCGGCGAACTCACCCCCGCCGCGCTCGCCACCCATCGCTTCCCGCTCGAGGACAGCGCGAAGGGATATCACATGTTCAAGCACAAGGAGGATGGCTGCCTTCGCGCCGTCTTCATGCCGTGACGGGGCGGCGGAAAGCGTCCGGGCGGTGATCGCGCAGATCCTCCCGACATCGACCATCGTCAAGACGGCAGCATCGTTCCCGTTTCCATATAGCGACGATGCCAGGACAGCGCTTCGGCGGGGAGCGAGGGGGCATGAAGGCCGTAGGAGCCGCCCTCGGCGCGCATTGCATAGTCGGCGAGCATCGGTCGGTAATCGGGATGGGCGCAGCGTTCGATCACGGCCCGTGCCCGCTGGCGCGGGGACAGGCCGCGCAGATCGGCCAGCCCCTGTTCGGTGACGATCACCTGCACATCCTGCATGATGTGATCGACATGCGAGGCCTGCGGCACGATGGCGGAGATCTTGCCGCCCTTGGCGGTCGATGGGGTCATGAAGATCGAGACATAGGCGTTGCGCGCGAAATCGCCCGATCCGCCGATGCCGTTCTGGATGCGCGATCCCATCACCAGCGTCGAGTTGACGTTGCCGTAGATGTCCGCCTCGATCAGGCCGTTCATCGCGATGCACCCCAGGCGGCGGACCAGTTCGGGATGGTTGCTGATCTCCTGCGGGCGCAGGATCATGCGGTCGCGATAGCCGGCCATGTTTGCGTTCAGCCGCGCCGCCGCCTGCGGGCTGAGCGAAAAGGCGGTGGCGGAGGCCATGCGCAGGCGCCCGGCATCGAGCAGGTCGAGCATCCCGTCCTGGATCACCTCGGTATAGGCGGTCATCGGGTCGAACGGCGCGTCGACCAGGCCGGACAGCACCGCATTGGCGATATTGCCCACCCCCGACTGGATCGGCAGCAGGGCAGGGGGCAGGCGTCCGCGCGATACCTCGTGGGCCAGGAATTCGATGACGTGCCCGGCAATGGCGCGCGCGGTGTCGTCGGGCGCGGCGAAGGGCAGGTTGCGGTCGGGCGCGTCCGTCTCGACGATGGCGACGATCTTGTCGGGATCGCAGGCCAGATAGGGCGTGCCGATCCGGTCGTCGGGCCGCACCAGCGGGATCGGCACGCGGTCGGGCGGCAGGCGGGTGCCGTAATAGATGTCGTGCATCCCCTCCAGCGCCGCATCCTGCCAGCGATTGACCTCCAGGATGACGCGGGCCGCGCGGTCTGCCCATGTCTTGTTGTTGCCGACCGAGGAGGAGGGGATGAGCGATCCGTCCGCGCGGATGCCCGATATCTCGATGATCGCGGTGTCGAGCGGGCCCAGCACCCCCTCCCATGCCATCGGCGCGACCTGGCTCAGGTGCATGTCGAGATAGTCGATCTCACCGCGATTGATCTTCTCGCGCGCGACCGGATCGCCGCTATAGGGCAGGCGCTGGGCGATGCCGTCGACCGCCGCCAGCGCGCCGTCCAGTTCGGGGCCGGTCGAGGCGCCGGTCCATAGATTGACGCGGAACGGATGCCCGGCACCATGGGACGCCGCCATGCGCCGCGCCAGCGCCTGGGGCACCATCTTGGGATAGCCGGATCCGGTGAAGCCGCTGGTCGCCACTGTCTCGCCGGGGCGGATCAGGGCGGCGGCGGTGTCGGCATCGGTGATACGCGAACGAAGGGCGGGACAAGCGATACGGTCGGTCATTGTTTCTCCAACGCCGGCGGGCGGGGCCGGAGCCACCGCCCGCCGCGATTTCAGGCCGCCAGGTCGAGGACGATGCGCCCTTCGATCTGGCCCCGGCGCATCCGGTCGAACACCTGGTTGACCTCGGCGAGCGGGGCGGTGGCCACGGTCGCCTTGACCTTGCCGTCGGCGGCGAAGTCGAGCGATTCCTGCAGGTCCAGCCGGGTGCCGACGATCGACCCGCGCACCGTGATGCCGTTCAGCACCAGCCCGAAGATGTTGAGCGGAAAGTCGCCCGGCGGCAGGCCGTTGAGCGCGACGGTGCCGCCCCGCGCCATCATGCCCACGGCCTGCGCAAAGGCCCGCTCGCTGACCGCTGTGACAAGCGCGCCCTGCGCGCCGCCGCCGGTCTCGCGCTTGATCGCCGCTGCCGGGTCCGCCTCGGTCCGTGCGTTGACCGTGACCTTCGCACCCAGCCGCCGGGCGAGGTCCAGCTTGGCGTCGTCGACATCGACCGCCGCGACGTTCAGCCCCATGGCGACGGCATATTGCACCGCCATGTGGCCGAGCCCGCCGATGCCGGAGATGACGACGGTATCGCCCGGCTTGGTATCGGTCATCTTCAGCCCCTTATAGACCGTCACCCCGGCGCACAGCACGGGCGCGATCTCGGTGAAGCCGATATTGGCGGGCAGATGGCCGACGAAATTGGGGTCGGCGATGACATAATCGGCAAAGCCGCCATTGACCGAATAGCCGGTGTTGAGCTGGCTCTCGCACAAGGTTTCCCAGCCGCCCAGGCAATGCACGCAGTGGCCGCAGGCGGTGTAGAGCCAGGGCACGCCGACCCGGTCGCCCTCCTTGATGTGCTTCACGCCCTTGCCCACCGCCGAGACATAGCCGACGCCTTCATGGCCCGGGATGAAGGGCGGGTTGGGCTTGACCGGCCAGTCGCCTTCGGCGGCGTGCAGGTCGGTATGACAGACGCCCGAGGCCTGGATCGCGACCTGGATCAGGCCGTCGCCGACCTCCGGCACGGGCACTTCGTCGATGGTCAGGGGGGCACCGAATTCGCGGACGACCGCCGCTTTCATGGTCTTGGCCATGGATATTCTCCTCTCGAAAGATGATGGAGCGGGGATGGGCGTGACCCGCCATCCCCGCCTTGACGGGGATCAAAAGAAGCCGAGCTTCTTGGCCGAGTAGCTGACCAGCAGATTCTTGGTCTGCTGATAATGGTCGAGCATCATGCGGTGCGTCTCGCGCCCGATGCCGGAGCGCTTGTAGCCGCCGAACGCCGCATGGGCCGGATAGGCGTGGTAGCAGTTGGTCCACACGCGGCCCGCCTGGATCGCCCGGCCCATGCGATAGGCGCGGGTGCCGTCGCGGGTCCACACGCCTGCGCCCAGGCCGTAGAGCGTGTCGTTGGCGATGCGCAGCGCTTCCTCATCATCCTTGAAGGTCGCGACCGAGACGACGGGGCCGAAAATCTCCTCCTGGAATACGCGCATCCGGTTGTTGCCGCTGAGCACGGTCGGCTTGACGTAATAGCCCTCCAGCCCCTCGGGCCGATTGCGCGTGCCGCCGGTCAGCACCTTGGCACCCTCGTCGCGGCCGATGTCGAGATAGCCGAGGATCTTGTCCATCTGCTCCTGCGAGGCCTGCGCCCCGACCATGGTGGCGGGGTCGAGCGGATCGCCCTGGATCATCGCCTCGACCCGCGCGACCGCCTTTTCCATGAAGCGGTCATAGATGGATTCGTGGACCAGGGCGCGGCTGGGACAGGTGCAGACCTCGCCCTGGTTGAGCGCGAACATGGCGAAGCCCTCGATCGCCTTGTCGAGATAATCGTCATCCGCGGCCGCCACGTCGGCGAAGAAGATGTTGGGGCTCTTGCCGCCCAGCTCCAGCGTGACGGGAATCAGGTTCTCGGACGCATAGGACATGATGAGCTGCCCGGTCGTCGTCTCGCCGGTAAAGGCGATCTTGGCGATGCGCGGGTTCTGCGCCAGCGGCTTGCCCGCCTCGACGCCGTAACCGTTGACGATGTTGAGCACGCCATCGGGCAGCAGGTCGCCGATCAGCTCGGCCAGCACCATGATCGAGGCGGGGGTCTGCTCGGCGGGTTTCAGCACCACGCAATTGCCCGCCGCCAGCGCGGGCGCGAGCTTCCAGCAGGCCATCAGCAGCGGGAAGTTCCACGGGATGATCTGCCCCACCACGCCCAGCGGTTCGTGGAAGTGATAGGCGACGGTGTCGTGGTCGATCTCCGAAATACCGCCTTCCTGTGCGCGGATGCAGCCGGCGAAATAGCGGAAATGGTCGATCGCCAGCGGCAGGTCGGCAGCGGTCGTCTCGCGGATCGGCTTGCCATTGTCCCAGGTCTCGGCGGTGGCGAGCAGCGAGAGCTTCTCCTCCATCCGGTCGGCGATGCGGTGGAGGATCAGCGCGCGCTCGGCGACGCTGGTGCGGCCCCAGCCGTCCTTGGCCTTGTGCGCGGCATCGAGCGCCAGCTCGATATCGGCGGCCTGGCTGCGCGCGACCTGGCAGATCACCTGTCCGTCGATGGGGGATCGGTTGTCGAACCAGCGTCCGTCGACCGGATCGACCCAGCGTCCGCCGATGAAATTGGCGTAGCGCTGCTTGAACGGCGCGGTGCGCGCCTTGATGGCTTCCTGGATCGTCATGGAACCTCTCCTTCGTTTCGTATGAAACAATGGCTCCGCCTGTGCCCGTCCAAGGGCAAGCCGATCCGCGACGAAGCACACGGGCAAAGATGGACTTTCTGTGCGGGAGGGGTAGCATGTGTCGCACGGCGCGACGCGAGAAACGGGCCGGTGTCGCAACTTGCGACAGTCGGAGAAGGATGCGGCGATGGACGGCGCCGGGATAGAGCAGGGGCGACGAGCCTATTTCGACGAGGGGCAATTGCCCCTGGAAAGCGTGCGCCAGCCGGTGCTGCGATCCTGGCTGCGATGCACCGATATGGGCCTGTCGCAAGGTAGGCGACGCGATGGTGGCCCGCTGAACGAAAGCGAACTCGGTGCGCTTCGCCAGCGTCGCGAGTCGCTGCGCCGCCTGTGCCGCCCCGAGCTGGAGATGCTCGCCGGCGAGGCGCGCGACACGGGCAGCGTCGTGATCCTGGCCGATGCGGACGGCATGATCCTGGACAGTATCGGCGACACCGGCTTCCTGTCGCGCGCGGCGCAGGTCGCGCTCCGGCCCGGCGTATCCTGGACCGAGGCGAGCACCGGCACCAATGCGATCGGCACCGCCATTGCCGAGCGTCGTCCGATCGCCGTCCACGGCTCGGAGCATTTCTTCGCCGAACATGCGATGCTCAGCTGCGCGGCGACGCCGATCCTCGATCCGCGCGGCGCGATCGTCGGGGCGCTCGACATTTCGGGCCCATCGGCGAGCGGCCATGGTCATGCGCTGGGGCTGATCCGATTGGCGGTCGACCAGATCGAGCATCGGCTGTTCCGCAGCGGCTTCGCCGATTGCCGTGTGCTGCGGATGCATGACGATGCGGCGATGCTGGGCACGGCGCGCGAAGGGATATTGGTGTTCCGCGACGATTGCCTTGTCGCAGCCAATCGACGCGGGCTGTCGCTGGTCGGGCGCAGCTGGGAGGCGCTCGACGATACCGCGCTGGGCGAGGTGCTCGACATGCATGGCCAGGCCGCGCGGGGGCAGCTGCGCCTCGCCAATGGCGGGACGCTGATCGGCGGTTGGGATGCCGAGGCGCGGGGCGGCGGTATCGAACTGTCGGTCGCCCGCCCGCTGGCCGACGACCGGGCGGAGGCGATCGACGCGGCGCTGGCGGCGTATGGCGGCAATGTCTCGGCGGCGGCGCGGCAATTGGGCGTCCATCGCAGCACCATTCACCGGCATCTCGCCCGCCAGCGCTGAACGCCGCCGCCCGGCGCTTTGACCATCGTCAATGCGCGGGGCACCTCCCTTCGTCACCAGGGGGCACGAAGGAGAAGACCCGCAATGGATCGCAACCCGCTTCAAGGCAGCGTCGTACCGTTCGCGCGGCGCTGGCACGTCATCCAGGAAATCGACCTGATCCGCCTGGTCCAGGAGCATCGTCGGCGGCTGGCGCTATGCACGCAGGCGGAGACGATGGCGGACGCCTTGCCCGATCGCCCCGACGGATCGACCATGACGCTGTTCCTGCAAGCGCTCGAAACGCTGGTGGCGCGGGGCGAGCAGGCGGACGGCGTCTATCTGGAGGCGATGCTGTCCAACGGGCGGGCCGATCCGCTCACCGACACGCTCCTCGACCATGTCCGCCACCGGCATGAGGCAGATGCGGCGGCGGCGCGCGAACTGGTCGCGACCTTTGCCGAGGCGGATGCCTTCGCCGCGCCCGAGACGCTCGGCCATATGCTGCGCAGCTTCTTTGCCGGATGCCGCCGCGCGGTCGATTTCGAGCAACTCGTCATCATCGCGCTGGCCGGGCATCGGTTGACCCAGGAGGCGCGCGGCCTGCTCGTCGATGCACTGGCGGACAGTCTGGCGGCTTAAGCCGCTTCGGCCCGTGCCGCCAGCGCCTCGCGGTCGCTGATCGTGATGGCGCGGCCGCCGGGCAGGCCGATCACGCCGCTCTGTTTCATCCGGGTCAGCTGGCGGCTGACCGTTTCGATCGTCATGCCGAGTACATCGGCGATCTGGCCGCGCGTCAGCGGCAGGTCGAAGGTCACCGGCCCGTCACGGCTCGCCCGGCATCCGCTGGCCCCGGCGCGCGCCGCCATGTCGAGCAGGAAGCCCGCCAGCTTCTCCCCCGCCGACTTGCGCGCCAGCACCAGCATCCGCCCGCGCGCCTCGTTCAGCGACTCGAAGGTCCGCTGGAGCAACAGGCGTTCCATCGGCTGGTGATCGTCCAGCACCCGCTCGAAGGCGGCGCGGGGAAAGACGCACAGTTCCGCGTCGGTCAGTGCGGTCAGGGTGAAGTCGACATCGCCCGCATAGGGCTGTCCGAAGAAGTCGGCCGGATAGAGCAGGCCGACCGTCTGTTCGCGGCCATCGGCGGTGGCGGCGACCAGCTTCAGCACGCCCGACAACAGGTTGCCGCAGATCACCGCCTCCTCCCCCGCCCAGGCGATGGTCTGGCCGCGCGTGACCCGGCGGCGCTGGCCGATGGTGTTGAGCGCGATCAACGCACGGTCGTCCAGGCTGCCGCACAGGGCCCGGTCGCGCACCGCGCAGTCGGCACAAACGTCGTTCGGGATCATGGCCTTGCCTGATAGCATGGCCATGATCCCCTGTCGTCGGACCGATTGTCCTATCTGTCAGTGTCTCGGCGACACGTCATCCTCCCGAGGCAGATGGAATTCATGCCACATGCCGTTGAGGATGCCGAAACCGACGGCCAGGCCAAGGCCGAGGACCCAGGAGAAATACCACATGGACGGCGTCCTTTCTTAATAAAAGTCGGGATTGGTGCGCACCGCGTCCGCCGTCACGCGGCCGAACATCACGCGGTAGGCCCAGGCGGTGTAGGCGAGCACGATCGGCAGGAAGACGAGCGTGACGAACAGCATGATGCCCAGCGTCTTCTGCGTGGACGAGGCGTTCCACACCGTCAGGCTGCTATGCGCGTCGATGCTGGAGGGCAGGATGAAGGGGAACATCGAACAGCCGACGGTCGCGATGATTCCGGTGGCGGCCAGCGACGATCCCGCAAAGGCCAGGGCCTCGCGTCCCGCCCGGATCCCGAGCAGCGCCAGCGCGGCGCCGGCAAAGCCGATGATGGGCAGCGCCATCATCCAGGGATAGAGGGCGTAGTTGGTCAGCCACGCACCGCCCGCTTGCTCCGCCGTCATGTGCAGCGGATTGGACGGCCCGGACGGATCGATCGCACCGACGATCCGATAGCCCATGTCGCCCCAGGCCACGAAGGCGAAGCCGATCGCGAACAACAGGATGGAGGCGATCGCTGCCACCGTGCCGAATGCCCGCGCCCGGTCATGGACGGGGCCATGCTCGACCTTGATCGACAGCCACGCCGCGCCGTGCAGCACCAGCATCGCCACCGACAACAAGCCGCAAACCAGGGTGAAGGGCGTGAACAGCCCAAGCAAAGTGCCATCGTAAAAGGCGCGCAGGTCGCCATCGAGGCGGAAGGGCGCGCCGAGCAGGACATTGCCGACCGCGACGCCGAAGACGAGGGCGGGCACCAGTCCCCCGACGAACAGCGCCCAGTCCCAGCGCGTACGCCATGCCGGATCCGGCCGCTTCGAGCGATATTTGAACCCCACCGGCCGCAGGATCAGCGCGGCCAGCACCAGGAACATCGCGAGGTAGAAGCCCGAAAAGCTGACCGCATAGACGAACGGCCAGGCCGCGAAGATCGCGCCGCCGCCCAGGATGAACCAGACCTGGTTTCCCTCCCAGGTCGGCCCGATGGCGTTGATGACCATCCGCCGCTCGGCATCGTCCCGCGCGACGAAAGGCAGCAGGGCGGCAACGCCGAGGTCGAACCCGTCGGTCAGCGCAAAGCCGATCAGCAGCACACCCAGCAGCACCCACCAGATCAGGCGCAACATCTCATAGTCGAACATGTCTCGGCCTCCTTCAGGCGGTGACGGGAATGGCGGCGGGGATGGGGCCGGGGGCGGGCTGGTCGTCCCGCTCCTCCGGCCCGTGCGCGATGGCGGCAAGGATCAGCCGGACCTCTATCACGGCCAGTACGCCATAGAGCGCGGTAAAGCCTGCCAGCGTCGTCCACAGCGCCCCCCGCGACAGCGAGCTGGTCGCCAGGAAGGTCGGCAGCACACCCTCGATCGCCCAGGGCTGGCGCCCCAGCTCGGCGACGACCCAGCCCAGCTCGATCGCGACCCAGGGTAGCGGGATCGCCGCCACCGCGAGGCGGAGGAACCAGCGCGAATCCAGGTGCATCCGCAGCGAGCAAAGGATGAAGGCGGTGGCGAACAGCGCGATCATCGCAAAGCCGATCGCCGCCATGATGCGAAAGCTCCAGAAGAGCAGGCCGACATCGGGCACCGTGTCCCAGGCCGCCGCCTCGATCTGCTTCGGCGTCGCAGCGCGCGGGTCCGCCATCTGGCGCTTGAGCAGCAGGGCATAGCCCAGGTCGCGCTTGTGCGCCTCGAACCGGGCGCGCTGGCCCATGTCCTGCGGGTTCGCCTTCAGGCGCTGGACCGCGTCATAGGCGATCACGCCCGACGCGATTCGCTCCTGCGCCTTCAGCACCAGTTCGGACATGCCGGTGACCGTGCCGTCCAGGCTGCGCGTCGCGATCAGGCCGAGCAGCCACGGAATCTCGACCTTGTAGCGCGTCTCCCGCGCGACCGTGTCGGGATAGCCGAACAGGGTCAGGCCGGAGGGGCCGGGCTCGGTGTGCCAGACCGCCTCGATCGCGGCGAGCTTCATCTTCTGGTTGTCGGTCAGCGCATAGCCGCTCTCGTCGCCTAGCACGACGACCGACAGCGACGAGGCGAGGCCGAACGCCGCCGCGACCGTCATCGACCGGCGTGCAACGGGCAGGAAGCGTCCCTTCAGCAGCCAGAAGGCGGAGACGCCCAGCACCACGACTGACGCACAGACATAGCCCGCGCTCACCGTGTGGACGAACTTGGCCTGGGCGACGGGATTGAACAGCACCGCGCCGAAATCACCGACCTCCATGCGCATCGTGTCGGGATTGAAGCTCGCCCCGACCGGGTTCTGCATCCAGCCATTGGCGACGAGAATCCACAGCGCCGACAGGTTGGTGCCCAGCGCGACCATGAAGGTGACGATCAGATGGCCGAGTTTCGACAGGCGGTCCCAGCCGAAGAACATCAGTCCGACGAAGGTCGCCTCCAGAAAGAACGCCATCAGCCCCTCGATCGCGAGCGGCGCACCGAAGATGTCGCCGACATAATGCGAGAAATAGGACCAGTTCGTGCCGAACTGGAATTCCATGGTCAGGCCCGTGGCGACGCCCAGCACGAAGTTGATGCCGAAGATCTTGCCCCAGAAGCGCGTGGTCACGCGCCATTCCGGGCGGTTGGTCATGACATAGACCGACTCCATGATGACAAGCATCATCGACAGGCCGAGGGTCAGCGGAACGAACAGGAAATGATACAGCGCGGTGGCCGCGAATTGCAGTCGCGACAGGTCTACGACGCCGGGGTCCATAGGATGTCTCCATAAAAGGAGCCGCCCCCCGGCCCCTTGCCGACCGACTCGCTAGGCTTGGCGCGCCGTGCCGACATTGACCGCGGTCAAAGACAGGGGCGGCGGTCGGGGCGACCGTCGCGGCATGACGACGATCGCCGATGCTCCCCCGACGCGTAAGGCCCGCAACCGCTGGTTGAAGCACGCGGCCGGGCGGCGCGACGGCGTGGCGGGCCTGTTGCTGCTCGATACGCTGGCGGCGATCGGCTTTGCGGCAGGTATCGCGGGCGGCGTGACCGCGGTGGCGGGGCAGGGGGCGGTGTTGCCCTGGGCCTTGCTGATGCTCGGCACGGGGGCGTTGCGCGGGGTGTTCGCGACCCTGGCCATGCGGCGGGGCGCGGTGAGGGCGGGGGCAGTCAAGCGGGCGCAACGGCTTCGCGCCGTGGCCGCCACGCTGCGCCGAAAGCCCGGTGTGCCGATCGACAGTGGCCTGCTCGCCAGCCAGGCCGTCGATGCGGTCGAGGCGCTGGACGGCTATGTCGCCCGCTTCCTGCCGGCGCGCCGGGCCGCCGTCATCGCACCGATGCTGGTCCCCGCCGCGACGGCCTGTGCCAGTTGGGTGGCGGCGGTCATTATCGCAGGCACTTTGCTGCCGTTCGTGGCTGCGATGATCCTGGCGGGCGGCGCGGCGGCAGACGAATCGCGTCGGCAATTCGTCGCGCTGCACCGTCTGTCGGCGCGCTTTGCCGACCGGGTGCGCAGCTTGCCGGTCGTGCTGGCCTTCCGGGCCGAGACACGCGAGACCGAGGCGATCGGTGCGGCGGCGCAGGAACTGGCCGAGCGGACCATGCGCGTCCTGCGGGTGGCCTTCCTGTCCTCCGCCGCGCTGGAGTTCTTCGCGGCGCTGTCGGTCGCGCTGGTCGCGGTCTATTGCGGCTTTGCGCTGCTCGGCCTGCTGCCCTTTGCCGCGCCTGAGACGCTGACATTGGGGCGGGCGTTCTTCGTGCTGGCGCTGGCACCCGAATTCTACGCGCCGATGCGCCGCCTCGCCGCCGCCTATCACGACAAGCAGGCGGCGGAGACGGCCGCCGATACGCTCATGCCCTTGGCCGAGCCGGAGCCTATGCCTTCGGTTCGGACTGCGGCCTCGCTGGTCCTGCGCGATGTCGCCATCCACTATCCGGGCAGCGACGCGCCCGCCGTCTCGCAGCTGTCGCTGCGGATCGAGACGGGCGAGACGGTGGCGCTGCTCGGTCCCTCGGGTAGCGGCAAGACCAGCGTCCTGCACCTGCTGCTCGGCCTCGCGCCGCTGTCGGGAGGAACGGTCGAGGCGGGCGGTGTTCCTCTGGTCTCGCTGGCGGGGCAGGCGAGCTGGGCGGGCCAGCATCCCCTGCTGATCGCGGGGACGATCCGCGACAATGTGACGCTCGCCCATCCCCAGGCGGATGAACTGGCGATCCAGCGCGCCGTCGCGGCGGCGGGGCTGGGGCCGATGCTCGCGGCCCGGCCGGGTGGCCTCGACGCGCCGCTCGATGCGCGGGGCAGCGGGCTGTCGGGTGGGGAGCGGCGGCGGATCGCGCTGGCGCGTGCGCTGCTCAACCCCGCGCCCTTCCTGCTGCTCGACGAGCCGACCGCGCATCTGGACGTTGCCGCCGAAGCCGCGCTGATCGCGACCATCGCCCGCGCCGCGAAAGGGCGCACGACGCTCATCGCCACCCACAGTCCCGCGCTGGCCGCCATCGCGACCCGCGTCGTTCATCTGGGACATGCCGCATGACACTTCACAGGCTGATCGCCGCCGAACGCCAGCGGGAACGCCGCCGCTTGCGACAGGCGGGCCTTTGCGCCGCGCTGGTCGCCATCGCCTCGGTCATGTTGCTCGCCTTGTCGGGCTGGTTCCTGACCGCCGCCGCGCTGGCGGGGGGAGCGGGGATCGTCGCGGCGCAGGCGTTCAACTACATGTTGCCTTCCGCTGCGATCCGGTTGCTGGCGATCGTGCGAACCGGCGCACGCTATGGCGAGCGATTGGCGAGCCATGGCGCGGCCTTTGGTGCACTCGCCCGGCTGCGGCCTGCGCTCTACCACGCGCTCACCGTCGCGCCGCCTTCGGTCGCGCTGGCGCTCGGGCGGGGCGAGGCGACGGCGCGGCTGATCGGCGATGTGGATGCCGTGGAATGGCGCTTCGTTCGACTGTCGGGGCCTTGGGGTGTCGCGGCGGCACTGGCGTCGGGTGCGGCGCTGACGCTGCTCGGCGGCTGGCTGGCCATGGTCGCGACGCTGGCTTGTGTCGGGGGATCGCTCGGACTGGCACGGTCTTGGGCGCACCGGCTGGAAGAGCCGGGCCGTGCGGTGCAGCAGGCGATGGGGGCTCTGCGCGAGGAGGTGGCGACGATCGGCGGCGCGGCGGCGGAACTCCGCTGTTTCGCGCTGGAGGATTGGGCCACCGCCCGGATCGCGGCGGCGAGCGACCGGCTGGCCGAGGCGCAGGCGCGGCAGGCGGCGGTGGCGGCGCGGTTCGAGGCTCTGCACGCGATCGGCGTCGCGCTGGCGGCGGCATCGGCGCTGCTCCTGTCGGCGGGGGCTGGCGCACCGATCGCGGCGCTGGCGGCCCTGGCGGCGGCGATGACGGCCGATGCGACCGCGCCGATCCTGCGTGCCATGACCGAGCGTGGAAGGCTTCGCGAGGCGGAAGCGCGGCTGGAAACCCTGTTCGACGCGGTGGACAAGCATCCGGCTGCGGCCGAGGCGGGTGACGCGAGCCTCGTCATCGACGGCACTCCATTCACGCCGGGTAGCCGGATCGCCCTGACGGGAGCATCGGGTTGCGGCAAGACGGTTTTGGTCGAGGGATTGCTGGGGCTGCGTCCGCTTCGGCCCGGCCGGATCATGATCGGTGGACGCGATGCCGCCTCCATCGCCCCTGCGACCCTGCGCGCGACCTTTGCCTGGGCGCCGCAGGATGCGGCGCTGATGGCGGGGACGGTGCGGGACAATCTGCGGCTGGCCGATGACCATGCGAGCGAGGACCGGCTGTGGCAGGCCCTGCGCGACGCCGCGCTCGACACCGTGGTACGGGCTTTGCCCGAGGGGCTCGATAGCTGGTTGGGCGAGGACGGGGCGCGGCTGTCGGGTGGCGAGCGGCGGCGACTGTCCCTGGCGCGCGCCTATCTGGGCGACGCACCCTGGCTGCTGCTCGACGAACCGGGCGAGGGGCTGGATGCAGAGGTCGCTGCGCAGGTGGCGCGGCGAATGGACGCGCGGTTGAAGCGGACCGGGCAGGGGATGATCCTGGTCAGCCACCGGCCTGTACTGTCGGCCTTGTGCGATCGGCAATGGGCGGCCGACGGGGGAAGCCGTCGATCCGCCGCCTAACCTGCGATCTCCGCCAGGCGAACCCGGTCGAGCAGGCGCACGCCCCGCAGGCCGGATAGCGCGATCAGCCCGTCCTGCTGGAACGCGGTCATGTGACGGCTGACCGTCTCGACCGCCAGGCCCAGCGCCTCCGCCATCGCGCCGCGCGACAGCGGTAGGCGAAACGCCTCGTCCTCCACCGCACTCCGCCGCGCCATGTCCAACAGCAACGCGGCGACGCGCGCCTCGGCCCGCGCACGGGCCAGCATCGGCATCCAGCGTCGTACCTCGGCCAGGGTCGCCATCGTCCGGCGCAGCAGCAACCGTCCGGCGGCGGGATGGTGGACGAGCAGCGCCTCCAGCGCCGGACGCGGATAGACGCACAGATCGGCATCGCTCAGCGCCGCGATCGTATCGGCGGAATGTTCGGCAAAGAGCGCGCCGACAAAATCGCCGGGATAGAGCAGCCCGACGATCTGAACGCATCCGTCCGCCTCGACGCGCGACACTTTGAGTACGCCCGAGACGAGATTGGCGCAGTGGCTGGCCGGATCGCCACGCCAGCCAAATGCCTGTCCGGCACTCAACCGACGACGACGACCGATATGATGAAGCGCGGCCAACGCCACGCCGCCCAGCCCGTCGCACAGCGCCATACCGCGCGCGGCACAGGCGGCGCAGCGCGGCGGCAGGTCAGACGGCATGGCTGAAACGCGTATCGTCCTGACTGCGCCAGGCATCGAAGGCGGCGGCAATGCTGCGGGCATAGGGCAGCGCGCCCGCCATCAGGCGCAGGCGATAGCCTTCCCAACGGAGCAGTCCGGCCCGCTCGAACGGGGAAAGCCGGGTCTGAATGGCGTCACGCTCCGGCAGGCCGTCCGTATCCGCCACCCCGTGGCACAGTACCCCCACAATCGCCGCGCCCCGCCGCCGGTCGAGCGGCGTCCGACGGATACCGCGCGCGGTTGCGAACCGGCCCGCACCGATCACCTGGTGCCATTCGCCTGCCTTCTTCGCATTCTGGAGCAGGCGGTCGGGAAATTCGCTGATCGCGCTCGCCCCAAGGCCGATCAGGATGTCGGCGGGGTCGTCGGTGAATCCCTGGAAATTGCGGCGTAGCCTGCCGCTTGCCGCCGCCTGCGCCAGCGGATCGTCCGGTTTCGCGAAGTGATCGAACCCGACCGACTGGTAGCCCGCCGCCGTCAATCGCTCATGCGCCGACGCCGCCTGTGCGAAGCGTGCCGCTGCACCGGGCAGCGCGGTCGCGTCGATCCGGCGCTGGCGTGGGATGAGATGGGGGACATGCGCATAGCCGAAGACCGCCAGCCGTTCGGGCGCGAGAGCGATCGTTTCGTCCAGTGTAGCGCGAAGCGCCGCGTCGGTCTGGCCGGGCAGGCCGTACATCAGGTCGAAGTTGAGCGATCCGACCCCGGCCCCGCGTAACAGCGTGACGGCGCGAAGAATGTCCTCGCGCGGCTGAACGCGTCCGATCGCCGCCTGGAGCGCATGATCGAAGGTCTGCACGCCCAGGCTGACCCGCGCGACGCCGGTCTGTGCTATGACGCTCGCCCAGTTGGGTGCGAAGCCGCGTGGATCGACCTCCAGCGATAGCGGCGCATCCTTGCAGGCAAAGGCGGTGCGGAGATGCGCGACCAGCGCGGCAAAGGCATCGGGCGAAATGGCGTTGGGGCTCCCCCCGCCAAAGGCGATCCGCCCGATCCGTCCGCGCCCGTCCAGCCGGGCGGCGACCCTGTCGATCTCGGCATGCAGCCGCGTCAGATAGGCCGCCAGCCGCGTCGTCCGGTTCGCCGCGCCGGTGTTGCATCCGCAATACCAGCAGATCGCCCGACAATAGGGGATATGCAGATAGAGCGACACGGTTGCGTTCGCATCGACCGCGTCGAGCGCGGCGGCCATGTCGTCATGACCCACCGCGTCGCCGAACTCGGCGGCGGTGGGATAGCTGGTATAGCGCGGCACGGGCCGGGCGAGCAGTTCGGGATGATAGGGCCACATGGCGCATGCTGTGCCCCGCCCGTGCGAACGCGCCTTTGACCGCCGTCAAACCAGCCTTTGTCGATGGTCAAGGCAGCGGGGGCGGCCCGCGCCTAATCGGTCTGCCTGTATCGACACAGGAGACATGAGATGACCGCCATCAGAACCGCCGCCTTCCTGCTCGCGCTCGGCGCGACGGGGATCGGCGCATCGGCTTCGGCCCAGGATCGAACCGACGCACAGCCACGGGTCGGGGTGCGCGCGGGCGACGTCCTGCTCCGCGCCCGTGCCATATTGGTCGCCCCGAACGAACGATCCGGCAGCATCCTCCCCGCCTTTCCCGGCGAGACGGTGAAGATCGACAACCGCATCATGCCCGAGGTCGACGCGACCTATATGGCGACGAACCATCTTGGCTTCGAGCTGATCGCCTCGACCACCAGGCATTCCATCAGCGGGGTGCGCGGCACGACCGGCAGCATCGGCAAGCTCGCCTCCACCTGGGTCCTGCCGCCGACGCTGACCGCCCAATATCATTTTGCGCCGACGCGCCATGTCCGTCCCTATGTCGGTGCAGGCGTCAACTATACGATCTTCTGGAACGAGTCGGCCTCGGGTGGTCTGCAAGCGGCGGTGGGGCCGACCAAGGTCCATCTGAAGGACAGTGTCGGCTGGGCGGCGCAGGCGGGCGTGGATGTGGACATCACCCGCCGGGTCTTCCTGAACCTCGACATCAAATATATCGACATGGATACCACGGCGCGCCTCGACAACGCCGCGCTGGGTCGTCAGCGGGTGAACGTCTCGTTGGATCCGCTGGTGGTCGGCATCGGGTTCGGGATACGCTTGTGAGGCGGAACAGGGTGTATCGGACCTGACCAATCCAGGGTGCCGCTCGAGGCCGATTTCCGTGGTCGGGAATGACGAGGACGGCAGCGTGACCGGGCGTCATTTTATCCCGCGCGCGGCGCAACCGCCGCCGAAATCCGATGTTATCCCGTCGACGCACGAGGTCGTCCTCAATGGCGCGCGAAGGGGTTCTGGGATGGGAGCGGCATGAAGGCTCGGATACTGGGTTGGGCGGGTGCCTTGCGGGAAAGCTATTGGTTCGTGCCGACGCTGATGGCGGTCAGCGCGATTCTGATGGCCTTTGCCATGGTCTATGTGGACAGCCATTTCGGCGCGGCCTGGATGGACGATCTCCCCTGGCTCTATGCCGCCCGGCCGGATGGCGCGCGTGGCCTGTTGTCGGCGGTGGGCGGGTCGATGATCGGGGTCGCCGGTACGACCTTCTCGGTGACGATCGCCGCGGTCGTTTACGCCTCGGGACAATATGGCCCCCGATTGCTCAGCAACTTCATGGGCGATCGCGGCAATCAGGTGACGCTGGGCACCTTCATCGCCACCTTCCTCTATACGATCATCGTCCTGCGCACGATCCGGTCGCCGGGTGAGGATGGAAGCGGGATCGGGGCATTCGTGCCACAACTCGCGCTGCTGGTGGCGTTGCTGCTGGTCCTGACGTCGATCGCGGTCCTGATCTACTTCATCCACCACGTCCCCCAGCAGATCCACATCAACAGCGTCATCGAGCAGATCGGCGGGCGGCTGTTGCGGGAGATTTCCGTCCGCTTTCCCTCCTGTGTCGGTCAGCCCGCCGATGGGCATGGCGACCTGCTTCCGGATGCATTTCGCACCACAGGCGCGAACACGGCCGAGATCGCGGCCAGAGGCGTCGGCTATATCCGTATCGTCGACCATGACAGCCTGCTGGAGATCGCCAGGCGACGGGACATGGTGGTGCGATTGCGGTGTCAGCCGGGTGACTTCGTACATCCCGGCATCGCCCTGGCCAGCGCCCTCCCTGCCGCGAGATTGGATGACGATGCCCGCGCCGACATCGTCCGGGCCATCGGTCTGGGATCGCGGCGCACGCCGATGCAGGACCTGCGCTTCCTGCTCGACGAGCTGGTCGAGATCGCGGCGCGGGCGCTGTCGCCCGGGGTGAACGACCCGTTCACGGCCAGCAGCTGCCTTGACTGGCTGGCGGCGGCGTTCGCCGAGCTGGTCCGGCGGGATGCGCCTTCGCCGCTCCGGCTCGACGATGACGGGGCGCTGCGGCTCGTCGCCTATCCGCAGCGCTTTGCCGATCTGGTCGATCAGGGGTTCGGAGCCCTGGCGCAATATGCCAGCACCGATCGGATCACGGCGGAACGCTTCCTGCTGTCCCTGGGAAGCGTCATGGATGCCTGTACCTCGCCGGATCGTCTGCGCTGTCTGCGCGATCAGGTCGCGGCGTTCCGCGATCTGGCGAAGGAGGAGCTGAAGGGCGCGCCGCGCGACAGCGTCATGGCCTGTGCGGACGCCGTCCTGTCGCGCTCCGGCGCAGGACCAGATAGCCCGCCAGCGCCGACAGGATCGACCCGGCCAGCACGCCGATCTTGACCTCGTCGACGAGCACCTGGTCGGCAAAGGCCAGGCCGCCGATGAACAGGCTCATGGTGAAGCCGATCCCGCAAAGCAGCGCGGTGCCGTAGACCTGTGTCCAGGATGCACCCGATGGGCGACGCGTCCATCCGAACCGCGACGACAGCCAGACCGCACCGAACACGCCGACCTGCTTGCCGAGGAAGAGGCCGGCGGCCACGCCGAGCGGCAAAGGCAGGAGCAGCGTGCCCATGCCGAACCCGGCGAGCGAGACGCCCGCATTGGCGAAGCCGAAGATCGGAACCACGGCGAACGCGACCCAGGGCTGTAGCGCATGTTCGAGGCGATGGAGCGGCGAGTTCTGGGCATCGGGCGCGCCGGGCGACCGGCGGATCGGGATGACGCTGGCCGCCAACACGCCGGCGATGGTCGCATGGATGCCCGACATCCATACCGCGAGCCAGAGCAGCACCGCTCCGACCAGATAGGGCCAGAGCCGCGTCATGCCCAGCCGGTTGAGGACGAAGAGGATGCCCAGGACCAACGCTGCCGCCAGCAGCGCCAGGCCACTGATCTCATGGGTATAGGCGAGCGCGATGACCGCGACGGCGCCCATGTCGTCGACGATCGCCACGGTCGTGAGAAACAGCTTGAGCGACGCCGGTACGCGGCGGCCGAGCAGCGCCATGACGCCGATCGCAAAGGCGATGTCGGTCGCCGAGGGGATCGCCCAGCCGCGCGCCAGTCCCGGTTCCCGCGTCGCGATCGCCAGATAGAGGAGGGCGGGCACCGCCATACCGCTGATGGCGGCGATGGTCGGCAGGGTGCGGTCCGCCCAGGTCGACAAATGACCGTCGACCAGCTCGCGCTTGATCTCCAGCCCGACCAGCAGGAAGAACAGGGACATCAACGCGTCGTCGATCCAGTGCAGCACCGACAAGGGACCGATATGGTGATGCAGGACCGCAAAATAGTCGGGGCCGAGCGGGCTGTTGGCGACGATCATGGCCAGCGCCGCCGCCGCCATCAGGACGATGCCGCCAGCAGCCTCGCTATGCAGGAAGGACCGGATCGCGGATTTCGGACGCAGTTTCCTGACCAGCGCCTGCACAGGCCCGGTGCCGCCATGATCCATGCTCATCGTTCGGTTTCCCCGTGTTGCGGCGACAACGCATGAATGCGGCTCCGGTTCTGGCGCATCTTCCATCGACGGGGCGCCGAAAACCAGCAAATCCCTAACCTCGATCGGGCAGTTCGCCATGAACAAAGCGATCGCCGTCAGGTTGTTGTATCGGCTGTATTTGATGATCGGAGACGCCACTTGGCCTCCACGATCGCCCAGGGTGCCGACACGAATCCATCGTCCCCGGTCGCTCAATCGCCCCAGGGTCGGAGTGGCATGTCATGAGCTATGCCCGGTTCGCCGCGATGATCGCGACCTCGACGGTCGTGATGTTCGGGCTGATGTATCTGAACACCTATGCGGCAAGCCATCTGATGTTCAGCCAGACGCGAATGTGGATGGCGGCCGTGATGGGCGCGGTGATGGCGGTCATCATGATCGGATTCATGTGGCGCATGTATCCCCGGCGCGGCGTCAATATCGGCGTCGTCATCGGCGCCGTGGCGGTCTTCGGCGGGGCGCTATGGCTGGTCCGTAGCCAGGAGACGGTCGACGACCTGGCCTATATGAAGGCGATGATCCCGCATCATTCGATCGCGATCATGACCAGCGAACGCGCCCGTATCCGCGATCCGCGCGTGCGCCTGATCGCCGACCGCATCATCGACGCACAGATTCGCGAGATCGCCGAAATGAAGCGGGAGATCGCCCGGCTCGAGCGCCGGCCGGTTCCGGGCGATGCGCGGGATATTCCATCCTATCGCGATCGCGGCGCACCGCCCCCACCGGGGGAAACCGACGCCGCCGCCGGAATCGATACGACGGCGCCGGTACGTTAGCGCGTCATGTCCTCGATCGTCCGCATCAACCGGGCGGGGTCGAACGGCTTGGACAGAAAGGCGCTATGGGTCGGCAACGCGCTCTGGGGCAGGCTCACCCGACCGGAGACCAGCAATAGCAGCGTCGGCGGATAGCGTTCCCGAATATAATGGGCCAGGCGCAGCCCATCCATCGACCCGGGCATGTCGATGTCGGTCAGAACCACGCGAATGCTGCTATGCTGCGCGAGAATGGCGATGGCCTGGTCGGCATTGCCCGCCTCATGCACGCAATAGCCTTCGTCCTCGAAAAAATCGACGAGTTCGAAACGAATGATCGCTTCATCCTCGACGATGAGGATGCTGTTCATGTCGATCGGCTTGCTCTGACCCACGTTCTTATCCGTCAACCTTGCCCGCATCCTCGAGCGGGCAATCCAAAGTGAATTCGACGCCGTCCGCCGGATAGCGGATATGCGCATCGGCGTGGAAATAGGCCCGCAGCGAGCGTTCGATCATGATCGAACCGAATCCGCGTCGCGTCGGTGCGTGCACCTCCGGACCTTCCCGTTCCTTCCAGCGCAGACTGAAACGCGGGCCGTCCGCCTCGGCTCCATCCGTTACGCCCCAAGAAAGATCGATATATCCGGTACTTGTCGACAGGGCGCCATATTTGGCTGCATTGGTCGCGAGTTCGTGAAGGGCAAGGGCCAGCGCGAGCGTGACTTGCGGGTTCAGGATGATGCGCGGGCCGGCTATCCGGATGCGCTCCCCCACGCCGCCATGCGGGGCGAGCGCCTGCTGGACCAGCCGGGTCAGGTCGGCGGACTCCCACGAACTGGCGGTCAGGACGTTCGTCGCCTCGCCCAGGGCGGACAGGCGCGCCGCCAGGGCGCGGGCGGCCGAGCCCGTATCCTCGGCCTGGCGAAGCGTTTGCGACGCGACCGACTGCACGACGGTCAGGACGTTCTTCAACCGATGGCCCAGTTCCTGGTTGAGCAGCTTCTGCTGTTCCTCGGCCCGCTTGCGTTCGCGGAAATCGCGCGAAACCGTGCCATAGCCGATCTGTTCGCCATCGCTGTCGAATACCGGGAAGACGGTATAGAGGATCGGGATCAGCTCGCCGGTCCGGAAATGGCGGACCAGGCGTTCCCCGCTCCATGCGCCATCGCGAACGGCGGCCGTCAGCACGTCCCGCGCGACGATCTCCGCCTCCTCTGGCGGGAAGAAGTCGGAGATGCTGACGCGGCCCAGCTCCCTGCGATCCAGTCCGACGAGCGCGAGGGCGGCGTCGTTCAGGAAGAAGACGCTGCCGTCCATCCGCGCCATGCCGATGAAATCGGCGCTGTTTTCAATGATGCGAACGAGCTGTCGACGCTCTTCCTCATTCTCGCGGGTCGCCGTGATGTCGCGGGACACGGACAGGATCCGCTCGGGCTTGCCGTCCGGCCCCAGGATCGGGCTGACGGCGACGTCCCACCAGCGGGGGCTGCCCGCAAAGGTCCTGGCGAAGCCGATGAAGCTGCGCGCCTTGCCCGCGCGCGCCACGGCGATGGCGGCCTTTGCTTCTTCCTGGCCGAGGCCATGCCAGAAGTCCGGCCAGGGACAGCCCGCGACCTCGTTGAAGTCGTCGATCTCCATGAGCTGCTGGCCGCCCTCCGACATGAAGGTCAGGTGGCCATCGAGGTCGAGCACCTTGATGCAGTCGGTCGAACTGGCGAGCACGCCCATCAGAAACGCCTCGCGATCGGCGAGCCGGCGGTTGGCTTCCCGCAAGGCCGCCGCATTCTCCCCGCGCAGCTTGAAGAGGCGCAACGCACCATCGACCTTGGCCAGCAGCTCGCGCGTGGCGAAGGGTTTGACCAGATAGTCGTCGGCGCCCGCCTCGATTCCTTCGATCGCGGCTTCTTCGCCGGCGCGGGCCGAGAGCAGGATGATGGGCAGGTCGGCCGTGTCCGGGTCGGAGCGGAGCCGCTTGATCAGCCCGAAACCGTCGAGGCGCGGCATCATCACGTCCGACAGGATGAGATTGGGGGCGATGGCGCGGGCGCGCGCCGCCGCTTCCTCACCGTCCCCGACCGCTTCGACCGTGTAGCCCGCCTCCCGCAACAGCCGCTCGACATAGCCTCGCATGTCCGCATTGTCGTCGGCCAGCAGGATCGTGCCGCCACGGGCGGGCGTAGGCGTGAGCGTGGGCGTCGATGGCGGGGCGCCTGGTCCGGCGTCGTCGCGATTGTCCCCGGGCAGCCAGCGCAACGCCTCCGACACGAAGGCGGCCGCGCCCGTCGCCGTCGATGGCGGCTGGGCCGCGCCCGGCGTCATATCCGCCGGAACATGGTCGCGCCCGAAGGGGATGGTCACGTGGAAGGTCGTGCCCTGGCCCGGCTGGCTGCTGACCCCGACCGAACCGCCGTGGAGCTGGGCAAGGTCCTTGACCAGCGCCAGCCCGATGCCGGTGCCTTCATGCGTACGCCCCGCCTGCCCCTCGATACGGTGAAAGCGCTCGAAGACCCGCGACAATTCCTGTTCCGGAATGCCGACGCCCGTATCGCTGACCTCCAGGCGCGCCGCGTCGCCGTCCGCGCGAAGCCGAACGGTCACGCCGCCCGACAGCGTATATTTGAACGCGTTGGAGAGGAGGTTGAGGACGATCTTCTCCCACATCTCGCGGTCGATCCAGACCGGTCGATCGAGCGATGGCGTGTCGATCGTGTAGGTGAGCCCCGCCTTGTCCATCGCGGACCGGAAGGTGGAGGCCAGGTCGGTGGTATAGACGCCAAGGTCCGAAGCCTCGAACGTCGCGCGGACGCGTCCCGCCTCGATCCGGCTGAAGTCGAGCAGCGTGTTGACCAGCCGGAGCAGCCGCTGCCCGTTGCGCTGGACCAGCGCCAGGTCCTCGCGGTCCCGCCCGTCGGCGCGGGCCAGCAGCTCCTCCACCGGACCCAGCATCAGGGTCAAAGGCGTGCGGAACTCGTGACTGGCGTTGGAGAAGAACGCGGTCTTGGCCCGGTCAAGCTCGGCCAGCTTTTCCGCGCGGCGGCGCTCCTCGACATAGGCCTCCGCATTGGTCGCCGCGATCGCGATATGCGCGGCGACCCGCTCGAACAGCGTGCGATATTCGTCGTCCAGCCGGCGGCGCGGGCTGAGCCCGGCGACCAGGAAGCCGAAGGGCGCATCGGCCCGGCTGCTGAGGATCGGCACGACCAGGGCCTGCTCGACCGGCTCGGGCCAGGGCGTGCCCGGCAGCCGGTCGCCAAAACGCGCGGCCAGTCCCTCGACCGCAACCGGCAGCCCGCTGCGCAGCGCCTCGTCGAACGGCCAGATCGCGTCGCCATCGGCCGGGATGCGTTCGGGCGCCAGATCGTCGCCCTCGATATTCCCCGCCTTGCCGACAAGACGCAGCGCGCCGCTGTCGTCGCGCAGATAGGTCAGGAAGAACGGCGCTTCTTCCGGCAGTCGGGCCATGCGTTCGGCGGCCACGCGCCCGGCATCCTCAGGCGAACGGGTGTGGGACGTCGCTTCGGACACTTCCCGCAACAGCCGTTCGCGGCGCTCCGCCAGCACGCGATAGGTGGTTTCGGTGACGGCGGTGAAGACGCCTTCCACCTGCCCGCCATCGCCCCGCACCGGCGAGTAGCTATAATAGAAATAGCATTCCTCGACATAACCGAAGCGGTTGAGGGGCAGCAGTTGATCCTCGGACCAGGTGGCGACGCCGTCCGTCATCACCTGATCGAACATCGGCCCGATAATGTCCCAGATTTCGGTCCATACCTCATAACCCGGGCGGCCGAGTGCCCAGGGATGCTTTTGTCCCGGCACCGGGGACCAGGCGTCGTTGTAGATCAGCGCGCGGGTCTCGCCCCAAGAGAGGACCATCGGGAAGCGCGAGCCGAGAATGATGCTGACCGCCGAGCGCAACGCCGTCGACCAGCCCTTGATCGGGCCGAACGGCGTCCTGGTCCAATCCTTCTCTCGCATCAGCCGAGCCATTTCGCCCGGGAAATCGAGAAAGGCCGTGCTGCTGTCGTGAGGTTCGGGCAAGGGCGGCGTTTGTGTCATCGGGTTGGACGGACGGCGAATGCCGTTTGCCAGCGTTAACCGACCGCTATGGGCTTGGGAAGAGGTTCCGAAACGGCCGGGCTTTCTTGGGCCGGATCGACATTCAGCCATGCCCATTCTTCCCTCGCCCCTCGCAGAGGGGAGAGGGTTGCGCAGACTTGGTCTTTGCGTAGCAAAGGCTTAGTCGGAGCTGGGTGAGGGGTGGGCGCTCGCCTCGGCGAGCGCGCGAGCCTTCAGGCTCGCTCGCCCCCTCACCCAAGCTGCGCTAGCCAGCAAAGCTGGCAAGCTCCGCTAACCCTCTCCCCTGTCCAGGGGAGAGGGAAAGAAGGAGCGAACCGAATGTCGATCCGGCCTAGGGGCCGGACCGATGGATTCAGGCTCCGTGAGGAGACAGGCATGAGCGTCCGTCGTGGCAGATGCGCACCGACGCCCCGTCGCACTTCTTCATGATCGCGGGTCAGGTGAGCGACGACACCGGCGCGGTCGCGCTCTTCGGCGATCTGCCCGAACGGTCCATGCCCCCGGCGAAGCCCGTCCGAAACGGGCGATACATAAAAGCGGCACAAATCTGGGCCAGAATCCCGCACGGGCGCTTTTGCCTCCGGGGCATCGAGTGGATCGTGTGCGGGATCAGCCAGTCTCAAGGGGATGTCCCAGCCGACGCTCTAACGCATGCTATCTGCCGGCCCATTTCGCCAAGAGCCATTTGTGGCATGCCAGCACGCTGCTGTTCGGCTTTTTCCTGACCGAAATCTGTGCGCTGGATAGCCGGGCGATGGGTGCGATCATGGCGGGGTCGCTGTGGCATCCGGGCTGGCCGGTCTGAGCGTCGCGACGATCGCGCCGCCGCTGCTGATCCGTGAGCATAGCGTTGCGGCCTGGCTGTCATGGGCCGGGTGCCTGACGCTCTTCGTATGCGGCACGGCCTGGTCGCTTCGCGGTCGGCGGGAGGACGATCATCGCGCGCCGCCAGACCCCGTTCTCGAACGTGACGCGCGCATCGCCATGCCCATCCTTCTGGCGATATTGGCGCTGATGATGATCCTCGGCACGAGCTTTCGTGCCCTCGAACCCTATTGTGCCGCCTATTCCGGGACGGGTGGGGTGCTGCTCACCGGGGGCGCGGTCGGGGGCATTTTCAGTCCGCCGATCTGGGCCCTGTATCAGGAACCGCGTCAGCAGCTCGACATGGAGGCGCGCGTCGCGCTGCGCGAGGGCGTCGAGCTGGTCGACCAGGTGCAGAACCTGACCAAGGCGCCGTTCATCGTCCGCCAGGGCGTGCTGCGCGACTATGTGAATTATTATTTCCCGGTCGGGCGCACCTTCTGGCTGGGCCTGTCGTGGAAGCCGAAATGGTGAGCGGGGCAGGCTGGGCCCTGCTCTGCGGGGCATTGCTGTCCGCTGCCCCGGCTTTGGCTGCGAGCCCACAGGGGGCGGGCGATGCGGTGCAGATCGTGCTCAAATTCGTGAAGCATGGATCGCCGGATAGTCCGGTTGCGCGGTTCGATGCGGCCTCCTGTCCGGCCTGTGAGCCCGTGACCACGCCGCTGTTCAACGCGGACAATCCGCGCGAGACCGTGGTGGCGCTGCGCGTGCCGCGACGGCGGTCGCTGGAACTGGCGTTCGATGGACCGAGCCAGACCGTGCGGCGCGAAATCCTGTCGGGCGGCGACGTGCCGTTCCGATCGGTGCCGCACGGGATCGTGGTGCAGTTACCGCCGGTCGCGGCCGACGCGATCACGGCTGCCGAGGTCGCGATGCATATCGTCGAGCCGGGCATGGTGCTGCGCTTCGAACATGCCGACCCGGCACGTCGCGCCGGCGCCTATGCGACCGGCCCATTTCCCGATCGGCAACGCCGCGCGACGCTTGGGCTTTGGCGAGGAAGTCGAGCGCGACGGGTTGGGCCGCATCCAGATCATGGGCTTCGACACCAACGCCCCGCATGGTCATGGCGATGCGCCCCCCGCACGTCCATATACACCTGCGCTGGCCCGGTGATACGGGCACGCAGATCGGCCATTATCATATCGGCCCGGATGGGCTGCTCACCGAGAATATCGTCGGCGTGAAGGGCCTGGACGCGCCGCAGCGCCGGTTCGGACGCGGCGAGACCTTCACCACGATCGCGCCCGACGGACGCGCCCTCTACAGCCACCGGATCACGCCGCAAGGATGGCTGGAGATCGCCCGGCCCGGCGGGCGGTCCTGCCTGATACGGCCCGATGGCGGTGCCGGTTTCGACGCGGGGGCGCAGGTCCTCTGCGGCGAGGAACCGGCGACCCGTATCGCCGTGACCGACGATGTTCGCGGCGTTCTGACGGTCCTTACGGGGCCGCTGACTGAGATATTCCGCTACGACCCGGATACGGGCGCCTTGCTGTCCCCCGCCATCGCGCCCGCGCCGCCCCCATCGGTCTTCGTCGCCGAGCCAGATGCCGAAACCCGATTGGTACCGCGTACCGATCCACGAACCCTTCGATAAGGACCGTTTCATGGGATTTCGCCTGTCCAGCCTCATCGGCCTCGCATGGCCTGTCTGGCGGTTTCGACCGCCCATGCGGCGACTTATAATAGGGACGCGATCGGCAATCTGTCGAAGAACGCCCGCACCGACATGACGCTGGTCGGCGCCCATCTGGTCACCTGGTGCGAAGATAATCCAGCAAGTCAGATTCAGGCACAGGCCGGGCCAGGTAATAACCTTGGAAGAGATGCCCGCCCAATCTCTGTATCATCATATAGTCCTCGCGCGTCTCGATGCCTTCGACCACGACCTCGAGATCGAACTTGTGGCCATAATCGATGATGGCGCTGACCAGATGCTGGTCCTCGGGCGACCGGGTGATGTTGGATACGAAGCTTCGATCGATCTTGATGCGATCGACACGGCGATGGCGAAGCGCTCCAAGCGATGAATAGCCCACGCCGAAATCATCCAGGCTGATCGTCACGCCCGCCTTGGAGAGCGATTGTATCTTGTGCTGTATGGCCTTGGCCTCGAAGGCGGTTTCTTCGGTGATTTCGACGTCCAGCAAGGGCGGCGCAAGGCCAAGCGCCTCGAAATGGTCGAGGATGATGGTGTCGACCGACAGTTGCGCCATCTCCCGCGGCGATATGTTGATCGCAACCTTGATCTCCTTCAGGTCGGCTTGGTGCAGGGCCTCCAGAAGTTGACTGGCACGGTGCAGCACGAAACGGAGAAGGGGTTCGGCATGTCCGTTGATCGCGGCCAGGCGAACGAGGTTTTCCGGGGAGATCCAGCCATGCTGCGGATGCCGCCAGCGCAGCAGGGCTTCGATCGTGTTCGGCAAGGTCTGGCCGAGCGCGAAGATGGGCTGGAACCAGACATCCAGGGATCCGTCTTCGAGATGGCGCGGTAGGTCGCGTTCAAGGTCGCGGCGCATCTCCAGTCGCTCGCGCAGATCATTGTCGAAGACGTGATAGCGGTTACGCCCTCCATTCTTGGCGGCGTAAAGGGCCTCGTCGGCACAGGCCAGGATGTCGGTCAGGTCCGCTTGGAGGCCCATGACGATCCCGATGCTGGCCCCCAGCGCGCCCGTATCGACACCGTCCATATGGATCGACATGGCACCGATGATGGCCTGCGCGAGGTCGGTCGCCGCTTGAAATGCCATGACGGGGAAGAAGATGGCGAATTCGTCGCCGCCCATGCGAGCGAGAAGGCTTTCGCCGCTGGCCTGAGCCTGAAGGCGCCTCGCGGCCTCTATCAGCACCTGGTCGCCCTTGCGGTGGCCATAGACGTCGTTGACGGCCTTGAAGCCGTCAAGGTCGATGAACATCAGGCAATAGGCATCCTGCCCGCCCTTCATATGCGCTTCGACTTCGGTGATAAAACCCGGTCGGTTGAGCAAGCCCGTCAGGTCGTCATGCGTTGCGCGATACCGCATGATGTCGATGATCTGTAGCGAATGATCATGCGCCGCGGATAGTGCGGCGGCGTTCGTCGTGGCCTCGTTCTTGGCGCGGCTGAGCGCTTTGAAGGTCCTTTCGGCGCGAATGGAACTGCGGGAGAGCGCGGCCATGTAAACGATCGTGGTGAAGGCGATGCAGGCCCGCTCGAACCCTCCGGCCACGGACAGGCAAATGACGACGGATGCGAGCGCCGGCAGGATGAAGCATAGGGGCGTGCGGGCGTCCGGCGTGCCATGGGTGACGGCACCCGCGGTGACGCCGCACACGACCGTCAGGTAGAAGAGCGCCTGCGGCGCAGTATAGCCGGCGCACAGGATCGGAACCCCGGCCCACACTATTCCCGAAAGCAGGGCCCCGGCCCAGATCAGATATCGCTGCACGGCGATCGATCGCAGCGGCGACCGCCGGCAGGAAGCATGTCCCATGTCCGGCGCCGGCAGATAGCAAAGATACAGGCGCACGAGGTTCACGGTGAGCGAGGCGACGAACCAGGCGATGCCGTAGAGCGCGAGGTCGCTCCTGATCGCGACCAGAAGGTTGATCACGCCGAGCATCATATTGACCGGTATGGCGACCCGGACGCAGCTCTTGATCTCGGCAATCTGGTCCAGAACGATCTGCGCGGACAGCGCGTCCGGGACTTCCGCCACAGGGCGATCAAATTGCGTGCGGTGGGAGGAGAGCATGGGCAATCACCGTGACGAACTCGGAACAGGTCCTTCGTTTCGCATGCGTAAGGTGTATGCTGTGCTAATGGGCGCCGAAACCATGCGAAATATTCTGGGCCGCTGCCGGTCTGATGGACGCCGGGATACGCTTCTTGAGGCTATCCCAGCCTGGCGCTCGAATGCGATAGGGCTGAGATAGCCCAGGGTCGCGTCCCTGCGGATGGGATTGTAGAAACGCTCGATATAATCGGCGCATGGGCGACGCGCCGACACGTTGGCCGCGACCACCGACTTTTCACCATGATCCTTGGGCGGACCATGCCCGCGCCGTCTGGCGCGCAATCCCTGCTGGCGCTTCAGCCGCTCGACGCGATGCGGGCCGCAATCCCCAGCGTCAGCCAGCACGTCATGCCAGACCCGTCTCGTGCCATAAGCGCGCGTCTGAACTTCCTTCATTGCATCAATGCTCTCAGGTTGATGAAAACACCTTATCTCGGTGTCCATCAAACCGGCGGCAGGCCAGTTGTAGGGTTCCATTGCCTCTGCAAGCGCTACCGGAGGTTGGAAAGGCTTCGCGTGGCTTTCCTCCGATGCTTTCGAGGCGTCGCCATCCATCGCTTTATCAAACGCGATCAAACACGCGGGTATGAGCCTTTTGGCTTCGCTTCGGTCTTTAGTCCCTAACGATCGCACCCATTCGCGTTTTCCACTGAACCGCTGCCTTTGGGCTAGCGGGATCGAACGCCGGAAATAATAGGTGCCGCCATCACGCCTAAGCAGGTACGCGCTCATCCTTGCCTCGCTACGATTGTAGCAGACAGTCGTTACAAGCAGTGATTTTCGCAAAACCTAAGCCTGTTCAATGACTTAGGGTGGATGGTGCCCCACAGGGGACAAAACTGGGCACTCAGATCATTGGGAAATTTCGATCGGTCGCCGGTGTTAGAGATGGACGAGGCCATGATCACGCTGTTTTGAAACTCCAGCCGGCGCTCAGTCCCTCGCGTCGCGCAGCGCTTCCAACTCGGCCAGTCTCTCAGGATTGTCGGCTGCAAGCGCCTCTTCAAGATAGAAACCATGCGCGATATTGCGCACCACCTCCTGCGCCTCGCCACTATATCCCTCCGCTACAACTGGAAACGCATCCACCAGTTCGCGAAGAAACCCCTTGTCCAGTTCTTCGAGATGGCCGGCAAGAGCCTCCATCATCTTCACGGCGGTATCGGGGTCTAACTCATCCTCGTCGGTAAGCTCGAGGAACACGACATACTCCGCGATAATGCTCGCAACCTGCATAGCGATCATGGCTTGACTACCTTCACGTGGATATTGGTGACTTTCATCTTCTTGAATAATCTCAGTGCCTTGGCTTTCTGAGCAGGAGTAGGAACCTCCCATAATCCGATCAGGCGATGTTCTGCCAGCACCTGCGACTGACGCAAGATTTGGGCCCGCGCCCGCAGCCTATCAACGACAGACCATTTCCGGTCGATCATGTAATCGCCCTGAATGCCGTCGAACTTGACTGGCCGCTTCGAACCGTCCGCCATAGTTCGCATCAGCGTCGGCGCCCGACCGGGCTGGGCACCCGTCGCAGCGTCGTTGTAAGCCTTCCAGGGCTTTTCCGACTTGGTCGTCTCCGTCACCCAACCGATCTGCGGCGGATCATAGGTTGTGCGCGGCCTCGCCATGCGTAGTCGGCGCAATGCGGCCGCCTTCGAGAGCGCCGCCCCCGGCGCTGCCGCCAGCGCAACGTTCCCGGCAGCTGTCCCCGTTACACGACCGATATCCCGCGCCGACGCATTGGCGACGGCGCTTGCCGCACGCGAAGCCTGTATACGGGCGGGCGTATCTTCGGCAGCGATCGCAGCATCGATCATACCCGCGATACCGCGACCGGCGTTGCGAACGGTGGTCACCGGATTCGTCGTCAGCGCAGCGCGGACTCCTGCCACCGTTTCTGTCCCAACGCCGTAAAGTCCTTCGCCTACGCCACCGACGAATTCGGTGACAGGGTTCGGCTGGTTGCCGAGCCGCGATCCCTCAACGGGCTTTGGCTTTACTTTGGGTGACGCACGATTCACCGGCCGCTGGCCATTTCCCGCCGCCGTTTCAGCATCTGACGTTCCGGCCTTTGGCAATGCCGAAGTCCTCGACTTGCTACGATCCCATAAAACAGGGGCGCGATCAGAACTGGTCGGAGCCCGGCGTTTCTCACTGCTAACTGCGTCAGTCCCGCTCGCACCATAATGGCGTCCCGCGCCAGCAAAGGTGAACCGGCCGTCTTCCGGATCGTGCCACGGATTGAATTTGAGTTCGAGACCGTCAGGACTGAGCGCAGTAGGCAGCTTGCCGGTTCGCAGCCACCATGAAAAAGCGCTCGATTGCTTGCCGCCAGAGGTTTTGATCATGCTACCCCGCCTTAACATTGCAAAGAGAACATATAGTGAACAATTTGCAAAAAGTCAAGCCGATACGGGGCAACTCCACACGCTGGTGCCGCCCTTTGTTCTCTATGAGGTGCAATTTCTAGACAGTGGTGCCCCACAAAGGCCGAAGACGGGCACTCAGATCATTGGATAATTTGCGTCAGCCGTCGCGAAGCGGAGGGATAAGTGATGGGAGACAGTGAGCCTTCATTGTGGCAGTCACGGACGACAAACTGATAACCAAGAGCGTTAAATGGGCATCTCATTTGATCGCGACCGGCGGATTGCAGGCTACCGGACGTCGACCTTCAAGAACGCTTTGACAGGTTATCTTCGTACGAAGAGCCCGGCCAGCCTGATCGATCTCAAAAGCGTCTTTCCTCACCGACGGGACGGCGCGATCGTTTTTGAAGAGTGCCTCGATCGCGGCTTGATCGATCATACCTCCGGGGAAGTTACTGAGGCTGGACTGACGCTCGTCAGATCGAAGGTGGTAGCACGAACTCCGCTGGCAAAGGCAAAAAGGGTGCTCGATGAATTTCTTGAACGGGTAGATCAGCTCAATAATGATCGGGAAGCCATCAGCAGGGTAGACGAAGTTTGGCTGTTCGGAAGTTTGATGAGAGAGGAAGCTGCGGTCGGCGACATTGATCTTGCCATTGCACGTTCAAGCTCGGACCGTTTTCCAAATCTCGATGCGCAGGTGTGTCAGGCCGAGGCGCTTTTAGCAAACATCCCTGATGCGCCGTCCCGTTGGAGATGGCCGTGGGACCGGGTCGATTGGCTTTATGGAAGAGCCGTCTTCGGCTCTCGTCGGCATCCTCTGTTGGCCGGTGCGAAGGACGGAATGGACGACCTGGCTTCGCTCGGAGTACCCTGCAAGCTGATATACGATCGTACGAGGGGCGGTCGCGTGGATGACCCGATCTTGCCCCTCCATCCACAATCTAATGGGCGGCTAAATACCATCGACCCTCTACCCGTAATGCCTGATCTAACCGCAGCGCACCTCCGGCCAATGGATGCCAGGTGGGTGGCGGGCTACGACAGCTGGGGGACTGTCTCGCCTTACTGTATTTTTCGAGGCTGGACCGACGAGTGCAGGCAATTGTTTCCGGAATACCCTCGGACGTTGCGGATCGCCGTGTCGGGCGATGATCTCAGGAATTTTCCTTGGCTACCCAAGACAATCAAGCGACCCGGGCTTGATGGTCGATCAGCGGTTGCAATCGTCAGTGCTACCGAATTCTGGGGGACATGCGTTACATTGCACAGGTCGATCCAAGACATATCGGGTGAAGCGGTGCTGAAAGCCAGCTTCAGCGATCTTCTCCTGCACAGGAGCAGAAAGTATATCGATCTTGCGACTCTTCCTGAAATGGTCGCAGCTGTGTCGCTGATATTGGCGGTAGACGCCGAGCGGATACTCCGCCGAGCCATCGACCGCGATATGGCCGCGAAGGTTACCATTCAGATTTCCGCTGGCGACCTCCCGGAAGACATGGTTCACTACTTTGTAGAAGGGATCGAGGAAAAGCTTGTGAAACGCTCAGTCGCCATCGAGCCGGCGGGCGTTCCTTCATCAGTTAACATTGAGCTAAACTGATTTTGCGGAGCGATATGGACCAACCACGGCCTGCTTCTGAATCCAATCGTTTCCAACGGAGGCTCGCTCAACATGGACATCGAAGCGATCTGCTGGCCGAACTATGACCGGCCCGCGATGCAAACCATCTCGGTCGTTGGGAAAGCCGAAGACGGCCGGCTATTATGTACATTGGATTGCCTCCGATGGGCCGAAGCTTCTTTTGATATCACTCGGGCTAATAACCTCGCTGCGGCTTTCGACGAGCATAGTGCGTTTGCCTATGGACTTGCCGAAGATATCCGGAAGCGAAGGCGAGCGATGATGAATCGTCATGGTGAAGCCGAGCCTTTCGTGTCGGGCTTCATCGGCATCATCACGATCCGAACTGAGCCTGAAGCTGCCGGCGGTCGGCTCGGCCTTGAGTGAATACGCTATCTTAAGCGGATGCACGCCGGCATGGCGTGGTATGCAGGGTTACAGGCAGCGCCCTACGACCTCGAGCACGGCAGCGCCGCGTACCGCAGCATGCGCCGACGACTGACTTCGTACTATACATCCGATGTGACACTGGGGTTCGAAGAAGACGCCCCGCGCTCGTCTCCTGGGCTCATGACGGCGTTCTGGGATCAAGAATGACGCCAACGCAGACGGCGGAGCCGTTCGCAAGGCCGCTCGTTCTCAGACAGTCCTCTATGGGAACGAAAAAAAGGGCGCGTTTCCACCATTTTTGGGAGTGGTGCACCCAATCGGACGAAATTGGGCACTCAGATTGTTGGGAAATTTCGGTGCCAAGAGGCTGATTTGAAATGATGCGCCTGTTCTGAGCTGATCGACGAAGCAAAGGGAATCAGGCGGCTTTGGACCACCGCGCCGTTTTGGTGAGCGTTCATATTAATACGCTACTCGCGATGCTCCCCAGTCAGCGGACCCCAGCATGTCAGATTTGACGCCGCCTTCGCGCCTTGCTTTGGCGCATCATCGCCAGACAAGGCCGAGCCCGACTGAAATGTGAGTCGGCTGCTAGTATTATACAATTTTTACTTCGCGGAGGGTATTTTAAAGCTGGAGGTAAATATGCAAGTTTTCAAAGCCCTTATCGGAAACAGGTTTCATACGAGCGAAGTGTATGTCGCCGCCGCCGACAGAGAGAAGGCATGTGCCGCCATTGAGCGCCACCTTTTTTCTGAAAATTGGCAAGCTATTGAGCATCAGGAGTTGGAGTGGTCGAATGAACTGGAAGGTAGCCGTAAAGCTACCGCTGAGGATCATTGTTACGAGCTGATGCGAGACAGCGTTGAAGCTGAAACGGAACCGGCGGAAGCCGATGAATTGAAAAATCACTCTTTCTATGGGCCTTTGCTGCAGGACCCTGAATCGGTGAATACCTCAAGTGGACAGACGTGGGGAAACGGCGAGAATTGGGAGTGATACATCCAGCAGATATCGACCGTCAGCCAACGGGATGGTCGGTTGGGAATGGCTCTTCGTTCTCCAAAGTCGAGAATGGTGAGAAAACCACGCCCGATGCCGTCGCAGATTGATGATCTTTACACATCCCATCGGTTGTCGTTATCTTCCAGAACCTCGCGCAACTGACGCTGAGAGATGGGGCACCATCGGGAAGCGCGAGGGGCATCGGCCGCGCGTCTGGGCATCCTTTCGGTATGGAGAAAGCAGATGCCTCAACTTGCCAGCTTGCTCACCTTCGCCGCCATCGCGCTGGGTATGGTTCTGACGCCAGGGCCGAACATGGTCTATCTCATATCGCGGTCGATCTGTCAGGGCAGGACCGCCGGCTTGATCTCGCTTGGCGGCGTCGCGCTTGGCTTCGTATTCTACATGCTCTGCGCGGCTTTCGGGATCACGGCGCTCGTACTGGCGGTGCCCTATGCCTATGACACCATCCGTATCGTTGGCGCCCTCTACCTGCTTTGGCTCGCATGGCAGGCCGTGCGTCCCGGCGGGCGCTCACCGTTTCAGGTGAAGGACCTGCCGGCGGACAGTCCGGGCAAGCTGTTCCTCATGGGCTTCCTGACCAACCTGCTGAACCCAAAGATCGCGGTCATGTACCTGTCGCTGCTGCCGCAATTCATCAATCCGGCGAACGGCAGCATCTTGGGGCAGGCTCTGGTTCTCGGGACAGTGCAGATCGCCATCAGCGTTTTCGTCAACGCGATGATCGCAATCTCGGCGGCCTCGATCGCTATGTTCCTCACGCAACGTCCTACCTTCGCGCTGGTCCAGCGTTGGGTGATGGGCACCGTCCTTGCCGGCTTGGCGGTCAGAATGGCCACCGAAGCGCGCCGATAGTCCAGACTATCCCCGCCGAGTGCCAGCTTAGGGTCAGGACCCATTGATATGAGGCGCGCGATCTGATTCAGGCTCCGAGAGGAGACTGGAATGAGCGACCTGTTTTGGCTGACGGACGATCAGATGGAACGGCTTCGGCCTTTCTTTCCCAAGAGCCATGGCAAGCCGCGCGTGGATGATCGGCGGGTG